>Ga0181589_10000458_pt1 | contig 29351 bp, 18 predicted proteins | sample 071ome_25_FD_132444 | JGI IMG/M metagenome (GOLD analysis project Ga0181589, IMG submission 132444) | Coastal salt marsh microbial communities from the Groves Creek Marsh, Skidaway Island, Georgia - 071410BT metaG (megahit assembly) | ecosystem: Environmental > Aquatic > Marine > Intertidal...
GATTCGGCAGACGACGACGGTGGTGTGATGGTGGAGACGACGGGCGCGCGTGAACCGTCGTCGTCGTCGTCGTCGTCGTCGTCGTCGTCGTCGAACGCGCGATCGGTACCGACGGAGGATGCGCGATGGATGTGTCGACAGCTGGAATCGCTTCGCGCGCGACCGCGAGTGCTCTCGCGGGCGTTGAAGGCGCAGGAGCGCGCGTGCGTGGACGTCGTGCTCGCGACGGAGGATGTGAGACGGTTTCTCGCGCTCGAGCGCGAGGTGATGGAGGCCGAGGGGATGGACGAGGCGACGGCGCGCGTGGGCGCGTTGGCGAGGGAGTGCGCGCGAGAGATGGGCGAGGCGCGGGCGTGCGTCGAGCGCGCGAGGCAGAAACTCATCGACGCCGGGTTAGTGGACGAGGGGAAATTAGTACCGTTTGATCCCGACGCGTGAGCGTCGAGCGCGCGCGGTGGAGACGGTCGATGTCGACGTAGTTTGTTGTAAAGAAGGTGTACAGGAGTGTTTTTGTTTGTTTGTTTGTTTGTCCACCCGTGCCTGTCCGAGACGCGTCACAACGTCGCGCGTCGTCGTCGACGTCGTCGTCGTCGTCGCGCGTCGCGAGACGCGAGCGTCGTCTGTCTCTCTCGCTCTCGCTCGTTCGCGCTCGAACGCTCGAGGTCGCGCGCGTTTCGAGGTTGAGCGAAAAAGCGCGCGCCGCCGACGACGATGACGAGCGCGATCGCGGAACCGACGAGACTGCCGCCGCGATTGACGACGTTCCTGCGCTCGGCGTTCGCGAAGAGCGTCGAGGACGTCATCGACGTCGACGAGGAGCGAGTGAGACGAGATGAAACGCTTCGAGGATGGCGAGGAGGCGACGCGAGCGGAGGCGACGACGCGAACGCGGGGCCCAGCGCGAGACTTGCGCGACGAGTGGCGCGAGACGGGCGCGCGTGCGACGATAAAGATGTGTTGCGAGAGTGTCGGGCGTTCATGAGCGTTGTGTTGAAGTTTTTGGGGAACGACACGATGACGGAGGAGGCGCTCGGGGACGTCGCGGCGGCGGCGTGGGACGCCACGAACGGTTTGGTTGAGACGCTCGCGCGCGAGCGACGGGAGTTGGAGGAAGAGAAGGAATATATGGCGGATTATGAGACGGCGAGAAAAGTATTCGACGTGCGTGAACGCGAAATACGAAAGGAATTGGTTGAGTCTCTGGGACGAGCGCTCGGACCAGTGGAGGCGAGCGCGCCGCTCGCGCGAGAGCTCGAAACACAGGTGGAGAGTCTGTTACGCATCAAATCTGCTTTCGCGCAAGGAGATGGTCTATTGGACGTCGGGGAGACGTCGACGTCCGGTCGCGCCTTTGGCGATAACATCAAATTGCATCGAGCCGTCGACGCGCAACTGAACGACCGAGCTCAAGATTTGAAACTCAAGATGAAGACGAATCTGAGCGAACTCGATGAAGCTGAGCGCGCGAGGATTGAATCCGAACGATTGGCGCATCCTGGGGAGCGGTTTCATGAGAAGAGTCCCGCGGAGAGCGACGCGACCACACAGCTGAGATGGCTAAAGACTCAGTGTGAAAGTTTCGTCACGAATAGCGCTCACGCACTTGATCAAACGTGGGAGGCTATCGCCGCCGCAGTCGGTAGAGCCATCTTGAATACTTCGATTTCGGACGATGAATGCGCCGCTGAACTGTACGAATACCTCGGTGATTTCGGATTTGAACTCATCGCTGGAGTGGTTGAGCGCCGTACGGATCTCGCCGCCGCCATCAAAAGCAGAGTGCAGTTACTGAGAGAGACGCTCAGCACTCAAACTGGTAATGATGGCCCATCTGTGGCGCGAGTCGTGACGATCACCAGTACTTTGGATAAGCAACTAGAAAAAGCTCGCAGAAAAGAGGAACGCAGAGCAAATCGCAAGTTGGCGTCGGGTTCGGGCGAGAGCGTAATGGAATGGTTACAGTCAGTCGGCGTCGGTTTCGATGTTCTACTGGAGGGCGATTGGGAGAATCAAAAAGCTCCGAGCACGAGTAATCCGGATGATATCTTAGCGAGCTTGCGAGGTCTCGGGCGGGGCATGGATGGCGGACGTAAGGCGCTGCCGCCTGGAACCACTCGAAGCGTACACCAGGATGGATACGAAGAGATCAACGTCCCTGCGCGAGAGCCCGGACCCATAGCCGCTGGGGAACGCTCCGTTGCGATTGAGGAACTGGATGAATGGGCACAACCTGCGTTCCGTGGTATTTCCACACTCAATAGAATCCAGAGCAAAATTTTTCCGCAGGCGTATCACACCAATGACAACTTGCTCGTGTGCGCCCCAACGGGCGCCGGGAAGACGAATATCGCTATGCTCACCATCTTACACGAAATCGGACTGCACATCGATGAAAACGGAGAGTATCTTCCAGAAGATTTCAAAATCGTCTACGTCGCTCCGATGAAAGCTTTGGCGGCGGAGGTGACTGATGCATTCAGCAGGCGTCTCGCGCCTCTCGACATCGTCGTCGCCGAGCTCACCGGCGATACACAAATGAGCAAGAGAGAACTCGAAGAGACTCAGATGATTGTGACGACTCCGGAGAAGTGGGATGTCATCACTCGTAAGGGTGGGGAAGTCTCCATAGCGAGCACACTGCGTTTACTCATAATCGATGAAGTTCACTTGTTGAATGACGAACGCGGACCGGTGATTGAAACTCTCGTCGCGCGCACCTTGCGCCAGGTTGAACAGACGCAGAGCATGATTCGAATCATTGGATTATCGGCGACTTTGCCTAATCCGATAGATGTAGCGCAGTTTTTGGGCGTGAATAAGGACAGTGGCCTGTTTGTTTTCGATCAGTCTTACCGACCTATTCCGTTGACACAGAAATTCATCGGCGTCACAGAAAAGAACTCCATCAAACGACAAACGCTCATGGCGCAGATCGCGTATAACAAAGCGTGTGAAGCTTTACGAAACGGTAAACAAGCCATGGTTTTTGTCCACAGTCGGAAAGATACCGTGAAAACAGCCAAGCAACTCGCTGAGTTTGCCGCCGCCCAAGACGGTATGGAACTATTCTCAAACGATCAACACGAACGCAAGGATGAATTTGCGCAACAGGTCTCAAGAAGTCGCAACAACGAGCTGAAGGAGCTTTTTCTCAAAGGACTCGGATGCCACAACGCTGGCATGCTCAGAGCCGATCGTTCACTTACCGAAAAGCTCTTCGCCGCCGGGGTCATCAAAGTTCTCGTCTGCACCGCCACGCTCGCGTGGGGCGTCAACTTACCGGCGCACATGGTCGTCATCAAGGGCACACAGCTTTACGACCCACAACGGGGTGGTTTTAGGAATCTGGGCGTTTTAGATGTTCAGCAAATTTTCGGTCGTGCGGGTCGTCCGGGTTTCGACACCTCGGGTGAAGGCGTAATCATCACAGAGCACAAGAACTTGGCGCATTACGTTTCAATGCTCACACATTCTACACCCATCGAGTCACAGTTTGTGAGCAACTTGGCTGACAACTTGAACGCCGAAGTCACGCTCGGGACGGTGACGAATGTTCGCGAAGGTGCACAGTGGTTGGGTTACTCTTACCTGCACACGCGAATGGAGAAGAATCCTCTCGCGTACGCCTTGACGTGGGACGATGTTCGCCTCGATCCGGGTCTACTCGACCATCGTCGCAAACTCATCAAAGAGGCGGCGAGGACGCTCGATAGAGCTAAAATGATTCGGTTCGACGAGCGCAGTGGTCAACTGTATCAAACAGAAGCCGGTCGCACCGCGAGTCACTTTTACATTCAAGTGAAATCGATGGAAATTTTTGACAGCCTCATGCAACGACACATGACGATGCCAGAAATCTTTCACATGATTTCTCACTCAAGTGAGTTTGAGAACATCGTACCGAGAGAGGATGAAATACCTGAGCTCGAAACGCTCAGGCGTAATCGACGCATCGTTCCGATTGATATTAAAGCATCATTGACGGACAAAGTCGGTAAGGTGAACTTGTTGTTGCAGGTGTACATCTCGCGAGCAAACATGCAGTCGTTCTCGCTCATCGCCGACAGCATGTACATTTCACAAAATGCGAGCCGGATATGTCGCGCTTTGTTCGAGCTCTGTTTGAGACGCGGGTGGCCGTCCCTTGCGGAGCAATTACTCACAGTCAGTAAATCTTGCGACTTGAGAATATGGCCGCACCAGCACGAGCTCAGACAGTTTGAAAAGACGCTCAAGCCCGAGGTGTTGTTCAAGCTTGAGGAAAAGAAAGCGACTTTGGACCGTCTCTGGGATATGAGTGCGGGAGAGATCGGTAGTATGTTACGTTTGAATGCTCAAATAGGCGGACAGATCAAATCGTGCATGCGATCCATGCCGCATTTGAACATGACGGCCGTGGTTCAACCCATCACGAGAAGCGTCCTGCGCATCTCCGTCACTCTCATTCCCGAATTTGAGTGGAGGGACGCCATGCACGGTGCCCTTCAGAGATGGCTCATTTGGGTCGAAGATCCCGTCAATGAGCACATTTATCACACGGAGACGTTCAATCTGAGCAAGAAGCAACGCAACGACGGGGCGCAATACTTGGCTTTCACAATTCCTATTTTTGAACCAGTTCCGTCGCAATACTTCTTACGAGCAATGTCAGAGACGTGGTTGGGGTGTGAATCTTTCGTCGAGTTGAATTTCCAGCATTTGATTCTACCCGAGGAGCATCCGCCGCACACCGAGCTTCTCGATCTTGATCCTCTTCCGCGATCGGCGTTGAAGAATCCCGTCTACGAGTCGATGTATGCGAACAAGTTTACCCACTTCAACGCCATTCAGACGCAGGCGTTCCACACTCTGTACCACACCGACACAAACGTCTTGCTCGGTGCGCCTACTGGTTCGGGTAAGACAATTTCCGCTGAACTGGCCATGATGAAGGTTTTCCGTGATTCCCCCGGTTCTAAAGTGGTTTACATCGCGCCGCTGAAGGCTCTGGTCAGAGAACGCATCAAGGATTGGCGGAAGAACTTGTGCCCCACGCTTGGACTGAGAATGGTGGAGTTGACGGGAGACTACACGCCCGATCTTCGCGCGCTTTTGCAAGCGGACATAATCGTCAGTACGCCCGAAAAGTGGGACGGTATCAGTCGTAACTGGCAGAGTCGCGCCTACGTCACCAAGGTTGCTTTGGTCGTCATCGACGAGATTCACTTGTTGGCGAGCGACAGAGGTCCTATTTTGGAAGTCATCGTATCTCGTATGCGGTACATTTCCGCACGAACGGGATCGAACGTCAGAATTATTGGTTTGTCGACAGCCTTGGCGAATGCGCGAGATCTCGGCGATTGGCTCGGCATCGAGGGAGAGGGTTTGTTCAACTTCAGACCGTCGGTTCGCCCAGTGCCACTTGAATGTCACATTCAAGGCTTTCCCGGAAAGTTTTACTGTCCACGCATGATGACCATGAACAAACCGACGTACGCCGCTATTCGCACGCACAGTCCAGACAAACCTGTTCTCGTGTTCGTATCGAGTCGACGTCAAACGCGCTTGACGGCTTTGGACTTGATTGCGTACGCGGCTGCCGACGAGCGACCGGATGGCTTTGTGCACATGAGCAGCGACGAGCTCAGTATTCATCTGAGTAAAGTGAAGGATCCCGCTTTGAAACACACGTTGCAATTCGGAATCGGTCTACACCACGCTGGTCTAGCGCCGGAAGATCGTGAATTGTGCGAAGAATTGTTTGCGCAATGCAAGATTCAAGTGCTCGTGACGACATCTACGCTCGCGTGGGGCGTCAACTTACCGGCGCACTTGGTCGTGATTAAAGGCACCGAGTATTACGATGGCAAGACGAAGCGGTACCAAGACTTCCCTATCACCGATGTCCTTCAGATGATGGGTCGCGCGGGTCGTCCACAGTTTGACAAATCTGGATGTTGCGTCATTTTGGTGCACGAACCGAAGAAGACATTCTATAAAAAGTTTCTGTACGAACCATTCCCAGTGGAATCGAGTCTGTCTGAAAATTTGTGCGATCATTTTAACGCCGAAATCGTCAGTGGAACGATTAAAACGAAACAGGACGCCGTGGACTATCTGACGTGGACGTATTTTTTCCGTCGCTTATTGAAAAATCCAACGTATTACAACTTGGATACGATTCAGTCGGACAACTTGAACGAGTACCTCAGCGATTTAGTTGAGAATGCTCTTGAATTACTGGAAGACGCGAGATGCATCGCGATCGATGATGAAGACGACAGTTTGGAACCCCTCATGCTGGGCAGAGTCGCCTCTTACTATTACTTGCAATATCCTTCTGTCGCGCTCTTCGCCGCAAACATCAAAGCGAATAGCTCCCTCGAGACGTTGCTCGAGACATTGTGCGGCGTGGCAGAATACGATGAGTTACCGGTGCGTCACAACGAGGATAAACTCAACACAGAGTTGGCGCAAGTTGTCGCCGACGCTGGTGGTTTTGAAGTTGACGTTCGACTGGCGGAGGACCCGCACGTGAAGACGTCGTTACTCTTTCAGTGTCATTTCCTCCGTCTCCCTCTACCGCTGAGCGATTATTACACGGATACCAAGAGTGTTCTCGATCAAGCGATTCGTATTCTACAAGCTATGATCGACGTCACCTCTGATGCTGGATGGCTTCAAACGGCGCTGAACACGATGAATCTGATGCAGATGATTATGCAGGGTCGAATGGTAACCGAGTCGTCTTTGTTGACGCTGCCTCATGTCAAGCGCGACAACTTGAGATATCTTGAGAAACAAAATGTCTCCATCCTGCCTCAATTGATGGATCTGTGCGCGAGGGACAAGGGTCGAGCTCGAAAGATTCTCGCCGGGTCGGGCATCAGCGCTCGCAAGGTTGATCAAACGATTGATCTTTGCCTGAGGTTGCCGTCGATCGACGCAAAGGCAACGGTGGAGACCACAAAGGGCGATGCGAAGAACAAGACGGTACACGTGACGCTGAAACGTGCGGGCTCGAAGTGTGGATCTAAGGCTCCGAATTCATACACGCCGCGTTTCCCAAAAGTGAAGGAGGAGGGCTGGTGGATCGTCATCGGAGATTCGGCGAATGATGAACTTCTGGCGCTGCGGCGTATTTCGTTTGGCGACCGCGCAAGCGTAAAGTTGAAATGTCCGTCGAGCTCGTCGCCCAGCGCTCGCAGCCCGAAGTTAGTCGTCTATCTCATGTCTGATTCGTACATTGGACTCGATCAAGAGATATCGCTCAATTCAAAATCTTTTGTCGAAGTTTCAGACGATGAGTTTGACGAGGACGACGATACTTTTTGGATTTTACCGCCGAGAGAGATTGAGCCGTTTTGGCTCGGCGAAGGAGAAAACGCAATTTTAACGTGATTGACGTAGAACTACTGTAGCTTATTTCAATTGATTTTAGCTCATACTTAGAAATATTCCAACTCGTCGAAGTCAACATCGTCGTGTTCAAGTTCAACTTTCGCCTCCTTCTTCTTGTCCAGCAGGTCTCCGATGATGGTTTGAACTTGCTTTGGGAGCTTACTGAATTCTTTGATGTAATGCCCGGTCATGTACGGCGGTTTATATGCTTCTGCCGGCGTCGGTTGATGCCAGGTTGAACCCGTATCGACGAAAAGAGCCGCTTGTAACAAAGTTTCCAGGGAATACTGATCTCCATCGTCACGGAAGAAACGGGCGCCGTAGCGGTCGTCGTGTTTATAGATGTTTCTATTATCCGAACGTTCTCCACGTTGAAACTCATTTTCGTCTTTCGTTGGATCGGGTTTTTGCAGTAAAATCATCAGCGTCTTGCACGGATCGCCGCTATCCCGTTCAAATCCATCATCCAGGCTCCACGTACACTCGTCAACGTCAATCGGTTGCCATTTCTCGACGTCCTTTCTCGCTTCATTTTGTGACTTTTGCCAAAATTCTCGCTTAATGTCAAACTCGCCCATCACTTTCACGCGTATGTATTCATTCGTAATTTCCACCATAATGTCGTCCGATTCTTTCCAAAACGGCAGCTCAAACTCTATGACGACTTCTTTGTTTGACTCCATTAGCGTGTAGAGGGGCTTCATGCATCTCGCGTAGTCTGAATCTCCTTCGAAAACTGTCTTCCAATCTTCCCCGATTTTGCGCTTACGTATCTCAATCATGGCGAAACGTCTGTCCTCGGTTTGCATGATCTCGACCGGATACCTCGTATCCACCACGTTCGCTAAAACTCTGTCTAGAATGGGAAACGAATCCTCTGGTTGAACGAGCACGGCTTGCCCCGTAAAATCAAAATGTAATTCTTTATCGGCGTATCCAGTCGGAACGTTGATGGCGATGTACACGGACCGCATTGACTGTGCCCACATGTAATGCTGCGCCAAATCCACGTCGTATTTACTCTTGTGTCGACCGTCTGGATGATACACCATCGCGGCTGTCTCTTTGAAAGTACGAATCGTCTGTAACTCTGCGTCTGTTCGGTAGTTGGGATCCTCTCGCATCGCCCGCTCGCCGTCCTCTTTCATTTTCTCCTCGAGCTGCTTCTCTCCGAGCTCCTTCGCCATCTTCCCATCCACGCGCTGCACCGGCCAGTGTAATCCCACCGAGCCTTTCCAATGCATTTTACGTTCGCAGAAATCGCAAAACAACGCCGTGCACGCGTAGCACACGCGCGTACTCGGTCGCCCACACACCTCACAAAGCGTCACCAACTGCGTCGCCGCGCACACATTCTCCAAACCCAACCGTTCGATGTCGCCCAACAGCGCGTCTTCGCCACCGACGGCGCGCTTCGTGACGCCGCGAATGTATCGATACTGGTGCTCCTTCATCAACGCGTCGTACGTGGCTCTCGACTTGGGATCGATCAGCGTCTCGAACGCCTTTCGCACTGCGGCGAACGTCTCGGCGTCGCCACCCTTATCCGGATGACACTCCCTCGCCCGCTTGGCGAACGCGCGCTTGATCTCCGCCGCGCTCGCCGTCGTCTCGACGTCGAGCGCTCGATAGTGCGCATCGCCGCGCAAATCATCCACCGCGTCCCAGATGTCCGCAGCCGTGGACGACGCGCCGAAGCCCCCGGCGGAGGCGACCATACTTTTGCGTTCCCGCGGTGCGCGCGCCGGCGTCCGCGCACGCCTCCGCGCGAGTTCGCGGCGTCGCTGCGCTGTGGCGCGTCGAGAGGCGTTTCTGCTCGAAAAGGCGTTTCTGTGTGTTTTTTTGTTAAACGGACGTTTTTTTCATTTTATATGAAAGTTTCAAAAAGAGCCGCCGCGTCGGCGCGCGCGCGACGGCACACGCGCGCGCGTCGCGTCGACGCGCGTTCGCCGACGCGGAGCACGGCCCGTCGCGGTCGACGCGTTCGTCTTCGACGCTCGAATCGTCGATTCGTCCGGGCGCGCGCGTCGAGACGCGACGAAAGCGTGACGGGCGACCGTTGGTCGCCGCGTCGAGCGAGGGCGTCGCGCGCGTCGCGTCGAGCGCCGCGAGGGGCGAGAGGAGGGTCGAGATGTCGGAGAGAGCGCTGAAGAGCGTCGAGAACGCCCGACGGGTGTTGGACCACGCGAACGAGACGCTCAAGGGAGGGAACGCGGTGACGACTGTGAAAGATGGCAAAGAAAACGCGCCGGTGGCGACCGCGGTGGAAGATGATCGCGCGGTCGACGCCCTGAAGGAGCGGGTGAATGAGATGAACATCGGTGATAAGGCGGAGTCGTCCGAGAGAGAGGTTAAGGACGCGGTGGCGGAGAAACCGGCGAGCGGATACGAATCGGAGTTGGAGGAGAATATCGCGGACGTCGTCGGAGATTGGCTCGGGGATCTCGATGGTGTTTCGGCGGAGGTTGATCGCGTGATGGGATTAGATATCCAAACGTTATTCGCTCCGTTACGAGGTGACGAGACTCTGGAAAAGCTTCGCGCGGACAAGAGCGCGCTGAAGCGAAGGTTGCGCCGTTTCGACGTGCGAGTTTCTCGCACGACGGGTAGAAAGACGACTCGAGAAGATAAGAAGCATCTCAGACCGTTATACGTACGATTAGCGAAGATTAAGGGTCTGATTGCGATAAGGGAGGCGGGCGGATGAGCCGAAAGCTTAAGATACTTTAGACGTGTAAATAGCAACACACCGTTCTACTCGGTTACCAATATGCAATCAATCGGTTCTCGCGCCCGGAACACCGTTCTCCTCCAAATCTTCTAAACCCAAGGGAATCATCACGGCATTCGCTCCCGTCGTGTCCATCTTGGGCACCTTAGGATGCTTCGGCAGCGCTTCGCGCACGACGTCCCCGACCCCCCACTCGGACAAGAGCTCTGCGACCGCATCCGTCTGCTCCACGTATTCCGCCTCGCTGAGCGGAAAACTCTTCTGCCCCAAAAACTTCCACATGATTTGAAGATAAATCTGCAGCTTATTGAAACGATCCCTTCTTTGGCAAATCCGTGCGTCGTACAATCTTCCGTAACGCTTCAGAACCATGTTTCTCAGCTCATCGCCACTCATATCGCCTCCCCAGTTCAGTCCATCGGACGCCGCCGACTGCGTCGTCTTCCCATCCATGGAGTCTTCGAGAAAGCGTAAGAAGGCGTCATCGTCATCGTCGTCGTCTTCCTTCGTCACCGATGACGCATCACCGGACGCGCCCGCTCGCACGGTCGCCACGTCACCACGCGAGAGTTGTCGCGCACCATCGGCGTTCCTCGTCGCGCGCGCCGCGCGCGGGACGCGACGAAACGCCGAGGAGCGCGTTAGCCGCGGCGCGGTGCACGTTCGAGGTGCCGTCGTCGCGAGCGATTCCATCGAGACGCAAACTGTGGGGACGGTTGTGTGACGTGATGATGATGATTACAGCCGCGAGCGCTAGTCTATTACCGGCTGGGAAGCATCATGCGATACGCGAGCACGCTTGCTAGGGCTAGTGTGAGAGCGTAAAGAGAGTATCGCTCGATGATCTCGATCCCTTGAATGATTCGAAGGGCGGTGAGGGCGTTCGATGACCCCGCGAGGCTTCTCACCTTCAACGACGGAAAGTGCGAGTCCGGCAAGCCGAGAGACCCAAAGTTCATTCGCAAGGAAGCAGAAGCGGCGAGGAGCCAGAGTTTGGATATCACGCCGGCGATGACGCACGGTGCTGCTTCGTACGAGCTGTGTGACGCCGCAGCTCCCGCCGCGAAAAGCTCCAAACTTCTTGTAAAGTTTACGACCACACCAGAGCCTAGTAAGTGCGCCCAACCGAGATTGACTAGAGCCTCTGCGTACGGCTTCTCACTGAACGCTGCCGCAACGTAATGCTGTACTGCGGCCAGATCGTAGGTTGATGCGTTCGACGCAGCCTGTTCGTACTCGTCGTTCAAATCAAACGTAAGATCTGGTTTCACTTTGCGTGCCCACAATAAATCGGCGAGATCCACTCGCGCCTCAGGGGATCCATAACAATAAATGATCTCGCGAAGCATTCTCGCGGCGAGCTCAAATCTGTCATCTTTTGTGTATGCGTTGGATTTACGCAGCAGCCAAACGACGTTATTTGCCGCCGATTCACTTCCAAGTGATGACACGAGGGAGTAGCGTACGAGAGCTCCCCACGCGTTTTGGTGCACGAGCACATCTTCGATCGCATCGTTCCGCTGTTTATCCCAACTGAATCTCTCCTCGATGAACACGTGAAATAATCTCGTAGCTCTCGACACATTTCTTTCGACGGCTTCCCCAGATGCGTGCGCTAAACCGAGCTCGTAAGGCGCTCGCCAGTGTCCAAGCTCAGCCGCCTTCTCCATGATTTCCACCCCGTACGTGGCATTTGCTTCAACGCCATGACCCAGAATGTACATTTGCGCCAAGTTAAAGTATCCATCGGGATCCTCGCGCTTCGCGGCTTCCTCAAAGTACTCCATCGCTGCGGTGTAATTTTTCTCCCCAAGCAGACCGTTGTATTCCAATACGCCCAAGCCGTTATAAGCTGGCGCAATGCCTCCCTTAGAAATCGCCTTGATGAACTGCTCTTTGGCTGCGGTGTAATTCGTATCCGTACCCATCCCGTTCATGTACATGAAGCCTAAGTTGTAGTGCGCCTCGGGTAAACCACCACCGCGTCGTGCGGCTTCATAAAAATGTTGGAAAGCCGCTCCCTCATCTTGTTCCACACCGCGATCACCAACGAGCGCACGGTATCCCAGCTGCGCGTGTGCGCTATCATCGCCACGAGCAGCGGCGTCTAATTCCAACGCTACCTGATCTGCCGCTTTCGCCGCGACGCTTTCAGAGAACCAAGACGCATCTCGATCTCGATCTCTCAGCCACTCGGCTCCGTTCGGCGCCTCAATCTCGTACGTCGTCGGGCCTCTTTCGAGACCAATGGCGGCCACTTCACGAAGCAATTGAAGCGCCCGTTCTGCGTCTTTTTCGACGCCATCAAATCCCTTCCATAACCTATATCCAAACGCCGTTCGCGCCCAGTCGTCACCCATCAGCGACGCTCTCTCCAGCGCTTCTCGGTGCCAGCCCTCGTCGCGGGTCTCCGGAACCGCGTCGACGTCGAGCACGCCCACCTGACGCAGAGCACTGAGGGTATACAGTGCCTCGCGCGCGACGATCCATTCGTCTCGAGCGACTTCACCGTGCGCTTGTTCAATCTCGAGCTCTATGCGCCGGGGAAACGTGCGCTCGGACGATCCAGACTCTCTCTCTCGAAGTTCTTGAAGACTGGGCGCGGACGACGCCTGTTCGGCGAGTTGGCGGAACGCATCCTTGACCGACGGCGCCGCGTGCGTGGATTGCCGCAGGAGTTCTTCAAGAGTGCGCTCGTGCTCTTCCAACACGCCCGAGACGGTCTCGTCTTCGACATCGTCATCGGCGCGCGCGACCGCGAACGTCGAGAAGATGAGGACGAAGAATAGTCCCGATATGGATGCGCGCCACGCATTCGAAGTCCTGGCGGACGCCGAAGGTGACGACGACCGTCGAAGACGACGCATGGCGCGACGTGGAGTGAAGATGGAACCTTGCGTCGCGGGACGAATCAACCAGGCGGCGGCGCCATGGAAAATATTATTATTATGATTGCTCTTGCATTTTTACAACGACTCCGCGATATTGCGTGCTTACCGCGAAAGTTCGAGTAGGTGCTAGTTTACGAATGTTTCATGCGCTGCGCGTTCGCGTGCGGGTTTGCGAAAACATCGCTTTCGCCGAGCGTTGTTTCCGCGTTGAATGTTTGTGCACACGCTCAGGCAGTGTTGGTCTTGTCTTCCTCGGCTTCTCCCTCTTCCTCTCCCTCTTCCTCCTCTTCCTCGCCGTCCGCGGGTCCCGGCATCTCCATGTCCGCGAGCGTGGGAAGTTCCATGTTCTTCAAGTCCTCGAAAGAATCGGATTCAGAGTCGTCGGCAGACATGGCGGCGCTCGCCACCTTCATGGCGGTCGAGCCTGCCACGGTGACGGGGCCGAGCACTCTTCCGGCATCGTCGAAGAATTCCTCGGGGGATTCATAGTTGGTGACTCTGTCGTAGATGGACCAGAAAATACCCAAGAATCCAATGAAAGCCAGAGTTTTCTCGTATTGGCTCAACGCGTACGCCAACGCCAAGAAACCGACGACGGCGGCTGCCTTTTGCTGCGCGTTCGCCTTCGCAACCTTGGAGCTGATGGTCGTTCTCGCGGTACCGATTTGCGTTTGCACATATTGCGAACCAGATGTGACGAAATCACCGGCGTCCTCACCAACTCTGTCGATGATGTTCTTATCGTAGGAACCGTTGCGACGAATTTTCAAGCCTTGCGATCTCCACGCATCGAAATCGCCCGCAATGGTGAAGCACTTACGGTTCGCCAAGGCGGTGACTTCCTTTGCGAGCGCGGCCGCGTCCGGTCCCATGAAATAAAGTCGTCCACCCCACTTGGTACGCTTGATGACGCGTTCCGCCGTGATTCTCAACTCGGCGGCGCGCGGGTTCGCCGTCGCGGCGCGAGTCACCGGATCAAACTGATCGACTTCAAACGCCGCGCCTCTATCGCGGGCGTCTTTTCGCAAATCCGGAACACCGTCCGCTCTGCGTCGCTCGCTCGAACGAGTGTCGATGAGGAACGCTCGGGAGTCCTTTTCGAGCTGCGCGTTGACGTACGCCGGACGCTTGCTACCGGCGTATCCGCGAACGCCTTCGGCGACGCCGCCTAAAATCACCGGCAAAAACACCGCGGCAACGCCCAGCGCAATCGCCACATCACCGTCATCCTTCGCCAAGTCGACCAACTTTGCAAACTCTTCCGGCAACGCACCCTTGAAGGACGCAAACGCGTTATCGACGCCTTGGGTGTACTCGCCAACGACGCCGTTCTCGAATCGCAAGAACGAATCCTCCGCACCCTTGATGGATCCATTGAACGCCTGCGTGCTCGCGTTGAATGAATTTCGCGCGTCCGCGAACGCCTTCATCGGATCAACCTGCGGCACACCGCCCGCGCTCGCGCTCATCGTCGCCGGCGCGTCCACCGCGCTGTCCCCCACCGCCTCCGCGCTCTCCACGACGTCCGCGCTCACCACCGCCGCGCCCTTCTCGACGACGCTCTCGACGACGTCTTCCGCGATATCGATGAATCTGCTCGCCATCACCGTCGCGCGCGCGCCTCGTCCGACGACGACCGCGGACGTCCGGGACGGTCGTCGTCCTCGCGTCTTGATCGTCGCGCGATGATGGCTCGCGCGGGCGCGCGTCGTCATCGTCGTCGTCATCACCGCGCTCGTCACCATCGCGCCGCGCGAGAGAGACGCGCGGATGATGGTCTCGTCGAACGGGTCGCCTCGGCGTCTGTCGCGCGCGTCCGCGTCCGCGTCCGCGTCCGCGACGTCGTCACCCACCACGTCGCGATGAATCCGAGAGTGTGTGGATCGATGAAAAGGGACTGTTTGGAGGGTCGTGACCCATCATTACTAGTATGGGTCACGACCCTCCAAACAGTCCCTCGAGCTCTCGTTCTCTCTCTCTCTTTTCCGGTCGGTTCGTTGTCCACGACGAACGACAGACGACGGACGCGCGGACGGCGCGCGGACGAGCGCGGGGACGCGATGGTGGACGTCGATGACGCGTGCGACGCGCGTCGTCGTCGTCGTCGTCGTCGGTCGACGCGCGCGTCGACGGTGGAGGCGGACGGCGCGAGGCGAAAGGTGTCTCGTGGGCGTCGTTCCCGTCGGTCGACGGTCGCGCGCGCGGTCGCGGTGTGCGCGATGGCGACCGCGATCGAGGGCGCGCGGGCGCGCGGAAATCGAGGGGGTAAAGCCATCGTCGATGGGTCGGTGGCGCTCGGAGGTGCGCGCGCGCGAGGGGCGGGGATTCGGACGCTCGTCGGGTGAAAAAAAAACGAACGCGTGGATGGATGATGAGGAAACCGGGCACGGGGGCGACGCGGACGCGCGCGGTGTGAGACGAGGACTGACGACGGTGAGAACGCGCGCAGATGGGACGGTACCGACGTCGGTGTACGTGGACGGGCCGACGATGCGGATCGAGGCGAGCGGAAGCGCGCCGAGCGGCGTGGCGGTGCGAGGACACCCTCGGTGGGACGCGAGACGCTTGTTTGACGAAGTCGAGGTAACTTTTAGGGATTTGAACGGAGGATTCTACGGTGCGCGGTGCGCGTTGCATCATGTATGGACGGTGTCGCTCTTTAACACGACGACGAATGTCACGAAGATGGAGTGGAAGAGTGTGCCGGCGACGTCGCCTCGAGAAAAAACAAAGGGAACCACCGTTGCCCTCGTGGGGCCGTACGAGAGGGGGTACCTGATAACGCCGAAGTGTCACGCGAGCGGGACGCTCAAGTATGCGGTATCGGCGAAGAGTTCGTTTCAAATGAAACTCGTCGCGCGTCTCGTCGCCGGCGTGACTTTGTTGCTCGTGGCGCCCGCCGTGGCAAACTCGGTGACGTGCTTCTACACGCTCGCGATGACGTTGTCCACGCTCGCTTTGGTTTTGATCGTCATACATAGACTAGCGCGATCGCTTCCTGGTGGGCGAATGATGAAACGCACGTTCACACTCGCTGGATTTGCCATGTACCATTTTGTGCCGAACGAGCAGTGGGAAAATGTGATGGACATGTACTGGCGCGTGTCAATGAAACCGGTGCGCTTGGTGATTTCTTTGATCAAAAAGCGTTACGCGAATGCTAGCTTAGAAACTATCATTGCGGAGGATCCCTGGGCGCTGTACGGCGCGCTCACTGGGTTTGGCTTGCTCGTCTTGGGTGCCGGTGTCGGTCGGTGGCTTGTCAAGTCTTTCGTTCTTGACGCCGTCACTGGAGGAGTGGCGGGCCCGGTTCGATCTTCAGTCACCATGCTAATACGGATCATCGGTTGTGTTCTGATCCAATTTAGCTCCCGGGATGTCCCTTGTGCCACGGCGATGGTTGCGGTTGCAGTAACGTATTGTCTGTACACCCCAGTCATTCGAGCGTCAGACCGCATCGTCGACGCCGCAGGCCGTTTCGTGCGCCGAGGAAGCGTTCAATCTGAATTGGACGACGGTGCCAGAGTTCAAGAAGAGTATACGTCGTCCGACTCAGAGTCCGAAGACGAGGGATCGAACGGTGGCTTGTTTGCGCTTGGCCTGCGCCGCCGCGCTCGCCGTCCGCTTCCCGCGACCCTCGATCCGGATCCTCGCACACCACCGCGTCGTCTCGACGCCCGCACGCAACAGCAGAACACCACGCCCAGATCTTCGATGCTACGCGGCATCTTCTCCACGAGCGCGAAAAGTTCAACCTCAGACGTATCAGACGCCGATCCGACAAGGGACAAAGTCGTCCCGCCGCTCGGCGCCGCCGCCGCCGCGTACGGCCGCTACCTCTCCGAGGAGGAGCACGAACACGTCGGCCGCATCAAAACGGACGAAGCGATCGCACAGTTAGCGCAATCACCCGAATTTACCGCGTGGATAGCGAAGAACGCGCACAGAGTGCGAATCGTTCGATGACGCGTGATCGCGTCGTGAAAAAGGCTACACGAACTCGAACGACACCAAGACCCCGTCCTAACTCTCCGCACACTCGCGCGTGCGCGAACGTCGTCGCGCGTCGCACGCCATGGCGCGAGGTTCGAAAGATGGTCCGACGGTGCACGATCGCGCGCGCGCCCTCGCGAGCGCGTCCATCGCGCGCACGAATGCCCTGTTCGGCGCCGACCGCACGATCGAGCGAGCGGGCGCGGACGGCGCCGAGCGAGCGGCTCGCGTGCGACTGGCGGCAAAAATTGCGGATGAATACGCGTCCGTACGCGCGTGGTCGCGCGAGAACGAGCACGGTGGACGAGACAAGGCGTCGGCGGCCCCGACGGGAGGTTCTGGGCCAATTTACCCAGAGGCGAGGGAAAGCCGGGGCGAAGACGAGGACGAGCGCGTGCGAGCGAAGGATGAAAAGAAACGCAAAAAGGCACCGAGTGATATCGCTTCGATGATCGATGCGCTCGATGACGAAGATGAGCGCGATGGCGGCGCGCAAGCGGGCCCGTCAAAGGCACTGGCGCCGTTCCGCGGAGAGGACGCCAAAGCAAACCTGCCCGTCTCCATTTTCGGCAAGCACGCCAACGCCGCGACAGGGGCGAACATCGCGAAGAGACTTGCGAGCGAGTGGCCGGAACCGGAGTGGCGGGCCCCTTGGAAATTGTATCGCGTCATTTCTGGACATCAAGGTTGGGTGAGGTCGTGCGCCGTAGACCCAGGAAACGAGTGGTTCGTTACCGGGAGCGCCGACCGAACCATCAAAGTGTGGGACTTGGCGAGTGGCAGTTTGAAACTCACTTTAACAGGTCACATCGAGCAAGTCACCGGCCTTTGTGTGAGCCCCCGTCACCCGTACATGTTCTCTTGCGGGTTGGACAAAAAGGTCAAGTGCTGGGATTTGGAGTACAACAAAGTGATTCGCAACTACCACGGGCACTTGTCCGGAGTGTACTCGATTGCGATGCACCCGACGTTAGACATCTTGATGACTGGTGGTAGAGATAGCGCGTGCCGTGTCTGGGATATGCGTACGAAGAACCAAGTGTATTGCTTGTCGGGCCACGAAAACACCGTCGGCTGCATCTTGGCGCAAGATGAGAACCCTCAGCTCGTCACGGGTTCGTACGACAGCACAGTCCGACTTTGGGATTTGGCGACGGGGAAGACTCTTCACACACTGACTCATCACAAGAAAGGTGTTCGCGCCATGGCGATGCACAAGAAGGAGTTTGCCTTTGTCTCGGCTTCCGCAGATAACATCAAAAAGTTTTCCTGCCACGGTGATTTCATGCACAACATGCTGAGCCAACAAAAGTCCATCGTCAACACGATGTCGATGAATGACGATGACGTTATTTTCACCGGTGGTGATAATGGAAGCATGTGTTTTTGGGATTACAAATCTGGGCACTGCTTCCAAAAAGAAAAGGCGCTCGTGCAACCGGGCTCTTTGGAGGCTGAATGTGGCATTTATGCGTCCACTTTCGACGTCACCGGCTCTCGCTTGATCACGTGCGAGGCGGATAAGACTATCAAGATGTGGAAAGAAGACACGGACGCGACGCCGGAGTCTAACCCGATCCTCCCTTTTGCTCCCCCGACGAACATTCGTAGAAGTTGAGAATATGGAAAGTGTACATTACAATACGGCACTGCTACTTGAATGCGTTTTTTTTCACCACGCTCTCATCAGAGTTCGTCGTGCTTTTTAGCTTTTCCCTTCTCCTCGAGCCGTTTTTTGTGTTCAGTAAACATTTGCATCGTGTCGTAATCAGCGCGTTTGAGCTTTGCAAGACCTTCCGCGTCGATGCCGCGCTTGTTCTTGATGAAAATGTCGGCGCCGTTGCTCATCAACCCCCAGGCGGCGTGCATGTGGTCACCTCGAATGGCTTTATGCAGTGGTGTCTCGCCGTCTGCATCTTGCGCGTTCACATCCGCGCCGGCATCCAACAGAAGCTTCACTATCGTAAACGAAGACTTGTGCGCCGCTTCGTGTAGCGGCGTTGTCATGTTTCCACTTCCGCGTCTTGCGTTTGGATCAACACCTTCTTGTTCGAGCAACGCCTCCATGTAGTTTATGCAATATTTCTTCCACCCTCGCGCCGCAATGTGGATCGGTTGATCTCCTTGTTCCGTCTCCTCTGTGACGTTCGCTCCGTGTTCCAGCAACGCGTGCAAAATCGGGACGCTCCCTCTGGTGCCGCACGAGCCCGCGTTGAAGTGTAACGCCTTTGCCCCGAACAACACCGCGTTCGTGTCCGCTCCCAATTCGATCACCGTCCTCACGTACGTATCGTTTCCGATGAGAATCGCGTGCTTCAGCGCCGTCAATCCGCTTCGATGAAGAGGCGCGTTGATGTCGTGATGATCTGGGAACTTCTTAAACTGATTTCTCAACTCTTGATGATCCATCTCGCTCCCCACGTGCAAGAGATTTCTCGGCTTCTCCACCTCGGGTTCGGGTTCGGGCTCGACCGCGGCGGCATCGACTACCGGTTCGTGCTCGGCGTCCGCCTCTCGACCGCCCAGACCGTACGTGCGCTGAAGCTCGCTGTACAGAGAGCTCCGACCGAATCCACCGGCGTGGACGAGTCTCGGCGCGGCGCAGAGCGCGAGAAGGAGAGCGACGACGAAGGATGTCGACGACGACGTTCGTCTTCGTTCGTGCGAGGCGACCATGGAGTCTGGAGACTCGACGAGCGCGCTCGATGAGTGCGCCTGTGTGTCGTAAAATTGATTGGTGTTCGCGAAGACGAGCTCCGCCGCCGTGCGGCGCCGGGAACGCGGCACTCGACGGACGAGCGCGCGCCCCGAGTGATGTGAGTCGAGCGAAACGAAACAAGGAACGGTGCTTGAAATGGTGTGTTTCTGCTAAATTTACGCTATGTATAACAAATGTGCTCGCGCTACGCTGCCGCGGGTTGCTTGGAAACGAATTTCCGTAACGCGATGCGGCCGCACTTTTTATATTCATCGACAACCTCGCGACACGCCGTGACGTTTTTGGCGTTGGATCCGTAACACGCGCGTACTTTCTCTGCCTCGATGCCGCACGGTTCCTCTCTGGCGCCCGCGAAAGGGTCCTTTTCGAGTTTTTCCAACTCTTCGGCGTACTTGTCGATTTCCGCAATCTCTCCCGCCTCGCGTTTCAGCAACAAGTCTCCGACGCGCGTGCTCTGTCGAAGCGCCTCTCGCAAATCGGGGTGCTTCGACGATGGTTCTTCCGCTAATTCCCGATGATTCGGCGTCACGTGCGCCGCCGTCAATAAATCCGCCGGCGCGAAGAGTCCTCTCGGCGTCGACGCCGCGCCGCCGCGTCCTCTCGCCCCCGAACTCGCCGTCGACGCCGTCGCCCCCGAGCGCGCCGTCGACGCCGTCGACGCTCGTGCGCGTCCGTCTCCGCCTCTCACGTCCGCCTCATCCTCGTCCAACGCGACCGGGGCCTCACCGTTTCGTCTCCGCGCCTCGCGTTCCAGCTCTCGCACCAAATGCGCCGTGATCTGCGTTCATAGCGCGCGCTCGTCAGTCTCGCGTCCACGTCCACCACCGCCTCGTCCACGATGAAACCACGCTCACGCGCTCGTTCGCGCGCGTCGCGCTCGTTCGCCCGCGCATCCCCCCCTCGCGTCCTCGGTCGTCCTCGCGTTCAAACCACATCATCGTCCACCAGCCACCCTCGCGTCTCGCGCCTCGCGCCTCGCGTCACGCACCCGTATCTTCGCGCTCCGCCCGCGTCCAAATCCCGCGCTCGCCGATCCGTCCTCGACGTCCACTCGAGACGCGCTCACGCCCATGACGACGACGGTCGCGCGCGCGTCTGGCGTTTCGTCGGCGTCCACCCTTGCTTTTCTCGTCTTTACTTGACTCGTCGAGGCTAAACCCTAGACCCTAGAGGGGGCATATTCAAGAGTCATGACTCATCAATTTGTCCCCCGTAGAGTATTTATCGACCAGCCCGATGACCCCTAAAACGACCACATCGATGGGTTTCAAAGAATCACAGTACGAGCCATCGGTCGCCCTCGACCGTCCCGTTTTAAATGGATGGATAGATACGCGCGACGACGCGCGACGACGGGCGTCACACCGCGACGACGACGACGACGACGACGACGACGACGACGCGAACGATGCGAACGATGCGTCGCCCGAACGCGCATCATCGTGTGTGAGCGAGCGAAGAGGCGAGGCGAGACGCGTATCATCGCGACCGGCGACGGATCGATCGGCGTCTCGACGGCGCGATGAGACCGACGACGGTGCGCGCGACGACGGTGCGCGCGACGGCGGTGCGAGTGAATTCGAGACTCGGTGGACGAGCGTCGACGAGCGGAGGCGTGGGATGGATCGGTCGGCGCGAGGCGACGTCGACGCGCGCGGTGGGTGAAGAGTCCTCGGAGGAGGCGCGCGCGTCGGCGGAGGAGCTCAAGACGACGACGACGCGAGGGACGTCGTACGACGAGATGGAGGAGATACTCACGCCGCAAGAGGAGTACCTGGCGAAGATTGAGGAGAGGCGGAAGGTGATGTTTGCGCAGACGAAATCGCGCGGTGGGACGGAGAGTTCGATGGATGAGGGAGCGACGACGAGCAGAGGCGGAGAGGCGTCGACGTCGAGACGAGGGACACGAGAGGAGACGGCGTCGACGTCTTCGTCGCGGCGAAAGTCGACGGAAAGCGCCAAAACGTCATCAAAAGGGATAACATCACGTTTGTACGAGGGTAACGCGTCGAGAGGACGTCCTGAGACGGAATTGGTGTGGGTGCTCGAGCGTCCGGGCGAAGGCTGGGGTGAACAAATTCTTCCCACCATCAAAGCGGAACGACGCGTGGTGGATCGCGCCGTTCCGCCGAGGGCGCCGAGTTCCGGTGAGGAATACCTTACCAGTGAGCTCGGTCTCACTCCGGATGAAGCCATCGCGGCCTTGAGCACGGCATCGGCATGGCGAACGACAAAGCAAGGTCGAGCGCTCGTCGATAGGCGCCGCATGCGGCTCGCACAGCGAAACATCATTCCGTCCACGCAGAGAATGTTCGAACTCGGCGCGAGCAGAGAAGATGTCGCGCATATCATTCGCAATTACGCCATAGTTCTTTCGTTGGATCTTCGCACTGAATGGAACATGAGGCTCCTAGAGTACATTGTTCGCCAAAAGACGGAGACGGGCGGCATCGGCGGACGCATCCGAACAAGAGGTTGGACAGGTCGCAGCGCCCCCAGAGCAACCGATCCCATGCGAACATGGGTCCTCGAGCAACGCACGAAAAGAGACGAAGCCGAACTCGACCAAGAAAAATTGTTCATTCTCGATTCCATCGGATTTGACTCGGATAGATACATCACAAAGGATCGCCAAAAGGCGGCGCGGACGTGGGAGACATCTTTCGAAGAGCTTCTGGCGTTTCAGATGGAGTTTGGCCTCACGAATCCACCGTATGAGCCAGGTACGACCGGACTCGGTGCATGGCTCGAGGAACAACGCGAACTTTACAGACGTGGAGAATTGATGCCAAAGAGAGAGAAGCGCTTGCGACAGCAAGGCATCGCGTTTGATGCTCTTGAAGGTCTCGCAGAAGTTCGTAACATGTGTTCTAGCGTCCGAGACGTAACGCTTGAGCCTGTCGAATCCACGTTGGTCGTCGGAACTCAATTTTTGCAGATGGCTCTCGAACTGAAAGCCTTTCTCAACGAAAATGGGGAGTACTCTGAGCCTGTGATCAGTTCGCCGATCGGCGCGTGGTTGATGAAGACTCGAGTCAAAATCCGCGACGGTTTACTCTTGGACGACGAGATCAAGGCTCTAGAAGAACTGGAGCTCGACATCACGTATATACCAGAAAGTTGGATCGACATGTTGAACAAGTACTCGAATTTACGCTACCGAAGATCTCAGATCCTCGGAACAGATATTGCCAAGGTGCAGGTTTGGCAGCGGGAACAACTCAGATTGATGCAGCGCAATGATGGGTCCTTAAGTGAGGCTCAAATAAATCGTCTGCGCCACGTCGCTTCGATGGACAAGATCGCAGGTCTTGCCGCACAATCGCTACGTAACGCGCGAGAAGAGCGCGCGAAAGAATTCGCCGAATTTGAGGCTCGCATTGCTGCACGAAAAGCACGTCTGAAAAAATTAGAGCATTTGTCCATCGACAAAGAAAGTGGAGATTAGCACAATAGATTTAGCATGCTCGCAAAAAGAATACATGTTTGAAATACTACATTTCTAAATTTTTAGACAACTTGCACAGTCCAAGAATTACTACTAGCTCTATTATCACTTCGGTCACTGTACTTTGCAAACGTAGGATGTTCGGCAAGCTGGTTGTTTCGCTGCAAGGAAAACAGTTTCCACGTCTCAGCAAGCGTGAAAACGCCGACAAAGAGCGTGAGAAATTGTGTTAAGATGAATCCATAGGCGAGTAACCCGCAGCTCATGATGACAGACAGCGTTATCACTATCCATCCAGCGGTCCTCATCGACACGCCACAGATCGCTAACATGTTTGAAACGACGCGAGAACCATCAAGTGGATACGCTGGAATGAACAGGTTGAAGAGGAACAGATAAATGTTCAGCCAACAGCCTTGCGAGGCGACATCTCGCACGAAATTGTGACCGAGTCGAGACGTTATGTTTGGATTCCCACCGGTGGCGAGATAAATCAGGAACCAGGCGAAGAACATCGGTATGTGCGTCGCCGGGCCAGCTACGGCAACTCCTAGATCACCCTTCGCGGACGAATCATCAAGGTTGATGTACGCTAATCCGCCGAGGGGCCAAAGTAAGATGTGCGACACGGTGCCTCCCACCTTTCGAGCCGCTGCGCAGTGTCCCAGCTCGTGCACGAGCACGGTGGCAAAAAGCGTGATCGAGCTGATTAACTGCAGGAAGAACCAGTAAAAGCCAGAGAAGCTCGCCAGCACCACGACTATGGCGATGTAAAGAAGCATTAACCCTGACACGTGAACATCTATCTCCATGATTGTGAACATCTTCGTGGACCTCGCGTACCAAGGCTGCGTCGGTTGCGCATCCTGTTCTGGATTGAAGACGTACACGGGCTGCCCGATCACCGGCACGGGTTCGCTCGTCGGACGCGCTTGCGCCGACGGAGCGCCTGAAGGGGCGTCCGAACGCTCGAAAGGGTTGATTGGCGTCGCATCGGTCACCCGCGACATGGTCGCTGCGACGATTTGACGCGACAAAGAGTGTGGTCGTGCCAACTGTAAGATCCTCGACGGTTTGTCAAACGACGCGACTGGGGGAGAAATTAATGTACGATTTTACACGCTCAAAGTTCAATTCTAATACGGGCACGCTTTCGGGAGCTTGGTCTTCGCATTCCGGCCATTCATGTCGAACTTTTTGTTGGCACTGCCGCCCATGACCATGAGATCGCCTTGGTACTTGCGCAGGGCGCGCTGCGCACGTCGATGCACCAGGGAAATTTGAGTGGGCAATGTCGGGTAATCTCTGCGAGTGATACCACCGCCGGTTCCGCGACGGACGCCATCGACAGAGGCGCCGACGTGCTTGACGTTCGTTCGCACGGAATCGCGTTCATCGCGTGGACGATGATTTTGCTTGTAGTATCTACGGAACTCTCTCGGACCGATGCGCTTCACTTTGCCGTCTTTACCGATGATGATGAGCTCATAACCGTTGTCCGCGAGTCGAACCGGACCGGTGGTGAGCTCTTCCATGGAAAAGGAAGGCGCCTCGGTGTCCATTTCGTCCTCGCTACTAGATGCCTCTTGCGCGGCGCGTTCGATGTTCGCCAACGCCTCTTGCGCTTCATCGTCGTCCATCTCCTCCCACTCCCCTTCGTATTCATCGACGTCATCGTCGTCCTCAACCTCACCGCGTCGTCGCGAGATTTCTTCCAGTAACTCATCCGGCACTTCCTCGCCGCGCTTGATGTATTCATCCACCTTGTCCAGCGTCTCTTTGTGCGCCTCGACCCACTTCTCAAATCGTTGCGCGCGCAGCACGCTTCGAGGAAGTTGATCCTTGCGTTTCAGGTGCCCCGTGCCCGCGACCGCCGTTCCACCCTCGCTCTTCTTTTTCGTCGCAGCCTCCTGAGCCGCGGCTTGTCGCATCACTCGATCGAACAAGTCTTTCCCGACCACCGGCAAACCGGCGACGTTTCGCTTGAGGTTGTACCGGTGCCAGTCCGACTTATAGTGCATCTTCAGCGCGTCCATGGTGTCGAACACCACGCCCTGCGCGCGATCGAAACGAACGGGTCATCATCATCGTCAATCTCTCGTCCGCGTTCTCCCCGCCTCACGCGCGTCTCCGTCGCGTCTGGTCTCAAAATTCGCCCAGCCGCCGAGGGCACGCATCGTCCTCGCGTCGCGCACGCACCGGCGCCGTGTGACACGTGAGCCCCGCGCCCGCGCCATCCATGACGAAAGCGCGGCGCGATTCAATCTCCGTTCGCTCTCGCCTCTCGTCCACGATCGCGTCCGTCGTCGATCGCTCTCGACCGCGACGCGTCGTCGAGTCGCGTGCTCGAGCTCGTCGACGCGTCGCCGCCGTCGGGCGCACACCGTGCGTGACTCTTCGCCCGTCGGCGCGTTGACGAGCGCGACCGCGGCGTCAGAGCGCGCGCGAACGAAGAGAACGAACGCGCGAGTTCAAACGGCGACGCGCGCGAGGAGCGCGACGAGCGACGAGCGACGCAGAGGGGCGCGAACGTGAACGATGGCGAAGAAACAGCGAGGTGGCGGCGGTCGCGCCGGCGGCGGCGGCGCGTCGGGGTCGAAGGGCGATAAGCCCAAGCACTCGATGAGCACGGTGGGACGGACAAACAATATGAATCCTCACGAGCGCAGCGCGGCGACGGTGCGGAGGTTGGCGATGTACAAGCAGAGAGCGGTGCGGGATAAAAAGGGGAAGATTCTCAAACAAGACTTGCAGAGCAAGGAGTTGCCGTCGACGAGAATCGTGCCCGATCGACGATGGTTCGGTAACACGCGAGTGATCGGACAGAAACAGTTGGAAGAGTTCAGAGAAGAGATGGCGACGAAGAGCCGCGATGGGTACACGGTGCTCATCAAACAAAAGAAGTTACCGCTGTCGTTGCTCAAGGATGAAGAGAGAGGTCGAGCGAGACGCGTAAATTTGTTGAGTCAGAGTTCGTTCGCGGATACATTCGGTGCGAACAAGCGACGAAAGAAACCTAAATTGTCCATGGACAATTTGGAAGCGATGGTGAGCACGGCATCGAAGATGGGTGACATTTACACGGAGGGCGTGGAGACCGGTGCCATCACTGACCGGGACTTGATGCGCGAAGACGACGGCGTCCGCGCCGAAGCGAAGGCTGGCATGTTCGAGAAAGGGCAATCGAAGCGGATTTGGGGAGAACTTTACAAGGTGGTTGATTCGTCTGACGTCATCATACAAGTGCTCGACGTCCGTGATCCCATGGGAACGAGATGTTACCACCTCGAGCAACATCTCAAGAAGGACGCGATGAAGAGACACAAGCACATGATTCTCCTCTTGAACAAGGTTGATTTGGTTCCGGCGTGGGTCACCAAGAGGTGGTTGCACACACTGTCTCGAGAATTCCCCACGATTGCTTTCCACGCGTCTGTGAGCAATCCGTTCGGTAAAGGCGCTGTGCTTTCGCTCCTTCGACAGTTCAGTCGTTTGCGAATGGACAAACAAAATATTTCTGTTGGTTTTGTGGGGTATCCGAACGTCGGCAAGTCGTCCGTCATCAACGCGCTTCGCGCTAAAAGGGTGTGCATCACTGCGCCGATTCCGGGTGAGACGAAAGTTTGGCAATACGTAAACTTGACGAAGAGAATTTTCTTGATTGATTGTCCGGGCGTCGTTTATCAAGATACGGAGGACACGGACACCGACTCCGTGCTGAAGGGTGTCGTGCGTATTTCTAATCTTGAAGACGCGCAAGAACATATTCCCGACGTTGTCGCGCGCGTGAAGGCTGAATATCTTCGTCGCGCGTACAAGGTGCCGAGCTGGACCGATCCCGATGATTTCTTGCGCCAAATTGCGCGCATGAGCGGTAAGCTACTCAAGGGAGGAGAGGAGGACGTCAACGCCGTCGCGAAGACTATTCTGCACGACTGGCAGCGCGGTAGAATTCCTTGGTTTACAGCTCCGCCTTCACTTCCCGACGGGCCCTCTCAAACCATCGTGAACGTGACGGAGAATGCGACGGATGCTGAGAAGACGGCTGCGCAAGGATTTGCCTCGGCGGCGGCGGAAGTGACCATGAAGCAAGTTCATCGCCGCATGCCGCAGGCTCACGGTCTATTCGATGAGGAAGATAGACACGATCAAGAGTACGCGACCGAAGATGAAGATGAGCCGGCATCTGGAGACGAGGGTGGTGAAGAAGACGAGGACGACGAGGAAAACGACAAGTCTACAAAGTCGAAGAGAAAGCGTGAAGACCTGTCGAGAGACGAAGAGGAAGATAGCGACGAAGAGGACGACGAGAACGCCGCGACCGAACACGGTGAAAACTCTGAGAGCGAAGACGTCGACATCAATGACGAACTCGGTGGCGACCGTGTCGACGCGGAGACGTTGAAGAAGTTTGCCTCGGATGACGAAGACAGCGATGCGCGAGGCGACGACAGTGATAGCGATAGCGACGGCTACGGTCCGGACGGTTTATCTTTCGACCAAGTTCTCGCGGAGATGAAGGGTGAAGTGAAGGAAAAGCCATCCGGCGTCAAATCGTCCGCCAAATCTCGCGCCGACAAGAAGAAGAGCGCCGACACTTTCGGCGCCGCGGCGTCTAAAAAAGAGCACACGGTGGACTTTGACAAAAAACCCGCTCGTCGCAAGAGTCGCAAGTAAATTAGTCGCATCGCGTCCACGAGTGCGCGCGCGGGTTGTACATACATTTGCTGATGGAATTTTCAATCGTCACACCCATCGCCATCCGACGCGCGGCGGCAAAGTCAAACGCAAACGCCCCTCTCTGACTTTCTATTTCTAGACGCTGGATGAAAAAACGGCCAGCCGTTTCCAAAACGGGCGTTTCCGAGACGTCCGAGGCGTGCCTCGAGCCGCGCACGTCGAGACAGATTGAGACGCGTCGCGCGATCGCCGTCGACGAACGAACGCGTCGTGATGTCCGAGGTCGATGATGACGTCTCGGAAGACGGCGCGCGCGTCGACGAGCGAACCGGCGAGCGACCCGAGAGGCGTCGTGGACGACCGGCTCTCATCGTGCGCGCGGTGTCTCGCTTCCTTCGAACGACGAATGATGGGGAGCGAACGGACGAGGCGCGCGATGAGACGTTGGGGGAAGAGGTATCGCGAGAGAGATGCGAGGGATCGCGCAACGATGGATCCGCGGACGTGGGATCGGCGAACGTGGGATCCGAGACGGAGCGGGGTGAAGCCCTGGCGGGGGAGACGAAGAGACCACCGAGTAACACTTCGTCGCCGCCGCCGCGAGAGATTGAGACCGCCGAAATCGCGTTGAAAGTGAAGCAGCGGGAGATGGTAGAGGGTGAAGAAGACATCTCGTGGAGAAAATACGGACGAAAATACATCTCGAGGGAAGTTTCGACGCCAATCGAGCGTTCGTATTATCGCTGTTCAGCTCTGGGGTGTCCGGCGCGGAAACACGTCGGCGTGCTTCCGGGGTCAGATAAATTGATAGTATCGTACATGCACGATCACACGTGTAATCAGTTAGAAATGCTTCGCATGAACACCGCGAAGCGACCTCCACCCGCGCGAATGGAGAGAATAGGTCCGCCGAAGAAACGACCTCTTCGGTCCACTTTTACGGATGATGGTGCGCAAAATGATGAACACACAAACCCTCGTCGGATACCTCGGTGGACGGTGAAGCAGAAGAGAACGAAAACGAATGCACAGAAAGTCACCGGTGCAAAGGAGCGTCGGAATATAGGCACTAAAAAGGCGGACACGAAAATTCCACAAAATGTTTCTCTTTTCGCTTGCGTGAAGTCCAAGGACGGTACGACATCAACGTTGAAACCCGTCCGATTGATCATGCCATCTAAGGGTCAAAACGACTTGTTAAAATCTCAGATAGCAATCCGAGATGCCGCCTTGAAGGTTGAACGTAGTAAAGTTGCTACGCTCGAGGCAACCTTAAAGCTCTTGCGTTCTCAGATAGAGTGCAGAAACCTCAGGGAGCGTTTGAACGGAAATTCGAAAGGAAACTGTAATTAGAATAATATTGCAAGCGTGCTTTTTTCTACTAAGTATCAATCTAACGCGGTTGTTGCATGTCAGCCGCATCACCAATCAGAGGAAGCTTAATCTCTTTACCAGCCGTCGAGCCGACGGCGCCGACGGTACAGCATATGTACGTGAATAGGAATACAC
>Ga0181589_10000461_pt1 | contig 29230 bp, 35 predicted proteins | sample 071ome_25_FD_132444 | JGI IMG/M metagenome (GOLD analysis project Ga0181589, IMG submission 132444) | Coastal salt marsh microbial communities from the Groves Creek Marsh, Skidaway Island, Georgia - 071410BT metaG (megahit assembly) | ecosystem: Environmental > Aquatic > Marine > Intertidal...
ATATGAACTATGTTTGTTGAACGAATTTCTAAATTAGTAGCCGCGGCAATAGCCATTTTAGTTGCAGAGATACTCAATGGACCTGAAATTGAATCTGTTTTAATTCCTATGTGATCAATAGAGGTGGTTGGCTGAAGAGCATCTACACCAAAACTCATAACACTTCGTACAAAAGGTGCTACTAGTACATCTGTTTCTGTAATAGCATTTTTTACAGGTCCTAAAATTACTCCAGCAACTCCGTCAATCATCGTTTCCGAACCATCCGCATAAACGCTACCTTTTAGATCGCCTGTAAATGATCCTGATAAGGATGATGGTTGTGTTGATGTAATTGTTGTTGCTTGAATCGTTCCTGCTGATGTAATATTACCTGATGTATTAATACCACTAGCAGTAGAACTAATTGTTTGGTTACCTAGCGTAATTGTGTTTCCGCTTAGATATAAATCTTTAAACTTTTTTGATGAACTACCTAGATCATATGTAACATCAGTATCGGGTATAATATTACCAGTTACGGTACCATCTGCTCTTACAACTCCTGTTTCGAGTACTTGTAAACGAGTATCAGCATTTTGTGAATTTGAATTTGCTTTTTCAAATGCTAAACGTAGGCTATCACCATCCCCAGCACCTTCACCTGATCCAATGTTAATCTTTCTATATGACATTAGTAATTTACCCTAATATGATTGATTGTACCTTGTACAAATGCATCAACTTTCACTCTAACCCAAACCAAGTTACCAACAAAATTGTATATTTTTGATATCGTTGTTCCTTTGTCTGTGTAATCTAACCCTGTAATTTCAACACCAACGTCAACTGCGCCTGTTGCATCTACGCTATAGATCGATAAACTATTTGGATTTAATAGTTCAACGTCAAACCAATCGTTTGCTGTTGGCTCTGTTGCAAGTGTGCCTTGCACCGTTAGTTTACCAACAAAATCTGATAGTTTAAAGGACATGGTATGATAACCATCTCCACCTTTGTAATAACCGTCTGCTTTGGCTTTATCGCTGGTGTATGTAGTCGCTGTGCTATCACCCGGATGGTCTACTTGTACCGTAGATGACCCGTTGATCGTAAATGTTATATCTGTACTTTTCCCTGGCATAGTACTTTTATTTATTAGATTTTTAACTTATACGCCTTTGCCATGCGTTCAACATCCATACCTTCAATTGCTTTAATGCTTGAATATGCAACGTTATACACATGATCTTTTCCGGCGTCGTCTCTTGTCCAACCTTTGGCTCTATCTTTTTCAAGACTTCCTAAAACAACACGTTTTACTACCCTAACAGGTTGTCCTCCAATACCGTTGGCTGTTACTACTGCGTGAACTGGCGTTCCGTTTGTAACTATTTTTCTTTTGATAAATTCGTTTACTATTTTTGTTTGCTTATCCATACTATTTTATTTCACTTTCTAGTTTATATGTTGTTGTACTTTTTATAGTTTCACCTAATGCTAACTCTAATAATAACATCATTTTTTGATCTGTCACGTACAAAAATTTACCATTAGTTGTAAACCCTTTATCTAATTCTTCCAATGTTAAATCTGAAACTTTGATCCCGTCATATTGTTTAATCCACTTTTTTATTTCGCCTTTACTACGTGCTTGACGAAAATAGGATCTAAGATTAATTTTATATTGAAACTTTCTATATGGATATTTTTTAACAATTTCGTGATCTGGATTTGCTAGAAGGTAATTAGCAATCGTTTGATCCTTAGGCCAAGCAATTTCGCTTATAATATGAGCAAAGGCTCTACAACCTTTGTTAAAGTATTCCTCATCATTGAATGCAATACTGATTTTGTCGCCCTCTATTCTTTTGTTAAAGTCAATTCCTTGTAAGGACATCTCGTTTAAAAATTCAAATAATTTATAAACAACAAACCTATTTTTCCAAAGACGTTTTTCTCTTTTTATAATCCACTCTGAAGCATCGTTATCATAGGATGGAATATACAGAGAAGGACAAATTCTTTTCCTGGTCATCATCCATTGCTCATAAGAGTCACTAGTAACCAAATATTCTGCGTCTTTTTTTGACAAGTAACGTAGATTTGAGATGGACGGAATTCTTAATGTTATTTTGTATGTAAATTTATTCCAAAATAACTTATTGGTGTGCGTTGTCTTCAACTTTCTTCTCCTCAGGATCTGGCATAAATGGTGTTACGTCTAGTGTAATTTTGTCGTCAACAATATCTACAAAAACGTGTCCGCCACTTACTAATTTTCCAAAGAGAACTTCTTTACTCATAGGTTTTTTGATCTCATTATCTATAACTCTTTGTAAAGGTCTTGCACCCATTTTTCTATTGAATCCTTTCTTAATCAAATGTGCTTTGAGTTTATCTGAAAGTTCAACAAAAATTCCTTTATCTTTAACAAGATCATTAAGTTCTTTAATAAATTTATTAACAATTAAACCCATTGTGTCCTTGTCAAGTTTACCAAATTTAATAACCCCGTCAAGTCTATTACGGAATTCTGGAGCAAAGAAATCATTTACTGCTGTATCGTCTTCTCCGTCACGCTCGAGGTTACCAAACCCTACTGCGTTCTTTTCCATATCTCTAGCACCAAGATTTGATGTCATAATAAGGATTGCATTACGAGCATCTGCTTTTTTACCATTAGATCCTGTAACAAAACCGTTGTCCATTAGTCCTAGCAAAATATTAGCAACATCTCTGTGTGCCTTTTCAATTTCATCTAACAATAGAATGCAGTTTGGATTTTCTTGCAGTTTAGTAATAAGTTGTCCAGCATCCTCTTCGAAGCCTACATAGCCTGGAGGTGCACCGATAAATTTAGCAACAGAATGTTTTTCTTGGAATTCGCTCATATCAAAACGTATAAGTTCAGTTCCCATTTCTTCTGCTAATACTTTTGCTGTTTCTGTTTTACCACAACCAGTAGGTCCTACAAATAAGAACGAACCAACAGGTTTATTAAGTGATTTAAGTCCTGCCTGTGCAATAAAAATTTTATCAAGCAAACCATCAATTGCTTCATTTTGACCAAACACTCTACGTTTCATATCCTTTTCAAGATCACGCATTGATTCTGTTTCTTTGGCCGCAATTTGTTCTAATGGTAAGTTTGTTACTTTAGCAATTTCATATACCACTTCATCATGATCTACAACGCCGTCTTTTTTATCTAGTATTTTAAATCTAGCACCCGCACGATCAATAATATCAATTGCTTTATCTGGTAATTTCTTATCAGCAATATATTTTATAGCATACTTAACAGCATCTTCGATTGCTTTTTCTGTAATTTTAACACCGTGATGTTCTTCATAGTATTTCTTGATGCCTTTAAGGATATCAATTGTTGTTTCTTCATCCGGCTCATCAACGGTTACTCTTTGGAATCTACGCATTAATGCACGATCCTTTTCAAAGTGTTTTCTGTATTCTTCCCAAGTAGTCGAAGCAACAACTTTAATTGTTCCTTTAGACAATGCAGGCTTTAACATATTTGCCATATCATTTGCTTGTCCTTGTCCGCCACTACCAGCACCATTCATCATGTGTGCTTCGTCAATAAACAGAATACAATTCTTTTTCTTTTCTAGTGCATGAACAACCATTTTTAATCGTTCTTCAAAGTCACCTCTGTACTTAGATCCGGCAACTAGTGAACCAATATCTAAACTATAAACCGTATGCTCTTTAATAAACTCTGGTACATTATCATTTGCGATTTCAACCGCAAGTCCTTCAGCGATAGCAGTTTTACCTACGCCAGGATCACCAACCAACATTACATTTGCTTTTTGTCTACGTGCAAGGATTAAAATAGTTTCTTCAAGTTCTTTACCTCTACCAATTACTGGATCGATCTTTCCTTGTTTTGCCCTCATTGATAGATTTGTACAGAATGTTGTAATTACTCTTTCAAGTTGACCTGAACTATATTGTTCGCTAGCCGCCTCTCCAATAACGTGTTCTGTTTCAATAAAGTTACTAAACTTCTCTGAATCAAGACCGTGTTTACGCATTAAAAATGCACTAAACGACTTTTTCTCTTTTAGAATGCTTAAAAATACATCGCTAGGTTCTATTGTAGTACGTCCTTGGAAAAGCGTTTGTGTAAATGCTCTGTTTAACACACGCTCTAGTGCTTGTGTTTTTTGTGGACGTCCTTTACGTTCTGTTACAATGTCCTCTAACTTTGTGCTAATATATTGAAATAGTTCTTGCGAAATCTTGTCAACATCTGCTCCAAATTCTTTTAGAACTTTTTGAAAGTCCTCGTCAAGAACAAGTGCATAAGAAAAGTGTTCAACGGTTACATATTCATGGTGGCCGTCTTGTGCTAACTTAATTCCTGATTCAAAAATTCGTTCTAGGTGTTCATTAGGTTCAAGCATATTGAATTCCTTGTTTTTTAAATTTTAATAATTGTTTTTGTGATTTTTTAACAGCCATATCCCATTTCAGTTTAGATACTCTGTCTTTATATGTAATACCTAGCAAATGATCCAATTCATGCAAATAACATCTTGCATCGTATTCTAAAATCTTGCCTCTTTTTGTTTCTCCGTTTTCGTCTTGAAATTCTGCGATAATCCATGCAGGTCTTTTAACTTTAACAAATATACCCGGAAAACTTAAACAACCTTCAACATCTGTAATTGTTTCTTGACTTGCTTCAACAACTTTAGGATTAAAAAAGATTGCACTTTTATCTGGAACGTGTTTACTACCCATAACAAACACTTGTGCGTCAATGCCCACTTGATTAGCACTTAACCCCACGCCATCCTTATCATACATAATTTCAAGCATTTCTTTTTTGATTTCTTTTGGATCCTGAATAGGATTGTTAAAATCAAACGGGTTAACTTGTTTGTCTAAAAATTCATGTGGGTAATATAGCAGTTCCATTGTTTTTATTTTCCTCTCATTTTAGTTATCAACTCTAGTTGCTCTGATGTTAGGTCTTTTGGCACTTGACCTTTTATTTTAACATAAAGCGTACCTGTATTACTAGCATTCAAATAAGGCATTCCTAAACCTTTCATGCTTAACAACGTTTCAGGTTGTGTACCAGCAGGAACATTGAGTTGATATGTATGACCATTAATATGTTCTACACTTGCCTTACATCCTAGTATAAGGTCAAATACTGAAATTGTCAAGTCATAATATAAGTCAAAACCGTCTCGTTTAAATCCGCGATAGTCTCCTATCCTAATAAACATATGAAGATCTCCGGGCGGAACACCTTTAATTGAGTCATCGCCCAAACCTCTTAGTCTTACCGTTTGTCCATCATTAATTCCTCGCGGAACATCTACATCAATTGTTCTTGTGCCTCTTCCCCCACCTGTCGGAATAGTAATGGTTGCTTTATGTCCATTATATGCTTGTTCCAACGATATTTGGAGATCAATTCTCAAATTATGATTTTTTGGCACACGTCTACTTCTTCTATGAATGCCTCCGGGTCCAAAAATAACTTCTTCATCTGCACCTCCGTGTGCAAATAAATCACTAAAGACATCTTCAAAACCACCAAACCCGCTAAAGCCTTGTTGTTGGAATCCTGCTTGTTGTGGATCAGCGGTTCCAAATTGGTCGTACATCTGTTTCTTTTGTGGATCTGTTAGTGTTTGATATGCTTCGTTGAGTTCTGTAAACTTTTTATGATCACCACCTTTGTCGGGATGATGCTTTGCCGCAAGTTTACGGAAAGCAGTTTTTATTTCTTTTTCGGAGGCATTGCGGGTAACACCTAAAACGTCATAATAGTTCATATATATAATATATTACATCTTGACGCTTTTGTCAAGTGTTTACTTGTCTATTTTTTTACTAGATCCAGTATATAAACCAAACCAAGCCGCACCAGCACCAACTACGATACTAACTAGACCTGATTGTTCCATAGTAGGATTTGGTAAAGCCATGTACCAAACTACAACCTTATACAATAATATAATATAGGTTGTAATAAAAACACGCGGAAAGATCCTCCAACTATCAACAGCACGAGCCAAATGTATTAACCTAGCATATGGATTTGGACCAAGGTCTTTAACACTTGTATCAACTTCTAGTTCAAGAGATACCTTTTTAGATGCAGAATCTTTATCTGCTGGTACTACAATTTTATCTTCAGCCATTATTTCTTACCCTCTAATTTTTTAATACGAACTTCTAGTTCGTCTATTTTTTTAGTAACGTATGGATATTTTTTACGCCAAGCATCTGTTGGTTGCTCAAACCAAGTCCATCCCCAGCGGTGTACAAGAAAGTCTAGTACGGCATCAAATTTGGCATATAACCAAAGTCCGATTCTAGTTGATTTAAAATATGTTGAAAAAGCCAGGCCAAATAGGGATCCGATTAGTGCGGTATATATCCATAACCTATCACTAGCCATTCTTTCGATCATTTCCCACATAATTTACTTCCTCGTGTTATATGAGTATTTATCGATTATATCCCTAATATTAGGGACCACGGCATCAAATACCAAGGGGTTACTTCTTTGTTTTTTGGTCTTCCTTGGCAGTATCTTCTTCGTAGTACTTACGATACTGATCTAGCGTAGCACCTTGTTTGATCATGTAAGCACGGATCTGTGCAAAGTTTTTAGATAGCAGTTGATAGTCGTCATCGCTTAAACCAAACAATACAGGATCTTTTCCTTGTTCTTTTAGTTTAGCAAATACTTCTTCTGCATTTTCGCTAGTTATAATAACCCATTTAATCTGTTCTAATTTAGGAGTTTCTGGATTAGGGAGATTAAGTGGTGCCCTTTCAACCTCAGTCTTGAAAATGTCTAACTTCTGTACCGAACTACAACTAGTAAGGAACGTAGTTAGGATTAGCAAGGCTAGGACATTCTGCATTAATTTCAGATTTCTTAGTCGCATTTCTCTCTTTCTCCGTTAGTGGTGACCCCATAGCAATTTCTACACATCTCATTGCTTTGTTGGTCGCATTGTTTATTACTCGCTCAACTAATTTAGACTTTTCAGTTGCAAGTTTGCCAACATCACGAACTTCACCTTTACCGTTTATCTTATTAAAGCGTTCGTCGAGATTTTTATATTCTGTTTGTAACACTCTATTTTTATCTTCAAGTTCTTTGTTCGCGGCCAAAATAGCCTTAAAGTCTTTAGCCTGTTGTTCAATAACAGCCTTTTGTGATTCTACACTTTCTACTAATTTTGCATTGTTGGCTTCACTAATAGCAAGATCACTCTTAAGTGTTTTCACATACACGAAACCACCACCAGCGCCTGCTAACATAATAAGCACCATTGCAATTTTAATTGAACTAAACATAGTACCTCCAAAATTTATCTAATGTGATATAAGTGTCAAAACGCGGATGTTCACAAACAACAATATCAATATCCTTTCCGTCACCGTCCGTAAAGGTTTCTATTAATTTACCATTGTGTTCTCTTCCGCAATTTTGACAGAATTTGCTCATACCATTTTTAAAGCGGCTTCAGTTGTTTCCTCAACTCTGCGAGTCCAACCTCTGCCAAAAGTATCAAATGTACTTAGGCTTTCATAATAATTTTGACGTGCTTCTTGAAAGTTTTTAATAGCATTTTCAATACCGTGTTCGTCAATATATTCGCCTAATTTTCTAAGTGTATTAGGACCAATGCCGCCATCTGCTACGGTGCCGATCATAGTTTGTAAATATTTTGCTGAACGACCTGTACCTGCATTAACACCAAAGTCGAATACACATAAATCTAATCCGCTTGGAATGTCATCGCACTTCATTCGTCCCCAGTAATTTTTTTCATAGATAGGTGCAACATCAGCAACCGTTAGGTCCTTCATGTCTTTTGTTCCACCGAAATCTTCGTAAACTCTTTTAGTTACACCTAAGTTAGTTTCGCCACCTGGGTCTTTAGGATGGTTTACATATCCACCTTCATGATGTAGAATCATTTCTAAACATGCTTGATAATTTTCTTTTGCCATTTACCGTTCTCCTTTTTCTTTTATAACTGCGTTAAAAGCAAAACTAATTCGATCTTCATCTGAATTGTTGCTTTCCGCAAAATGTGTTATCCAAGCGGGAAAAGAAACCAACTTTCCTTCTTCCGGAACAACACACCATCTTTGATGGTTATATAAATTTTGACCTGTCATGGTGTGTTCATTCAACACATAATCCAACATACCATGAGGAGGTGTTAAAACTAAATTACCACAATTCTCTTTTACTTTGGCATAATAAACAAAACTAGTAAAATAACCACCATGCATATGATAATAGTTATTATGTAGTTGTTCTTTGCCTGGATTGTTTATATTTACCCAACCGTTTACAACACTCAACTCTAATTCCGGCTTTAACATATAAAGTTTTTCGCCTAGCGTTTTTGCATTGTCTTGCACAAGATCAACCAATGGTTTCCAAAGAGGTTCCTCTGGATCAATCCAAGGACTTTGATAACCACCTGCACGTTCGATACCCGGATTGTGTTCTTGAATCTTGTAAGCAAAATCTATTAATTTTTGATTATCAAGATCGAGTTTTACTTCTCCGAAAGGCACCGAAAAAATGCCTGTTATGTTCATATTATAACCTTTTTAATACTTTCGTTTTTACACCGTTTGTAAAAAAGAAATTTTCATCTATTTTATATATGTTATAATTACCAAAGAACTTTGTTAAGAAGAATACTTCTGACATAGAAGCGGACTCTAATTTGATAGCACCTTTATATTTGGTTGTGATGTCGAGAACGGAACCTTCATCAATTTCTTCCATTCTGATTTTTCCAGCGGCGTGTTTTCCAAACTCAATAACATTATCTTTAACGTATTTTTGTTCGGTAGTTCCTCTGTTGAAGAATCTGTCCAATTCGCCTTGACGATATCTTTCGATAGTTGCAGTATACTCGTCAGCATTCAAAGGAATCTCTGCATCTTCATTAAACGAATGACTTTCAACACCTTTGTAATATCTATATTTCCATTCTTCAATACCAGCAACTTTTGAAACATCATCTAGTAATGTTTGAATGTTTCTAGGTAAATGTCTATCTCTTTCGATCTCAACAAATACATCATATTTGCCTTTTGAATTTTCACCTGAACTTAGGTCAGCGTCTAAAACGAACTCATAACCTTTTTCAATAAAGGTTGTTAAGTCTTTTGCTGGTTCTCTATCTTTAACTTCAAAAGCAAGAACAGCAACGTTTTCATCTTTACCCATTTTTGATTTGAAAGAATCAATGGTAAAAATTTCACTTACAAAGTTTTTTAAATCATTAGGCTTGAGGCTCATCTAATTGCTCCACATCTGAATTTTCTTGTGATTGTATTGAAGGTTGTGTTATAATCTCATTAGGATCGCCATTGATTAATTCATCAATATTTTTTAGGTATCCTTTATACATATCATGGATTAAACTTTTAGGCATTGCTATTTCAACCACCCAAATAGGTAATTGATCTAACTTACCTTTTTTAGTTCCAGGACGATAATCGTCTTGTGTTTTAATTTCTCTAGGACGTACTAAAAAGTCTTTTTTGTAAGTAACCTTACAGCCATAATCAAGTAGTCTTTGTCCTGCAACAGGGTTTGGCATTTCTTTTAAAGGCCACATAAAACTACATTTAACAATGTGTCTTTCGTCGATAGGACCTTCAACTAATTCGCCGTTTTCCCAGTTTTCGTACACATACATATCTAATTCGTCTAATACACGCTCAAAATCCTTTAGTATTCTAACCGTGTTATTAGAGTCGTATATGCCCTTTACATTTTCAATAATTTTAACGATATCGTACATATTTTAGTCTCCACATTTATTTATCGTATCGAGAACCGTTTAAAAAATAATGTTATACTATATATTTTGTTATTTTCTCTTAAATACTATTGCAGTCGGACATTGTAAACCACAATTTAGGAGGTCAATATTGTCTAGAGCAAAACGCAAAGAACGCAGACAACGTTCTGAAAACGTTATTGATTACAATAACTATGTCAAAAAGAAGCGTGAAGTTACGATACTTCCGCGTAATTTAAATCAAGAAACTTACCTAGAAACACTCAAGGATTACAAAAACAACATTGTTTTCGCTGTCGGCCCTGCGGGTACGGGTAAAACAATGCTGGGCGTTGTAATGGCTGTAAAAGCGTTCAAGGAGAAACAAGTAGATAAGATCGTGATAACAAGGCCCGCTGTAAGCGTGGATGAACAACACGGCTTTTTACCAGGAACACTTGAACAAAAAATGGAGCCATGGACACGACCAATCTTTGATGTGCTTGGTGAGTATTTCTTTAAAAATGAAATCAAAGGCATGATTGATGAGGAGGTGATTGAAATTGCGCCTTTGGCATATATGAGAGGTCGAACGTTTAAAAATGCATACATCGTTGCTGATGAAATGCAAAACGCAACACCGAGCCAAATGAAGATGCTGTTAACAAGAATTGGCGAAGGATCGCGAATGGTTGTTACGGGTGATCTTCAACAAGCGGATCGAATCAAAGATAACGGTTTATTAGATTTCGTAGAAAGACTAGAAACCAATGTGCAAACGAAGCATATAGCCGTGTGCAAATTTGACAGAAAGGACATCGAAAGACATCAAGCAGTCAAAGAAGTATTAGAAATCTACGGAGAAATTTAATTATTTTCCAGGGTTTTTATTGAATAGTTTAGTTTTGTCCGACTGCCCACTAAACTTTTCATACTCAGGCATTGGATCTTTCATTTCTGTAATATTCGGCCATTTGGCTGTTGTTGAAAAATACTCGTTGTGTTTATACCACGGGTTGTTTACATCGTCTGTCTGAAAAATTGCTTCTTCAGGACATTCAGGAATGCACACACCACAATCAATACATTCGTCAGGATTAATTACCAACATATTTTCGCCTTCGTAAAAGCAGTCAACAGGACATACTTCTACGCAAGTTGTGTGTTTACACATTATACATTTGTCATTTACTAAATGGGCCATCTACATCTCCGTCTATATATTGTTTAATTATATCCCAGGCTTTTTCATTGCTTGTTTCAAAAAAAAGTAAAAGGGTTTTATCCATAACATCATTAATTTTATGTTCATATGTATTACAAAAAGCCTGTCCTAATCTGTAATCAGGATTGGCAATAAACTTGTAAGAGTAATCTTTAAAAAACTCATGCCAGTCATCTACGCTTATTTTAGCAGAAGTTTGGACCATGTATCCATCCTACTAAAGACTTTCTTACACCTTTGGTTACAGCATTAATTCTGTGTGGAATAAAACTAGGAAACATTATTAACTTTCCTTTTCCTGTTTTATACTTTATATCACCCTCACTACTAAAAAACTCTAACTCACCTCCTTCATACTCGTCATTTAATCCTAAACTAAAGGATAATTTTCTTACATTGTTTCCTGGATGTCTTAAAAATGAATCATAATGCCAGTCATAATGTCCGCCTTGATCGCTTGGATATTCGCTGTATTGCAACGGCTCAAGCATTGAAATATTAAACTTATATCTATTATTATTAACTTCGTGTATAAGCGATTGAATCTTTTGATAAACAGATAGTATAGGTTCCATTTCGTCTAACCACATAATGTTTGTTACACGGACCTTTTTATCTACAACATTTGGATTGTGATCGTTTTTAACATTTGCTGATGATAATTTACTGGGATGACTTACAACATACTTTTCTATTAGTGTTATATCTTCGTCATTAATAACATCGTTAATAACAACTTCCCAATTAAAAATAGGTTTAGGATCTTCTAAAATAAACATTAGGTCACTCTTATTACAGCATCTAGTGCCATTCGTGGTGATTTGTTACTGAAATATTTGTTTACTCTATGCCAAAGAAAAACAGGAAATATAACAAGTTTATTTGTTATTGGTTTTACTTTGTAACTTTCTCTAGTTTCACTCCAAGGAGCATTAGTCCATTTAGGATCAAATAATTCTAGTTCACCGCCTGCCTCTGGGTCTGCTTCTAAATAAAAAAAAGAAATAAATTTGCGACCATAATCACCTAAGTCATCACTATGTGTTTCCATATCAGACTCTTGCGAAACAGGAAACAGATGTGTACAAAATCTATCTGATACTTTTATGTTTTCAAAATCATATAAACCTTTGAACTCTTTCATACCTTGGGTAATTTTGTTTTGTAGTGTAGTTAATGCAGTAAGTTCATTAGGAGTAACTATTACATCATTGCCATTAAGCAACACATAATTATACAACTCTTGTAAACATTCTTGATCTACAATATTTTCTTGTTCATATATGTATGTTGGAAATAATTCCTTAATCATTGCTTATCAATCCAATTATAAACACCTCTTATAGCAAGTAATAGATACATTAGTTCCATTAATGCTCTAGGTAGATCTTTATCCTTCATGCCCATATAAATCCAAATACTACAAGACATACAAGCAACACCCCATCCTATCCATTGTAGACTAGGATCACCACCACTTAACAAAAATGCACTGGCCATTGCTAATAGAAACCCTAGCCATCGCCAACCATCAATATTATGGTAGTATCTTATTTTCATTATAGTCTTGCTAGTTTAATCATTGTAGCACTCATGTTAATTTCAGGATCAGCAACAAACGAATGATCTACTAGTCCTTGCTTAATAATTAGCACCGCTTGGTCTTGCTTTTCTTCATCTTTGGAAAAAACATCTACGTTGTCATAACACCAACGGAAGATATCTTCCATCTCTTCTGGTCTTGCTTGAGCACAAATAAGTTTACGTGCTTCTGTAATTTTACCTGCTTTAAATAGTTCGACCATTTCAACTTTATAATCGCTTTCGCCTGTATCACCTTTTTGTGGCGGCAATAGTTTACCTGTTGTACTATTCATTTGACACATATTAATACACTTACGCATATCAGGATATGTTGCTTTTACAAATGTGTCTAGTACATCTAAGTCAGGCTCAACACCTTCTTCAATTAGGATTGTTGCCACCCTTGCAGTGAACTCAGTTTGGTCAACGTTTGTAATATGAAAGCCTTGACATCTTGAATGTAGTGCAGGAATAATTCTGTTAGGATAGTTACAGGTTAAAATAAATCTGCTTGTAGTGTGATATTCTTCCATAACACCACGTAGTGCCGCTTGTGCATTTGGACTTAGATAGTCTGCCTCATCTAGCAGTACAACCTTAAAGTCACCAAAAGGAATCATTTGTACAAAGTTAACAATCTTATCACGAACGTCTTCCACTGAGTTTGTTCGCGATGCGTTAATCTCTAGTACATCATATTCATTAATTTCTAGTTCATTTAGCAATACTTTTGCAAGTGTAGTTTTACCAATACCAGCATGACCACTAAAAAGCAAGTGTGGAATACTTTTATCTTTTACCCAACCGTTTACTTGATCTTTTTGTGCTTGATCTCGAAACACATAATCTTTTACCGTCTTAGGACGATACTTTTCTACCCATAGTTCTTTAGCCATTTTGTTCTATCCTTTTGCGTAATCCACTTGTACTAAATGAATGTTGTCTTTTATTATAATATAATTCTATGCCTTTGTCAATACAAATTTGTTTGCCGGTAAAATCTTTGGGTTTATATTCCTCTCCAATAAAACGCACATCAATTTTATACGTAAGCAATATATCTAACAAATCTTGTTCTGTAGCATAAGGAATGATTTCATCGATATACTTACATCCTTCTAATTGGACGTAACGTTCAAATACGCTTTGAATTGGTTTATTTTTTTCGGGTCTATCAATTGTAGGATCTGTTTGTAATCCAACTATTAGATAATTGCAGTTTGCTCTTGCTTCTTTGAGCATAGCAACGTGCCCTGAATGAAATAAATCAAATGCACTAAATGTAATTCCTACTTTCATGTATCGTATCGTTTCCCGTCAAAAACACAAATAAAGTAAAGTTCATTGTCGCCGGCGTGTACCCTATGAAATACTCCATCTTTAATTAAAACGGTATCTCCAGGATATACACTAAACGTTTCGTCGTCCAGTTGCATATTTCCCGTACCTCCGATAAACATATACACTTCTTCCTGTCCTTCGTGTTTATGTCCTGTTGTGCTTTTGTTAGGTTGTAGTCTTGTACTACTAACAATAAGATTTTTTAATTCTGTATTATCCTTTACAACATATCGGTCGTCGGATTTAACTACTTTTCCACCTATGTCCCAGTTTCCAAATTTCATTATTGTATCACCCTTCGTTTATTTTTCTTTCTTCTGTTTGGTTGTCTTCATCTTCTACAATCTCATTTGGTTTTGACATAGGCATTCCACATCTGTCAAACCATCTGCCATCATCTGTTTTATAACAATAACTTCTAAAGCGTGAGCCATCTAATGTGCTAGTAACGGTAATTGATTTTTTGTTGATATTACCTTTATATTCTTCACCATCTTTTTGAACTAGTCTTAGTCTAAGATGTCCACCGCCGTATATACGATCTACTGCTTCTCCATTTACATAATTTGAAACAGGTATTTTTTGAAAATTTTCGTTCATAGTGTATATTATATAGAAAAATAGACTAATTGTCAACCTAAGAAAAATGTAAATTGTACACTTTTTAAGCCTAAAATTAGTCCATTTATTGTAAGATATACACTATTTTAGTTAACACGTTCCCAAACATTGTCCGATGTGTATTTAAAACTGCCTTTGCAATCCCAATATGTTACACGCTCTGGTTCAATGATGCTTAAAAATAATTTTTCATCAGCACCTACATATAGATGATATGTTTTACCTACTATTGGTATGAAATTATATTTTGCATTGTAAACAAGAGCAGTATCTTCTGCTAGTTTTACTAACTCAAAATATTTTTCTTTTAATTCGTCAAATCTTGTTTGTAAGTGATGAGTTGCAGTTACACCTCTTTCCTGTTTATGTGATAATACATCAGGGACGGTGAACGCCGGTGCTCCTACATTAGTAGGATACGGCATAGATTGCGGATTGTCCGCAACCATATCCGGTTTTTTAAAGATCGCCTTCTTTTCTGTTTTCCGAGAAGTGGACATCAAATTCGCCCCCAGGATATCGACTTTCTAGTTTGCGAACGTTTTCTTCTACCACTTCGTTTGGATCTAAATCCAATGCTCTGCAAGTATTAACCCAGTACCAAAGAATATCCCCAAGTTCTCGTTTAAGATGAAACTTTGTGTCGCTATCCCACGGCTTACCTTGAAATAAAACTTTTTTAATGATTTCATTAAGTTCTCCTGTTTCTGATGAAAGACCAATGCCTCCTGTGACAAGTAGTGCAATATTAACCGGACATCCATGTGCTTCTCCATTTAAATAACCCATACGTCCATAAAGACGATTGTTATCATTTGATTCGTCGCTTGTTACTTTTTCTACAAAATCTTTGTAGCGATTTAGATCGATTGCCAATGTGTATTCCTTCTCTACAATTTAAAAAGTTCTTCATGGTTTAGTTCACGAACTTCTTTGTTATGTTCTAACCATCCTTTAACGTCTTCAGGAACATCATCATGTTTCAGTAATACTCCCTTTGGATCACCTCTTCTGATTACCCATTGTACGCCATCTTTATCTTCAACTGAAATTCCGCGACCCCAACGACCGTGTTCTAGCATTACCCAGTCACCAACTTTGATATCATCTGTAAGTTTAGAGTCTGCACCAATGCTGTACACTTGGCACCATCTTGCTCTAATACCTCTTTCTTTACCATCGTCATTTGTTATAATAAGTCCGCTTTTAGTTTTCTCTTCACCAAAGTACATATTAGTAACAAGGATATCTTCGCCTTTAGCCTTAAGATTTCCTTTAACATCGTTGATATTTTGAATCATTTGTTTTATTCTCCTGTAGCGTCTTTAATACCACTGCGTCTGCGTCTTGCTCTTTCAGCCGCCTGTTGTGCTTTTTCTACTGCTGATTCTTCAACCTTTGCTAGTGTTTCATTTGCTAGTTCAGGTGTCTTCTTAAGTACTGACTCAGGATCAACCACTGATGATTTTGCTACCGTTTCCACAACATCACTTGGTTTTGTATCTTCTATTTTTAGTGTTTGCGGTGGTGGTACAGCAGGACCATCTGTGTTCTGTGCCGGTTGTGTTTGTTTTGGTTTAGAAACAGGATCAGGTGTTGCATTAGGATTTGAATCATAGTATTCAGCCATGATCTGTTCTCTAGTACGTAAAATTTTACCACCAGGACCGATTTCATCTCCTCTAGCATTCACTTTCATGTTTCCAACAGCAGGCATAAGTTCGTTTTGATTACGGAGTTTTTCCATATCTATTTCTCTGCCTTGCATTGTTCTATGTGTTCTTACCATATTGTATTCTCCTTTATATAGGTACTTATCTAAGGAACTCAGTGGGGTCTAGGTCATATTGAATTGAGTTTACTTTGTGTACACCCATCAAATAAAGTATATAACTTGCAACACTAGATCCACGTCCTACGCCCCATATAATTTTGTTTTTGCGTAGTCTATCCACCATGTATTTAAGGAACTTTAAAACATCCATCATTGCATGTGATTTATATAAATCCAATTCATAATTTACACGTTCAATTTCTTGTGGTGTTTTACAAAGATCCAAAATGTATTTTTCGATATCCATTGTTTTATACTCTTCAGGTATAAACCAATTTGATCTGTTTTGTTGATCATAGTTGTCTCGATCAACATCAAAGTCTGTTGCGTCTAATAGATTAAATTTGTCTTTGTTTTCGGATACAGAATTATTATATTGTTTAACATAATCACCATCCTGTATTAAACAATCTTTAACATTGTTCCACTTATCTTCGTAGATAAGTTCTAAAATATTTTTTTCTGAAAGTATTGGATGACCGAAACTATTAGTCTCGACCGCCGTCCAAGATTGTTGGGTTGAACGATTTTTTTGGTGCGTCTGATCCATAGCCTAAATCTCTCCAACTCTTCGGCCCAGTCCAAAACTCTTTTTCTCCAAGTACTTGATCAAATGTTGCTGTATCATTTCGATCCCACCATGGTTGAGTAATAACTGGACTAATCCAATTCTCGTTGGGTAATGTAATATTGTTAATAGTTTTTTCATCTACACTATATTGTACATTATCACCTAGTTTGCTGTCAACCGTTAAATGTCCTATATGGAGATATTTTCCTGAAATAGCAATCATTTTATGGTATAATACATAGCAAAATAATTGATCATATGGTTTACCTGGTAATAAAACTTTATTAATTGGCATTTGGAAAAATACCGCTTGTAATTTAGTTTCTGGATTAATAATTAAAGAATTTTCACAAAGATTACCAAAAAGATATTTTAGCCTATCGAATGAATTGTTTTGTAATTGTATATCTGTGCTTTTGGGGAGAAAACTTAAATTTACGTTATATGTATTTGGATAAATGCAATCGTCGATTAATACCGTGGCATCGAAGGTTGTTTCCCAATTAAAAAACGTTACATCATTTAAATTACTATTATCTTTTATCAACATTTACTAACTCACTTAAATCTCCGTTAACTTCGCCTTGTGATTTCTTGATTGCGTCATCGAAACTTTTACGTTGTCGTCGGATTTGTTCTTGTCTATAACTAGTTAGTAACATTAAGACTTGCTCAGCAAGACTCTGATTTCCTAGTCTGCTCGCTGTTAGGTATCTCTTGTTTAGATCACGAAGTTTATTTTCTAAATCGTCATCTTTTAGAGATTGAATATCACCTTCTAAAGGATGCATAAAATTAACTCACTTAGAATTGTTTAAATTCGCCTATGTAGTCTACGTATAATTCTTGTGGTATACCGTTGTTAACGTTGTATGCCCACACATCGAAAATATATCTATATAAAGGATTATCTAGTTTATAATTTTTGTGTGTTGAATTATAAAGTGCAGGTACTACGTCATTTCTCTCATACACTTTTCCAGTAGGAATAGTAAACTTTAAATATCTTATTGGTGAACCATCTGGAATTCTTGCTTCAATTCTAATTTTACTTAAAGTATCTGCAGGACCGAATCCTGTAAATGTAATCAAGTTAGCAGGATCGTCAACATCACCATCAATTGTTAAATTAATTCTTCTAAAAGAACCATCTTCAAAGTTAATAGTATCGTTTTGTGCTGAAATGTTAATAGTGGCAGGCGCTTTTTCAGAAACATCCTGTAATACAGCATTACTAATTGTGTTGCTGTTAAAATCGTTATTGTTTGTTAGTTGTGGTGAGGTATTCTGTAAACCAGTTATTTCACCTTTTGCTACTTCAATAGCAGTTTTAATGTTTTGAAAGTTATCTCTAAACCCTTGCGAGTCATTATCCTGACCTGCTACCGGATAGTTTTCATCAATATTTGTTGTTACAATGTTGCTTGCCATATTATATTACCTTCCTTTTTGGAAATGCAATGTATTTATCACCTGTTTGACCCTCAACTGCATCAATTGTGAGTCTATCAATATCAAAATGCATCTGTTTAAAATCAAAGCCTGTTGACTTCACGTTCTTTAAAATACTTATGCTTTTACCTGGTTTAACGTATGCAATCGGGACTGCTTTAACGTATCCTAATGCATTGCCTGTTGCTGTTTGTGTGCTTTTCATCCATAATGGTAAAAATGTTTCATCAATTTCAATAGAAGTGCTATCACCTTCTGGAATAATTTCGCTTAATTTTTGCTTCATATTAGTTGTACTATTTGGATATAAGAATTTTTCAACTAACTGATCAATAGTAATTAAATTTGTTGATGCTTTAAATGCGTTTTGAGAAGCATCGATCGGTCTAGCAGAATTTCCAAGTTCTAATTTTTCAGAAATACTTCCTTTATCATTCTCTAACTCGTCGATCATATTAACATATATAACTTCGTATATAACCTTTCCGGTTTCGTCTTTTGCTTCTGCACTTCGAAGACTACCAAACTTAAATGTTTTTCTAGCAAAGTTTGTAACCAGCGCCGGAACATATTTTTCAATAGCAATAGTTTCGATTCCGTGTTGTAATAACATTTTCATCTCTTTTTGCAATCCATATGTTGTATCGCTAGATCTATATAAATCACTTTGAGGAAATATTTTATCATCCGTTATAAAGTTATAAAAATATTCTCTGCTTGATTTACTAAACAATGGTTTGAGATAGATGTTACTAAATTGTGTTAGTGAATCTGCTGTAATACCAATTCTAAATTCTTTTTCAACCGCACTTTGAAGATAGTAATCTCTCGCTTGTACGGTAAATCTGTATTGTCTATCAACTGATGTTGTACCACCGTCCAATAAAAAACTATTAAGTCCAAAACTCGAAAGATCGATTGTTGTTAGACCGTTTTGTTTTCCAGTGTCCGGAATTTGTTGAATTTTACCAATAATATTTCCGTCACCGGCAAGTGTTAATCCAGGAGGAAGATTGCCTTTAGTAATTCTATATCTAACATCAGCACCTTCTAATGTGGTTGTTGCATGAATTGCTAGAGTAGAATTTTCGTTTGGTCTTAATGTTCCTATTAGTGTAGGACTTGTGAACTCGATAGTTGTATCAACTTCACCAATAATCTTAATAGAAAATGTTCTTTCATTAAAAGTCTGTTCGTTGTTTACAGGATCAGTTCTTGTTGCTCTTACTCTAAATTTAAATGATTGTGTAACAGCAGGTTGATAAGGTACTTTTCCAAACAATGTTCCGTTGGTAGTATCAATGCTCATACCCGGTGGTAATGTGCTTGCCGTACTATCTTCTAATGCAACAATTTCATACGAAACAGCACCACTAAATTTATTAGGATCGTAAACTTCAAGTGGTATAGTAATAAAATTATTAGCACGTCTTGTACCTAAGTTACCTGTTGTTGTAAAAATAGGTGCTCTTAAATAACTTGCACTTGCTAAAAGTATATCCGATGTTGCTGATATTAATGTTGTATCTGTTCTAAACTGCTGTTCACTAATTACAAAAATTCTAAATTTTCTTTTTTCTCTACTAATACCATCTGTTACGGTAACTTCGAATTCAAAGAATCTTGAAAGATATTTTGGAACAGCATCACCTGCTTGTGTTCCACCACCGTAATCATAAGGAAACAAATCGTATTGTTGTCTATCGTAATTAGAATTTGTTGCTTTGTAATCTAATTCAAGTTGTGCTGTGATAACTCCTGTTAATCGACCTGTACGATCAAGTGTAACTCCTGGAGGAAGTTCACCAGATAAATCGTCCATGTAATATTCTAATTCGTCTCCAGCACTTAGATCAACATCTGTAGCAACTAATTGATAGTCTATAGGAGATTTGTTTATAATAAAATATTCTCCTTGGGGTCCGATATCTAATGTACCCGCTGGTGTTGTCCATAATGGTGGATCTTCACCTTCTACCGTCAATACGAATGTTCTATCAATGGATCCTTCGGAGTTTTGAGCACGTACGACAAAAGAATAATCTGTTGATTTTGCTACATCAAATGGTGTACCAACAAGTTTTGTACCTTCTAAACGCATACCTGGTGGTATTTGTCCACTAATAATAGAGAGGGTTACACCTGCACCACTTGCTTGAAGTGAAATGTTTTGTGTTTCTTTTTCTTGGATAGTTCCTAAACTACCTGCTGATGTAATCCATGTAGGTTTTGCCATTTTTACTCCTCTTACGAGTATTTACCTACGTTAGGATTGTACGTATTCACTAACAATCCACCAACTTCCGCTGTACCAAATAAGTGTAACACACCCTGTTTCGTCGTTTGCTCCAGCACAGAAGTCGTATTGTGTAGTTGCGCCATTTAATTTAAGACTTAATTGTAGGTATCTTTCAAAGAAAGAAATTCCATCTAAAGAATATCTTCCTCTGTTTTTCATTTTGATAATTTTAATTTGTCCTTCATCAACACCGTCAGGTAATGTAGCATTTGCTAAACCTGCACTTGGTGATGTCCAATCTGTTGTTGTAATAAATGATGTTGTTGTGGTTCCGGATATTGTGCTTGAATTACCTGTTGTTCCAACAACAACTTCATTAATTGTTGAAAAGTGAATTCTGCCATTTAATCTTACGTCACCTTCTAATTCAATATGACCTGTACCGTTTGATGCAATTCTTAAATTGCTATTTGATTGTGCTGTTTCGATGTTGTTAGCAGTGATCTGTATTTCACCTAGTGTAGTTGCACCAGTTGTTGCTACTATATTTCCAACAACATTTAAATTAGCACCCAAGTTAATGTCATTAGTAACATTTAAATTATCATTAACTACTACATTGCCTGTTGGGTTTGAAATGTTTCCTGATGCTGTAATATTATTAAATGCACTTGTTCCTGTGGAACTTAGATCACCTGTAAATGAATTTGCTGTAATGTTTCCTGTTGCACTTGCACTTGCAATATTAATAATATTAAAACTGCTTGTTCCGCTTGTAGCATTTACGTTACCGTTGTGGATACCTGTTGTTGAACCAACCACATTACCTGTAACATTACCTGTAACATTTCCTGAAAGGTTAGCACTAATAACACCACCACCAGCAGTTGTTAATGTTCCGTTAATTACTAAATCATTTAATGAACTTGATCCAGATGATGCTGTAACGTTTCCTGTAACGTTTCCTGTAACATTACCAATAACTGCACCATTATGTGTGCCTGTTGTATCACCGGTTACATCACCTGTTAAGTTTCCTTCGAATGTTGTTGCATAGATGTTTGCATATCTATTAATATTTGAACCAATATTGAAATTGTTGTTTGATGTTGGAAGAACGTTTGCTGTTGTTAAAACACCAGTCATCGTTCCGCCAGTTTTTAATAATCCGCCTTGTGTATTAATGTAACTGCTGTTAACAATATCAGTAATTGCTGTAAATTCTAATCCATTACCTGCGGCATTTACTTGAATCATCTTATCAGCGTCACCGGCACCGCCTGCATATGATGTCGGAGTATCGCTCAATCCAACAAATGTACCACTGCCGCCGCCTGCTGAACCTGTAACAAAACCACTACCGTCGCCAGCGTATGCTGTAAACCCAACTGCACCATTAACTGATGTTGAAAGTGCGTCGTCTGAATATAAATCTATTGTTGTTCCGTTAATAACGTCAACATAGTAACTATTACCATTAAGTTCTGTTGTACCATTTACATCAGTAATTGTTATATTTTGTTGATCTGTTAATCCGTGTGCTGTTGCTGTTGTAATTCTTATAGGATTGACCAAGTTAATGTTGCTAATAGCAGATGTACTTGCTCCGCCTCCACCAACGCCCCATTCTAAAACCGTGCCTGATGTTCCAACTTTAAGAACTTCGCCCGCTTGTCCAATGCTTCTTGGGAATTGATATGCACCATAAAAGTCTACGTATCCTGTACCGTCGGCGTTAAGTGTTAAGTTGCTATTAGAACTTCCATAACTTTCAATTGTTGCATCTGAAATCTTAATTTTAGGATCACCTGCACCTAAATAAATTTCGTTGTTGCTCCAGAATTGTGCTTGTGGTGCTCTAGCAGTTGTACCTGGAGGATCAGCGAAAATTTCTATTGCCGATGCTTGTGCATTCATCCATGATCCAACAATATTACCAATTGTTATTTCTGAATCAAATGTTCCAGTACCAATACTGAATGTTAAACCTGTACCGTAACCTGCTTGAAATGCTTGACCTGCGTGTGAAATAATTTCAATAAATGGGTTTGATTCATCTGTTGGTACTCCAACTGATCTAAATGCTACGGTTCTATTTCCTGATGTAGTTTGAAAGTTAATTGGTTCTGGACCAATCAATGCTCCTGATCCTGGAACTTTAATTTGAATTCTACCTTCGCCAGTTAAGTCAAAACCACCTAGGTCAAAGTTACCACCAGCGCCGCCAATAACATTACCTGTTAAATCGCCTGTTACATCTCCTGTAATTGTTCCACTAACAGATAAGTCTGCTGTTACACTTACGTCATCTACAAACGTACTTGTTGATTCAACTCTAAAAGAATCATTAACAATTAAATGACCAATTTCTGATTTGTTTGCTGAATCACCAATAACTTGTAATTTTGTAATAGCAGTAATATTACCTGGTCCGATAATATTTGCACTATCCATTTGCATACTAGCACTTAATGAAGGACTTGTATCATCTGATAAATTAAATGCACCGTCGATAACAATATTTCTACCACTAACACTAGCAGTAATATTCTGTCCACCAACAAATCCAAATGTGTAGTTTCCTGTGGTTGCAGAGATTGTATCTGATCCTACTTGTACTCCTCTAATTGCAGGAGTATCAACTTGTGTATTGCTTAAAACGATTGAATCGCCAACTACCGTTATTGATAATGATGATGGATCAGCAGATTTAATTCTTCTAAATTGTAATTCAGTTCCGGATTTTTGTTTAAAAATACCTGCACCAGATGATGTAAGCGGAGTAGCACTATCTCCTCCGAGGTTAGTACCTGTGTTTGATTCACCGCCTCTGGCATCTAGTTCTGCAAATTTAGTGTTAACCTTTTGAAAGGCCGTACGTAAATCATCACCAGTGCCGTCGTTTACATTAGTTCCAATTTTTACAACATCTGCCATTTTGTTTTCCTATATCTATATTTACATTCTTCCTACAACTACTTCGATTGTACCAACCTCATCGGAGTTATAGTTTTCTAATGCTTTACCAATTACAGACCCCATTTTAGGATCAGCACTTGCGGTAGCAACGCCATCGATGCTACTTACGATTAACATATCACCTTTATTAATATTACCAACAACTTTACATGGTACACGACCTTGTAAACCTAAAGTAACTGAATCTTCTTGTAGTCCGGAATTCATCAAGTATGCAGGATTAGTTGAAACTATACCAGCAACTTTTGCTGTACCTTCTCCTGAACCAATTGTAACTTCTGCATCTCCGCCGAACATCAATACCGTACCAGGTTCATAATTTGAATCTGAAAGATAATTTTCTGCCAAGTCAGCGTATTGTGCTTGTGTTGCAGTACCATTAAATGTTGTTGCAAATACCGTAGCAAAACGTGTGCCACTTGCTCCTATGTTATGAGTATTATTTGCCGCCGCCGCGATTGCATTTGTTGTAATAGTACCAGTAAAGGCACCACCTTCTACTGGAACATATTGATCATCTAATGCATCATCGGTTAGTGTTACTGAAATACTTTTATTTTCTGAACCATCAAAAGTAATACTACCTGTCGCTTCGCCACTTAATTGAATTGTTCTTGCTGTTTCTAAACGTCTTGCTTTACCAACAAATACTGAGTGTTCATAAGTTGTTGTAGATCCTAAGTCTAAGTCTGCTGTTGGAGTAATTGTTCCCGGAGTATAACCAGTTTGTCCATCAACAACAGATTTTGTATCACTTACAATTAAAACTTTAGATGGAGTAGCCTCATTACCTAAAACTAATAGTGGTCCAGCAACCTGTACTCCAGTTGGAGCATGGTGTTGAATATTATTTGTAATAAGATCTCTACTAAATGTTTGTGTATATCTAGCCGCTTGTTGACCAATAGCATATTGAATGTCATCAGTTGGACGTATAGCATTTGTTTGTAAGGTACCGGTCATTGACGTCGTACCAGATTGTGTAATACCACCATTTGATGCTAGTACGTTTTCATCAATATACGCTTCAACATTTGAATTAAAATCAATTAGTGTTCTAATCTGTGACGGAGTTAATCCTACAACAGGACCTGCTCCAATTCCTGCTCTACCAAGCATTGTATTACCTGATGCCCAAGAAAGTTTGCTGAACGGAACACCCGTCGATGGATTTGATACCGATGGTGTTCTTAATGTTGCCCAACCGTTTGTTACGGTAAACTCGTCTGAGTCAAAACTTGCAACACCACTTGCATTTCTTAAAATTCTTGTATTGTTTAGGTTACCTGCTGAACTATATGCTGTAAATCCAACGGTACCATTAACCGTCACCGTTAATAATGCATCAGTATAAAGATCAACTTGGTTAGCACTAATTCTTTTTGCGTAGTATGTGTTTCCATTAAGTTGTGTTGTACCAATAACGTTATTAATAGTTACTTGATCTGAATCATATACATTATGTGAAACACTTGTTGTAACCCTAATCGGATTAACAAGACTAATTGCACTAATAGCAGGACCACCAACCGTGTCGCTTGATCTTGCTGTTGCTAAATTAACAGCAATTTTGCTTTGTGCAATTTCTGCATTAGCACTTACGTCAGCATTCTTAACTGCTCCACCTGCTAGTTGAATATTTAATTGATTGTTTATTCTTGTAAATCTTAAATCGGAACCAGTACCAGATGGTTCACCAAATACTCTGGAACCACTTGTTGAATCTGTTGTTGTATCTAAGGAAACGTTTACAGCACCTTCTGTCTGATCACCGTTACCATTAACACCATTAATGCCATTGAACATTAATAAATCACCGTTGTTAGGAGCACCAGTAATTACAACGCTGTCCAGTCCGCCGATTCTATTTTGTCCATCGACATATTTCTTAGTTACTGCATCAGACCCATCAACCGGATCACGTAACGATTTAATTCTGTTACCGTTCATATCAATAGCACCGCTATCTGTGGTACTATCGTTTAACATTTCAAATGCTTTTACATCTGTTCTAATAGAATCTGTTGTTGCTCCGCGGAACACGTTGTCCGTGTAATTTTTTGTAACAACATCAGTATCCTGAACACCTTCTTGTAAGTTTGTAATCTGGTGGTTGTTCATGTTTAACTCACCACTCATCTTGTTCCAAGAAAGATTACTTCCGTTATATCCTGCTCTGTTTAATAGACCGTATGTACCACCTGTTTGTGGTCCAAGTGTAGTAGGTTCTTGAACTGCTGAACCATCTTCGTGCTGTCCAATGATAGCAGAGTTAATATATGTTACAATACTTGCTTCGGTAGGAACAGCATCGTCTGACTTACCTTGCATTTTATCATCTGTTGAAAACTCATCAACAACCGTACCTTTGGTAAATCCTAATCCGTCAACGTTTGTAAGTGAAATTTCTGCGTTAAGTTCAACAGATCCGTCACCTTGATTAACACGGAAGTATCTACCAACCCTAAAGTTACCATCTTGGTCAGTACTCGCATAGAATACTCTACCAGCACCAACTTCAACTGCTTCACTTGCTTGGTCTGCTGAAAAGTCTGGTCTTCCTGCCGGAGCACCAAACACATTGTTTGGATAATTTGAATCAATATAGTTACCCCAACCAATGTTTAGGAAATCGTGTCCTGTTGCTCTTAATGTTGAAATTCTAGTTGTAACTTTAACAATATCATTATTAAAACGATAGTCTGGGAAATTTAAATCCAAATTCATCAATTGATATTCAAACGAAGGATCATTAATTTCTGAGTAACCTGTAAATCTTTCTGTTCCTAGGATACGGAATACTTCTTGATTGCCTGTAGCAAATTGTAACGCAGAACTTGGAAGTACTCTTGGAGTATCAACTAGGTCTCTGATATAAACGTTTTTACCTATCTTGATAACAAAACGTCCACCATCAGGAACAGAAGTTGCTAAACCAATTGCAAGTGCTTGTCCTAGTTTTAAGTTTGCTCTACCACCACCTTTGGAAATTGCTCCTCCGGAATAACTAGGATCACCTTTTGCACTTGAATCAACGAATGCTGTTAAAGCAGTATTGGTGCAAAGTTTAAATTTGTTTGACGCTGTTACTTTGGCGTAATAAGATCCATCAAGTGCCTGCATACCATTTGCATCAGCACCGCTAATGAATACCATCGCACCATCTCTATAATAGTGATCGCCTGATGTTGTTATTTCGCATTCAGTTGTTAAACTAATAGCACTGATGTTAACAGAAACTTGTTCAACTTCATCAATTTGATATCTTGTTGTATCACCGTTAATACTAAATGGTGTTAAAGTAAATTCACTATCAGTAATTGGTTGATAATCAAAATCTCTAATTTGAATTTCAGTATCACCTGTTGTTGCAGAACTACCCAACGGATTGTGCATGGTAACTTCCATAGTACCATCACGTCTTGTTGAATCTTCTTCAACGGTAGCATTTAATTCTTTAAAGAAAACTCTACCTTGTTGGATATTTTCGTTTGGATCCGAACCTTCAGCCTGTAACGCAATACGTCCGTAAGCATTTGAACCGTTAAGTGATCTAATCTGACCACCATTTCTTGCCCAGTAAGCAATATCACAATAGTATGTGAACACGGACACCGTTTCAACAAGTCCGTTGTTTGTAGCAACTAGACCATACCCGTCGGAGTTAACTTGGGTGTAGTCATTTGATGTCATTGATTTGTTACCAGCAGTTTCAATTCTAATCTCAGTTCCCTGTGGAATATTACCTGTTGGTAAAGTTCTTGCTTCTACTTGAATTGGCGTTGCCGCGGCCAACGTTAATGTTGATTTGAATGTTGTAGGTGTATTACCATCACCATCATCAACTGGTGCAGTTGCACCGATAATTCTATAAGTTCCTTTTTCAGCCGCACCTGCGCCTTGGAATAAGAATGTTGTTGGTAATTGAATCTCTCTAGATAATCCTTTAAGTGTAATTGATGTACCTGTTGCAGGATTGTCAACAACCGTACCATATTGTACGCCGGCATTACCGTCAACGTATTGACCACCACCGCCCTGTCCTGAGAATGAAGAACAAGTTTGTACATATGGAGATTTAGTTAGGATTTGACCTTCTGGGTCAAGTACCATCATAAATCCTTGATGACGTCTAAGAGATATATTTCTTAGGATGCTGGTATTGTTCATTAAGAACGCATCCATATGTTGATTTAATTTTTTAAGTTCAATAACGGTACCATTTGGAACGTTATGTTGTAGTGTTGTCGATGTTGTTAAGTTAATATCAGAGTATAATGCAATATCTGCTCTTGTAAAGTCTCCAACACCTGCAGGATCAAACTGAATATCTTTGATGTAATATCTTACACCACTGAAATCAAAGTACATTCCGTATAACGGATAGTAAACTAATTCTTTTAATCTAATCTGTGTTGATCCAATTTGGTTGATACCTGATGTTGTGTCAGCGACAGAATATTGTGAATCATAGTGATTTCTATATCTTGCTACTTTTAGTGTTGCACTACCATCATACTTTTTAAGATCTCCTCTTTCAAAAAGCATATCCAACGATCTTTGTGGAGGTCTTACACCAACATATGGTTGAATGGTAACACGTCTAAATTCATCACCCTTGATAGAGCAGTTTTCTGGAACAACAATCGGAAAGTATTCTTCATAGAATCCTGATTCAATATGAATTGTAACTTCTGGTAATGGAATATTATATTCTCTACCTTGTCCACCCACTTTAGCCGGAGCCGCTCCGATACCACTAGTAATAACACTTGTGATAATTCCCATCAATGATGTAATGGTAGTCGACGCACCTGATTCTGATACAATAGCAGTATCAATAAATTGATCTACACCACTTTGATTACTTAATGTACCTTGTAGTGTTGGAAGATTGCCTAAGCCGTTAGTGATAACATCAGCAATCATATTCATTAATGAAACAAGTTTAGTTGAAGCACCTGCTTCGCCGTTGTTTCCTGTCGTAGTTTGTGTTGTTGCATTAACATTAGGATCTTGTAAAGTAGTCCAAGCAACATTTCTTAAAATATAATCTCTAACTAAATCTCTTGTAAAGTTTAATGCCGCAACGGTTTGTGCTTGTTGTCCTGCAACTTTACTTGTTGCACCATCCCAATATTGTGCCGCATTGTTTCTTGATTTAGTATTACCACCAAATTTTAAATCAAATGCAATACCGTCTAAAATGTATCCAACATCTCGTCGACACTTGTCGCTGTTATATGTAAATGCTGACCAAATACCAACGCCACTAGCAATTTGATCTTCAATCCAAGCAATAGTTTCATCAGCAACAAAATCTCTGTTTGCTTCAATTAGTGCTACCGCAAATGGATTTTGTAAATTTGTGCTAGGAACGTAAGGTGTATTTGTTAAAATGTTATTAACAATTAAATTTTTTGCAAAGTTAATTGCGGCAACCGTTTCTGTTTGTTGTCCTGCAATTCTTGATGTTGCACCATCCCAATAACTTAATGCCGCATCAACGGTTTTAGAATTACCCACATAAGTCAAATCAAAACTTACAGCATCAATAATTAAACCAACGTCTCTGTAACATTTG
>Ga0181589_10000464_pt1 | contig 29187 bp, 26 predicted proteins | sample 071ome_25_FD_132444 | JGI IMG/M metagenome (GOLD analysis project Ga0181589, IMG submission 132444) | Coastal salt marsh microbial communities from the Groves Creek Marsh, Skidaway Island, Georgia - 071410BT metaG (megahit assembly) | ecosystem: Environmental > Aquatic > Marine > Intertidal...
AGCCCGAACATATCGCGCCGCAGAGCATGACCCGGGAAATCCCCGGCCGTATCGGCTGGGAAGGCGATGAGGTGGAGCCGCTTGACGAGGACGCGGTGCGCGAGGCGACCAGATCGCTGAAAGAGGCCGGGGTTACCTCTATTGCAATTGTTTATCTCTTTTCCTATGCCAACCCGTCCCATGAGGAACGCACCCGCGATCTGATCCTGGAAGAATTTCCCGAGGCGCATGTCTCTCTGTCGTCAGAGGTGCTCCCCCGCATCCGCGAATGGCCGCGCATGTCGACGACCCTGCTGAACGCCTATCTCGGGCCGGTTCTGGTCGGGTACATCCATGATTTGGGACACGGGCTGGATGAGGGTGGGGTCTCGACCCAGCAACGCTTCCTGATGCAATCGAATGGCGGCGTCATGCCGTTTTCGGCGGCGGTCCAGGGCGGCAAGACGGTTTATACGCTGTTTTCCGGCCCTGCCGCCGGCGCGCAGGCCAGTGCCTATCTGGCGGGTGATGATGCGCAGAAGGGCATCGTGACGCTCGATATGGGGGGGACCTCCGCGGATATCGCATTCATCGAGGGTGGCTCGCCGCTGGAGGTGACCGAAGTCACATTGGCCAGGCGGCCCCTGGGCGTTCCCGCGCTCGACATGACGACGATATCGGCGGGCGGCGGGTCCATCGCCTGGGTCGACCGCAGCAATTTTCTACGCGTCGGGCCGCGCAGCGCGGGTGCCGATCCCGGCCCGGTCTGTTACGGCAAGGGCGGCACCGACCCGACGGTAACGGATGCCGATATCGCGCTCGGTTTCCTGAACCCCGAATATTTCCTTGGCGGATCGCAGACGCTGGACAAGGCGGCGGCGGAAGCGGCGCTTGAGGAAAAGATCGCCAAACCGCTCGGCATGACGGTACGCGAGGCGGCGGCCGGTATCCGCCGTATCGTCGATCTGCGTATGGCGGATGAGGTCAAGGTGTTCGGCGCCAAGCGCGGCGTCGATCCCCAGGAATTTACCCTGTTGCCGTTCGGCGGGGCGGGCGCGGTGCATGCCGCCTCTGTCGCGGATGAACTTGGCATGAACCGCATATTCGTGCCGCCTCGTCCCGGCGCGTTTTCGGCGCTGGGGCTGCTATGTACCGATGTCGTGCATGATTATGTGCGGTCTGAATTGCGGCCGATGGATCAGGTCCCGCCTGATCACGCGGAAGAGGTGTTTGCTTCACTGGAAGCGCGTGGCCGGTCCGAGCTGCTTGAGGAAGGGCTCAACGCGGACGGAGCGCGTTATGAACGCGAGCTCGACGTGCGCTATACCGGACAAGGGTATGAGCTCCGCGTGTCGCTGGCCGGGCTCGGCGCCGATGGCGGGCTGACGGCGGTGGATATGCAGGCGGCCCGCGAACGGTTCGATGATCGTCACGCGCAGATTCACGGCCATGCCGCCAGCGATCGTCCGGTCGAAATCGTCAGCTATCGGGTTCGTCTGCGGGTCGATGTGCCGAAATACGAACCGGTACTTCTTGGTGACGCGGCGGAAACGCCGGCGCCGAAGGACGCGGTAAAGGGAACCCGCCATGTCTATTTCGCGGGCGATGACGGGGTCGATGCCACGGTCTATGAACGCGACGCCCTGCCGCTCGGCGCGGCGATCGAAGGGCCCGCTATTGTCGAACAGTTCGATTCCACCATCGTGCTGCCGCCCGGCTGGACCGGAAATGTGGACGGCTACCGCAATCTGATTCTGAGCCGCCGGAGGTAATGAGATGACACAATCCGCAACCGTCGATCCGGTTACCGTCCAGGTGTTGCGCAACAAGGTCGCGAGCCTGGTCGATGAGATGCATTACCATTTCTACCGTTCGGGTTATTCGACAATCATCCGCGAATCAAAGGATTTCAGCTGTGTGATCCTTGACCGGGACGGCAAGCTTATTGTGCCGCCGCCGATGTTCTTCCACGGGCTGGCCTATCGCCGCTTTGTCGAACGGATTTTCGAAATCTATGAACCCGAAGAAATCCACGACGGCGACATGTTTGTCTCCAACCATCCTTACGAAGCGGGTATGCCGCATGTGTCTGACATGGGCTTTATCGCGCCGGTCTTCCATGAGGGCGAGCTGGTGGCGTGGAGCGGCACCATCGCGCACAAGGCCGATATCGGCGGGACCAATCCGGGCAGCACATCGGCCAATTCGACCGAGCTCTATCACGAAGGTCTGCTGCTGCCGCCGATGAAATATGTCCGCGAAGGGGTGGAAGATGGCGATGTCGAACGGGTTATCCTCGGCAATTCGCGCCATCCGGATCTGGTGCGCGGCGATATCGGCGCCCAGGTGGCCGCGACCCAGATGGGCGTGACCCGGATGCAGGAAAACGCCGAACGGTTCGGCGGTGCGACAATCGTCGCGGCATTTGCGGCGATCCTGAACGGCGCGGCGGAAGAACTCCGCGCGGCGATAGCGGCGCTGCCCGATGGGACGTCTTCGGCCGAGGGTTTCATGGATGATGACGGGGTCGATCGCGAAACGCCGGTGAAATTCGCGGTCACCATCACGGTTGAAGGCGACAAGGCGGTGTTCGATTTCTCCGATGCCGGCCCGCAAGCCAGGGGACCGGTCAATCTGCGCCCGTCGATGGTCGAATGCTGCGTGTTCTATTGCCTGGTGGGCGCGTTGGGGCCGGATCTGCAATTCAATGGCGGCATGGTCGATGTGGTGGAGATCAAATACGCGCCGGATACGGTTACCAATGCGACCCCGCCGGCACCGGTTTCCTCCTATCAGAAATCCAATCTGCGGCTGGTCGATGTGATCCTTGAGGCAATGGCCCATTTCGCGCCGGAACGCGCCATTGCGGGGTCGGGGTCGTCCGGTTCGCTGCTGATTTCATGGCAGGGCGGTGGGCGTGAAGGTCATTCGACCATGCAGTATGAAATTTTCGGGTCCGCTTATGGCGGCGGACAGGGGCATGACGGCTGTTCCATGACCGCGACGCATCTGTCCAACCTGCACATAACCCCGAGTGAGATTCTCGAATCTGAATTTCCCTGCCGGGTGACCGAAATGTCGGTTATTCCGGATTCCGGCGGGCCCGGCGAATTCCGGGGTGGTTTGGCTTTCCGGAGGCGCTATGAGTTGTTGCAGGATGCGCTGGTGGTACGCCGCTATGAAAAGGCGAAATTCCCCGCGACCGGGGCCGATGGCGGCAGTGACGGGCGCAAGAGCCGGTTCGTTCGCATCGGCGATAATGGCGATGAAACGGATCTGCCCGCGGCCGGACGGTATGAAATGAAGGCCGGCGAAGGGTTCTTTATCGACAAGGCCGGCGGCGGCGGATATGGCGACCCCAAAAAGCGCGATCCGGAAGCGATCCGCGCCGATATCGCAGAAGGCTATGTGACGCCCGAAGGCGCCAGGCGTGATTACGGGTTCGAGGAATAAAAAAAGGGGGACCGAGGTCCCCCTTTTTCGTTTCGCAGTGCTCTCGGTCAGGCGCCTTTCCGGCCCTTGACCATGATCAGTTGACGGGCCTTTTCGATGACCGCCTTGTCGACATCCATCATATGATTGACGATCTTCTCCAACTCCGCGCCTTTAAGTGGATTGACGTCGAGTTTGCGCTTGTTCGCGTCATTTTTGAAAATGTCACTGAAGACGGCATCCTCGAATGCTTTTCGCATCATTTCCACATTGGCGCGCGGCGTTTTCGGCGGGAAAACCAGACTGCGGCCCACCGCGCCCAGCGACGACATAAAGCCGACGATCTTTTTCATATCGCCGTCCGGCACCATTGAGAGCAAAATCGGAACGTTTTGCAGATCGGGGTCCCGATTGATGCCGACCTGAACGACCCGGGTGGCGAAGCCATTCTTGAACCATTCACTGCGGGTCGCTTTCCACGATCCCCAGGCCAGCGAAATGCCGTCCAGTTCCTTCTTTTCCATGGCGAGCATGGCTTTCTGGGAACCCGCATAACCCTGAATGATCTTCATCCTGGTGTCGAAAATGCCGTTCAGCATCGCGGGGATGAGGAAGGTCTGGGATCCGGTGCCGGTGGAGCCGACATTGACTCGTGTCTTCTTCAGGTCTTCGAGCGTTTTGACGTTAGTGTCCGAACGCAGGACGAGAACCGCGTTTGTCTGCACCGCCGTGCCGAGCCACTGGAATTTGCGGGCGTCATAGCGCGCTTTTTTCGGCTCAAGGAGGTTGGTGATGACGACCGTATCGGGCGGCTCGAACAGGTTAAACCCGTTTTTCGGCATCACGTTATAGGCGTAGTTGCTGGCCTTCATGCCGCCCGCGCCGGGCATGTACTGCACTACGAAAGTGGGTTTTCCCGGTACGTTCACGCTCATATAGCGGGAAAAGAGCTGGGCATAGAGACCATAAGTGCCACCCGCGTCGAAACCGACCGTGATGGTGACTTTTTTGCCTTTATAGGCCCTTTCCATCGCCGGGTTGGCGAGGGCCTGGCTGGACAGAATGACCGCGACAGCGGCGGTTGCCGCCGCCAGAGTGGGGCGAAAAGAACTGATCTTCATTTTGTTTCTCCGAAATCAGATGATTTTTTACGGCGTGAATTGCCGGGAAGGTGCGCGACTTCTTATTCAGGGACCGCGTGATAACCCTTCTGTAGGATCCGATCCGGATGTCCGGGGGTGTCCCGCCGATCGTTGGCGGCATTTAGGGCGATGCAGAAATGGGATATTCGCACCGCCTTTCAATAGGGAATCGAAAATAAAATACCAGTAAAAAAAGGGCCGGGAAATTCCCGGCCCTTTTCGCGTTCGGATGAACAATCCGTTCAGTATTACTTCTTCTTGCCGAAGACCAGCGCCTGGGTCCGTTTGACCACGTCGGGCGTGATGCTCGCGCGGGTTTCGGTAATGATCTTCTGGATCTCCGCGCCGCCCATCGGGCTGTGCGCCAGACGGCGTTTCGTCACCTCATCCTTGAAGGCCTGTGTGTTGACGGCTTTATCGAATGCGGCGCGCAGGGGTTCAACGAATCCTTTCGGCGTGCCTGGCGGCAGGACCAGTCCCCGGCCGATAATCGCGGCGGTGGACAGCATACCGGCGGCAGCCTTGTCCCCCTTGGTTTTCGCCAGATCCGTCAGGAGCGGCACGTTGGGAAGGTCCGGCTCCTTGGTGAAGCCGATCTGGGCCAGCAAAACCAGATAGGATTTGTCGCCGCCCTTAAGCCAGGCGCCGCGATTAGCCTTCCAGGAAATCCAGCTATTGGACATGCCCAGCGTTTCACCCTGTTCGACTGAAAGGGTGGTCTTGGCCGACCCGCGATAACCGGTGACGATCTTGAACTTGGTGCCCAGCAAGCCGTTCATCAACTGCGGGACCAGAAAGGTCGGCGAACCGGTGCCGGTGGAGGCCACGACAACGGATTTTTTCTTGGCGTCCTCAACAGAGAGAATGCCCGTGTCCCGGCGGAGCGTCATAATCTGGTTTGCGCCGAAAACGCGGCCCAGCCAGGTGAAATCGGTGGTCTTGAACTTGACCTTGTTCGGGCGCAGCAGTTCGGACACCAGCGACATTTCCGGCGGCATGAACAGGTTCAGCCCATTGGCCGGCATGACGTTGGCCGCATAGTTGGTGGCTTTAATCCCGCCCGCGCCCGGCATGTGCTGAACAACGACGTTCGGCTTGCGCGGAATGGTCTTGTCGAGATGCCGCGCCAGAAGTTGCGAGGTCTGGCCATAGGTGCCGCCCGCGCTGTAACCGACGAGGATGGTGACAGTGCGTCCGCGATAGACGCTGTTGAGGTTTTGCGCCGCCGCCCCATAGGCGGTGAACGCAACCGTCGCGCCAAGTGCGGCGGAAAGAAGTGCGTTAATGGGTTTCATATGTTTACTCCCTGAATATGGTTTTCAGCTACGCGTGTGCACGATAGCGATAGAATGCCGTGAGTCCAGCACTTTTGACCAGAAATAACGGTCCGGCAGTATGAGAAAACGGCAAAAAGGCCAGGATTCCTATAGCGCGTAGAGCCGTTTGGCGTTGTCGTCCAGAATCTTGTCGGCCGATGCTTCGGGAATCTTGCCGTCCGTGCGCAATTTGCGCAGCGCCTCGATTTCCGTCGAGGTGTCGTTATGCCCGTAATCGGTGCCGACGACGATATTGTTGTCGCCGACCGAATCCAGAATGTAGTCGAGATCGTCCGTTACCTGGCAGGCGACATAGATGTTGTTGTCGCCAAGCGGATCGTCCGACAATTCCCGGCCCATGCGCGACAGGCGGAGGTTGAGGTCGTTGATCGCATAAGGCACCCATTGGGCGCTGAGCTCAACAAACCCCCAGCGCACGCCGGGAAATTTGCCGGGAATGTCGTTCCAGATCAGGTCGTGGAAGGCGCCGACGCCGGAAAGCTTGAACCGGTTAAAGCCGGGATCGGTGCGATAGGCTTCATGTACGGTAAAGCTCGCCACGCCGGAATGCAGTACGATGGCGAGGTCAAGTTCCTGCGCCGCTTCATAGAACGGATAGAAATACGGATCAGAGAGCATCCGGTCGGTTTCCATCGCCCGGATAAAGATACCGCAAGCCCCGTTTTCCTTGCCGAATTTCAACTCATCGCGGACCTTGTCCATCGCCAGAAGAGGCGGGCAGACGACCCAGCGCAGCGCTTCTGGCGCCGCCTTGTTGATTTCGGCCAGCCAGCGATTGTAGCTGTAGCAGATCGCGTAATCGATATCGGGATTCATGGTCAATGGCCGCAGAAACAGGGTCGGGAAAAGAACCTGGATATCGATTTCCAGCTCTTTCATATGATCGAGCCGCGCCTGGATATCGGTCATTTCGCGGGCTTCTTCCGACGTATCGAGGCCCACGTTGAACTGCTTGTTATGCAGCCGGCTATCGACGACCCAGAATTCGCGTATCACGTTGCCGCTGCTGCCGAGAGTGGTTTCACCGGTCTGCTGGTTGACCACGAAAGGCGTGTGGCGTTTGAGGTCTTCCGGTATGTATTCCCAGGTGCGCGGGGTTTCGAGTACGTGTGCGTCGGCGTCGATCGTGGCCATGGTGATGTCTCCCTGTTGACTTCAAACGATTGTATCCTCGCTCGATCTCTTGCCAACCCCGGTCGGCTGCGAAAAATTATATCCTTATGAGGAAAATTCTTGCTCCCCGATTTGCCGGTAACAATGTTAGAATCATGCGTTCAGAGAGGTTTTGAGTATTGGCCCGGAAGTCACGATCCCGCTGGTCCGAAAACAAGTCATCGGAAGAGGTGGCTGCCGCCGTCGCGCGATGGATCGCCGATGGTGGAGAAGGCGAGTCTCCGCTCACCCGGCCCACAGTTCCGGATGAGACGGATGAAAGCGGCAACGATCCCGAGCTGACGCCCGGGCTGCTCGACTGGTTGGCGGAAGAAAACCCGCCGGTCACCGCCGATCCCGACGGTGAAGCGGATGACGTCGCGGAAGAACCGGATTCCGGTGGCATCGAATTAGCGCCGGAGGACGAAGGGCTCGATCCGCTGGCTGAAGATGCCGGGGACGCGGATATCGACGAACTGCCGCCGCCGCCGCGCGAACCGCCCGCGCCGCCCCTAGCCAACGGAAATGGAGAGAAACCGTTGAGCCAGGATGAGGCGGTTTCCGCGCTCGCCGCTCAGGTCAACAACGCCTGGCAGGGCGGTAGGGAAGCCGCCGCATCGGGACCCCAATCCGCTGGCGCCGCGCCGCCAGCGGAAACGCCGCCTCCGCCGGATGAGGCAGAGGCGACGCCGGTCGAAAGCGCCGCGCCCGAACCTTCGGAGGAAAGCGCGCCACCACCGATCCCGGAGGACGCGCAAGCCGGACAGCAACAACCCGACAAGGAACAGGAATCCGCTGGCCGGACGGCTGATACCCCGCCGGGCGAAGAATCCGGACGGCGGGAACCTGTCTTCCCGCCGCCAAGCTGGATCACCAAACCTGTTGAGGAAGAGGGTGAAAAGGCGGATGAGGAAGTCGCGTCAGATGGCACCGTCAAAGAGGACGAAAAAATCGTTCCTATCTATATCGCACGGCCGCCGACAAATGTGATTCCCCCTGGTCTTTCCGCCGTCGCGGCCAGCGAGGAGACGGAACGCCGAGCGGCCGATCTGCATGCGGAACGGCTTGCCCAGCCCGTCCCGCAAGAACCGCCACGGACCAGTGACTGGTCGCGCCGCTTTACCCTCTTTGTCGCGTTGTTCCTGATCGTCGCCCTTGCGGGTCTTGGCGTGGTGACCATGCAGATGATGTCGGAACCGCCCGAACCGCCGATCGCCGCCAAACCGGCGCCGCCAGAAGCCGAAAAGGAGACTCAAAAAGCCGAGGCGCAACCGTCAAAGCCGGAAAGCGGACAGCCCGATCCCATGGCGGCTCTGTTCAATGACCCGCCGCCCGCCAAACCGGCGGACCCGCCCGCGACCACGCGGCCGCCGGACGCAGCGCCCAAGGCCGCCCCGCCGGCAATGCCGGAGTCGCCGGCCGCTACTCCTGGAAGTATACAGCCGGTCGAACCCGTACCGGCGGCCAGGGATGACGGCCCGCCTCCCATCGTTCTGGCTCCGCCACCTCAATCTTCCGCGCCGGCCCCGGTTCCCGCTGCGGACGAACCGGCCCCTGCGCCGGAGGCGGCACCGCCGGCTACGGTTGAAGCAACCCCGCCGAAAAAGGTTGAACCCGCGAAACCCGCTGCGCCGTCGGGGCGCCATTCGGCTCAACTTGGCGCGGTTCGGGATGCGGCTGTCGCCGCGCGCGAGGTAAAGCGGTTGTCATCGCGGCTTAAAGACGTGTTGCCGCCTTATAAGATTTCCGTTGTCGAAGCGGCAATCAGGGGGCGTGGCACATTTTATCGCCTGCGCGTAATGGGGTTCGATTCCCTCGCGGATGTTGAAACGATGTGCCGAAAGATCAAGGAAAAGCGTGTTCCCTGCGTCGCGGTCCGCTAATTCAGGTTCGGCGGCTTGCGCTTGGGCCGCGCCTGGTTAGAGTCTTTGCGGTCATTTTCTGCCGGGGAAGTTTCCTATGCCACGCTATTCCGTAAGCCAGCCCGTTCGACAGCTTGAGGCGCCGCGCCTGCTCAAAGGCCAGGGGCGTTATACCGACGACGTTACCTTGCCCAACCAGGCTTTCGCGGTATTCCTGCGCTCGCCCTATGCCCATGCCGAGATCAAATCAATCGACACGGCGGAAGCCAGGGCATTGCCCGGCGTTCTGGAGATTTTGACGGGAGAGGATTACGCCGCCGAAGGGCTGGGTCCGGTGCGCGGCATTTCACCGTTCAAACGGCGCGACGGGTCGGACATGTACCGCCCGGACCGCCCGGCGCTGGCGCAAGGCAAGGCCCGTCATGTCGGCCATATGGTGGCGATGGTCATTGCGGAATCGGTTCACGCCGCCAAGGACGCCGCGGAGGCGATCATGGTGGATTATGAACCTTTGCCGGTGAATATATCGACGGCGAAGGCAAACACGGGTGAGGTCCCCGATATTTATGAGGATTGCGCCAATAACGAGCCGGTTTATCGCGAACATGGCGACGGCGCGGCGGTAGACGCGGCGATTGAAAAAGCGGCCCATGTGGTGAAGGGCGTGTTTCCGGTAAACCGGGTCGCGGCAAATACGATGGAACCGCGCGCGGTCAATGCGTCCTACGATGCCGGGCGCGATCATCACACCGTCTATGCCTGCCTGCAGCGCCCCTATATCTGGCGCACCATGATGTGCAAGCACATCTTCAAAATACCGGAAAGCCGGATGACCATCATCGCGGGCGATGTCGGTGGTTCGTTCGGCATGAAGGGCGGGCTGTATCCCGAAATTCCGCTGGCCGTCTGGGCCTCGAAAAAGGTCGGGCGCCCGGTCAAATGGACCTGCGAGAGGTCTGAAGGCCATCTGGCGGACGATCAGGCGCGCGACATGCATGTCGAAGGCACGCTGGCGCTGGATGAAAACGGAAAGTTCCTGGGGCTTCGGCTGGTGTCGAACAATAATGTCGGCGCCTTCATCACCATGATCGGGTTTCTCTCCACCAACGGCATCGCCAGTGCGGTGTGCGGGCCTTATGCGACGCAAGCCGTTCATGGCATCGGCCGCGCGGTGCTGACCAATACGGTGCCGGTTTCCAATTACCGCGCGCCCGGCGGCGCGCCATCGGCCTATGTGATCGAACGAATGGTTGATATCGCGGCGGCGGAGATGGGGATCGATCCGGCGGAAATCCGCCGGCGCAACCTGATCCCGGCGGAGAGCATGCCTTATCCCTTGCCCACCGGCGGCAATTACGATTGCGGCGAGTTCGAGGTAGTGTTGAATAAATGCGTCGACGCCGCTGATTACGAAGGCGCGAAGAAACGCCGGGAGGACGCAAGGGCCGCCGGAAAGCTCTATGGCATCGGTGTGTCCACAGCCGTCGATCCCAGCGCCGGCCCGTCCCCGGAAACGGCGGAGCTGCGCTTCGATCCGGGCGGCGATCTGACCATCCTCTGCGGCACCACGGCGGGCGGGCAGAGCCATGAAACCATCTATACCCAGATCGTCAGTGAGAAACTCGGCATCGATTCCGACCGCATAACGGTGGTCGAAGGCGATACCAGCCGCCTATCCTGGGGCACCGGTACGGGCGCGGCGCGAAGCGCCACGATCGGCGGCACGGTCGTGTTTCAGGCCGCCGAAAAGGTCATCGAAAAGGCGAAACGCATCGCAGCACACATGCTGGAAGCGGCGGCCGACGATATCGAATTCGAGGACGGAACCTTCCGCATCGCGGGCACCGACCGGGAAGTGTCGATAACGGAGGTGACCGAAGCCGCTTTCTCTCCCAACAAGCTGCCGCCCGATATTGAAATCGGCCTCTATGAGACCGCGACCTGGTCGCCGGATGTCGCCAACGTGCCCAACGCGGCGAATATTTGCGAGGTCGAGATCGATCCCGATACCGGCGTAACCGAGATCAAGCGCTATGTGTCGGTCCATGATGTGGGGGTGGAGCTCAACCCCATGCTGGTCGATGGGCAGATGCACGGTTCCATCGCCCAGGCCGCCGGACAGGCGCTGATGGAAAACATGGCGTACGACCCGGATAGCGGTCAGATTCTGTCCGGCTCTTTCATGGATTACGCCATGCCGCGGGCCGATAATTTTTGCGATTTCGAGCTCGACCGGCATCCGGTGCCGACGCCGACCAATCCGCTGGGGGTCAAGGGCGCGGGCGAAACCGCGACGGTGGCGGGTCTGCCGGCGGTGATGAACGCGGTGAATGACGCACTGGCGCCGCTTGGCATCAGGGATATCGCCATGCCGGCGACGCCTGAAAAGGTCTGGAAGGCGATAAACGGGAGTCTTTAACAGACGGCCCCAGCCCTACCTTAAAACGCTCAGGATTGTTTCCGGGTTTGAATCGTAGCGGTGTTCCAACGCGCTAAACCCTTGCGTGACCTTGCCCGTCCGGTCGATGACGAAGGCAGACGGGTCGGCATAGCCATACCAGGAGCTGGCTTCCTGTACTTCCTCGCTCAACACGCCAAAGGCGCGGATTGCTTCCGATTTCGGATCGGACAAGAGCGGAAAGGTGATCCCGGCGCGTTTCGCATAGGCCGCGATGTCTTCCTGCTTGTCATAGGTGACCATGGCGACGCCATAGCCGGGCGCTTTCGCCTTATCGAGTGTTTTCTGCCAGGCGACCGTCTGGCGTTTGCAGCCGCCTCACCAGTTGACTGATCGCGCGAACAGCACGATCAGTCCCTTTTTATGTGCGCGCGACATGAAATTCATCCTCTGGCCGTTCTGGTCCGGCAGCGACAGGTCATGCGGCGTCTGATAACCGGATTCGGGCAGCAGCTTCAGCGGCTGGCGCGCCTCCGCCGGCGCTTGCGCGGCGGAAAAGGCCAATATCAGCCCCAGGCAAATCAGGCGGAAGATTTTTGACATCGATCCGCCTCCTTATTTCCCGAGCGCTTCCAGCACCGGCGCGGGGTCGGGACGGTCGGTATAATCGCGGGTCGAAAAACGGTGGGTGATCTTGCCGGATTTTGAGATGACGAATATCGCCGGTTTCGCGAAGCCGTACCAGGAACTGCCCTTGGGCGCGGACTCATCAATCAGCCCGAACGCGCCAATGGCCTTCGATCCCACATCGGAAAGCATCGGATAGGTAATGCCGTTGGATTTGGCGAAACCCGCGATTGTCGCCGGTTTGTCATAGGTCAGGAACGCGACCTCATAGCCAAGCGCATGGATCTTCTTGAGATTGCTCTGCCAGACGACCGCCTGGCGCTTGCAGTGCGGTCACCAGCCGACGGAGCGGCTGAACAGCACGATGAGCCCCTTCGCCCGCGCCCGCGCCATGTAATTCATCCGCTGGCCGTTCTGATCGGGGAGAGACAGATCGTGCGGAATCTGCATGCCCGCCCTGGGGCCCCGGTTGAGATCGTCGGCCGCGCCCGCGGCGTGAGCGCCGGCGGCCGGCAGCGACAGGGTCAGCGCAATCACAAAGGCATGGAAAATAGCGCGCATGAATTCAGCTTCCCGTTTTCAGCGCGTCAAGAACCGGGGCCGGGTCGGGCGAATGGGCGATATCCGGATCGAGAAAGCGATGGGTGATCTTGCCGGATTTTCCGACAACGAATATGGCGGGCTCCGCAATCCCCCACCAGCGGCTTTTCCGCGATCCCTCGGCCTCCGTCAGGCCGAACGCGAGGATCGCCTTTGAGCCGACATCGGACAGCATCGGATAGGTGATATTGCGACGTTCCGCGAATTTCTTCACCACATCCGGCTTGTCATAGGACACCAGAGCAAGCTCGTAACCGAGCGCGCGGAATTTACCGAGATTTTCCTGCCAGGCGACCGCCTGGGCCATGCAGGATGTTCACCACCCGACCGAGCGGGTGAACAGGACGATGAGCCCTTTCGACTTTGCCCGGGCCATGTAATTCATGCGCTGGCCGTTCTGATCCGGCAGGGAAAGATCGTGCGGTGGGGCCTCTCCTACGTTGGGCGCGGCGGCATACGACGCGCTGGCCGGCATCCCCGCCAGCGGCAGGGAGAGCGCGAAAGCAACTATGAAAAGACGCAAGGTGGCGCGCATCGATAGCTCCAGATTCAATGAAACCTATCTATGTGCGGTCACCGGCGGAGTAAAGCGGATAATGGCCGGGAGACGTCCCAACCGGGTCAAATATTTGTGAGCGGCGGGTAAGCGCTCACGTTCGCCAGCGGAGCGTCGCCTCTTTCAGCGGATTTTCGAAGGGTTTGCCCGTATCCGCGGTGCGTTCCCATTCATTCTTGATGCGGAAATACCATTTCGCCTGCTGGTCGGGCTGACCGGAAAGGCGCAGCGCCGGATCCCAGGCCAGTCCTTTGGATTGCCGGACAAAGGCGGTCTGATCCTGACCCAGAAATGTCTTCGCGAACTGCCGGACAACCGGTTTCAGCAGATCGGCCCAACGCATCGACCACCACATCATATGGGTGGTCATCGTGCTGTCGGCGGTCACCGGGGTGCAGGCCGTCAGCCCGCAATAATAGTTCTTTCCGGCCCGGATATGTTCGATACGGATACCGGGCAGGGAAAAGGAAATATGCACCTCCGGCGCGCCGCCGAGCAGGCGATAAACCTTCGAATTGCTGGAGGCGCGATGCGGCACCATGTCGAAGCCGAGCGCTGAGGGCGCAAAGTGCTTTTCCTTGTCGCGCCGTTCGCCGGGGCGGCGCCAGAACCAGCTTTCATGCACATGGGGCGTGTGGGCGGGATCAATCAGCCCGACCACCGCGTGATCGATATTCACCGGAAATTCCAGCGCGTGAACGATCTTGGGGCCTGCTTCGCCGACATCCGGCACCGTCGGGATCGGTGTGCCCGACCCGTCGCCTTCGCCGAGCCATATCCATATCAATCCTTGCTGCTCGCGCACCGGGTAGGCGGCAACCGTGATCCTGGAGAGATTGACAGGATCGTCGGAAACCAGCGACGGAATGGCGGTACAGACACCGTCGGTCCCGAACCGCCAGCCGTGATACCAGCATTCGACCTCTTCCCCCTTTACCCCGCCATCGGAAAGCGGAATACCGCGATGCGGGCAGTTATCGCGAAGCGCGAATGCCTTGCCGGATTGCGTGCGGCCGAACATAACGGGTTCGCCGCAAATCTGGCGATGCAGAACCGCGCCCGGTTTGAGCGCGGCACTGTGGATGCCGAAATACCAGATATTGCGCAGCAGGCTGGTCGTCATGACCGCCCATTATAGGACGAAGAGGGGAGTCGCGGCGAGCGTCAGCGCGCCCCGGCGGCGGCTTTACGGGCGGCGCGCTGGGCGTCCTTCTCCCGCGCCTTGACCACCGCCGCCTTGGCCGAATCCGTCGCCTGGAACATCTCCAGCGAATCCAGCTCATCCTCCACTACTGGCGTCAGGGCCTGATCCATATAGCTGTAGCGGTCGGCGGATCTCTTGATCCGCCGCCGCAGCAGAACCAGCCGGGAAAGCAGCACGCCAAGGCGGACATGTTTCCAGGCGATTTCAGCCCAGTAGCGCGGATAGAATACAAGCGGGTTTTCCAGCTTCATGCCGTTGCGCCGGTCGCGCCGGTATTTCTTGCGCAGATAGCCGCCCTGCAGCGGGTGGACGCCTTCGATATCGATGCAGGACCTGAACCAAAGCAGCAGGAAAAGCATATTGCCGCCATTGATGCCGCTGGCTTCCGCGCGCCGGATCACGGTCGTCATGTGATCATAGGTGTAATATTGCTTCCAGGCATCGTTATAGGCTTTCTGCCATTCCTCGCGTGACATTTTTGGATGCGCCGTGGTGACATGTTCCAGATCGTACCGGTTCATGTCCGCGTCCATCGCGACGTCCTTCTGATGCAGCCCCTTGTGATCGGCGGAACCGGGCAGGGGCGTCAGGCAGAAGAATTCCAGCAGATCGATCGGCAGTTCGCGCTTGATGATATCGATGTCGCGGCGGATCGAGTCCGGTGTGTCGCCCGGAAAACCCAGAATATAACCGGCATAGGTGACGACCCCCGCGGCGCGCCAGGCCAGCAGCATTTTCCGGTAATCGGTGATCCGGTTCTGGCGTTTGTTGGCGCTCATCAGATTGTCGGGATTGATATTCTCCAACCCGATAAAGACCCGGTTCACACCGGCGCGCGCTGCCTTTTCGATAAACCCGTCGATCTGGTGGCACAGTGTATCCACCTGAATAACCATGCTGAATTTCAGCTTTTCCTCTTCGCGCAGCCTGATCAGCCGGTCAAAGATCGGTTCCCAGTCCTTGTTGCGGGCCAGATTGTCGTCGGTCACGAAGAACCGGTAGACACCCTGTTTCAGATTGTCCCGGATTATTTCTTCTATGTCATCGACCGACCGCCGCCGCGATTTGCGCCCCTGTACGTTGATGATGGTGCAGAAGGAACACTGGAACGGGCACCCTCGCCCCGCGTCGAAGCTGGACAGCGTCGCCGCCGTCCGGCGTACCCGGACCTGCGGCAGGATCGGGGTCGGCGCGCCTTCCAGCCCCGGCAGATCATTCATGTAGTTATAGATCGGTTCCAGCCGGTTTTCCCATGCATCGCGCAAGACCTCATCGAGATGTTCTTCCGCTTCGCCCGCATAGATGCTGATGCCGAGATCGAGCGCTTCCTGAATATCGGCGGGAATTTCCGGCAACATGGCGAGACAGCCAGAGACGTGGAAACCGCCGATACAGACCGGCAGACCGGCGGCGCGCAGCGGCCGGGCGATATCCATGGTGCGCGGGAACTGGTTCGACTGCACCCCGACAAAGGCGACAAAACCACGTCCCCCGCTTTGTTCGATCTCCGCGATGATGTTGTCCGCCCTGACACGCTCATTGGTTTCATCGATCGCGCGTATGTCGAATTCGACGCCGTCGCCGAGAACTGTGCGGGAAATCGAATCCTGAACCAGCCCGTACATCGCGGCCAGTGTGTTGGAGGGAATTGCCGCTTTAAGCCATTGGATCACGTACCCGTCATCATCGTAATGGGACGGCTTGATCAGATAGATGACAAAGCGTTGTTTTGTGGTCGACATCGGCATCTGCGCATTAAATGGTTTCGAACTCATGCACTGTCCAGACTATAGGCCGAAAGGTATTGCGGATGACAGGGGCGGGGCGTCTCGCTACGCTTCCGCCACAGTCAATTGCGGTGATGGATATGATAAACAATATCGGTATTCGTTTCGACGGGTTCGCCCATACACGGGACTCGCTGGAGGTCGTGAAACAGGCAGAGGCGGCCGGTGCGTCACAGGTCTGGATGGCGGAACATCTCGGCTATCGCGAGGCGGTGGCCTCATCCATGGCCTATGCAATGTCCACGGAAAAAGCCTCGATCATTCCCACCGCCGTCAGCCCGTATCTCTGGCATCCGACGCCAACCGCGATGTCGCTGGCGACGCTGGACGATGTCGCGCCCGGACGGATCGGGGTCGCGGTCGGGACCGGAAACCCGCTTTTCCTGGGCGAATCAGGCCATCAGCCGGAAAAGCCGCTGCGGGCCATCCGCGAATTTATCGAATGTCTGCGGGCGCTCTGGACCGGTGAGGCAGTGACCTATGACGGCGAGTTTTTTCAGCTAAACGGAGCGAAGATGGCGTTTTCGCCCTCGGCGCCGATTCCGATCTATGTCGCCGCGACCCGCGAACAGATGCTGCGCCTGACCGGCCGGATCGGCGATGGGGTGGTGCTGTCCGGCGGGCTCTCCGTCGAACATGTGAAATACAGCCTGGGTCAGATCGCCGAAGGCGCCGCGAAGTCCGGGCGCGATCTGGCGGATTTCCGCACGGCCGCGTTTCTCTATTTTTCCACCTCGGCGGATGGGACGGAGGCCGTCGATTATCTGCGCGGCCGGCTCGCCTTTTTGTTCCGAAACCGGACGATGGCGGACAATATCAAGGCCTCGGGCCTGCCTATCGATCAGGAGGCAATTATCGCCGCCGTAGCCAAACGCGATATGGACACGGCGAAAAGTCTGGTGCCGGATGAGGCGGTGGATGCCTTTGCCGTCGGCGGCACACCCCAAAATTGCCGCGACAGGCTGGTCGCCTATATCGAGGCGGGGGTTACCGAACCGGTGATAGAAATCAGCGGCGATGCGGCAAGCCGCGCATTGGCGCTCGACGTGTTGCGGGAATTTGCCGGCGGATGAACCGGCCCGCGCAATCCGGCCAGCCCATCCGGCGCGGAGAGGATATCAGGCTGCTGACCGGGGCGGGAAATTTTCTCGACGATAACGCGCCCGCCGGATGCCTTCATGCCGCGATTATCCGTTCACCCCACGCCCATGCGAAATTCACGATTGCCGATCATGGCAGCGCGGAAATCCTGACCGGCGCGGATTATGTCGCGGATGGTCTGGGCATGCTTGGCTGCGGCGATGAATGCCAACGCCGGGATGGCTCACCCATGGCCGTCCCGCCGCGCTACCCGCTGGCTGTCGATACCGTCCGATTTGTCGGCGAACCGGTGGCGATGGCGCTTGCCGATACGCCGCAGGCGGCCGCCGCTGCGGCAGAGGCCGTTGAGATCGATTACGCGTCACTCCCCGCCGTGACGGATGTTTCCGGGTCACAAGACGAAGCGTTTTTCGCGCAAACCGGATCCGCGGCGGCATTCGAGGAGGCGGCAGAGGCCGCATCGCATCTGGTGACGCAGGCGCTCGTCAATCAGCGGGTGTCCGCAAATACGATGGAACCGAGGGGCGCGCTCGGGATGTTCGATTCCGCGTTGCAAACCTTCACCCTGCGCGCCGGGGTGCACAGCCCGCATCAGCTTCGGTCCATTCTGGCGAACGAAATTTTCGACCTGGCGGAGGAGAAATTCCGTGTGATCACCGGTGATGTCGGCGGCTCTTTCGGCATGCGGGGCGCGACCTATCCGGAACTGATCCTTGTTCTCTGGGCGGCGCGGCGGTTCGGGCGGCCGGTCAAATGGGTGGCCACGCGGTCGGAGGCGATGCTGGCGGACGATCACGGGCGGGACATGATCAGCAGCGCGGCGCTGGCGCTCGATTCGGACGGAAAGATACTCGGGTTGCAGGCGAAGCTGACCGCCAGCCTCGGTGCCTATCTGTCGATCAAGGGGCCGCGTTCACCGCTCAACGCGCTGTCGCTGCTGCCGTCGGTCTATTGCATACCGGCGCTCGATCTGTCGCTTGCCGGTGTGTTCACCAATACCAACCCCACGACGCCCTATCGCGGGGCCGGCGGACCTGAGGCCGCCTATATCATCGAACGGTTGCTGGACAAGGCGGCGCGCGAGACCGGCATCGACCGGGTCGAATTGCGGCGGCGCAACCTGATCCGACCCGGGGATATGCCGTATGAGAATGGCGCGGGCTGGTCCTATGACAGCGGCGATTTCGACGCGGTGCTGGAGAAGGCGCTGACGGAAGCCGATGCGGCGGGGTTCGATATCCGGCGCGAGAGTTCGGAGGCATCGGGCCGCAAGCGCGGGCTGGGCATATGTCTTGCCATCGAACAGACCGCCCGGCCGGGACGCGAAATCGCGGAGATATCCTTGGCGGCGGACGGGGCCGTCACCGCGTCCCTCGGCAGCGCGCCGCAAGGGCAGGGGCATGAAACCACTTTCCGGCAGATTCTGGCCGACGCGCTGGAGATCGCGCCGGAGAATATTGCCATTGAGACCGGCGACAGCGCGATTACCGCATCGGGCGGCGGCACGTTCAATTCGCGTTCTCTGGTTTCCGGCGGCTCGGCATCCGTACGTGCGGCGGAAAGCCTGATCGAAAAGGGACGGCGGGTTGCCGCCGAGATGCTGGAAGCCTCGGTTGTAGACATCGAATACGGCTTGGGCGCGTTTACGATCATTGGCACCGACCGTTCGGTGACGTTGTCGGCGGTCGCGGCGGAAAGCGGACCGTCGGCGGCGGAGGAATTCGCGACTCCGCAACCGACCTTTCCCAACGGCGCGCATCTGTGCGAGGTGGAAATCGATCCGGAAACCGGGCGCGTTACGGTAGAGCGCTATCTCGCCGTTGATGATGTCGGGATGGTGATCAACCCGCTCCTGCTGGACGGGCAGATACAGGGCGGCGTCGCGCAGGGGATCGGTCAGGCGCTGATGGAAGCGGTGCGCTTCGACCCCGCAACGGGGCAGAATCTCTCCGGTTCCTTCATGGATTACGCCATGCCGCGGGCGGATGATCTCTGCGATATCGATACGGAGGATTACCCGGTTCCGACCGCCCTCAACCCATTGGGCGCGAAAGGCGCGGGGGAGGCCGGGACCTGTGGCGCGTTGCCCGCCGTGATGTGCGCTATCGCCGATGCGCTGGGCCATGACGATATTGAGATGCCCGCAACGGCCGAGCGGGTCTGGCGCGCGCTACGCGCTAGCGGTAAAAATTAACGCAGGCAGGATGGCAATGAATACAGACACATTATCCAAAATGGCCGGGGTCGCGCGCGATAAGGGGCTCGACGCCATTATCGCCACCAGCCCGGAGAACTTCGCCTATGTCGCGGGGTTCGTGGTGCCGTCCCATCACATATTGCGCTGGCGTCATTCCATGCTGGTAATCAGGCCGGATGAGTCCGCCGCCGCCTTTACGGTCGATATGGAGGAAACGACGGTCGCCCGGAACCTGCCGGATGTCCCGCTGACCGCCTGGGGCGAATTTACCGATAACGCGATTGAGGTCTTCGCCGGGATGCTGCGCGATCTCGGGCTCGATAAGGGGACAATCGGGATCGAAACCGATTATCTGCCGGCGGCTGATTTCGAAACGCTCCGGAAAGAGTTGCCGAAGGTCGAATTCGTGCCCGCGCAGGGGTTGTTCAACGATGCGCGTATGATCAAGACGCCGCGTGAAATCGAGTTTCTGCACAGGCTTTCGCGCGTGTCCGACGAAAGCATTGCCGAGGCGCTGGCCGCCGTCGATGCGGGTTCCTCTGAAATGGATATCGCGGCGGCGCTGACGCGCGGCATCTATGCGCGCGGCGCGCAGGATTTCAAATTCATGATCGTCGCCACCGGGGATCGCAGTCAGCTGCCCAATGTCGGCCCGTCCGAGCGCATTCTGGAAAATGGCGATGTCTGCCGTATCGAGATTTTTTCCATCATCGACGGCTATCATGCCGGCGTCTGCCGCACGGCGACGGTTGGCGATCCGCCGGAACATGCCGAGCGCATCTGGGCGATATTGTCTGATGCCACCAGACAGCTTCTGGAACTGATCAAGCCGGGCGCGAGTTCACGCGCCATCTATGACGCCTATCTGAAAATGATCGAAAGGCTCGACATGCCGCCCATCGCCTTTGTCGGGCACGGCATTGGCCAGCACTTGCATGAAGACCCGTATCTCGGCTGCACCGGCGATTGGGAACTCCAGCCCGGCATGGTGCTGGGGATCGAACCGCTGATCTACCGCACCGGTTACGGATTCGGCATGCAGAACAAGGATATGGTCGCGGTGACGGAAGAGGGCTGCCTGCTGCTATCAGACGCCACTGATACGACCGGGCTGATCCGGTGTGGGCGGTAGCCGCTCCATTTGACCGACCCGGCCCTTGGCATTAGACAAAACCCGCATCGAAATTACCCATCGGCAGGGAGGCCAGAACCATGGGACAGGAAAATATCAAGCTCAGCATCGCGACGACCGATTACGACCATTTTCGCGATTTCCGCACCGGCGATGTGAAGGCGGAGGGCATCGACCACACCTGGTCGGTGCTCAGCCACCATGAATGTTTCGCGCGCTTTACCGCCAACCGCGAATGGGACGTCTCGGAGCTCAGCTTCGCCAAATTCTCTGCCCAGGTGACGCGCGAGGATTCTGACATTATCGGGCTGCCGGTGGTCTGTTCCCGCCTGTTCCGTTTCTCCAGCTTCTACATCAACAAGAATTCCGGGATCAAAACGGTTGAGGACCTGAAGGGCAAGCGCGTCGGCTCACCCGAATGGGCGCATTCGGCGGCCGTTTATATGCGGGGCTGGATGCATAATGAATGTGGTGTGAAGCTGCCCGATGTTCACTGGTATCAGGCGGGCGCCAACGCGCCGGGCCGGATGGAAAAGGTTGAGCTCAACCTGCCGGATGGGGTCGAGATCACCCGCATTACCGATAAGTCGCTGTCGGAGCTTCTGGCCGCCGGTGAGATCGATTGCGCGATTATCGCGCGGCCGCCGACCTGCTTCCTTGAAGGTCACCCGGACGTCACGCGTCTCTTCCCCAACTATGTCGAGATGGAAGAGAAGTACTATGCCGATACCGGTGTCTGGCCGATCATGCATATCATCGCCATGCAGAAGAACGTGCTGGACGAAAACCCCTGGGTCGCGCGCAATCTGCTGAATGCGTTCAATGAATCCAAGAACCGTTCCGTGACGCGTATGCTGGATCCGGCGGTATCGCGCTATCCGCTGCCCTGGATCCCGGCCTATGGCGAACGCATGTGCAACACGTTCGGCAAGGACCCGTATCCGTTCGGCATCGAGGAAAACCGCGCTACCTGGGAACAGATGCTGCTCTATACCCATCAGCAGGGCATCGCGCATAAGCATGTGACGCCGGAGGATATCTTCCCTAAAGGCATCATGACCGCCGTGGTGGTGTAGGGGGCGGTTTCCCACCCCTATCCCGGCCTTCCCCCTTATAGGGGGAAGGGGATAAACGCGCTGATCGAAAATCACCCTCTCCCTATCAGGGAGAGGGTCGGGGAGAGGGTGGAAAGTCCATGCCAGTGGGAATGTGACTGGGCCCCGGATCGCGCTGCGCTTGTCCGGGGTGACAGGCGTTGTTAACGCGCCTTCGTTCGTAAACCGGAAATACAAAAAGATTTGTCACCCCGGCCCTTGAGCCGGGGTCCATCTATCCGCCCTAAGGCTGATCGCTGTTCCGCAACCGGACTATTTCTTTTTCGCCAGGCTCTTCAGATAGGCGGAAATATGATCGACATCCCGCGCGTTGAGCTCAGGAAATTGCGGCATCATCACGTGTTTCGCGTTGAGCCGCGCCCGCAGCGCCGCGGGGGTGGTTTGCGCCAGTTCCTCAAAACGGGGCGCAATGGTGTATTTGGTGTCGACATCATGTTTGACGATGACATGGCAGGGTGTGCATTTCTGCTATGCGACCAAATAGCCCTTATTCGCGGCCTCATCCGACGCGAACGCCGGACCCGCCATGGCGGCACAGACCAGAATGATGCCGGAAAAACCCGTTAATCCCCTCATGATGTCCCCCTGTTCCGTTTTTTGTCACTTGGAAAATGCTAACGCCGCCGGCCCCCCGGGTCCAGAACAAGCGGGGCGTCAGACCGAATATTCTTTGATCTTGTCCTCATCCACCGTGATGCCGAGACCCGGCCCTTGCGGGCGGTAGACGCGCCCGTCCCTGAACTCGAACGCTTCGGTCACGATGTCGTCGAGATAGTAATTCCCCGCGATTTCCGGCCCCTTCGCGCCCTTCGGTTTGGTGACCGGGCAAACGCTCGGTAGCCAGGCGTTGGGGAGGGCCGCGCCGAGATGCAGATTGGCCGCATTGCCGATGCCGAGCTCCACCGAGCCGCCGATATCGCAATAGATATGAAGGGCGGCGGCCAGGTCGCCCTGCTGCTTCGCGCGGTAAAGCCCGCCCGGCTTTGTGACATAACAGGAAAAACATTCCGCAGCCTTGGTATTATAGAGTTCGATAATGTCCTGCGATGTCCAGGCGCTCTCATCCGCCATGACCGGTATATCGATGCGCTCCGCCACACGGGCCAGCATCTCCGCCCCCATCAGGGGCTGTTCGCAGATGAAGACGCCATATTCCTGTTGCGCCCTGGTCACGCGCACCGCCTCGCTGACTGAGGGATAGCCTTCATTGCCATCGACGCGGATCTTGACGGTCTCAGAGACTTCCTCCCGGATGCGGCGGACAAGTTCGACATCGCGGTCGGGGTCGAGCCCGGTCTTGCATTTGATGGTCAGCGCGCCTTCGGCGACCGCGACCTTCGCCTCCTCGACGCACTTGTCGAGCTCCATGATGCCCAGTGAATGGGTGATCTCGATTGAATCCCGGAAATCCCCGCCGAGCAATTCGCACACCGGCAGGCCCGTTGCCTTGCCCGCGATGTCATAGATCGCCATGTCCAGCAGCGCCTTGGCGTAGGGGTTGCCTTTGACCACCCGGTCCATCCGTTCATGGATGTTGGCGATCTGAAAAGGGGAAAAATCCTTTATCGCCGGGAACAGATGCGCTTCCACCATGTGACGCACGGTTTCCGGGCTTTCGCCATATTGCCGCCCGTCGGCGCCGCCCCAGGTTTCCCCCGCCGGGCTCTCACCCCAGCCGACGATGCCGTCATCGGTCTCCAGCCTGACCACCGCGTGATAGCCGATGGGGGTGTCCATCTTGCTGGCCCAGCCGTGATCGCGGCGGGTCGGCACCGCAACGTGAAAAATCTGGCAATCGGCAAGTTTCATTTTCGGCTCCCTGAGGTTGATGCATTTGGATTTTGCCAAGAAGATACAGGGGCAGGGAAGCGGGATCAAAGGCGCGGGCGTTTATGACGATTAAAACAATTGCCGTTCTGGGGGCGGGGCATGGCGGGCTCGCCGCCGCCGCCGATCTGGGATTGCGCGGCTATGAAGTCCGTCTACATGCCCGGCGGCGGGAAACGCTTGACCCGATAATCGAACAGGGCGGCGTGGACGTCGTCGGTGTGCAGGAGGGTCTGGTTCCCGTGCCGGTCCTGACCACCGATGTGGCAGAAGCCGTCGCCGGTGCCGATCTGATCATGCTGGTGGTGCCGTCCGTCGCGCATGAACATTACGCAAAGGAACTCGCGCCGCTCTTGAGCCCGGATATCCCGATCTTCGTCAATCCCGGCCATACCTGCGGCGGGCTGCATTTCGTCCAATGCCTGCGCGAGGCGGGATATGCCGATCCGGTCAAGACCTGCGAATCCGTGACGCTTACCTATATCTGCCGCAAGACCGGCCCGGCGGGTGTGGATATTTTCTCTTACGTCAAAAAGCTGAAATTCGCGGCCTTTCCGGGCAAGCACGCCGATGAATTATACGCGCTTATGAAACCGGTTTTTCCGGAGATCGAGCTTCGCTCCTCGGTACTTGAAACCGGGCTGACCAATATCAACGCGGTGTTTCATTCGCCGGGCATGTTGATGAATGCGGGCTGGATCGAGGACACGGATGGCGATTTCCTGTTTTACCGCGAAGGTATTACCCCGGCGGTCGGCCGCGTGATCGAGGATGTCGACCGGGAAAGGCTGGCGGTGACGGCTGCGCTGAATATTCCCTCGGCCAGTTTTCTGGAGAATTTCTATCAGGCCGGTCTGACTACAAAAGAGGCGATGGAATCGGGCGATATTTCCCGCGCCTGTATCGAGTCAGAGCCCAACAAATCGATTAAATCGCCGCCCAGCCTCGATCACCGCTATGTGCATGAGGATGTCGGGTACGGGCTGGTCCCGTTTGCCGCGTTCGGCGATATCGCGGGGGTGGAAACGCCGACGATAGACGCGATCATCCAGCTTTGTTCGCAGCTGATGGATATCGATTACGCGACAACCGGGCTGACGCTTTCGAAGATGGGGCTTGCCGGGATGGATGCCGCCGCTTTGCATCGATTTGTTGAGGAAGGCGTCTGATATGAACCACTTACGTGGCATCGCACCGGCCCGCACCCCCGCCCGGCCCCCCAACGACAGTATTCTCGGGGCGGCCGGGCGGGCCGGAACCGACTGGACGCGGGAGCGTTTGAAATGACCGTGCGCGAAATCGCCATATTCGGCGCGGGCGGTGGCGGGACAAGCGCGGCGGCGCATCTCACCACGCTCGGCTTCAACATCCGGCTCTACAGCCAGGACCCGGAGGCCTTGGCCCCGTTACAGGAGATCGGCGGCATCAACTACACCGCCCCGTTCGGGGACGGGTTCGCGGAATTGTCGCTGATCACGGATGATGCGGAAGCCGCCATGGCCGGCGCCGATGTGGTGATGATCGTCAGCCCGGCGCATCTTCATGAAAAATGGGTAAGCGCGGCGGCGCCCCATCTGACGGAAGATCAGGTGCTGTTTATTTCCCCCGGTCACACGCTGCTGCTGGTACCGCATATCCTGCGCGAAAACGGCATCAAGAATCCGGTGTTCTGTGAGACGGCGACGCTGCCTTATCTCTGCCGCCGGATTGAGCCGCAGAAATGCCGCATCAGCCGTGTTTCGGACTTCATGGTGTTCGGCGGCTTTCCGGGGCGCGAGACCGAACGGATGTATGAGGTGATCAAGCAGATCTATCCTTCGGTGAACCCGTTTTCCAACGTGCTGGAAACCGTGTTCCCCTATGGCAATGCGATCCACCACCCCCCGGCCGTGCTGTGTAATGCGGGGCGGGTCGAATTCACCAAGGGCGATTTCCGCCATTATTACGACGGCATCACACCGTCGGTGGGGCGTCTGATCGATGCCGTGGATCGCGAACGGCTGGCGGTGGCCGAGGCGCTTGACGCCAAAACCATGCCCTTTGTCGAGCTGTTCTGGAAGATGGGCTACACCACCGATGACGCGCGCGATGCCGGTATCGCCTATGAGGCGTTTCATCAGTCGGAACCCGATAAATGGATTATGGCGCCCGATACGCTCAACCACCGCTATCTGCTGGAAGACGTGCCTTACGGACATCTGATCTATTCGGAGCTTGGCCGGATCGCGGGCGTGAAGACCCCCACCATCGACAACATCATCCATCTCGCCTGCGTCATTATGGGGCGTGATTTCCGGGCGGAAGGGCTGACGCTTTCGAAGATGGGGTTCGGCGGCATTACGAAGGACGAATTCCTCGACCTTCTGGAAAACGGTTTCAGGGATTAGGAGAGAGATCATGGCGTTACGTTTGGGGATGCGGTTTGACGGGTTCGATAATGCGCGGGAAACGGTGGAAACCGCCGCGCTGGCGGAGGAAGCCGGGGCCGATACGGTCTGGATGGCGGAACATCTCGGCTATCGCGAGGCGGCGGTATCCTGTGCCGCGTTCCTCACCCGTACCGAACGGGTGATGGTGATCCCGACCGCCGTGATGCCCTATCTCTGGCATCCGACGCCGACGGCGATGCAGATCGCGACGATGGATGAATTGGCGCCGGGCCGCGCCGGTATCTGTATTTCGGTCGGTAATCTGCTGAACCTGCGTGAATCCGGCGTGGCGAAGCCGGAAAAGCCGGTCCGGGTGATCCGCGAATATGTCGAGGCGCTGCGCGCGCTCTGGTCGGGTGAACCGGTGGAACAGGACGCCGCGATCTGGAAGCTGGACGGCGCGCGGATGGCGTTCAAAGCGGCCGGCCATATTCCGATCTTTGTCGCCTCAACCGGGCCGCAAGTGTTGAATCTCGCGGGCCGCATCGCCGACGGGGTGCTGTTTTCGGGCGGGCTCTCGCTCAACTTCACCAGGCAATGCGTGGCGCTCGCCAATGAGGGCGTCGCCAAGGCGGGCCGCAAGGATGACGAGGTCCGCAAGGCCGGGTTCGTCTATTTCTCCTGCACCGAGGATGGGGTGACAGCGGTGGAGGCGAACAAGCGCAAGCTTGCCTTCCTGTTTCGCAACCCGGCCCAGGCCGCGAATGTGCAATCGATCGATATTCCGATCGATCATGAAAAAATTCAGGAACTGGTCCGCGAACGCAAGCTGGATGAGGCGGCAAAGCTGATCCCGTCCGAGGCCGTGTCACAATTCTCCGTCGCCGGTACGCCCGATGAATGCCGGGCGCAGCTGCAGGCCTATATCGACGCCGGGGTCGATGAGCCGGTGATCGAGGTCAGCGGATCGGAAGAGGAAAAGCGCCTGGCGCTGGAAGTCATCTGCGAATTCACCGGGAACTGAACGCGACGGAAAGGGACGCGGCATGACGGCGAAGATCGGCATACGGTTCGATGGGTTCGATTCCGTCGGCGATACCATCGACATCTGCAAACAGGCGGCGGAGGCGGGGGTCACCGGTCTCTGGATGACCGAACATATCGGCTATCGCGAGGCGCTGACTTCCTGCACCGCTTTTGCGATGGAAACCGAGGGCACGACCGTCTATCCCGCCGCGGTCACGCCCTATCTGTTTCATGCGACGCCGACGGCGATGGCGCTCGCCACCATGGCGGAGCTGTTCCCCGGCCGGGTCGGCGTCTCGGTCGCGGTCGGCAATACGCTCGATCTCAAGGAGTCGGGCTGTGCGCCGGAGGACGGCGTCACGGCGGTTGAGGATTATATCGATGATCTGCGCGCTCTCTGGTCCTCCGAACCGGTCGAGTGCGACCGTGAGGCCTATAATCTCAAAGGCGCGCGCATGGCCTTCGCGGCATCCGAACCGATCCCGGTTTTCGTGACCGCGCTGGGTTCTGACGTGGCCATGGCAGCGGGCGCGAAAGCGGACGGCATGCTGATGTCGGCCGGGTTCTCGGTCGCATTCGTCCGCCATTGTCTGGAAAAATTCAGTGATGGCGCGGCGGCCGCCGGGCGCGATACAGGCGCGTTACGCAATGCCGGGAACATCCATTTCGCGGTTTCGGGCGACGGTAAGTCGGCGCGTGAAAATGTCCGCCGCAAGCTGGGTTTTCTGTTCCGGAACCGGCTGATGGCGGAGAATATCGCGGCCTCCGGCATCGCAGTGGATCAGGAGGCGATTATCGAGGCTGTGGCTGCGCGCGATCTCGACAAGGCGGCGAACCTCGTCCCCGATGACGCGGTGGAGGCGTTCGGCGTTGCCGGTACGCCGTCTGAATGCGCGGCAAAGCTTAACGCCTATCTCGATGCCGGGATGGAGGAGCCGGTCATTCAGGTGTCGGGATCGGATGAGGAAAAGCGCCTCGCGCTGCAGGTCATCCGCGAATTCACCGGTCGCTGATTTCACCGCCGCGGGATATTCCTCTCCCCTAACCCCTCCCCGGAGGGGAGGGGGATGTTCGAGTTTTCTTCAGAAGATGAGCCCCCTTTTTTTCTCCTCCCCCTATCAGGGGGAGGGTCAGGGTGGGGGTGGAGAGAGTGCGTGGGGGTGGAAAGAGTGCGGGAACGGAGAATTCCTATCCCAGACCCACCATCACGAACTCGCGGAAACCGTCGCGTTGCTGCAACCTGTCATACCAGCGCTCCAGATTGGGCAGCGGGTCGCGCGCAAGGTCCTCAAACGCGTACCAACGATAGGCGTAAATCCCCGCCGGAATATCGCCGAAGGTGAAATAGTCTCCGGCGACAAACGCCTTCCCTGCAAGCGCATTGTCCAGCATGGCGAGGTTCTTCTGCGTCGTCTGGCGCGATTTCTCTATGGCCTCATGATTGCGGTCTTCCGGCTTGTCCCGGATCAGACCGTGGAACATGGCGGTGAAGCCGGGGCCGAGCACGGTGAGCTGCCAATCCATCCAGCGTTCGGCATCCGCGCGCCTTTGCGCATCTGACGGGCACAGCCCGCCCATATCGTGCTTTGCCGCCAGATAGCGGACGATGGCATTCGATTCCCACAATACGAAATCACCCTCCACCAGAACCGGCACCCGCCGGTTGGGGTTGAGCGCCGCGAACGCGTCCGTATCGACCACGTCGAATTCGCGCCCGGCGTCTTCGCGCTCATAATCGATCCCCATCTCGGCGCAGGCCCAGAGGACCTTTTGTACGTTCGATGAACTTTTCCGTCCGATGATCTTGTATGACATATCAGATTCCTTTCTGAATCATATCCGCCGCTTTTTCGGCGATCATGATGGTCGGTGCGTTTGTCGCGCCGCCGATCAAATCCGGCATGATCGAGGAATCGACCACGCGGAGATTTTCCATCCCGTGCACCTTCAGCTCGTGATCGCAGACCGAGGTCGGATCGCTCGTCGGGCCCATCCGGCAAGTGCCGACCGGATGATGCACGGTGATCATGGTCTTGCGCACATGGGCCTTTAACGCTTCATCGCGGTCGTCATTATCGCCGGGGATCAGCTCGGGTCCCGCGTATGCCTCCATCGGGCCTTGCGATACCAGCTTCCGCGCCATGCGCAGCCCGCCCAGCATCACCCGCCATTCATCGTCGGTTTCCAGAAAGGCCTGATGGATTTTCAGCGCGTCATTGGGATCGGCGGAGGCCAGCGCGACATGCCCCCGGCTTTCGGGGCGCATCGGCATGACCCGCACATTGAAGGCGTCATCGAACGCTTTCTTGAAGGGCGGAAGATAGGGCGAGGCGGTATTGGTCGC
>Ga0181589_10000470_pt1 | contig 29070 bp, 20 predicted proteins | sample 071ome_25_FD_132444 | JGI IMG/M metagenome (GOLD analysis project Ga0181589, IMG submission 132444) | Coastal salt marsh microbial communities from the Groves Creek Marsh, Skidaway Island, Georgia - 071410BT metaG (megahit assembly) | ecosystem: Environmental > Aquatic > Marine > Intertidal...
CGGCGTTGATGACCCTGATAGTCAACTACGCTACGCCCGTCTACTAGCTAAAAAGGGGAACACCACAGAATCGATCAACGCATTTTTCAAAGCAAGCGAGGATGCCAGTTCTGACGACTGTCAACTCATGGGGAACCTATTTTTATCAAAGAAATTGCTACCCCAAGCAAAGCATTGGTTTGAAGAGTCCATGAGAAGAGATGATGAAATCTCCCCCACACCTCTTTTGGGTTTATTACAAGTTGCCATAGCACAAGGAAAAGAGTCGGATGCGGAAATAATGATTTTAGCTATTGAAAAGCGTCATTCTGGCTACCTGGAAAAAACAGACTTATCTTCTTACTGTGCCAACCTTATTAAAAGAAGGAGACTGGGAGACTTAATTGCCCGGGGAATAGATTCTCGCAATAGCACTGTCACGGAACTTGCCTCTGGTTTACTCGCGGGAAACCTGACTCCGAAGAAATTGCCTTCGTCAGCGGTTACTTCTAGGGGGCCAAAATTGTCGGCTACTTTTACTTTAGATTATGATCGTCAAAACTTTGAGAATGAAAGCTCCATTGAAAAAAATATCTCCACTTCCTTTGAGAGCTCTTCTGATACAACTATGAGTTTAGCGGATGCATTTGCTTCTCCTCTTGAGAATGTCAAAGAGACTGAAGGGGCAATAGAATCACCTCTTGACTTAGGCCTCTCTGCCTTTTCACAAGGCCGGCACACGCTTGCATTGGTTCATGCTCGGGATGTTTTAAAGAGCGAGCCTAAAAATCCTTCTGCATGGGTACTTTGCTCCCAGGCCCATTTTCAACTTGGAGAAATAGATGCTGCAGAAATGACTATCCTGGAGGCAATCAGACATGACCCCATGAATGTCGATACCAGGTTGGAGTATTTGCGAATTGCCCGTGAAACCCTTGCCTCCGACCGATACCTTCAGGAACTAGAAAAAACAAGGGAACTCTTTCCCGAGTCAGTTGATATTCTATGGGAACTTGCGCGCCGCTATCATGTTGTTGAAAAAATGCCGGTCACTGCATCTATTCTTTACCAAAAAGTAATCGAAAAGGCACCACCTGAAAGTTCAATAGCACAGCAAGCAAAAGTTGAGCTGATTAAAATCGAACAGCTTCCTTAACTGGCCATTTGTTCGTTAGTATTTAGACCATGCCTAGACTCGTAGATGGCTTTGTTAGCGAACTAAAAAACAGGCTCGATATATATGAGGTTATCAGTCCTTACGTTCAGCTGAAAAAAAGTGGCTCAAGCTGGGTAGGGTTAAGTCCCTTCAGTCAGGAAAAATCCCCCTCCTTCTATGTTCACCCCGATAAAGGCTTCTTTAAATGCTTCAGTTCTGGTGAGGGAGGTGATGCCATTTCTTTTATACAAAAGATCGAAAACCTCGAATTCCCTGAAGCCCTTGAACTCCTTTCCCAGAGATTTAATATACCCCTTAAATATGCCAAAGATGGGAACTATTCGAAAGGCCCCTCTCCTTCGCGCTCTCTCAGAAGCGAACTTCATGACATCCATATCCTTGCCACAAAGTGGTTTCAAGAACGCTTCGAAGATTCTTCTGATGAATCAAGGAAAACGAGAAAATATTGGACGGAAGAAAGAAATTTCTCGATGGATACGGCTAAGGAATTTCAAATTGGCTATGCTCCAACCGATCGGTTTGCATTAAGCAAATTCTTAATCGGGAAAAACTTTACTGAATCCATATTGATCAAATCTGGATTATTTCACCAAAGCAAAAATGGCAGCTTGGCAGGATGTTTATTTTCAGGACGCTTAATGATTCCGATACATGATAAATTAGGAAGAATATGTGCCTTTACTGGTCGCAAGCTAGAACAAACTCCTGAATGGGGAGAAAGAAAATCACCCAAGTATGTAAACTCTCCAGAAACCGCAATTTTTGAAAAAGGAAATCTACTCTTCAACCTTCATCTTGCGAATAAGAAAATTTCCGACGATCAGGACTTTTTATTGGTTGAAGGCCAACTGGATGCAATTCGTTGCTGGAGCATGGGCTTTCAAACTGCAGTCGCTCCCCAAGGCACAGCATTTAAAGACAGTCAGGCCAACCTGCTTTACCGCTCACACCCGAAAGGTGTTATATGCTTACTTGATGGGGACACCGCTGGTCAAAAAGCTGCACTTTCCTATGTCTCGCTATTCATTGCTGCTGGCCTTGATGCCAAATTTGCAGAACTACCTTTGGGGTCTGACCCTGACCAAATACTTCAATCCCCCAATGGTGTTGAAAATATGCAAACCATATTGGATCAAGCCACGCCAATGTTAGAATTTGCAGTTCGTAAAAAACTACCTAATGGAGCTTCTTCAACTCCAAAGCAGAAAGATTCACTGGCACAGTGGATATTTACTGCTTTGTCTGAAGTAGACTCCCGAGTTGCCCTTGAAGGTTACCTGCAACAACTATCCCGTCTGATTTCGATACCCATTGATATCCTCAAGAGCGATTTTTCAAAACATCAAAGAAATAAACAACCCAAATACAGAGATATTGGAAACAGTTCCTCCCAAAAGATTTCCTCGGAAAGCTCAGATCGTTTGACAAGTGTGGAAGAAGATCTATTGTTTGTCCTTTTGCATGACGACCGCATCGCTAGTCCTCTTGCCAACACGCTTGACATGTCGTGGGTTGACTTGCGTCCAATTGCCGGAAGAATTCTGGCAAAAGTTCTTTCTGAAACCCAAGCAGAATCCTCATCTCTTACTCATTCTCAAATTGAAGAATTATTGGAAGATGATAGTGAAAGAACTACTTATCATCGTTTGCTCATGCAAGAACCTGATGATACTGAACCAGGGGTTTTACTTCGTTTGGCAAGGCAATGCCTATCCGTTCTCTTTCTCAGACATATCAAATCTGAAGAAGACAAAATTTTCACAAAACTCAGAAATTCAGAAGATAGTCCTGAGGAACTTCAAAATTTGAGTAAAGACCTACGCGAACTTCGGTCTCAACGTAAAGCACCTCCTACCCTCAATATTACAATTTAGCCTCCAAAATCCTGATAAATGCCATCTACTAAGAAAGCCACAAAACCTTCCACTAACGCCAAACCCAAGCTATCACCAGCAAAAGGCAAGCCTACCTCCAAAGCGAGTCCATCTGGCAAAGCAACAAAAGCTCCAGTTAAAGCATCGGCTCCCGCAAAAAAAGCAAATACAGTAGCTAAAAAAGTGGCAGGGAAAAAAACCTCCAAAGCGAACACCGCCTCAAGTAAGTCTACGACACCTAGAACACCAGCAAAAAAAGCTAAGTCAGTAAGTGCAAAAGCTCCTCCAAAGCAGCCTGCAAAAATTAGCAAAGTTTCCAAGACCACAGCCAAAGAAGCTGCCCAAAAAGTAAGTAAAACTGCTGAACCTCATGCCCTTAAGAATGAAATTACAGAAAAGGTACGCACTCTTATTCACCTTTCCAGGGAACAGGGTTATTTAACTTACAAGGATATTGATAAATCTCTCCCTGAAATCGCTACCGATCCGGAGGAACTCCAAAATGTGATTTCAATTTTCAACAATCTTGAAATTAAGCTCCTTGATTCTACGGAAGTTGAAAAATTCAAGAAAAAGAAAGAAGAGAATGAAGAGGAAACTGCCAGGACCAACAATAGCGATATGCTGGATGATCCTGTCAGAATGTATTTGAAGCAAATGGGACAAGTTCCATTGCTTTCACGGGAAGAGGAAGTAGAGATTTCAAAGCGCATCGAAACCGCAGAGATTGCCGCTCTTAAAAAGTTGTACGGCGTTTCACTTACCGCTCGTTTTCATTTAGAAACTGCCCAAAAACTCCTTGATCGTGAAGAACGTTTTGACCGTGTTGTTTTGGATAAGAAAATTGATAGCCGAGAAGGATATTTTAAGTCATTGGCCAAGCAGGTAGATGCCTTGCAGATTTTAAGTAAGAAACTAGACAACGCATGGGATAGCTTTCTTAACGGGCCCAATGATACTCAAAAGAAACGGGCAATTGGCCGCTTCAAAAAGTATGAAGGTGAATTGGCTCCTATTTTTAAAAAGTGCTGTTTGAAATTAAAAGTTTTCGAAGATTACTTACAGGAACTCGGTCCTGAACTTAAGGCAATCACCCGAAATGTGCATAACCTGGAACTTGGAAAGAAAGATCTAGCTAAACTCAAGCGCAAAGGAATTAAACTGGATAGGATTAAAAATGAACTAGAACTTGCTCGGGAAAAGTTTCACATGGAACCAGCTGAACTAATCCAATTAGTTAAAGATATTCGCTTTTCTATGCGTGAAGCCCACAAAGCTAAAACTGAAATGGTTGAAGCTAATTTACGCCTTGTTATCTCGATTGCTAAGAAATACACCAACCGTGGCTTATCTTTCCTAGATTTGATTCAGGAAGGCAATATGGGTCTCATGAAAGCAGTTGAAAAATTTGAATACCGCAGGGGTTACAAATTTTCCACCTATGCAACTTGGTGGATTCGTCAAGCTATCACTCGTTCGATTGCAGATCAGGCAAGGACTATCCGAATACCGGTCCACATGATTGAAACCCTGAACAAGGTTATGCAGGTTCAAAAACAACTGCTTCAGGAACTCGGTCATGAACCGACACCGGAAGAAGTGGCAAATGAAATGGGACTCGCATTAGACAAAGTCCAAGGGATCATGAAGATGGCCCAACAACCGATTTCCCTGCAAAGTCCAGTAGGAGATGGAGATGATACCAGCTTTGGGGACTTCATTGAGGATAAGGGTGCCGAAAACCCATACGATATGACTGCCTATTCTTTACTTCGTGAGAAAATTCTTGATGTATTGGATTCACTTACAGAAAGAGAGCGTAATGTGCTTTCCCTGCGTTTTGGACTTAAAGATGGATATAGTCGAACACTTGAAGAAGTTGGAAGACAGTTCAAGGTAACCCGTGAGAGGATTCGTCAGATTGAGGCAAAAGCCTTACGTAAGATGCGACACCCTACCCGCATCCGCCAGCTTCATGGGTTCTTCGAAGCAGACCAAAGTTCAGTCAATAAACCAAAACCTGAAGCTCTTCGCCAATTGGGTCTGTAAATTTGTTTTGCTAAATCTGCAGACAAAACAGTTGCTCTGAACAAACCACCGAACTACCTTTTTAATTATGACAACAACTATCACACCTGCCCTCGCCTTCATTGGAAACTTTGGCGGTGGAGAAATTATTTTGATCTTCTTGATCGTTCTTTTGCTTTTTGGAGCCAAAAAAGTCCCCGAACTCTTTCGCTCACTGGGCAAAGGAGTTAATGAATTTCGCAAGGCCAAGAACGAATGGGAACAGGATATTCAAGATGTCATGAACCAAGAACCTCTCGAAGACCATGACTTTAAAGAGAAAACCAAGCAAGATGCCCAATCTGTTCAGAGAGAAGAAGAAAAACAGTCTGCGAGCTAAATTAATTTGTGCGGCTAACCTGCCGCTTCTTTTCAAAAGAACCAAGGAAAATATCCTTGGTTCTTTTTTTTGATTGATAACGAGTCTTCACAGTGTCTGAAAGATAACTCAACCACCTGCAAGTACCGGTCGAAAGCCCATTGCTTTGAGCCACTCAACGACTTCTGCTCTCTTGTCCCCCTGAAGTTCCATATCCTGTCCTGACCAAGTACCACCAGTCCCAAGGGTATTCTTCATTCGTTTCAAAAGTTTTTCCTTCTTTTCTTTCCCCAAACCTGGAGGAATCCCTCGTATCGTTGTTACTGTTTTTCCTCCACGCCCGGTTTTTTCTCGACGAATTTCCAACCGCTCGCCCTTGCCCCATTGCGATTCCTCCACTTTCACAGAGACTTTAATATCATGTTTGGGCTCAGGAAGAGCTTCGGGCAAACCACTCCCATCGAGAGAGCCAAATGGATTGCTCCCAAATTCTTTCACTGTGACCGTGGAGACTTTTTTAGCTAGCTTGTCTTTCCTGCTCATCCACCACAGCTTCCTTTTTCAGGAGTTTCTCCTGCTAGCCAAACCACTGCTTTTTGATAACTTCGATTTTCCAAAAAATGCCTTAACCTTGGATGTAAGGACTGCTTATGCTCGCCTACCAATAAATCCAATTTGGCCAAGGTTTGCCTAAATTTATCCGGTTTGGCATCCTTCGGGTTTGTAATTACATCCAAACAACTTTTGATTTCATCCATGGCTCCATATATTTTCATGCACATTCCTAGGCTGCCAAGCCTAATCCAGTATTTTATCTTCTAGATGACGGATACCTGCATAATTGGTGGTGGACTGACTGGATTGGTACATGCATGGCACTCTTACAAAAAAGGAGAAAAAATTACCCTTTTGGAAACCTCTTCCGAAACCGGCGGGGTCTTACAATCGAGAAGAATTGATGGATACCAGCTCGATTATGGAGCCAACACGCTCAGTCTTCGTAGTCGCAAAGTTTCTCAGTTACTCGATGAAATGGGTATTCTCGAAAAGGCCATAGATGCCAACCCAAAGGCCAGCCTTCGCTTTATCGTGCGAGGTGGGAAATTAGTATCTTTACCCCAAAGCTTTCGTTCATTTTTATGCAGTTCTTTCCTCTCCCCACTTGGCAAGTTTCGTATCCTTCTCGAACCTTTTGTTCTGCGAGGTAAAAATATAGATGAAAGCGTGGCCGATTTCATTTCCCGAAGGTTGGGAAAAGAAGCTCTTGCATATGCAGGCAACCCGTTCCTTTCCGGCGTTTATGCGGCTAAACCTGAGAGTCTTTCCCTCAAACAGGCCTTCCCTGCCCTGCAGGAACTCGAACAAGCTCATGGGTCCTTGTTTAAAGGAATGTTCAAATCCAAAAATGATCCCAATCGCTTACCCAAGAGTCGATTAATTTCCTTTCCTAATGGGATGCAGGAATTACCCGATCAAATCACCCAAAAATTGCCCCAAGGTTCCATCCATCTCAATACCCGAGTGATTAGAATCCAACGCATTCAGGAAAAATGGCAGGTAACCACAAAGGTAGATTCAGGAACTGAACAGGACAATGTTTTTGACCAGGTAATTTGTACAGTACCAGCCCCTCAAATTCACAAAATAGAATGGATCGGTCTCCAAGGACGTGAATCATTAAGCGATTTAGCAAAATCCACCCATTTCCCATTAGCATTGGTTTTTCATGGTTATGAGAAGGCAAAAATCGAGCATCCCCTTGACGGCTTTGGATTTTTGGTTCCGGAAGTGGAAAAAAGAAACATTCTTGGTACTTTATTTTCCAGTACTCTTTTTTCGGACCGGGCCCCCCGCAACCATGCCCTGCTTACCACATTTGTAGGCGGTGAGCGCCAGCCTGAACTTGCAAATTTAGAAGAGTCCCAAATTCATTCCCTTGTCTCTAAAGAACACAAGGTACTTTTGGGAACGCAGGGAAGTCCCTGTTTTAAAAAAATTGTACATTGGCCAAAGGCCATTCCCTTACCTGACTCTAAAATGGCCCTTCGTCAATCAGCCGCATCCAACTTAGAAAAGCTAAATACAGGATTATCTTTCTCAGGTGCCCATCTTTGCGGGGTCTCCCTTCCAAACTGCTTGGAGGCACATGCGGCTTAATTTTTTCCTAATCATTTGATTTGGAAAGATTGCCTCAAGCACCATAGACTGATAAAAAGAATTTGTTTTAAGATTGTATAAATCACTATGAATTCCAACAAATCCGATCATCCTGTTAAAACCCTTGTCATCCTTCTAAATATGGGTGGCCCCCAAAACAAGGAAGAAATACACCCCTACCTGAAGGAGCTTTTCCAAGACCGCGAACTCCTAAAGTTACCCTTTCAAAAAATCCTTGGACGTTTCATTGCTTGGCGGAGAACGCCTAAGATTCAAGAGCGCTATGAAGAAATCGGTCAATACTCACCAACCAAGGCCATCATGGAAAGCCAATGTGTGGGCATCGCCGAAAAACTTGATCACCTGAATCCAGAATCTGCACCCCATGTTTGTGTATCCGGTTTCCGTTATTGCTCCCCCCGACCAGGAGAGATGATAAAAAAATACAAAGAAGCCGAGAAGATTATCCTTTTTTCTCAATATCCACAGCATAGTTGTTGTACAAGTGGATCCTCTTTTTGCGATGCATATCGATGGTTGGACAAACAAGACAACACCGATTACCAAGAAAAAATATCAGTGATTGACCAGTGGTGGGATCGTGCGGATTACTCTGAACTTTGGGCTATGCTCATCCAAAGAAAATTTGAGGAGATGAAAACAGAACATGATCTAAAAGACGAAGATATTCGCATTATCTACTCTGCTCACAGCCTTCCCGAATCCTACTGCCTTGAAAAAGGTGATAAATATAACGAAGAGATACAAAGCTCCGTAAACAGAATCGAAAAAGTTTTGCAAGATAGTGGAATGCACCATGAAGGTGCCTTGGCCTGGCAAAGTAAAGTAGGACCACAAAGAACAAAATGGCTTTCCCCTTCCACTCCAGATGTGATTGCTGAAACCAAACAGAAAGCGATCCTTATGGTACCGATTGCCTTTACCACAGACCATATTGAGACACTTGACGAAATTGATATTGAATTCCGAGGCTATGCTGATGAAGTGGTTGATCACTTTGCCCGGGTGGACTGTTTTAATATGGAGGAAAAGTTTATCGATTTATGTGCTAGGCTCGTAATTGAGCACATGAACGAAGGATTCACCTCATCTATTCGTCCTTGCTGTGTTAATTGTGAAGGAACTGATTGTGCATCGATGCGTAAATACTTTTGTTCCTCACCGGTGCACGCAACTGCCTAGCTTTTTTTCACTGACTTTATCATCGAAACTTACTTAGAGTTTCGATAGGTATAGAGTCTCTGAGTTAATTGGCCCTTCCCTATGAATATAAATGATGTAAGAGACTTATTGTGGCTTGCAACTACCTGTTATGGAGCATCGTTTGTCTTGGGTATGGTTAAAACGAGACATAGTTTTTCGCCTCTTTTTCGGGAAAGCCCATTTATTCTGATTTTGGCAGGGATTTTCCTGCAAACGAGGGCACTTTATTTTCGTGGACTGGAAGTGCATGGATGTCCACTAGGTAATGGGATGGAAAGAGCTCAGTTTATCATCTGGTCCTTGATTGTCGCTTTTTTACTTCTCCGCTTACTTTGCAGGATTAATCTTTTAGGTACATTTTGTGCAGGTGTATCCCTCCTCCTTGGTACGCTTTCATTAGGGTTAAAGCATTGGGATACTCCCTATTGGACTGCAAGTGGATATGTGCGTCTCTTTAAGGACCCATGGATCGAACTTCATGCATCGATAGCCATTTTTAGTTATGGGCTTTTTTGTCTCTTGGCAGTAGTCAGCCTAATGTACCTTTCCCAAAGGCAGGCACTGCTCTCCAGAAAACCTGGATTTCTAGGACCTTACCTTCCCCCTATCCAGGACTTAGAGGTAGCAGCTATGCGTCTGCTCGCAGTAGGGGTGGCCTTTCTATCGCTCTCGATGGTGGTTGGGGCAATGCATTGGACACGCCACCCCGAATTTGTAAGTGGGGCTAAGCTTACAGTTTCCACCGCCCTATGGATTGGCTACTTATTTCTTTTATGCATGCGACTGAGCAACCGCTTGTATGGTTCGCGTTTTGCTAAATGGGCAATTGGCCTATTTGCCCTTGCCCTACTCTCTTTATCAATTGTTAGCTCAAAAGTGAAAAAGCAGGCTTTTCATAATCCTAGTCTTCCTCCACTGGCTCACCTTATTCAATGAGCAAACAGACTGAAAGTTCACTCTTTCTCCTAGGTACATCTCACCAGGTGGCAAATTTGAATGAACGAGAATCCATCGCACTACCAAACAATTCGATAGATTCTTTCTACCAAGGATTAAATGCCTTATCCGGAATACAGGAATGTCTTGTGCTCAATACCTGCAACCGCACAGAAATCTATGGTGCAGCAGATTCATCTTTTCAATTTGATTCCTTGCTCGATTATTTTGCTCATTTCCGCGAGCTTGACCCAAAATTTTTGGCTAAAAAAACTTATCAAAGAACCGGAGCTGAAGTGGTTAGGCATCTCTTCGAGGTCGCATCGGGGATTGATTCTCAAATGGTGGGAGAGACTGAAATTCTTGGACAGTTAAAAAAAGCATATGATGAAGCGTGCGAACGAGGTGCCACTGGAAAGGCCCTCAATCGCTTATTCCAAAAAAGTTTTCAGGCGGCCAAATGGGCACGCACAAACACGGGTATCTCCAAGGGACAGGTAAATCTTGGTAATGTACTTTGCGAATTGGCTCGGCGTATTTTTGGACAAGTGGATAAATGCAGGCTGTTAGTAGTAGGTGCCGGAGAGGTTGCTGAAAGTGCATTGGAAGCCTTTAAATCGAGGGGTTCCGAAGCAATCACCGTGACTGGACGTACTTTTGACTGGTGCCCCCTTAGTCGCAGAAAACCAGATGAACTGGCTCAAAAATTTGATGGATTCACATTAGCGTATTCCAAATTTCATGAATCTCTTCACCTTTTTGATGTGGTGCTCGCATCAACCGCCAGTAGTCAGGCCTTACTCACTCAGGAACAAATCGTTCATTCGATGAAAAAGCGCCCCTCTAAACCACTCTTTTTAATCGATGCATCAGTCCCAAGAAATGTGGATGAAAACGCAGCTAGGATCGACAATGTCTACCTCTACAACATGGATGATGTATCCGCCATCGCCAACGAGAACCTTCAGTCAAGACTAGCTGAGGTGGAAAAGTGTCGAGTTGCCCTTGCTAAACGAGCCTTGCGATTATGGGAACAAATGCGGGCTCAACCAAGCTTACCTTCCTGAACTAACCAATCCACCACTCTGCGTTCATGCGGTTGGGCGAGCATATTATGGAGTCTGCCTGCAGCTATAGCGGCACGCCGTCCAGGCTCTTCTTCTTGTAAAATCTGTTTCACCTCTTCAGCAAGCCTAAGACCAGTCGCTTGGCCTTGTAAATATTCAGGATTGGGCGGATCATCCGTTAGTAAAAGATTGGCCATTCCAAGATAAGGGACCTTCACCAACATTTTGCCAATGATATAGGTCAATGAATGAGCCCGATAAGCGATGACACCTGGTATGCCAGACCAGGCACAGGCAAGCGACATGGTACCCGAGCTCATCAAGGCAACACGGGCAGATAGTCCATTAGGCCTATCCACAAGCCGAATGTTTTTGGATACCTTGGAGCGCTTGGCTAAAAGACCCTCCGCTAGTTGCCGAATCTTGGAATCTGAAATTGGCAGGACCGCTGAACATTCAAAACCCTGGCTTATCAATTCTTCCAGCGCATCAAAGAAAACAGGTAATATTCGGCCAACAGGTTGCATACGACTGCCCGGAAGTAAAAGAAGATCACCATTGGGATCAAATTGCACGGGAGAGATGTAAGAAGGATCAGCAAAAGGATGACCAACAAAAGTTACCGGTAAGGAAACATCCTCATAGTATTGGGTCTCAAAAGGAAAAATAACCCCCAATCCGTCAAGAGTCTCAGCCATGGAAAATCGACGCTTTGGCTTCCACGCCCAAAGTTGTGGACTGATATATTGAAGGACTACCACATCTCCTCCCCCTTTTTGTGAAATACCACGATCTTTAAGGGCACGGGCAAGCCGAAGATTAAATCCTGGATAATCTACTAGAAGTACACATCTCGGACGAAACTTAGCAATCCATGAAACTGTTTTTTCAAAAATATCTCGGAAAAAATTATAATTTCTTAAAACCTCAAATAAACCGACCACTCCATAATTCGCCAAAGGAAATAGGAGATCAGCACCCGCTTGTCTAACTTTCTCTCCAGCCAAGGCACAGATTTTTAAATTTTGATTTCTGGCTTTTAAGTCGATAACAGCACGAGCGGAATGCTCATCACCTGAGGCTTCGCCTGCAACCACCAACAGGTCGACAGTGCCCGACACTTCTAGAAACTCATTGGAATGGCTCAATCTTTCCAACTGGATTGAATCTCACGAGTGATGTTAAGAGCCACCTCAAGAGCAGACTTGCCAAAACTACCATCGGTTTTGGGTGTGGTTGTTTCCCTCACACAGCTAAGAAATGATTCCAACTCAAGAGCTAAGGGCTCCCCCTGTTCCACTGGAACTTCATGCCGCTCCAAGGAGGGACCCGATTTTTTAATCAAATGACCTTTTTGGTTCATAAAGTCTAAGGACAAATAGCCCGTGTCCTGGAAGACTCGTATCTCCCTGGCTTTTTTCTCACTCACCCGACTGGCACTCAGGTTCGCCACGCATCCATTGGTAAAGACAAGGCGGGCATTGGCAATATCCTCCGTGGGCGAAAGTACCCGCACTCCAATAGAGTCAACTTTTTCGATCGTTGAATCGACTAAAGCCATTGCAATTCCAATATCGTGGATCATCAAGTCCAGCACCACTCCCACCTCTGTACCTCGAGGCTGAAAAGGGGCCAACCGTTCGACGGTTAAATAGCGAGGTTTCTCAACAGCTCCCTCCAGGAAAGTCATAACTGGATTGTAGTGTTCAATATGTCCAACCTGTACAAGAACTTTTGATTCCTGAGCACTGTGCAAAATAGCCTCAGCCTGTTCGGAAGAAACACAAAGCGGTTTTTCCACAAGCAGATGGCATCCATGCTCAATCAATTCGAGGGCAACCTCAGCGTGTAGATCGGTTGGACAGACCACAGATACGGCATCACAAGATTCTCCAAGTTCATCGATTGAGGAAAACCGCCTACAATTATACTCCGAACAAATCTGCTCGGCTGCTTCATCGTTAGGCTCAAAAATGCCTACCAGCTCTGAACCAGAAAGAGCATGGTAGAGCCGGGCATGATGCTTTCCCAAATAACCGACTCCAGCCACTCCGCATTTTAAAGGATTTTGGATGGAATTATTCATAAAAAAAGAAAATAAAAGTTTAAGCTTCCTCGATACGCCCCTCAGAGAGAAAAAGCTGTCGATCAGTCGCTTGAGCAAAAGAGGGATTATGAGTTACTAGAATCAAAGAAGCGTTTTCCTCTGAGCATGTACGAAGTAAAAGCTGCATCACCTCATTTCCAGTTTTCTCGTCTAAGTTACCCGTAGGTTCATCCGCCAAAAGTACTTTGGGGCTGTTAATCAAAGCACGGGCAATTGCAACTCGCTGCCTTTCTCCTCCTGAAAGTTTAACTGGAATTTGCCTAGCTTTGTCAGCCACGCCCATTTGCTCCAAAAGAGAATGGGCACGGTCCAAAATTGCACTTGCAACATTCCCTAGAATCCTCGCAGGTAGAAGAACATTTTCGAGAACATCCAATTCCGGCACAAGATAATAGGCTTGATAGACCACACCAAGAAAAGATGCACGGGCAGACACCTCAACAGAAGTAGCTGAGCGATCGCAGCGCATCCATTGCTCACCCCAAAGTAATTCGCCTGAATCTGCAGTTTCAATGCGAGCCAATAAGTTAAGCAAGGTGGTTTTCCCACACCCAGACTCTCCTCGTATACTCAAAGAAGAAGCCATGGGCAATGAGAGATCAATTTTTTGCAAAACCTGTAATTTTTGATTAGCAAAACGGAAAGTCTTACTGAGACCACGTGCTTCCAATATAGCAGCACTACTCATTACGAAGTGCATCTGCAGGGTTCATCCGTGCCGCCCTCCAAGCAGGAATTAATCCGGCAAGAGTGGAAACCAGAATGGCAAATAAACCAAAGGTCAAAAAGGTGTTTGCACTCTCCGCTGACTCCCAAGGATAAGGCACACTTAAGCTGTAAAAGTCGTAAAATTGAGCGACTCCACTTTTACCCTCATCACCAGCAATACGTACAACAATAAAAGTCATGATTGCATCGCGGTAACAGATAAATAAGAGGGCCAGAGCACAGCCCAGCACCGAGCCAAGAAGCCCAATTAGAAAGCCTTGCAAACAGAAAATTGACCCAACCGAGGCTCGGGAACCACCCATGGCTACGAGAAGCCCTATTTCTCTGATTTTTCGCAATACTGTCGTCATTAATGCAATCGCTATGGCAAAAGCGGCTACGAGCCCAATGGGAACCATGATTAAAATCATCAGATATTCCTCAAACTTTAACAAATCGAAAAACCATGCATTTTCAACAAACCAAGGAACAAAGGCCCAATTGACTGAACGGGGCAATTCCAACTCCTTGCAATAGGCAAGTAATTGTTTCTCATTGTTTGCAATTTCCTTTGAAAATTTAAGGAACATCCCATCACAAACTCCCTTCTCAACTCTGAGGTCCTCCAATAAACGATAGGTTCCGATCATTGCTTCTGCATGGAAACCTTGCCAGGGAACCTCAAAGATTCCTCCAACCCTAACCTCTTTGGGGGGCAGAAGTTCGTTATTTTGTGACTTTTCAATGATTGCGGGGGAAAAGACCTCGATCGTAGATGAACGAAAAGTTTGATATGTATACTCTGAGCCTACCTGGGGTGGAATAAAGTTTGGCAGGATTTTGAAAACTGGGGTACCCGGCCCCGCATCCAATCTGCCGTCGTTCTCTATCATGTTGGTCTCAAAGCCAAGGCCGTAAGATTTTAAGACCCATTTATCCTTACCTAAGTAGGATAGTTTCCACTCAGCGGATGGCACATTCGGAGCTAGTTCGATTACCTCAAGACCAAAAGCTTTTTCATTTAATTCACCCGAGTTGCCAATATGTAAAATTGCAGCCGGACGAACCCCCAGTCGATTGGCCACATATTGACTAATAAAAACTACATCATCATCCAGATTTTTACTTTTAGGAACTGGGGTTACATCCACTGCACCATGAGCTTCCATGGTCAATTTCCCATTATCAAGGAAGTTATCAAGAGGAAGAACAGATGGCCCAGAAGAAAAATCTATTCCGATCGAAAGAGGAACCGAATGGTTCTCTCCTTTTTGAACAAGTAAGGGTCCTTGTAGGTAGGGGGAAACAGCCAAAACTTTCGGGTCAGACAACAGCTCTTTCTGTAAAGCAGGCCAAGCTTTTGTACGACTCAGGGGAATGACACGAGCGTGCCCTTGGGCATCAATAATATCTTCCCGAAACTTCTGCTGAAAGCCCTTCATGAAGGCCACAACCACAATCATCACATTGACTCCCAGAGCCACCCCTACCACCGCTAGCAAAGAGAAAAAAGAAACCTTTCGCTGAGTCGGGAATAACTGTTTCCAGGCAAGAAAAAGCGTCCAAGGGACTTTCACTAGATATTAAAAATTAAGAAAGCAAACATTCTCATTCAATCCTTGGAACTAGGTCTAGTGTGGTTGGAGTCCAGCAAATTAAGATTAAAATTTTCAGGAATCAAATCTCCAATTTTTTCGGAAAGTTCGTTCATGGTTTCAGGTTGTATTTGAATTGCTGGAATGGGAAATTCATCTTTCAGGAAATAATCATAGCCCAAATACAAAGCAAAGACAGCAACGATAAAAAGCACAACTTTGAGCAAGCTTCTGAGGATCAAAAATATTAAGAGAAAAGCCACCAAGATCAGCACCAAGCTTAATAAAGGGTTAGTCGATAATTGACTTAGCAAGTCCTGCATAGAAGTAAAGTGTTGTGTAGGGATGATATTATCTCAATTCAAAAAAAGACATCAGCGAAGAATCTAGTTAATCTAGGATAACTGCATCCAAAGAAGCATTAAGCTCACTAGTATTATGTTTCTGTGCAAATTCGGATTTAGCTTCCAAGAAGTCCCGCTCAACTAATCTAGAGATTGCAAATAGCTTTTCTGATACATTCTTCTTATGGTGCAGTTTTTGATTCCAATTGTTTCTTTGGCTCGTTTTCAGGAAACCTGATTCATCGGGCAATCTTTCGTTCAATGCACCATATCTTGCCATTTCCTTCGCCAACTTAAGCTCGCCTCGCCTGCTTCGGGTGGCGATCAGTTTTGCGTCTACCCACTTGGACCTGATCTTTAATAAATTGGATTCGTCTTCTAAATAAATAATTTGTTTCTCGATATCTTCGAGTTCATCAATAGCGGACTCTAATTTTTCTGACTTAAACCCATCAGAAAACTCATTTTCTTTAGGCCCGCTAGTCACAGCATTATGCTGGCAGGAACATGCTAAAAACAAAATAGCATGACCAACAAGAAAACCAGAAAAGACTTTCAAAGAATAGCCCTATTTCTGTACCCAAGTACCCGAGGATTTTCGAAACCAATGTCCTTTTTTTGCTTTGGCTGCGATACCCTGAGAAAACTTTCTAGCTACTGTTTCCTCGCTACCCCCTGTCTTGCGGGCTAACGATTGAAATAATGATTTCCTATCATCATTCTCAGCTGCAACAAGTTTCATGGCTTGAGAATCATCGAGTTTTCTAAGATGTAAAAAACCATCAACCCCCTCCCCCACACTCCCAGAGTCTTTTGCCGAAATAACATCAGCCAATCGGTTCTTCATACGATCTGTAAAATCTGCGTAAACTGATAAACAAGATAAACTAAAAAAAAGAAATACAAAAATTCGCGTGAAGTGCTTCATGGTGTTCATTCAGTGTCTCCGTACAAGTCGTCCAAGAAATTATTCACTTCTTTTTCGACTTTTATTGTTATGTTGTGATCCAAGGTAATGTGATGCTCCGTTTTAACCACAGTACATGAGAGAAGCCAAAAGCTAACTAAAAGAGGGAGTATCGGGAATGATTTCACCTGTTTACCATAATCCAAAATTGGCAATTCTTTCAAATACGATTTTTCGAAATTATCGATCTAAAGCAGAGTTTCCTTGCCTCGAAAAATCTAATTGATCCAGGAGTGTTTTCAGTCCCCCAATGATTCTTGGTCTGTACTCAACAGAGATCCTCTTTCTTTCCACCATTGATGCGCCAACCACATTCATCTCAACTACTCTTTCACCATCCTCCAAGAGCTTAAAATTCACTTTTAAGCTATCAAGATCCAAGTCAGCCAGGGCTTTCTCAAGAAGTTCCATATTAGCATATTCTGCTTGGTCAGGATTGAGCCCATCGGTGAGCACTCCATGCAAATTTAATGAGAGATGTGCTTGATCCGATGAATCCAAGCTTAAAGATCCCCCATAAAAATCCCAACCGGTAACAGGCAGTTTTCTCAGGGACACGACCCCTGATAAATTACCATCCATATCAGCATCCAAATCATCAAATGAATTTAATATTTGCTGAGAAATTAAACCCCTGGCTTCAATTCTTAGTTCAGTACCATCCATCACTTCCCCCACTACCACTCTATCCATCATAACTGCACCCCCGAAAAGTTCGATTTCTGCCGAATCGATCACTTTGTCTCCATTGGGCAACACAGCAAAACCCACCTTGCCGTTTGGAAATTCTCTCCCAAAAGTATCCAAATCGAAACTTAAGCTTTGGGAGCCATTAGTCTCTAATGGATCGAGTTGAGAAAACTTTAAATTTCCACGAATTTTTTTAAATTTATGTTCTTCTTCATCATGGACTACTATTTCGGAATCTAAGAGCAAAAGGCTCAAGGAATCATGGGTTCCTTCGGACAATTCAATTACCAGATTGGCTGGATCCATGGAGAACTTAATATCTTCAAGCTTTCCTTCAATTTTAGAGAAATCAAATCTCATGGCATTATCTTTGGTAAACGAAATCTGCACATCTTCAATTTTTTGATCTTCACCAATAAAAACCTCCCGGGCAGAAAAGTTTTGGATTTTAGCGAGATCAGGCAATTCATCGAAATTTACCTCACCCGAGTAACTTAAACCTTCCATATTAATACCTAAAGTTGGCAGGGATGCATTCGCTCTTAACAAATCTATTTGGAACCGGTTCTCACCCAACCATTTCACGGTTAATTGACCATCATATAAATTAAAAAGACCCGACTCAAAATGTACCGCGGAAAATCTTGCATCTAATCGTTCCAATCCAATGACCGCTCCCTCAGCATCATGTGAAAGTTTTATAGTATCCATACTTAGCCCAACAATTTCAGCATTGGGCAAAATTCCTCGCGTCACCAATGTATTTAAACGACTATTCAATTCCAACTTATTGGATTCCATACTTGCACGAAGATTAAAACCATTTACTTCAAGGTTCTCGCCCCATTTTAGATTGGTATACAAGTTGAAATCCCAGTCATCCGACGATCTGGGTGTAAAAAACACAAGAGTACGAGGAAGGGAAAGAGATAAACCATAAACATCCAGAAGGATATCACTGGCATTTAATTCAAAAAATTGGTCAATAACTCCATCCTCCATCACTCGACCTGTCCATTGTGTAAAACCAGAACCGGCTTCAACCTTTACCGGCATGGTATCCGGAAAAATATCATCAGAAATCATGGGAACCGAATCAAAAAAAGGAATCAACTTTTCGAGTTCTGGTATACGTACCTGTGCACTAAGAAAAATATCCGAATTTTCCAAAACTGAGGTAATTTGTGCGGACCATGGCATTCCAGAAAAGTTCCCATCGGCCCTGAACTGAGCAAGCTGATCATAAAGATCAGCCTCCAAGGATATTGATCCTTGCAGGCTCTTAAAATCATCATGCACATCAATAGAACCATCGCGTAATCTGACAAAACGAATGGGCGGCGATGATATGGCAGTACTAATACTTTCTTCCAATGAACTATTTGTTTCGAACTTTTGGGTGTTCAACAATACCTTCTCCAAAAAACGAGGGAGGTGTACCTGTATCTCTGGCTTGGACAAAGAAACTGCATTAATTCTGCCAAATGCAAGATCGGCTGGCTGGTAAAGAAAATTCAACTCATCAATCGAAGTATTTATATCCTGTAAGTCTAAAGAAAAGTTTCTAATTTTAGTGGCTTTCATACCGACCTCTTCGACTGAAAACTTGGGTGTAGGTAAGCCTCCTTTTTCAGCTAATTTCTTAACCGAAAGATCTAGAATTTGGGGAAGAAAAAAACCAACCAAAAACAATATGCACATTCCTGTAACAACTAGGTAAAGTGCAATAAGCCTCTTGGATAGTAACTTCATAAGCTAAGTTTGTGATAAGTAGCACAAACTAGTTTCGTCAGCAATCATTCATCCACTAAGCAACCCAAGCCGGTTGCTTAGGAACTTATGCGTTTCGAATGTAAACTTTTGCGTTTCCAGAAAAGACAGCTTCTGCAAGGTCTAAGTGTGCAGGAGCACTGATTGGCTCACTAGCCGAGGGTGCTGCAGCCTGACCAGAAACCAAAATTGCTATTTTGCCATACAGGTTCGAACTTTCACCATCTGCAGGTGCAATGACTTCACCTTCATTCAACCATCTGCGTAATTGCATCTGTCCCCAGCTATTGTAGGGTTCCTTAGCGCCAAGAAGATTTTCGGCAAAACGCATGGCTGCGGTTTTCCAAAGACTGCCTGATAGCTCAGGAGATTCAGTCATGATCGCCTGCATGGATTCGGTGGTTAGCCAAAGGGCAGTTACCGGAGAGTCGGCAATGACATTTGCGGTGCGGGGCACTCCACCTAAAACAGCCATTTCTCCAATCACAGCACCTCTGCCCATAATATCGACCACAATATCACCAATAGAAACACGGACACTGCCTCTCGTGATGACAATCATCCCATCACCTTCATCACCCTGTCTCATCACGATATCACCAGAATTGTATGCCCTTGGTTCAGAAGCCTGCAGTATTTTGGCAATAAGATCACCCGGCATACCTTTCAACCAGTTTACTTCCCGCAAAACTTCTTCTGGTTCAGGAAGTCGTAATTCCAAAGGACTTTCCATGACCTTTTTCATGCGCTCCTCAACATCGGTAATCATGCGAGTTGCCTCATCTGCTTCCAACATCCCCTCACCCTTAAGCTTTTTAATCGAATTGCGCTCATGATTGAGTACTGAACGAATTGCGTCTTTTGTCTCAATTCCTACGGTAGCCTCAGGATAATTTTCGTGCATATTTCGAATATATTCGAGACCACGAAGCCTGTTCTGTCGGATTTCATCCTTGAGTAAACGTCCCGTTTTTTTCTGCTTTTCCTCATCACCACTCTCATCCAGCTCCTTAACCAAGGAGTCTACCATCTTCGCCATGGTTTGCTGGGCAATGACAAAAGCTTTAGCGGAATCATAACTTACAGTGATTTTGTCAGAAAAATAACGTTTCAGGAACGGTACATCCTTGAGGGCTTCAGTCAGCTTAGAGACAGTACAAATTGATTCAAGGTAGGAGCGTTCTGTTAATGGAACCTTACCCTGTAAGTCCAAAAATTCACTCAAATTATTATCGAGTTGAGCAACCGCTCGGGCACTTAGCAAACCGGAACGAAATTGTGACCAGTAACTACTTCTTTCTTTTTCCAATAAACGACGCCTTATTTCAGCTAAGGTATCCATTCCTGAAAGCTCCTGTGCAGTTAGAGGGTATGAGACTGGTTCAGGTAAGAAGTCACGAACTAATCCCCAATTTGCCCCGCTCAAAAAGCGATCATCCTTAAGAAGGTCCATTTCCCCTTCACATCCCTTAGAAATATTGCCTGATGCATTGGAAAACATCAGTTTTTTAACAGCGGGGAGATCTGTAAGTCCCAGTTTATTGACCAAGGACTTAATAGTTGTCGCGTTCACAAGTAGAGTGAGCAGCACAATACCAGAAATCAAAAAGAGAAATTGATCTCGAACCCGAGCGGAAATTCCCACAAGTGATGCCTGAGCAATGGCTCCCCCACCTTCTCCAAGAATCACTACACTCATTTCTCCATTAATTAATTTCGATCTCATATCAGCCACCTCTTTGGTAGTTTTTGATCCGAGAAAACGATCTGCCAGTGAAGTGGGTTGTGAAATAGATGTTACCTTGCCTCCCTGTACGGAGATTTCAGCGTGGCTCAAGGATGCACCCTGATAAAGATTAGGGTTTTGTTTGGTAACTAATTGTTGGCCTAGCTTACTATCCACAACAAACACTGAGGTGGTGGCTTCTTTATACCCGGTACCTGAATCCTCAATTGTAAATTCATACCTAAGGTTTTCAGAATAAACAACCAAGGCAAGAGCCAGACCGATGGCTCCGCGTAAAGCACCCCACCAAACAACCACTGCATCTTTACCCGGGAGTCCATAACCCGCTTTTCTCATGAGTGGGTAGAACATTCCCATATTAATCGCCCTAACCACATGAATAGCCAAATAAACAAGACCAAGGATCGCAAAATCCATTCCAGTGGGGTGAGCTTTTTGGGCGATGACTACACCAACCACGATGAAAATGATGACATTCGCCGCAAAAGCAGTGAACTCCCAAAATTCATGCATAAAATGCTCAACCTCCGGGCTAATCCGAGTTCTCCCCACACCTGCCATAACAATACCCAGGGCAACAAGACCCAGTACACCAGAAACGTGGAAGAAATGTTCGCAAATAAAGAAAACTGCATAGGCTGTTACCAACACAACGGTAATTTCGATCAATGGATCATTGAATACCTTTCTTACCCACATGATTGCAACCAGCCCGATCACAACTCCAACCAATCCACCCGCTGCTCCAATTTTCCCAAACCCAATCGCTGCACTGCCAATAAAGCTCCCCGTTCCTAGAAAAGCCTCAGCACCCGTAACCACACCAATTAAAAGTACAAAAGCAACAATGGCAGTACCATCATTCAACAACGACTCTCCTTCAATTAGAGTACCCAGTTTCTTACTCGCCCCGAGTTCCTTAAGCAAAGCGACCACTGCAACTGGGTCAGTCGCACTGACTACCGCCCCGAACAGCATCGATGTGAGCACCAGAAAAGCCCCTGCATCAACATTCCAATCTTCAAGCACGCCACCTGGCCCACCAAAGACAGTAACCATCCCCATAAAAGCCAGACCAGACATAACCGTGGCGGTTACGATTCCCGGACCTGCTAAATAAAAGGCATTTAAAAACGATTTTTTAAAGGTATGAACATCTAGAGCAAAACCTGCTTCAAAGATAAGAATGGGAAGAAAGACATACAAGATAAGATGCCCATCCAAATTCCCTCCCCAAGAAATCGCTCCACTCAAGGTATCTACAAACTTGCCCCATAAACCAGCTGCCTGCTCAACATGAGCATCTCCATGATCGTGCCCACCATGAGGTCCGTAAGCACGGTTTAAGGCACCCATACCAAGACCAATTAAGAGTAAAAGCACGGTAAAGGGAAGAGGAACCCGCTGAAGAAAATGTCTCGTTGCGGCTCCAATAACCAGAGAAACAATTAAGAAGAAAAGACCATACAGATAGTCATGCCCCCCGGCGGAAGCTAGAATGATAGGAAGATTGGTGGTGATCATAATCTGGTAAAGATTTGTAGATTAGTTGGAGCCGCGTAGGACACGGGACGGAAAAGGGCGAGAAGAATGCCCGGATGCTTGCTCGCTTTGCCGCTTGGGAGGTCGACCAAGAAGCTCGCTCAGGGGATCATTTTTAAATCCATTACTATTTGCAGAAACCGTTGGCATAGAATTTTGCGAGACGGGAGCGGAAGATTGGGATGCGTCTTTGGTGGGCAGCACCTCAAAACTTTCTGATTGTTTTGCACTTCCCACTACAGCTCCATAGGTTTTACCTACCATCTTGGCTTGTGCATCCATCATACTGGTAAGGGAGTTCATAAATGTTGTACTATTGGGAAAACCCGAGATCAGGTAGGAACTATCGATAAGCTTGGCGAGGTTTACGCTTACCTCCTCACCGAACCCTCGTCCGCCTGGCATAAGAAACACAAGTTGGCCAGGTAGAAGCATAAAATTTTCCCCTTTTGACAAATCACTTAGTGAGATTTTGCCAAGCAAGCCAACAGCTTTAAACCCACCATTGGGTTCAACATTGATTAAGCAACACCCAACACCACTTACCCCGAGAGTAGACTCGGGCCCCAATAAACTGATTTGATTGGATAGTCTTTTGGAGTTAATAAGGATACCGCCCTGCTCAAGAGAAATCTCCGAACGATTAAGAGAGAAAACAGTACCTGCACCAAAACGAAACTGGAAACCAGCGGCTAAAGTTTCCAACCCACTTCTTGGTCGTACTGAAATCCGCTTGTCCTTAGGCAGAAAGCTAGCTTTTGCGAGGGGCTCGTTAGATCCTTTTTCCGTTCGATACAAACCACCGTCACCCTGGGAGTAGATGAGCAAATGTGAATTCTGTCCCTTGAGAAGACAAAATGGTAAGCAAATGATTGAAGCAAGCAGGTGAATCCCTCTCATAGTCAAAAGCAAAAAGAATGAAGGCGAATAGGTCAAACCTTCATGATATTAAATCTTAGCCTAAGACCATTTTTAATTTCATATCGAATCAAAGAAGATGTTTCTAACAAAGGGCAAAATGTACCCTTGTTTCACAAAGAACCATGAGAAATGGGGAGTTTTATATACAATTCCGATTCGTAATCAAAAAAGGTAATCCGTCTGTCAATCATACCCATAAAATAGGTCCAATTATCAGAATCATGGCTGTAGAAAAAGGGATAGAGGTCTTCTTTCGTCCACAACCATCCAAGATCATCTTTCCACATCCAAACAGAGGAGGCTTCTCCAAGAGATGGAAACACCCATCCCAAAGCAGAGTGGTAAACCCACCCATTACCCGATTGATAAAAGGTGCCCCACCATGGACTTTCCCACCAATGATCAAGACCTTGCAATATTTCAGCGCGTGCCCAACCTTCACCACCTTTACTTACCTTTAGGTCAAAAGACATTTCTACCCCCATACCGGCACCCTCCGCATTTCTCGCATAGGCACGGACGAATATTTTAGACCATTCGCTTGGAGGAACGATTACAGTTTCCAGATTGGACTGGCCGGTCAGGTGGAGGCTAGAAAACTTAATGACTCCTTCCTGATTTTGGGAAAAAATGGAAGATGGACTGGCGAGTACGCCCCAATCCAGCAAAGCACTCGTACCTCCAGAGTCCAGCAATTGAGTGATTACTGAAAGGTTATCATCCACCTCACTCTGTTCGATAACTGTTTTCACAAGAGGAGCGAACGCATCTCTCACATTGATGGTAAAATCTTTCACAAAAGATGCCCCAAATTCGTCATACGCTCGGATGGTCAACGAGGATGAATTGGATTCTTCATAGTCTAAAATTGAAGATGTAATCAGGGACGCATTTTGATCTATCTCAAAAAACTCAGATTCATTCCCGTCGCTACCCACTAGTTCGTAAGTGTAAATTCGTAGACCATTAGGATCATCTGGATCGGAAGTCGAAAGTTGGCCAACAAAGGTTCCAACAGGCAAGTTCTCCTCAATCATTGACGCACTTAATTCAATCCCGTTCGGAGGCTGGTTGGTTATGGTAATCACTCGGCTTTGGGGCACTGCTTGATTCGCTGCATTATCCGCAACCGAGTAAGTAATCGTGTAAGAGCCTGGAAGCTCTGGATTCACCAATCCACTCACTGTGACATTGGAGGTAAGGTTGCCATCCACTCCGTCAGAAGCCTGAAATCCAGGATCAAGAAACCCCTGCCATACTCCTAATGTAATCTCTGTTTGACCAAGAAGAGACAGTATTGGAGGAGTCGTATCCACAACATTAACTGTTCGAGTAACCGAAGAAGCTGCATTACCTGCCGAGTCTGTCTTGTTGTAACTGATCGTGTAGGTGCCCGGAACCATCCCATCTACCTGACCAGTGCCTGCTACCGACCCTGAACCATCCACATAATCAGTCCAGCTCGCACCAGGATCTGAATATTGCATACCCGCCTCATGCGTAACAACCGAGCCACCATTCAGAGATAGAATGGGTGCCATAGAATCACCAACATGAATAGTTCGGGTAACGGTGGTAGCAGCATTTCCCGCATTATCAGAGAAGCTAAAAGTCAAGGTGTAAGTCCCGATGGATAAACCATCCACCTGTCCACTGCCAGTAAGGGTACCAGTACCATCCACATCATCTGCCCAGGTTGCACCAGGATCAACATAGGCACTACCCACCTCATGGGAAATACTTGCTCCCCCGATCAGGGTGATGACTGGTGCGCTTTCATCCAGGTTGGTTAAGTTCAAGGAGAATGATTTTGAAAAAGTAGCCCCCTGAGAATCCGTTGCCAAAACTTCCAATAAATAAGAACTGGCATTATTTTCGTAATCAAAACCACTAACTGTCCTGATCGATCCGTTGGATTCGATAGAGAACAGGTTATTTGAATAGGTTCCACTTGTACCCGAAAGGGCCGCTCCCCATTTATGAGACAGATAGGATTGCACCCCCAAGCGGTTTGCTTGATCGAGGACCGTATCAAAGAGGATAATTTCTGCAACATCGCCTCTGATACCCTCCGCATAGGGATCCAGTCGGGAGCCCACCGTTAAACTAGTTCCAATATTAAGGTTCACATTGTAGCTCCCCATATCCTGCCCATTAATCCACCATTGATCTACATCCGTGGATGCATCGTAATGAGAAATTGCAATATAGGTGGCATTGCTACCAACCTGACTAGTATTGTGGGAACCTCCCCAATAGTGATTCCCAATCCAACCACCGTTGCCTCGATAAACGGAGTGTCCATAGGCACTATTTCCACCTGTAGATCCAAGATGGAATGTATGCTGATAATTCTGGCCATTATTGGTCGCATTCGACCATACCGAAAAGAGGGTTAAATCATGGTTCCCACTAATCCCCAAATCATTGCTTCTGCTCAGAAAATCATTGGTAAAACTTACTGCATTCTTATTATTAAGAGACTGTACATTGGTACTCAACAACGGTTGTGCATTTGAGGAGCCTTGCTGAACATGTTTCCCATTTCCCGATCGATCCTGCCAAAGAGCGACCGAGGAACCATGGGTAGCAGCAACCGTGCCTCCAGTATCCTGCCACAACGAATTGGGATGATCTGCATCAATCCAAAAAACAGGTTGGAGGGATTGAGGAAACTGGGGATTTATAGTGTAAGAGACTGTTTCAGCAGCATCGAGTCCAACCGGCAGAACGGAGCTAATAATTGAGCCTACAGGAAGATTTTCGGCAAAACTGGAAGTACTTAGCACAAGATCCGTTACTTGCTCGTATTGATTTTGAATCGTGATCGTAAAGTTTCCTTCGAGCGAGGCATTGTGGTCGTCGCGTACGCGAACCCGCAAAGAATAACTTGTAGCATTGTTCTCATAATCAAAGATCGTCCCGGTCTTTAGCGTGCCATTGGCATCGAGGTTAAAAAGAGCATTTCCCGAATCTCCCGTACCCGAAACCAATTGATAAACGAGGGCATCCCCATCTGCATCGGTTGCGGAAAACAGACCAATTGTTGTACCAACGGGCTGATTTTCAGTGACCTGCGGGTTGGACAATGCTAAATTTGTAGGTGACGCATTGGTTGAGGGAATCACCCCGGCAAGTATGGATACCTCGGAAGCGCTCAATGCCCGGTTATAAATCCTGGCATCATCAATCAATCCATTAAACTTCATGCTCCTACTGACACCAGGGGTATTGAATGAAGTATCTTCGTTATTAGCCGAAAAGGTTCCATAACGGGTAATACCTTTTCCGAGGGCCTGCCCTGAGTGAGCCGCTTGCGAATGATCCAATGTGCCATCCACATAGAGCCGGACGAAGCCATCCGAAGTTGAATAGGATGCTGCAATATGATGCCAAACCCCGTCACTCACACTTGTTTGCCCATACACATCGAGGTTACTATTTGCATTGGAACTTGCAAAGAACACCTTACCCGCATTCGCATTACTCCCCCCCACCGCAAATCTCCAATATTCCGACCGGTCAAAACTCATCACCATCCCCTCCGAGGCTTGGCTTGTTTTCACCCAGGCCGCTGTGGTCACATGAGGAATCTGTCCTGCCTGGTTGTAATGCAGACTTTGAATAGCAAGGTAATGATTACTTCCATCCAGTTGAATGGCACCACCAATCTTACCGGTTGCCCACACCTCGGAAGGATCCGTTGCTCCAAAGAGCTGAGCATGGTAATTATTACCCGAGGAATCGCTGGCCATATTCCCACTGGTTTCATCAAATTTCCAGTGACCCACCAGTCCGGTTGCCAATGGTGAGGAATCATAAGAATTTGGGTCGGTACCGCCTTGGGATTCATTGTAGTCAGAATATCCATCTCCATCGGTATCGATTGAGGTTGGGTCCGAATAATAAACCTTTTCTAAGATATAAGGATTTTCGGAACTGCCCGAGTCATTCCAGTTCCCATCGGATGTCCAAGTTAAAAGATAATTTTCCCCGGTTCCCCCATTGGGTTCACCATTATTCCAAGAAGTGTAGCTCCATGGCTCGCCTGTTACCCATTTCCAGTTTCCCTCAGATTCAACATCACTTGCACCCAACCAGGAATTTTGGGTTCTTACCTGTTCAACAGCATTCTTTTCAGATGAACTCGTAATGGTGGCTAAATACCCTCCCTTACTTTCAGCATCCGCTTTGGCAGCTGCCCAGGTAAAGGATCCGTTGATTTGCTCATAAGTATTCGCGAATCCATTCACTTCTTCAAAGTCCGTCAATCCATCGCCGTCCGAATCACTGTTGGACACATTGGTGTCGAGCAGTTCTTCCTCCGCATTGGTGAGCCCATCGGAATCGGTATCGGTGTTGGCGGCATTGAAAAGAAAAGCTATTTCAGTCGTGGAAAGGATGCGGTTATAAAGGCGTAAATCATCGAATTGTCCATCTATGTGAACATAACCAGAATTTGTTTCCTGGGATGAACCAAAGAGTAAAGGATTTGAGTTTGATACCGTATCCGTTGTCCGTACATCAGTTACAACTGCTACTTCGCTGTTGTTTTTATAGACTCGAATAAACCCATGGTTACGGTCGACAAGCAAAACAAGATTCATCCATTCGTTAACAGCAAAAGAATTGTTTACAGAATCTGCATTTTGCTGACCTTGTGAATCAGTACTGGTGCCATGGAAATACCTGGATGTATTGTTTAGCCAAAGCGTGTATGTGCGAAGCGAGGAACTGCTTCCACCTTTGTATAAAAAAGGAGACCAAGTGTTAGTAGGAATACTATCTAGTTTTAGCCAACTGGAAAATGATATCGTTCTGCGTAGATCAATTCCTGAGTCATGCGGAACACTTAAGTAATCATCCGTCCCATCAAAATCCACCGCCTTAAAAATTTTACCCGTTGTAAATCCTGGAGTGCTCCCATTCACATTACTTAGGTTTGCATGCCTGGCATTGCCCGAAATATCAGAAAAATTTCCATCCAATGGCCAGTGACCCAGCAATCCATTTGCTAAATCTTGCCCATGTGCACAGATGGAAAGCACACAGACTGATATCCCACCCTTGATTATTTGCTTTAAAAGTTTCATAGAACCCACAACCACAAGGCTAGATTACGGTTCATTTGGGGAATTTCCCGAAACCACAGAACTCCAGCTATTTTGTTTGTAATCGTAAAAGACTCTGCTCTCCCCGACCTTGCCAAAGAAGTATTTCCACCCCCCAGTACTGGGAGAATAAAAATAAGGATAACTTTCAGGACTTGTCCACAGCCAGTCTATTTCTTCCTGCCAGACCCATACAGAACCATCTGTACTGGGCACGGGATAAATCCACCCAAGCTCCACATGCATTACCCAGGGACTCTCTTCGGTTTTATACAGAAAACCGATCCAGGGGCTTTCCCACCAACCAGGTGAGTTAGACACTGGCAAGGCATCCGCCCAGGCAATGTATTGCTTAGAGTAGGAGGTCGATTCCTCCAAACCATAGCCAACTCCCTCACCATTGATTGCATAGGCCCGAACAAAGACAGTATCCCAGGTACTTCCTGGAACAAACCTTGTGGAAGCACTGGATTGATCGGAACTGTAGGAAAGCTCGATTCTTTGAGCACCACTGGAATCAAGGCCATCAATCGTTTTGGAGGAAACAAGCACTCCCCACTCCACAAGTGATGCGTTGCCCCCTGCATCGATCAGATTGAGTCCGACCTCCAAACTCCCATCGCTTGCCACTATCGGATTGATCGTTGTTTCTATGATTGGAATCGATGCATCGGAAATCTGAATTATTAATTCCTTTTCAAACGCTCCACCAAACTCATCCGTTACCCGAACAATTATTGAAGCATTGCTATCTAGCTCAAAATCGAA
>Ga0181589_10000474_pt1 | contig 28924 bp, 23 predicted proteins | sample 071ome_25_FD_132444 | JGI IMG/M metagenome (GOLD analysis project Ga0181589, IMG submission 132444) | Coastal salt marsh microbial communities from the Groves Creek Marsh, Skidaway Island, Georgia - 071410BT metaG (megahit assembly) | ecosystem: Environmental > Aquatic > Marine > Intertidal...
AACCAGCAATACCGGCGCGGTACTCGATGGTGACCTCGACAGGTTCATGGAAGCCAGCCTGAAAATGGGCCTGTAACAAATTAATAACGAATTAACGACGGACAACAGCATGAGTGACAAAAACCCCAATCCTTCTGCCAGCCAGGATGCAGCCGACGAAAACAGGTTGATTGCACAGCGCCGGGAGAAACTGGATGCCATACGGCAGCAGCGCAATGCCTTTCCTAATGATTTCAGGCCTGCCGACCTGGCGGCCGACCTGCATGCAGCCTATGGCGACAAAACCAAGGAAGAGCTGAATGAGCTGGCAGTTGAAGCGAAAGTGGCAGGGCGCATTATCCGTCAGCGTGGTCCTTTTATCGTGATCCAGGATATGAGCGGACAGGTGCAGCTTTACCTGAATATCAAGGAGTTCCCTGAAGAGGAAAAAGCTGAAATCAAGAGCTGGGATCTCGGCGATATTATCGGTACCGCAGGCAAGGTCATGCGTACCGACAAGGGGGAACTGAGCATTCGGGTTGAGAGCATTCGCCTGCTGACCAAATCATTACGCCCGCTACCGGACAAGCACAAGGGCCTGACCGATACCGAGGTGCGCTACAGGCAACGCTATGTCGACCTGATTGCCAACGAGGAGTCACGACATACCTTTATTGTGCGCTCGAAAATCGTCAGCGCCATTCGTGCCTTCATGAATGAACATCGCTTCATGGAGGTGGAAACCCCCATGATGCAGGTTATTCCCGGTGGTGCCGTGGCACGGCCTTTTATCACCCACCACAATTCCCTGGACCAGGACATGTACCTGCGCATCGCACCGGAACTGTTCCTGAAAAGACTGGTTGTCGGTGGTTTTGAACGTGTCTATGAGCTTAACCGGAATTTCCGCAATGAAGGCTTGTCGACCCGTCATAACCCGGAATTCACCATGCTGGAGTTCTACCAGGCCTACGCGGACTATACAGACCTGATGGACATGACCGAGGAAATGCTGCGCTTACTGGCCCATGAGGCCACAGGGTCGGGCAGTGTTTCATACCAGGGGGTGACTCTGGACTTTGATCAGCCCTTTGCCAGGCTCACTCTCCTGGAAGCTATCCTGGCCGACGTCGAGAACGTGACAGCTGAACAATTGGCAGATCTGGACAGCGCCAGGGCCCTGGCAAAAACCCTGGGCGTTGAAGTCAAGGATTCCTGGGGACTGGGCAAGTTACAACTGGAGATTTTCGAAGCCAGAGTGGAAGAAACCCTGCAGCAACCGACATTTATTACCGGCTATCCCACTGAAGTGTCACCCCTGGCACGACGCAATGACGACAACCCCGAAATCACGGATCGGTTCGAGCTGTTTATCGGTGGTCGCGAAATAGCCAACGGCTTTTCCGAACTCAATGACTCGGAGGACCAGGCTGAGCGTTTCCGTGCCCAGGTAGCTGAAAAAGATGCCGGCGACCAGGAAGCCATGCATTTTGACCAGGACTACATTACGGCACTGGAGTACGGTATGCCACCGACTGCCGGTGAGGGTATCGGCATCGACCGACTGGTCATGTTGTTCACTGACTCGGCTTCCATTCGTGACGTGTTGCTCTTTCCCCATATGCGTCCCCAGCAGGATTGATTGTCGCTGATGGCTCAAGCGCCGGATTCAGGCAAACGCCAGGTCAGGCTGGAACAATCCTGGCTTGATCACCTGGGTGAGGAATTCGACAAGGATTACATGCGCTCACTCAGGGCATTCCTGAAGCAGCAAAAACAGATGGGCAAGGAAATTTATCCGCCCGGCGACCTCATCTTCAATGCCCTGAACACCACCCCGTTTGACAAGGTGAGGGTGGTGATTCTGGGCCAGGATCCCTATCACGGCCCCGGCCAGGCCCATGGTCTGTGTTTCTCGGTGTTACCGGGTGTGGCAACACCACCGTCGCTGGGAAATATCTACAAGGAAATCCAGGCCGACCTGGGCATCAATCCGCCCGGCCACGGCTGTTTACTGCCGTGGGCAGAGCAGGGTGTGCTGCTTCTGAATGCGGTCCTCACGGTTGAAAAATTCAAGGCGGCTTCCCATCAGGGCAAGGGGTGGGAGCAATTCACCGATCGCGTGGTGGCGGTACTCAATGAAAAGCGCGAAAACCTGGTATTCCTGCTCTGGGGCAGTTATGCGCAGAAAAAAGGGCAGATCATTGACCGTAAGCGACACCAGGTCCTGCAATCCACACATCCTTCTCCCTTGTCTGCCCACCGGGGCTTCCTGGGATGCCGGCATTTTTCACAAACCAATGAATATTTGACCAAGACTGGTCAGCAACCGATTGACTGGGCGTTGCCGGAATAACAGGAACAAGGGACAAGGAACAAGGAACGACACGTTGGGCCAAAACGAAGGCGCGTAGGCCGGAAGAGGCGCAAAGCGCCGTCATCCGGCAAGGTGCCCGGAGGGTACCCCGCATGTGGCCCTCATTTTTATCTGTTCGGGGCGACCTTCAGTCGCCATGCCGGATGACGCTACGCTCTTCCGGCCTACAAAATGAACTAAATTTTCAGGATAAAGGCTTGACTGAAAATTTCAAAAATCAGCCTTTTCTTGTCCCTTGTCCCTTGTCCCTTGTCCCTTGTCCCTTGTCCCTTGTCCCTAATCCCCCGAATAACTACATCCACTGGTACAGGTTTCACTGATATTGATTCGAACCAGGGGCGGCAGCAGGGGCTTGAGGCGCTTCCAGAGCCAGATGGCGATGTGCTCACTGGTGGGGTTTTCAAGACCGGGTATGTCATTCAGGTAATAGTGGTCCAGTTCCCGGATGACGGGCTCCACGACACTGGCCAGGTCGGCAAAGTCCATAATCCAGCCCAGTTCAGCATCCGGCTCACCGGCTATATGGACTTCGGCACTGTAGGAATGGCCATGCAGGCGGGCGCATTTATGCCCATCCGGAACATGGGGTAAACGGTGCGCGGCTTCAAAGGTAAAACGCTTGAAAATTTCCATGGCTGTCAGGGTACTGGACGATGCGGCGTGATGGTAACCAGTGCCCACTGTCATGTACAGTGCTTTTGCTTATAATGCAGGAAATGGCAGGCAAGTGACGCATGAGTATTCCCTCGGTTATCCTGAAAAACCTGACAAAGATCAAAGTAGCTCTCCTCAAGGGCTCCCGTTTGCCGGTTTTTCTTGGTCTGCTGGGTACCGTCCTGACTATTATTTTTTATGTCAGCGACCAACCTTTCCTCAGTAATTTTCTTACGCGCATGGACAACCTGGTCTATGACCAGCGTTTTGAATTCATGCTGGAACCCCCGCCAGAAAGTGAACACAGTATTGTCATAATCGACGTGAACCAGCAAAGCCTGGCCGAAATAGGTCAATGGCCCTGGTCACGGCGCTTGCTGGGTAGCCTGGTTGAAGAGCTCAGCAATTACGGCGCACTGGTCGTCGGCTGGGATTTCCTGTTTCCAGAATATGAACGCAACGCCACGGGCGAATTACGCCAGGCCATTGAATCCGGCAGTGGTAGTGGTTTTGAAGATATTCTGCCGAGACTGACCGAGCTTCAGGATATCCTGGATGGTGACAAGGCGTTTGCTGAGAGCATGCAAGTAACGGATGCGGTACTGGGATTTTCGTTCAAGCCAAATGACTTCCTGCAGTACGGCACATTGCCAGAGCCCATCATTGAAATCAGTGAAGTGTTATCAAGCAGTCTTGCCATTGACAATATGCAGGGCTACGAGGGCAACGTGGATCTGCTGCAAAACGCTGCCCGTGGTGGTGGCTTCATTGATAACCTGCCTGACATTGATGGCGTAATCAGGCGTTCCCCGCTGGTTTTACGTTACCAGGATGACCTGTATCCTTCACTGGCACTGGATATGGCCAGGCTGTATTACTTTGAGGAGAATTTCAGTCTTGAAACAGAACCAGTGCCGGGTACAGCGCGACGGGAAATCACCGGCATCAAGATGGGCCAGGTATTTATTCCTACCGACCGGTTCGGGCAGGTGATTGTTCCCTACATCGGAGAGTCGCAACTGGGCAGGGGAAATACCTTTACCTACATCAGCGCCATTGATGTGCTCAATGGCACGCTCGATGCAGATGAAGAAGAAGCCCTGTTCAACAGCCTGGTCTTTATCGGTTCCACAGCAACGGGCCTTTTCGATCTGCGCTCCACGCCCATGGAAAATATTTACCCGGGAGTGGAGGTGCACGCCAATATTCTCAACGCCATTCTCAATTCTGCGCCAACGTTTACTATCAATAACTCTGGCGATGCCACCGAAAGTGAGAATGACAGTGCCATCAACGCCATGATTTCCGATCTGACGGCTTCCCAGCTGGCACCGTTTCCTTCGAAGCCTGACTGGGAACGGGGGGCGGTTATCACTATTCTGATTGTGGCCGGCCTTTTTCTGACATTCGTCTATCCGCTGCTGGGTCCAGCCCTGCTGATGGTCTCCAGTCTGACCTTTATGCTGGGCCTTACAGCGCTGAACTTCAAACTATGGGCTGACTACAAGCTTGATATATCGCTGGTGATTATTCTCTTTCTTATTCTGCTGTTGACTGCCATCAACCTGACTTACGGTTTCCTGAAGGAGGGCCTGAGCAAGCGTGCGATCAAGGGCATGTTTGACCAGTATGTGCCGCCGGCCCATATTGATGCCATGCTGAACGATCCCGAGAATTACAACTTCGAGGGTGAGAGCAAGGAACTCAGCGTGCTGTTTTCGGATATCCGAAATTTCACCAATATTTCCGAGACACTGAGCGCGACCGAGTTGAAAACCATGCTCAATGATTTTTTTACACCGATTACCGGCATCATTTTCGACTACCAGGGCACCATCGACAAATATGTGGGCGACATGGTGATGGCATTCTGGGGAGCACCATTGGATGATCCCGACCACCGCAAACATGCTGTCCAGGCAGCCCTGGCCATGCTGGAAAAAGTGGAGGAGCTGAAGCAGGAGTTTCTCGCCAGAGGGTTTCCAGAGGTCAATATCGGGGTTGGCATCAATTCCGGGCAAATGAACGTGGGGGACATGGGCTCCACTTACCGTCGTTCCTACACTGTTCTCGGTGATGCGGTAAACCTGGGCTCTCGCCTGGAGGGGATCACCAAGGTCTATGGCGTGAAATTGCTCATTGGCGAGGAGACCCATGATCACCTGGAGGGATTCCTGTGCAGGTTGGTGGACAAGGTCCAGGTAAAAGGCAAGGATGAATCGATCCGTATTTACCAGCCCTTGTGTGTTGAATCGGAAGCCTCGGAAGAGCTGTTGGGACTGGTTGACGAGTATCACCGTGCCCACAAGAAATACGTGGAGCAGCACTGGGATGAGGCGGAAAGGATGTTCAGGCGCCTCAAGGAAAGGGATCCGGAAACCAGGCTTTATGACGTCTACCTGGAGCGTATTCCGGACCTGAGAAGCCAGGATCTGGAGCCCGACTGGGACGGGACTTTCCGCCACACCACGAAGTAGTAAATCCGTGGGCTGGCGAGGCTTTTCCTTTATTGACATGAATCCATAAGAGGGTAAAATGCGCAGCCTTAGCGCTTTGGGTGAATAGCTCAGCTGGGAGAGCGTCGCCCTTACAAGGCGAATGTCGGGGGTTCAAGTCCCTCTTCACCCACCAAAGTGCTATTGCTTGCAAACAGCCTAATTTGCATCATTCTAAGGACCGGTAGTTCAGCTGGTTAGAATGCCGGCCTGTCACGCCGGAGGTCGCGGGTTCGAGTCCCGTCCGGTCCGCCATTTTCCCCTGATGAAACCCATGTACACCTGCCGCAGTTCTGCCCGGACTGTCCTGTACTGCAGGTTTTTTGTCTGTCTACTCTGTTTTGCTCCGTCCATAAGTCAACCCGCACCCGTGTCGTGCGTTATCAGCAAAGAGACCTCTGACTGGAGCAAATTATGAAACTGACTATTCTGGGCCTGGGCCTGGGCCTGTTGCTGTTGTTGTCCTGCCGCCAGGTGGAGGAAATTACGGGCAATCGCCCGATAGTGGATACCAGGGGAGTCGATCCAGAGGCCCTGGAATCCGACCTGTCTGACTGTTATGACTTTGCCGACCAGGTGCAGACCGGGAAAAAAGTCCTGACTGGTGCAGCTACCGGTGCCGTGGTGGGTGGTGTGATCGGCGCCGCAGCTGGCAACAGTGAGACGGCGAAACGGGGTGCCGGCGTAGGCGCTGCGAGCGGGACTCTGAGCGGCACAAGTCATGCCATGTCCGAGCGGCAGCGAGTCGTGCGGAACTGTCTTTCCGGGAGGGGCTATCTTGTCCTGAATTAACGGCACACTTTAATCTCAGGATGGATGCCATTTCTGGTTGTGTAGCGCATAATCACGGCTCCTGACGGGGCCGGAAATGGACACTACTGACACATTTATCCAGGCTGACATACCAGTGCAGCCTGTTGAAGACCCGCTGCTGGAAGAATCGGGCATCCGGTTATCAGTTCTGCGACTGGATCTGCTGCATCCGGTAATTTCCGGTAACAAGTGGTTCAAGCTTAAGCACAATCTGGCTGCCGCTCGCAGGCAGGGCAAAAATACCATCCTGAGTTTTGGTGGCCCCTGGTCCAATCATCTCCACGCCTTGTCTGTGGCCGGTAAAAACCTGGGCTTTAAAACCATCGGTGTGGTGCGTGGCACCTTGCCCGAGCCGCTGACTGCCTGCCTGGCAGATGCACGGGATGCCGGTATGGAACTGGTGGGTGTCAGTCGGGCTGACTATCGTGAAAAAACCACTTCAGCGTTCATCACACGTCTCAGGGAGCGTTACGGGGATTTCTACCTGGTCCCCGAAGGCGGTGCCAATCTTGAGGGGGTACAGGGCTGCGCCGAGATTCCGGCTCTTTATCAGGATAATTCCCGTCAGGAAAATTTCGACCTGGTCTGCATGGCCTGTGGAACCGGGACAATGCTGACGGGTCTGTCACTGACCAGCCAGGTGCCTTTGCTGGGTGTACAGGTGCTGAAAGGAGAGGGCTACCTGGCTCGCGAGGTTGAGTCAGCACTGAACAGATACCAGCTCAAGGCCTCATGTCCCTGGCATATTGTTGATGACTGGCACCTGGGTGGGTATGCAAAGGTTTCACCAGAACTTATGGTCTTCTTAACAGAATTCGAACAACGTCATGGTATACCCTTGGAGCCTGTTTATTCTGGCAAGCTCATGTACGGTCTTTTCACCGCCATCAAAAAAAGGGATTTTATCCCACAAAATTCAAGTATACTGGTAATACATGGAGGAGGACTGCAGGGATTGCGCGGTTATATTTGAATATAGATATATTATTCAATAATTTATAATCTATATTTAAAGTTTATTATATATACGGTAAAGCAATGTTGCAGGTCCGTCATACACACATGGCAGTGATTTCTGGTATCAGGAAGGTCGGCTTCCTGGTCTGCCTGTGCCTGTTTATGCAGCAGGCCCAGGCCCAGGTCTGGCGCCTGGATACAGCGGACCCTGAGATCACCAACGGTGTTCCCGTTACCCTGGACCTGGAGTTACTGGCATTGCTGAATGTCGGCGATGAATTCAATGTCCTCGTTGATAGCACGCAAACCTACAGAATCCGGATCGACGACATCGGTGTACTGAGCAATGGTGATCGTCGCTGGCATGGTTCGATTGTCGACACGGGGCTTGATTACTCCCTGGTGATCACCGCAGGCAAAAGAACAGCCCACCTGATTTTGACATCGCCTTCCGGCATCTTTCAGCTTTATGGTCAATCTGAAGAAGGCGTGTATTTCAAGGGCCGTTTCAACCGGCTTGAACATGTCAGGGATGAAGTAGCCACAACCGAAACCATCCTGCCGTCGGCTGGTTCGTTGACCAGCAATCTGGATACTGTCACTACAGAACCATTCTATATCAGGCAATCCTTATCCCAACCTGTCGTAGAAATTGGCAGCAAGGTGACTGTTGATCTGACCTTTAACAATATCGGTGAGACCCCGTTGCTGGAACAATATGCCGACATATTCTTTGTCCTGGAAAACACCACGCTGGAACAGTTGCCCGCGGATTGTGAAATTCTCCAGTCCACAGAAAATGAGCCTGTGCTGAGCTGCTATCTGGGTGATATTGCCGCCCGGGAGACAAAACAGTTGTCCTTTACTGTCCAGACATCGGAGGCTTCCTATCCGCTGGTCTACAATACGGTATTGGTTGATGAGACCCGCAGTGATGCCATTATCGAGGTGTACCGGGATGTGACTACGGACAGCGATAATGATGGTATCAGTGATTTCAATGAGGCACTCATCGGTACTGACCAGTTCGCTGTTACAGCAGACCAGACAGCTTATATTGATGTGCTGGTCGCCCATACCCCTGAACTCAACGAATTTTACCTGGGTGAAGTGGATACGCGGATCAACCAGCTCTTCAACATGGCCAACAAGATACTGGCCGACAGTGAAGCCGGTATTGTTCTGCGCCCGGTAGGTATACATGAAGTGGAGTATGAGCCTGCAGAGGCACTCCTGACGGACCTGACACGCCTGACTTTCCAGGATGACCCCGCATTTGCCGATCTTTCCCGCAAGCGCCAGCTTTACGGTGGCGACCTGGTCGTCCTGTTCAAAAGCGGTGAAGAGGATGGTTTGTGTGGTCTTGCCAATCTCGGCGGCAAAGGCACCCAGGGAGACCTGAGTGCTGACTACCAGAAGGGGTTTGCCTACTCGGTCATCAATATTGACTGCAAGGATGACAGTGTCCTGGCTCATGAAATCGGACACAACCTGGGCCTGGTGCACTCCCGGCGTGAAGATGAATCGGGTGGCACGTTGTCATCGTCAGCCGGTTTCGGGGTCGATGACCGCTTCGTCACCGTGATGGCCTTTCCGGATGACTATCATGTGGTCAAAAGGCTGTACCGATTCTCTGATCCCTTCCGTGCCTGCGGTCCCTTCCTTTGCGGTGAAGACAGTGAAAATACCCTGGAGGGGGCAGATGCGGTATCCACGCTGAAGCTGGTCAAACACCAGGTGGCCGCTTATTACCCCAGCCAGGAAAGCAGGATACCGGTCAGGAAAACGGCATCGACTTTCGATGGCCCGGTAAGCGCCATGGTGGGCATTGGAGCTTATAACGCGACTGACACAACCTTCAGGACGAGTTTTTCGATTAGTGAGACCATCAACCTGCGTATGAAGATTGCGCCTTTGCCAGGTCAACTGGGCAAAAAATACATTACTCACCTGGTGGTGGTCAGTGGAAAATCCAATCTTTACCAGATGGATATTACCGGGTCGCTTGTCCCGTGGAATGGCAACCTGAAAAACCTCGAACCGGCCAGTGCCACGCGCTACATGACAGACCGGGAACTCTTCGATATCGCTGTGGACCTGGACCTGGCTTCCGCGGGGTTACGCGGTAAGCCCGTCAATGTGTTTGTTGCCTACCGCATGGTGGAAACCGGGGAGCTGGTGTACGGTCTTTCACCGTTTTCTCTCAGCACCAGCACCCCTGAGTCCTTTTAAACACTCCTCACAGCTCCCGCTATAAAACAACTGGTGTTATACGCAGTCTGGGTATCAAAGCCTGACAAGCTTTTCGGAGATGGGGAACAGGTATTTCACATCAAACAGGACGTGCTTGTCCCGGGCAAAGCCTCGGATTTCTTCCAGCCCAAGCTTTTTGAAGCAGTCGTGTGCAACGGCAATGACCACGGCATCATAGGTATCAGGATTTGGCGCCTTGATCAGGGGCAGGCCATATTCATTGATTGCCGCCTGCTCCTCAACCCAGGGGTCGTAAATATCCACGTTGGCATGATATTGCTTCAGGCAACTGACTAGGTCCACGACCCTTGAATTGCGAATGTCCGGGCAATCTTCCTTGAAAGTCAGGCCCATGACGAGAATCCTGGAGTCCACAACATGAATACGTTGACTGGTCATTTCCTTGACCAGGCGTTCCCCGATATAGGTCCCCATACCATCATTGATGCGGCGTCCTGCCAGGATGACTTCCGGGTGATAACCGATTTCCTGCGCCTTGTGGGTCAGGTAGTAGGGATCAACCCCGATACAGTGCCCGCCCACCAGGCCCGGCCTGAAAGGCAGGAAATTCCATTTCGAGCCGGCCGCTTCAAGGACTTCCTCGGAATCTATCCCAAGGCGATGGAAAATAATGCTGAGCTCATTGATCAGTGCGATATTCAGGTCGCGCTGGGTGTTTTCAATGACTTTTGATGCCTCAGCCACCTTGATGCTGCTTGCCGGATGGGTACCGGCAGACAGAATTGACTGGTAAAGGGTGTCAACAAAGGTGCTGGCACCGTCACTGGAGCCGGAGGTGACCTTGATCACATTGGTTAACCGGTGTTTTTTGTCACCCGGGTTGATCCTTTCGGGGCTGTAGCCGACAACGAATGTTTCATTGAGTTTGCCACCGGAGACTTTTTCCAGGATGGGGACGCAAATTTCTTCGGTACAACCGGGGTAAACCGTGGACTCGAAAATCACCACGTCTCCCTTACCCAGGTAATGACCCACCAGTGTGCAGGCGCTTTTCAGGGCAGACAGATCTGGCTGGTTCTGCTTGTCCACGGGTGTGGGAACGGTAACGACGTAGACATTGTAATCTGCCAGGTCATCGGGTTCGGATGAAAACTTGCCCTGGGCGGCCTCGGCCAGTTCATCGTCTGTCAGGTCCATCATGTTGTCATGACCTTCAGCGAGCTGATTGATGCGGGTAACGTTGATATCAAAACCAAGCGTGGGATACTGCTTTGCGAATTCAACCATCAGGGGCAGGCCGACATAGCCCATTCCGATAACTGCTATTTTGCTATTACTTATATCCACGATTTCACTCCTGAAGTGCGCGGGTATTATAACCATGGAAGGCTTTGTATGGCCTGTTTTGCTTAAGAATAAAGCAAAGTGCTTACCACCGGCGTGATATACTTTGCTTCTTTGGCAGTAATTCAGATTGACCCGGATTGCATATAAATGACCCAGTTTTCCACAATCGGCCTCACTGGCAGGAACAGCAAACATATCGCCGATTCCCTGCAGGCTCTCGTCCAGTTTCTTGAGGACAGCGCCGGGGTGGATATCGTGCTGGACGTTAATATCGCCGAACTGGTCCAGGACAGGAGCTATCCTGTCAGTCCCATTGAAAAACTGGCAGGACAGTGTGACCTGGTCATCGTGGTAGGAGGGGATGGCAGCCTGCTACAGGTCGCTTCCGTGTTGGCTGAACATGACTTGCCTGTAGTGGGTATCAATCGCGGCAGGCTCGGCTTTCTCACCGATATTTTGCCTGATGACCTGGAAACCCGGTTGGCCAAGGTCTTGTCCGGGGAATTCAAGATGGAGTCCCGGTTTCTGCTGGATCTGTATATCGGTGATGACAACAAGGAATACCTGGGGTCAGCCCTGAACGATATCGTGCTGCATCCGGGTAAGGCAGTCCAGATGATTGAATTTGCCCTTTATATCGATGATGAATTTGTCTACAACCAGGCCTCTGATGGCCTTATCGTGGCGACGCCGACCGGATCGACGGCTTATGCCATGTCAGCCGGCGGCCCGATCATGCATCCACGCCTGGATGCCATGGTACTGGTGCCAATCAATCCTCACAGTCTCAGTTCCCGTCCCATTGTGGTTGAGGGCAACCGGGAGCTCAAGCTGGTGGTGGGGGATCGTCACAACATCCTGCCCCAGCTCAGTTGTGACGGTTCCATGAGCCATACCTGCAATCCTGGTGACCGGGTCACCATCCGCAAGAAGAAAAAGGAACTGAAAATCCTGCATCCGGCCGATTATGACTATTACGAAACCTGCCGTAGCAAGCTCGGCTGGTCTTACCGGCCCACCAACAGATAAGCCGATTCCTGCAGACCATGTTTAAAGTGCTGGAAGTGCCGGAGGAAGTCGATCTGAATCAATTCAGTCGTCTGCTCTGGCAACAAAAAATCTCTCACCGTTTTCATCATGTCGATGGTGTCCAGGTCATGACCGTGGCCAGGCAGGATCAGGTCATGACGACTGCAAACCTTTTTCGGCAGTGGCAGGCAGGAGAGATCAGGCCGACAGAGCAGGACTCCATCAGTGTCGGCGGTTATTTCAATCCACGCGAGATGCTCGGCAATATCGGCATGGCCTTTCTGAGGGCACCGGCAACACTGTTGCTGATTGGTGTCTGTATCATCCTGGCATTTATTGCGCCCCTGAATGCCATGAACGACCTGGTGCGCAGTATGCTGTTTCCGGATTTCAGTTACGGCACCCGCATGATTGTCATGGACAGGGTGGTTGAGAACTTTTCCCTGGTCCAGTTTTGGAAAATGATCTCCCCCATATTGCTACATGGTGGGCTCGTACACCTTGCCTTCAATATGCTGTGGCTCTGGGAGTTCGGCAGGCGTATAGAGTTTGTCCAGCCCAGTTGGGCTCTCCTGTTGTTGATTGTCACGATAGCGCTGTTTTCCAATACCGTGCAATTCTTGTACGGTGGCTCGATTTACTTTGGCGGCATGTCAGGCGTGGTTTATGGCCTGTTTGGTTATATCTGGATGTGGCAACTGTTTGATTCCCGCAAGGGCTTGTCACTGCCAGGTCCGCTGATATTCTTTTTTATCCTGAGCCTTGTCATTATGACGGCTATTGACCTGGACTTCATTGCCGATGAGGCGCATATCGGCGGGATCCTGTCCGGGGTTTTGTATGGGGCAACAACGGCAACGATCAGCAGAATCCTGCGGTCACGGGCACTATAAGGGTAAATGACATGACAGATTCGCCGCAAAACCTTCAGGACCTGCTTGATAGCATGACGCCGGAAATTCATGCCTTGCTCAAGGAGGCTGTTGCCCTGGGACGCTGGGAGAATGGTGAAAAACTGACTGAAGAGCAGCGTTCACTGTGCCTACAGGCAGTCATTGCCTACGATGAGAAGTACCTGGATCCTGAGCAGCGAACCGGGTACGTGAAACCCAAGAAACAGGATTGCAACTGAACCGGATCGCCCGATCAAAGAGTTTTATAATCAATGCGAATTAAACGAACAGGCAAATATTGATGTCAGAATTACTGGCTGGACAGTTACATAAAATGCGCACGCGACTGGATAGTCCTGTGTCGTACAGCCTGGTGCTGGGCGAGCAAACCTTGCCATTGAATCCTCTGCTGGGAAAATCGCTGACCCTTGTATACCAGGGAACAATCAACTGTGTGCATTGTGGCCGCGATACCAACAAGAGTTTTAACCAGGGCTATTGTTACCCCTGTTTCCAGAAACTGGCCCAGTGCGACAGCTGCGTTATTTCTCCGGAAAAATGTCATTACGACGCCGGTACCTGCAGGGAACCTGTCTGGGGCGATGAATTCTGTATGCAGGATCATATTGTGTACCTGGCCAATTCTTCAGGCCTGAAGGTCGGTATTACCCGGGCCTCCCAGGTACCCACCCGCTGGATAGACCAGGGCGCGATACAGGCCTTGCCGGTCATGCGTGCGCGTTCACGGCAGCAGTCCGGCTTTGCCGAAGTCATGTTCAAGCAGCATGTCACCGACCGCACCAACTGGCGCAATATGCTCAAGGGTGGCAATGCGACTATTGATCTTGCAGCGGAACGCGACAGGCTGTTGGCGGAATGCGAAAAGGAACTGGATGACCTGCATCATCAGTTTGGCCTGCATGCCATCAGTGTACTCACGGGTGTAGACGCTGTGGAAATCCATTATCCTGTGCAGGAATACCCCGAAAAGGTCAGTTCATTCAATTTTGACAAGGAAGCGGAGGTGTCCGGTACTTTGCTGGGTATCAAGGGCCAGTACCTGATTTTTGACACCGGCGTGATCAATCTCAGGCGTTTCTCCGGTTACCAGGTAATTGTCTCGGAGAACTGAGCAGGCCTGAAACCCAGACCCGAAAAACAGCCCGGTACTTTTCATCATATCGTCAGCAGTCACGAAGCATTCACAACGAGTTAAAAACCAGATTACGCATTAACCAGGAAACATTATGAAAGAGTCCCAGGGAAAAACCGTTTACCTGAAAGATTACCAGCCGCCGGCTTTTCTCATCGATGAGACCCATCTCACGGTAAAGCTGTTTGAGGACAAGGCCCTCGTTCATGCGCGCCTTGCGCTACGCAGGAATGTTGATGCCGGCGATGATAAACAATCACAGGCACTGGTCCTGGATGGTTCTGACATGGAACTGATCAGTGTCAGCCTGGATGGCCAGGTACTGGAACCTGATGCATACACGGTGACCGAGACGACGCTGGAGATTCCCGATGTGCCGGATCAGTTCATCCTTGAGTGTGAGACGCTGACAAAGCCCCAGGAAAACACCAGCCTGGAAGGGCTGTACAAGTCCCGGCGCATGTTTTGCACCCAGTGCGAAGCGGAAGGATTCAGGAAAATCACTTACTACCTGGACAGGCCGGATGTGCTTTCCAGTTTTACTACGCGCATAGAAGCCGACAAGGCTGCCTATCCGGTGCTGTTGTCCAATGGTAACCACATTGACAGTGGTGACCTGGAAGAGGGCAGGCACTGGGTGACCTGGGAAGACCCGTTCCGCAAACCCAGTTACCTGTTTGCCCTGGTCGCCGGCGATCTCAAGCCTGTGGATGATTCGTTCACGACCTGCTCCGGCAGGCAGGTGCAGTTACGGATTTTTGTCGAGGAGAAAGATCTCGATAAGTGCGACTTCGCCATGGGTGCACTGAAGCGGGCAATGACCTGGGACGAAGAAGTCTATGGCCGCGAATATGATCTGGATATTTTCATGATTGTGGCGGTGGATGATTTCAACATGGGCGCCATGGAAAACAAGGGGCTCAATATTTTCAATTCATCGTGTGTGCTGGCCAACCCAAGTACATCGACGGACCAGGCTTTTCAGCGCATTGAATCCATTGTCGCCCATGAATATTTCCATAACTGGTCAGGCAACCGGGTTACCTGTCGGGACTGGTTTCAGCTCAGCCTGAAAGAAGGTTTTACCGTGTATCGTGATTCGGAGTTTTCAGCGGATATGGGTTCACGCGCCGTCAACCGGATTGAAGATGTCAGCATGCTGCGCACAGTGCAGTTTGCCGAGGATTCCGGCCCCATGGCCCACTCGGTAAGACCTGAGTCCTACATGGAAATTGCCAACTTTTATACGGTCACGATTTACGAAAAAGGTGCGGAAGTGGTCAGGATGCAGGCCAACCTGCTGGGCCCGGAAACATTCCGGCAGGGCACAGATCGTTATTTTGAAAAATACGACGGCATGGCCGTGACGACGGAAGATTTTGTCAGCACCATGGAAGAGGTGTCTTCACTTGACCTGGAGCAGTTCAGGCGTTGGTACAGCCAGGCAGGTACACCGAAACTGGATATTACGGGTCATTATGATGCGGATTTAGACTCCTTCACTCTCAGCATCAGCCAGACTTGCCCGCCAACGCCATCGCAACCGGACAAAGCCCCTTTCTATATTCCCCTGCGCATGGGACTGATCAACGAAGCGGGTGAGCCTGTCACCTTGCACGTTGACGATTACGAACCAGGGACCGATGTAGTTCTTCATATCAGTGAAGCTGAAGAGGATTTCGTGTTTCAACAGGTCGGGGGGGAACCCGTTCCTGCACTGTTGCGGGAGTTTTCGGCACCGGTCAAGCTGGCCTATCCCTATACCCGTGATGAATTGATGCTGTTGATGCAGCATGAAGAAGACGGATTCGTGCGCTGGGAAGCAGGGCAGCAACTGGCCTTGCAGGTGATTGATGACCTGCTGCAAGCCAGGAACCAGGATAAACCCTACACCGTGGATGAGCGCCTGGTCACGGCCTTTGCGACCGTCCTGAATTCAGCATTGACTGAACCGGGTGTCGACAAGGCCATGTTGGCGCACCTGCTGTTGCTGCCCTCTGAAGCTTACCTGGCCGAATTGGCCGAGGAAGTGGACGTTGATGGCATTCATGCCGTGCGGGAATTCCTGCGACATTACCTGGCCGAAAAACTGGAAAGTGCTTTCGTGTCAGTTTATGAAAGCTGTGCCAGTGATGCCGAGTACGAATACTGCGCACCCGAAATGGCCAGGCGCAGTCTCAGGAATACCACGCTTAATTACCTGGCCTGCCTGGATAAGCCGGCACACTGGGAACGCGTCCAGGCACAATACGAAAATGCCAACAACATGACGGACAGTAGCGCGGCCTTGCGGGCACTGGTCAGCAATCCCACGCCAGACAGTGAAGCGCTCAGGGAATCATTGATCAAGGCGTTTTACGAAAAGTGGCAGCATGAAACCCTGGTGGTTGAACAATGGTTGTCAATGCAGTGTGTGGCCATGATTCCCGACAACCTGCCCCGGGTAAAAGCCCTGATGGAACATCCCGCCTTTGATATTCGCAACCCGAACAAGGTACGTTGCGTGATCGGGGCTTTTTGTTTTAACAATGCCGTGGGCTTTCATGAGCTCGATGGCAGTAGCTATGAATTTCTCGCCGACCAGATCATTACCCTGAACGGGATCAATCCGCAGATCGCCTCGCGCCTGCTGACGCCGCTGACCCGCTGGAAGAAGTTTTCCCGCCAGCGCCAGGACCTGATGCAGACCGCGTTGCGCAGGATTCTCGCAGAACCCAACCTGTCTCCGGATGTGTATGAAGTGGTCAGTAAAAGCCTGCAGTGATCACCAGTTTCGGGGCGGTAACACGGGGTTGGCCGTTGCTGGCCGCTGAAGTTGTTTTCATCGGGAGGCCCCATTAAGCTTGTGCCAGTTTTTACCTGGGAATCAGTATCGCTGGCCAGGTTAAGTGCTCGTCCATATCAATCGTCAAAATATAAAAACAAGCGATGACCAGGTAATTGGTCATCAGTAGAGATTCGGGGGAACCATGAATACAGATCCGCGGCATATTCTTGATACAAGCGCCATGACCAGGTTGCAGTACCTGATTATCAGCATGACCGTGGGCCTGAATGCCCTCGATGGTTTTGATGTGCTGGCCATCAGTTTTGCCGGTCCCGGCATTGCGGCGGAGTGGGGCCTGGGCAATGCCGGGCTCGGGTATGTTCTGTCCATGGAGCTGATCGGCATGGCCGTGGGGTCGGTCCTGCTGGGCGGAGTTGCTGACAAGATCGGACGCCGGCCAACGATCCTGGGTTGCCTGGTGGCAATGGTGATCGGCATGTTCATGGTCACTACCACAAGCAGCCTGGCCGAGCTGGCGGTCTGGCGTGTCATCACCGGTCTGGGGATCGGCGGCATGCTGGCAGCTATCAATGCCGTGGCGGCTGAATACTCGAACCAGAAAAAACGTGCTTTTGCCATTTCCACAATGGCCATCGGCTACCCGATTGGCGGCGTAGTGGGTGGTCTCATCGTGTCCTACCTTTTGCAGTTTTTTGACTGGCGCGTGGTGTTTTATTTCGGCACAGGTATGACTTTGCTGTTTATTCCGCTGGTGTATTTTTTTATGCCGGAGTCAGTGCACTGGCTCACACGCAAGCAGCCGGAAGGGGCCCTGGACAAGATCAATGGCATTATGAAACGCCTGGGACACCAGGTGGTTGAGAGCCTGCCAAATATTGAAGCCACTGCGCGCAAGGTATCGACCTCCTTTTTGTTCAGCAAAACCATGATATTGACAACTATCCTGGTTACTGCGGCTTACTTCCTCCACGTCATTACCCTTTATTACATCCTGAAATGGACACCCAAACTGGTGGTGGATATGGGCTTCTCACCGAGCCTTGCCGGCGAGGCCCTGACCTGGGCCAGCATCGGCGGTGCGCTGGGTTGTATCTTCTTTGGCATCCTGACCATACGCTTCAGCCTGAAATCCCTGACTATCTTTACCTTTGTACTGGCATGGGTATTTACCGCTATTTTCGGTCGTGCTCCGTCTGACCTGGGTGCGATCAAGATGTATGTGGCCATGGCGGGTTTTTTCACCAATGCGGGCATCGTTGGCATGTACGCCATACTGGCCCAGGTATTCCCGACACATGCACGAGCCTCTGGCACCGGGTTTGCGGTTGGAATAGGCCGGGGTGGTTCGGTACTGTCCCCGATCATGGCGGGCTACCTGCTTGATGGTGGACTGAACCTGTTCATGGTGTCCATGGTCATGGGGTCCGGTTCAGTGATTGCGGCAGTACTGCTGCTGTGGTTGAAACTGGGATCTCCCGATAGCACGGAAGGTAGTAAAACCGCTGATGATGAAGTGGCTGCTGGCGTTTCCAAACCGGCGCCTGCCTGACCTTGTATGACTCTGCCTGAAATAGTTCCGGCATAAAAAAACCGCTGCAAGCAGCGGTTTTTTTATTTCCGTTTTTCCTGGTATTCAGGGAGTTCGGACTTCCTCAATATTCTGCAAGGGAATATTGGCGGCATTTTCGGCGCCTTTCATGTACTCCGCAATTTCATTGAAATTCATGTAGCGATAGATTTCATCGGACATGGTATTGAGGCTGTTCATGAAGCCCATGTATTCCTCCATGTCGGGTATCTTGCCCAGGATGGAACACACGGCAGCCATTTCAGCGGAGGCCAGGAACACGTTGGCACCATCGCCCAGGCGATTGGGGAAGTTACGTGTCGAGGTGGACACCACGGTGGACTTGGCCGCAACACGTGCCTGGTTGCCCATGCACAGTGAGCACCCCGGCATTTCGGTGCGGGCACCGGCTTTACCGAAAATGGAGTAGTAACCTTCCTCGGTCAACTGGTGCTGGTCCATCTTGGTCGGTGGGGCAATCCACAGGCGTGTCGGAATGGAGCCATCACTGCCAAATTGTTCCAGGACCTTGCCGGCCGCACGGAAGTTACCGATGTTGAGCATGCAGGAACCGATGAACACTTCATCGATACCGGTACCGGCGACTTCGGACAACGGTTTGACATCGTCCGGATCATTCGGGCAGGCCAGCAGTGGCTCGGTAATCTCGTTCAGGTCGATCTCGATGACTTCCTTGTATTCGGCATCCTTGTCCGCTTCCAGCAGTTCCGGATTGGCCAGCCATTCTTCCATGGCACAGGCACGGCGCTCCAGGGTGCGAGGATCGCCGTAGCCCTGGGAAATCATCCAGCGCAGCAGGGTGACATTGGACTTGAAGTATTCCTTGATGGGTTCAGGGTTGAGCTTGATGGTACAACCGGCAGCGGAACGTTCGGCCGAGGCATCTGACAGTTCAAAGGCCTGTTCAATCTTGAGTTCAGGCAGCCCTTCGATTTCCAGGATGCGGCCGGAGAAGATATTTTTCTTGCCCTTTTTCTCAACGGTCAGGTGACCCTGTTGAATCGCTGCATAGGGAATGGCATTGACCAGGTCACGCAGTGTGATGCCGGGCTGCATTTCACCCTTGAATCGCACCAGGACGGATTCGGGCATATCCAGGGGCATCACGCCGGTTGCTGCGGCAAAGGCCACCAGGCCTGAACCGGCAGGGAAGGAGATGCCAATCGGAAAACGGGTATGGGAATCACCGCCGGTGCCGACCGTATCGGGCAGCAGCATGCGGTTCAGCCAGGAGTGGATGATGCCATCACCAGGACGCAGGGAAACACCACCGCGTGTCTGGATGAAATCCGGCAGGGAATGCTGGGTTTCGATATCGACGGGCTTGGGATAGGCAGCGGTATGACAGAAGGACTGCATGACCAGGTCTGCAGTAAAGCCCAGGCAGGCCAGGTCCTTGAGTTCGTCTCGGGTCATCGGGCCAGTCGTGTCCTGTGAACCCACAGTTGTCATACGCGGTTCGCAGTAGGTACCCGGGCGAATGCCTTTCACCCCGCAGGCCTTGCCCACCATTTTCTGGGCCAGTGTGAAGCCCTTGTCGGTTTCTTCCTGGGCCTTGGGACGGCGGAAGACATCGGTGGGCTCCAGGCCCATTTTTTCACGAGCCCGGTCAGTCAGGCCGCGGCCAATGATCATGTTGATGCGCCCGCCGGCCTGAACCTCATCGAGCAGCATTTCGGTTTTCAGGCTGAATTCGGAAATGACCTCATCGCTGCCATGCTTGGTGATCTTGCCTTCATAGGGATGGATGTCGATAACATCGCCGGTTTCTATGCTGTCCACATCACATTCGATGGGGAAGCCGCCGGCATCTTCCATGGTGTTGAAGAAAATCGGGGCAATGGAAGAGCCCAGTACGATACTGCCCACGCGCTTGTTGGGAATATGCGGAATATCCAGGCCCATGTGCCACAGTACAGAGTTGGTGGCTGACTTGCGGCTTGAGCCGGTACCGACCACATCGCCAACCAGGGCGACAGGGTGACCTTTTTCTTTCAGCTCTTCCACCTGTTCAACAGCATTGGTAACACCTTCACGGGGCATCTTGTACATGGCCATGGCGTGCAGGGGAATATCGGGACGCGACCAGGCATCCGGTGCCGGTGACAGGTCATCGGTATTGGTTTCTCCGGGGACCTTGAAGACAGTGACGGTGATAATTTCCGGCACTTTTTCCTTGGCCGTGAACCATTGGGCATCAGCCCAGGCCTGCATGGTGGTTTTGGCGTGTTCGTTACCGGCATCGGCCTTTTCGGCGACATCATGGAAGGCATCAAACATCAGCAGGGTTTCGGACAGCTCCTCGGCAGCAGCAGCGCCCAGTTCATCATCATCCAGTAATTCCACCAGGGTAGTAATGTTATAACCACCCAGCATGGTACCCAGCAGTTTGACAGCATCGCCTTTGGAGATCAGCGGAGAAGTTGCTTCACCCTTGGCCAGGGCGGACAGGAAGCCGGCTTTGACATAGGCTGCTTCATCAACACCGGCAGGAACCCGGTTGGTGATCAGGTCGAGCAGGAAATCCTCTTCACCTTTTGGCGGATTTTTCAGCAGCTCTACCAGGGCAGTTGTCTGCTCTGCATTCAGCGGCTTGGGGACAATTCCCAGTTCAGCCCGTTCTTCCACATGTTGGCGATACGCTTCTAGCACTTTAAGATTTCCTCATGAAATTAGTGACTTGGAGGATGCCGCCGATTTTATTCCCGGGGCATAAAGAGGGCGTCAATTTTACTTGAAATACCCCCGGAAGACTAGGTCAGGCCTTGCCAACAGGTTACAATCCGGGGTTATGGACAATGTTAAAACACCCTGTATAGGCATCTGCTCGACCACTTCCCTGGGGGATAAAATCTGTCGCGGCTGCAAGCGTTTCAACTTCGAAGTCATTGACTGGAACCAGTACAGCGAGTCCGAAAAACGGGCCGTGTTAAGCCGTATTGATTTGCTGACCAGCCAGATCATGGCCGAGCGTTTTCGCATCCATTCCGTGCAGAAACTCCAGCAGGCCCTCGATGATTACCGCTTTTTCTATGATGAGGCACTGTCTCCCTGGTGCTGGCTGCACAACCTGCTGCAAAAGCGGCTTTACCGTATTAACAGCCTCTCGGAACTGGGTGTTGAACTGGCGCCAGACTATGCCGGTGTAGATATCAGGGACCTGATGCTGGAAATCAACCAGGAACTGTTCACCCTGAGCCAGGCCCATTTTGACCGTTATTTTGATGCCCACCGAACAGGCTAGGGTGAAATTACCAGCCCATGACCGGCCAGGCCGGTAAACAACGTTAATCAACTATGTCGGTAAACAGGAAGGATTCATGAAAACACCCATCACCTTGTGCGTTCTGCTGTTTGCCAGTGCTGGCCTGCTGGCCCAGTCACAGCCTCTTTATAGCGTTGATGCCAGTTGGCCCGCGCCGATGCCAAATGATCTCATCCTGGGCCAGGTGTCGGGCATTGATGTGGCTCCTGACAACACGATCTGGGTATTGCACAGACCAAAAACCCTTGCCCGCGATGAAATGGGCGCTGTTCTTGAACCGGTTGTGTCGCAGTGCTGCAACCCTGCACCGGCAGTCCTGCAGTTCAACCAGGCGGGCGAAATACTCAGAGCCTGGGGTGGTCCGGTGTGGAATCGCCAGAGCCAGGCGTGGGAGCAACCGGCTGCAGACTGGCCGATGAATGAACACGGCATTTTTGTTGATGCACAAGGGTATGTCTGGGTTGGCGGTAACCAGGATGCCGGGGGCATGCACATCGTCGTCAAATATACGCAAGAGGGCGCCCATGTGCTGACTATCGGCATACCGGGTGAGACCGGTGGCAGCAATGACACGGCGAGACTGGGTCGACCGGCAGATATCGCGGTGGATACCCAGGCCAATGAAGTCTATGTCGCCGATGGTTACCTGAACCGTCGTGTCATTGTCTTTGACAGCAATACCGGTGCCTACAAGCGGCACTGGGGGGCCTATGGCAATATTCCCAGTGACAGGCCGCAACGGGTGAGGTCGGAGGATCTGTCGCAGGAATTGCCTGAACAGTTCCTGGGTCCTGTGCATGCCGTGGTGCTTGGCCCGGATAACCTGGTCTATGTGGCCGACAGGACAGCAAATCGCATCCAGGTCTTTTCCCGGGCAGGAGAGTTCATCAACGAAACCCAGGTGGCGCCATCCACATTGGCCAACGGGTCGGCCTGGGATATCGCCATCTCTCCCCTGGACAACTCACGCTTGCTGCTGGTGGCCGATGGCAACAACCGCAAGATATGGTTGCTGGACAGGGAAACCTTACAGGGCCGGGGCTCCTTCGGGCAGGGTGGCAGGCAGGCCGGCCAGTTTGACTGGCTGCATAATATCGCCGTGGATGCCGATGGCAATATTTATACGGCGGAAGTCAATAATGGCCGGCGCATACAGAAGTTTACCCCGGGCCCGGGTGCCAGCGTCGGTGCTGCCACCAATGCCTCCCGGGATACGGATTTTGCTTCCGCAACTCCCTGATTTTTTTCAGGATTGCGGCGTGTCCAATACCCGGGCAAAGGCATAGACTTTTCACAATCCCCGGTTTATTCTCATCTGCTTAAAGGGGATTTACATAATGATTAAAAAGCATATGGCTGCAGCCTGTCTGCTGTCGGCAATTGTGTTTGCAAGCGCAGCATCTGTGGCCCAGCAGGCCGACTTTCCACGTAAACCCAATGGTGTGCCCGATATCAGCGGTATCTGGCAAAGCCTGAATAATGCCAACTGGAACCTTGAAGGTCAGGCTGCCGCGCAGGGGCCCGTGGAAGTTCTCGGGGCCATCGGCGCTGTGCCTCCCGGGAAGGGCATCGTGGTAGGCGACAGCATTCCCTACAAGCCGGAGGCCCTGGCCCAGCGGGAGATGAATTTCGCCAATCGCCGTACCGAGGATCCGGAGGCTAAATGTTTCAGGCCCGGTATTCCCCGTGCCAATTACATGGCGCATCCTTTCCAGATATTCCAGACCGACTCCGATATTCTGGTGACTTACCAGTTTGCCGGTGCCTTGCGTACCATCTATATGGACAATCACATGAACGGGCCGATTGACAGCTGGATGGGCTGGTCCAACGGACACTGGGAAGGTGACACCCTGGTGGTGGAAGTGGGTGCGCTGAATCCCAACTGGCTGGATCGTGCTGGAAACTACTATTCCCGGTCTGCGAAAGTCACAGAACGCTACACCCCGATATCGCCTTACCACCTACAATACGAGGCAACCATCGAAGACCCCGAGGTTTACGAGGAACCCTGGTCCATCAGCATGCCGCTTTACCGGCGGGTGGAGGAGGGTGCCAGGCTGTATGATTTCAAGTGTGTCGAGTTTGCAGAAGAGATCATGTACCAACACCTGAGCCGCGAAAATTATTTCCGGGAACGGGGTATAGAGCTAAATGGAGACAGCAATGAGTAAAAATCGCTTGCTTGGTAATACCATGCTGGCCAGTGCCGGCATTCTGTTGTCCGTATCAGCTCTGTCACAGAGTGAAAGCGGGGACATGCCCAGGACATCCTGGGGGGACCCGGTCCTGCAGGGCTACTGGACCAGTTCAACCTTCATTCCCTTGCAACGCCCCGTAGAGTTGGGTAACAAGGAATTTTTTACACCCGAGGAAGTGGCTGAAAACACGCGTAGACGCATGAACACCGAGTACGCGGAAACCGAGGCCGGCACGCCGGAAGATGTGCATTACCAGTTCGATGACTATGCGATGAACCGGACAGAAGAGAGTGTCACTTTCAGTGAGCGTACCTCCATCATATTTGATCCGCCCAATGGCCGGTACCCGGAACTGACCGAGGCAGCCAAGGCCAATATGGCCGAGTACAACGCATGGCGCAGGGACCATCAGTGGGACAGCGCCAAGACCCGGTCGTTGTCAGAGCGCTGCCTGATCTGGGACCAGCAGGGCCCGCCGATATTGCCCCTGGGCTACAACAGCAACTACCAGTTCATGCAAACCGAAGACTACGTGATCCTGGTGCATGAAATGATGAATGAGCCCCGCATTATTCCACTGGATGGTGGTGACCCTGCCGAAAACGCTCTGCCGCAGTGGCTGGGCAATTCCCGTGGTCACTGGGAAGGTGACACCCTGGTGGTCGAAACCACCGGGTTTACCGGCAGGACTAATACGCCTAACTTGCGTGGCGCCCCCATGAGTACCAATGCCCATGTCCTGGAGCGCTTCACCCGCGTGAATGAAACCACCATTGATTACACGTTCACGGTCACCGATCCCACGGTCTGGACGGCGCCCTGGTCAGGCAACTTTCCTTTCCGCACAATCGACGGACCACAGTTTGAATATGCCTGCCATGAGGGTAATTACGGTATCGTCAATATTCTCAGCGGAGTCAGGCGTGAAGAGCTGGACAACTATGAAGCCACTGGCAGTATTGACGGGGAAGGAGAGTAATCATGAAACGAATTTTTAGTGTGCTACTGTTGGCTATTGCTGCCCATGGCATACCGGCCAACGGCCATCATGCCTTTTCCCAGGAGTTCAGCGTCGAGCTGCCCGTTGAACTGGTTGGCACTGTGAGCAAGGTGGAACTGATTAACCCGCATTCCTGGATTCATATCACTGTCGTCAATGACGCCGGGGAAGAAGAGACCTGGATGATTGAAGGCGGCAGTCCCAACTCCCTGTTTCGCCAGGGCATCACCCGCGACACCATTCCCATCGGGGCGGAACTGGAAGTCTCCGGCTACCAGGCCAGGGACCGCAGCCTGAAAGCGGTGGGTCGGGATATTTCGTTTACTGATGGTACGCCGCTGTTTTTCCGGGGAACGCAGGTGCCTGACGGGGCGGAGTAGAATAAAAGTTGAAAGGTGAAAGTTAAACGAGGTAGGTCGGATAAGGCACCTGGTGCCGCCATCCGACGACTTCGATAAGCCTTTTCGATAAAACGATAAAACGATAAAAGGATAAAAGGCACGCAGCTTAGATATCAAAATCAATCAGTTGGTAGCCTGATGGTGTGAGCTCCAGGTACCAGCCTTTCTTGTCCCAGTCGCCCAGCACAATACGTTTGCCGGGCTTGCCCGCCACATCAATGTCATGGATGGCCGGTCTGTGGGTGTGGCCATGAACCAGCAAGGTCTGGCCCGTTTCAGTCAATAAGCCGATGACCTCATCCGGGGTCACATCCATAATATCGTCTGCCTTGTTACTGCTCATGGCCTTGCTGCGGGCACGGGCTTCATCGGCAAAAGCCTGTCTTTCTGCCAGCGGTTTTGCCAGGAACCCCTGTTGCCAGGCGGGGTCGCGGACCATCTGGCGAAAGGCCATGTAATCGGTATCGCGGGTACACAGGGCATCACCATGGCTCAGCAGGTAGTTCTGGTTTTCCACGCTCAACCTGAAGGGATCATTGATCAGGGAGGCCCCGCAGCGGTCGGCAAAGACCTGGCCCAGCAGGAAGTCGCGATTGCCGTGCATGATAAAGACGTCGGTGCCTGCGTTTGTTAATGCAAGCAACTGTTCGCTGACAGTGCCTGCGAAGGCATCCGGATCATCATCGCCAATCCAGAGATTGAAAAAGTCGCCGAGAATATAAAGCGCATCGGCCTTCCCCTGAGGATCACCAAGGACCGTGTCAGTCAGGAAAGCCGAGAACGCATAGAACAGGTCAGGCCGGTCTGCACTCAGGTGCAGGTCGGAGATGCAAAGAATCCGCCGGGATTCAGTCATCGCTTACCGTGACTGAATTGATGACGATGTCCTCTTTGGGGACATCCTGGTGGCCCATCATGGATCCGGTTTCGCATTCCTTGATGCTGTTGACCACATCCATGCCATCGGTGACCTTGCCAAAGACGGCATAGCCCCAGCCCTGCGGATTCTTGCCGGTATGATTGAGAAAGCTGTTGTCCCCGACATTGATGAAAAACTGTGCTGTGGCTGAATGGGGGTCCATGGTCCGGGCCATGGCAATGGTGCCGACTTCATTTCTCAGGCCGTTATCGGCCTCGTTCTGGATGGGTGAACCGGTTTCCTTCTGTTTCAGGCCGGGTTCAAAGCCGCCGCCCTGGATCATGAAGTTATTGATAACACGGTGGAAAATGGTGCCATCGTAGTGGCCGGATTTGGCATATTCGAGAAAATTGGCGGCAGACAGCGGCGCATTCTCATGGTCCAGTTCAAGGGTAATGTCGCCGGCAGAGGTGTGAAGCACAATCATGGGGGTTCCTTTTTTAGGTTAGTCAACAGTCCTGACTGATTCTGGCTATCAGTAAAACGACTGTAGTTAGCAAAATTGAGACGGGCTATAATACGGCCTTTGTGATCTGTTAGAAAGTCAAAGACTCCATGAGTGAGCCATCAGCAACACCGTCCAACTTCATCCACCAGATAATTCGGGAAGACCTCAAGAACCAGAAGCACGAGGGCAGGGTGCATACCCGGTTTCCTCCCGAGCCCAATGGTTATTTGCATATTGGTCATGCCAAGTCCATTTGCCTGAACTTTGGCACGGCCAATGAGTTTTCCGGCCTGTGCAACCTGCGCTTTGATGACACCAATCCGGCAAAAGAGGATATGGAGTACGTCGATTCCATCCGCGAAAGTATCCGCTGGCTCGGCTTTGACTGGGAAGACCGGGAGTATTATGCCTCCAACTATTTTGACCAGCTCTATGAGTTTGCTGTTGAGCTGATTCGCCAGGGCAAGGCCTATGTCTGCAGCCTGAACCAGGAGCAGGCCAGGGAATACCGAGGCACGCTAACTGAGCCGGGCAAAAACAGTCCGGACCGGGACAGGTCAGTCGAGGAAAACCTGGACCTGTTCACGCGCATGAAAAACGGCGAGTTTGATGACGGCGCCTACACCTTGCGCGCAAAGATCGACATGGCCTCGCCCAACATGAACATGCGCGACCCGGTGCTTTACCGCATCAAACGCCTGCATCACCACCAGACCGGTGACAAGTGGTGCATCTATCCCATGTACGACTACACCCATTGTATTTCCGATGCGCTGGAAAACATCACGCACAGTCTGTGTACGCTGGAATTTGAAGATCACAGGCCCCTGTACGACTGGGTGCTGGACCAGCTTAATGTGCCTTGCCATCCACAACAAATAGAGTTTGCCCGCCTGAACATCAACTACACGGTGATGAGCAAGCGCAAACTGAAACAGCTGGTGGACGAACAGCTGGTCAACGGTTGGGATGATCCCCGCATGCCGACCCTGGACGGCATGCGCCGTCGCGGCTACACACCGGCTTCCATCCGCAACTTCTGCGAAATGGTCGGCGTGACCAAGTCCAACAGCGTCGTGGACATGGGCATGCTGGAGCACAGCCTGCGGGATGACCTGGACAAGACGTCCCCACGGGCCATGTGCGTTTTGCGGCCGCTGAAAGTGACCATTGAGAATTACCCGGAAGAAAAAGAAGAAATCATGACCCTGCCTGGCCATCCCAAGGATGAGAGCATGGGCGAGCGCCATGTGCCCTTTGGCCGGGAGATTTATATCGACCGCAGTGATTTCGAGGAAGTACCGCCGCCCGGTTTCAAACGCCTGGTTACCGGGGGCGAGGTCAGGCTGCGCGGCAGTTACGTGATTCGCTGCAATGACGTGGTCAAGGATGCCAATGGGAAAATCAGCGAACTCAAATGTACCCTGGATGAGGCTACCCTGGGCGCTAAGCCGGAAGGCCGCAAGGTGAAAGGTGTGGTTCACTGGGTACCGGCAAAAGAAGCGCTGGACGTGGAAGTCAGGCTGTATGACCGACTGTTTAACCATGAGGCACCGGACAGTGCCGAGGGTGATTACCGGGACTACATCAACCCGGAATCCCTGGTGGTCCTGACTGGCTGCAAGGCAGAACCGGGTCTGAAGGACGCCATGCCCGAGGCACGTTACCAGTTTGAACGGGAAGGGTACTTCTGTGCGGATAAAAAGGACTCCTCACCCGGAAAGCCTGTGTTCAACCTGACCGTTACCCTGCGTGATACCTGGGCCAAACAGCAAAAATAAGGCCCCTGGGCGACCACTTTTCATTCAATCTGCCAGATAGCGATATTCCATGCTCCAGATCTACAACACACTGACCCAGCGTAAAGAGGACTTCACGCCAATTGAACCCGGCAAGATCCGCATGTACGTCTGTGGGGTCACCACCTATGACTACTGCCACCTGGGCCATGGCCGCATGCTGGTGGTCTTTGATGTGGTGGTGCGCTACCTGCGGGCCCTGGGCTTCGATGTCACCTACGTGAGAAATATCACCGACATTGACGACAAGATCATCAACCGCGCCAACGAGCTTGGCATTGCCTTTGATGAACTCACAGCCAAATTCATCAAAATCATGCACGAGGATGAGCAGGCACTGAATATCCTGCCGCCGGATATCGAACCGCGTGCCACGGGTCATATGGCGGAAATCATCGCCATGGTGGAAACCCTGGTGGAAAAAGGCTTTGCCTACCCGGCGGATAACGGCGATGTGTATTTTGCCGTGACCCGTTTTCCTGACTACGCGAAACTGAGCAGGAAGAATCTGGATGACCTGGTCTCCGGTGCCCGGGTCGAAGTGGAAACGGCCAAGCAGGACCCGCGGGATTTCGTGCTCTGGAAAGCCGCCAAGGCCGGGGAG
>Ga0181589_10000483_pt1 | contig 28614 bp, 20 predicted proteins | sample 071ome_25_FD_132444 | JGI IMG/M metagenome (GOLD analysis project Ga0181589, IMG submission 132444) | Coastal salt marsh microbial communities from the Groves Creek Marsh, Skidaway Island, Georgia - 071410BT metaG (megahit assembly) | ecosystem: Environmental > Aquatic > Marine > Intertidal...
AGAGAACCAGATGCTGCGCCAAGTGATTCAGACGGTGACGAGGAAAGCCGTCCCGCCGAACGCGGCGGATTTCAACCACATGTGAACGTTTAGAGACACCCCCCAGTATTTAGCTTTAGACAAGCCTCACTCGTTCTTACGATCTTTGTTTATGTCGCGTGACTACTCGCGACTTCATGTTTATTATTCTGACCAGAGGCTGATTTTTTTATTTTACCCACATTTCTACTACAAGCAATGTCGGTCCCTCTCGCTCACGCGCGCGTGTCGCAGCGCGGTGCACGTTCGAACACCGTCAAATGATTCGTATCTACGTTTTGCGTATGCGTTCTATTCAGAGACGTCGATGATTTCGACGTTCTCCTTGTCCGCTTCAGATTTCCATCGTTGAGACAGGTGCTTCATGACGTCTTTGTGCGGCGTGGAGGCGCCGAGTTTGCTCTTGGTATCCTTGAAATGTTCCTTGACGAATAAAGAAAAAGCAGTCGGTGCGCGCGACTGCACGACGTCTCCATTCTTCTTGAACTTGCCCAGATATTCCAACTTTCCTCCGCACGCGCCGCATCCCTTCTTTGTGATGTCGATGGACTTGCTGTGTCTACCGTATTCTTGTTGACACCAGTCTCTAGTGCATCGCCACTTGTACGGCTGATGGATCGTGTAGGCGTGACACGTACTGACGCACGTTTCAGGGTACACGGACATCGCGAGTTGTGCCCACTTTTTGAAGACTGGTCCGTGCGGAGGCTTCGCCGTCTTGTCGACGAGCCAAGCCGAGGCGTGACACATCTCGTGCAACAGAGTCGCTTCAAGCTTTTCTATGGTGTCCAAAACCTTCGTGCTGAGTTCGATGCGAGCGCTATACGTCGTCTCGCCGGACTCTGAAGAGCGCTTGTAATGCGTCAGACCCGCAGTCGTGAGTAACTTGTTGTTCCAAGTGATGGCAAAGTCCCGCGGGAGAGCGCCGCCGAAGACATTTTCGTTGAACTCTTCAAATAAAGCGGTCGTCAGCGACTCCTTGTGACGGTTGAAGTTAAATTTTTCATGTCCCTTCTTTGCAACGCTCTTCAGAGCCGATTGCAGAGCTTTGCTGTGCGAAGGCGGAGGTCTGAAAGCTTTCACCGCCGACGTGGGCGAGAGCTCTTTCGGCGGCGTCGGAGTGTGCAGATTCGAGGGACTGTACTCATCGATAACTAACTTTTCAGCGACTTCCTTGCTCAGATCGGTGTCCGCCATCGGCTTTAGTGGCGCGGGGGTGACGTTTTCCAAGTCGCTGTCGTATTCCACTCGGTATTCACCGTCGTCCTCGTCCTCCTTGTCATCAATGAAGTCATCGTCACTCGTGTGTATTTCCTCATCATATTCAAATTCTTCACTTCCAGAGAGTTCATCATCGACAAACGCATTTCTGAATGCGAACGACGGTTTACGCGTCGCCGCTCGACGCGGGCGCGTACTCACGGTGGGAGCCGACACGTCGTCGTCTTCGTTCGTTTCACTCGATTCATCTTCCGAGGAGTCCTCCTCGTCGCTATCCAATATCGCCCCGCGACGAGCCGTTCGATTTCTCGGTCGACGGGCGTCCGGAGAAACGAGCGGGGAACGCGAGACGTCGCTGGCGACGAGCGGAGAATCTTCGAAACGAATGTGTGTGCCGATTTGCGCAACCGGCGCCTCGAAGACTTCCTCGACGCGTTCTTCTTCATCATCGATGCGCGCTTCTTCGATCACCAATTCATCCACGACCGCAGTCTTATCTTCGCTCTCTGCGTCGACCAGGTCCAAGGCGTCCACAGCCGCACCCAACGTTTCGACGTCATCGACTTCCGTTCCCGCGATGGATTCTTCTTCGTCTTCGCGCTCTTCGTCGGTTTCGACTATCGATTCCGTGACGTCCCGTTCAGCTCTCGACGGGACATCGGGCGCCGGAAGCGAGAAAGGACCTCCCCGAGCGTGCATCCCGACGAGCGTGCAGTTTTCCTCGCCGCATTCGCACGTCGGAAACGTCCCTTCCTCCTCCACCACTTCCTCGTCCGCCGTTTGCTCGAAACTCTCCCCGACTGAACCGAACGACACATCCTCGCTCACGTCGCACGCCACCGCGCGCGCCGCCTCGCGCGCTGCACCGGCAGACGTCGGCGTCACCGCCGAAAAGCTCAATCGTTTCCCATCCACCGGTCGCACCACCGGCGATAACGCGTCGATGGCGCGCGCCAACGCGTCAAACCCGTCCTCGCTTCCCTCTCGCGCGCCAGTCGTCTTCGCCAACGACGCGAACACGCGCGCGGGATCCATTCCTTGTCCCCGAATCGCTCGAACCGTCTCCAACAGACACGCCTTGGTGGCGTCCGCGAGCTTCAACTGTTCGTCGAATTTCGTTCCCGCCACCGGCGTCCTCGTCGTCGTCCTCGCGTTCGTCTTTCTGGGCAACGGTTCCGTCGCGCGATCGTCCTCGCCCCGCGCATCGCTCGGCGAGCATGTCACCGACGTGTGACTGCGTTCAGCGTCTTGCATCAGCTCCCCGCTCGTGTCGTCGTTCTCCGCGTCGTCGTCGTCCTCGTCGTCGTCCTCGTCGTTTCGGCGTTCTTTCCCCCGAGCCGACGAATCCATCGTGTTCGCGCGCACCGTCGCCAACGGCGGACGAAGACGACTGCTCGGCGTGGGCACGACGCGAGAGACGACCTCTTCGCCCTCACCGTCGCCGACGATGGACACGGACGGTCCGAGTCGCTTGCGTCGCGCCGTCGACGGCACCGCAGCCTCGTCCGCGTCGAGATGAACCGTCGCGTCCTCGTCCGCGGACGTCGACGGCGCGGCGCGCGACGGGCGGCGCGGGATCGACGCGCGTCGAGACGCGCGCGGTTTCTGCGCGCTGAGCTTGGCGAAGAGATCGATGGACATGTCCGGCGCGCGTCGGTCACTGGCACGCGCGGTGAGTTCCCATCGACTCGAGACCTCGACGCGCGTCGCGCGCGCGATGGCGTCTGCGCGCGACGCCGCGCGCGACGCGAAATCGCGGCCCGTCGATGACGTCGCCACGCGCGTGCTCGTGAGCGGCGCGAGCGTCGCGTGCGCGACGACGGTGACGAACCCGCTCGATGTGCTCAAGGTGCGCCTGCAGACGGCCGAGCACGCGGGCGCCCGCGCGAGGGGGTTGGCGCGCACGGCGGCGGCGATCGCGCGAGAGGAGGGCGTGGGCGCGTTTTGGCGAGGGATGTCTCCGGCGGTGGTGCGAGCGGTGCTGTACGGTGGATGTCGGTTGGGTCTGTACGAGCCCGCGCTCGGGGCGTATTGCGCGGCGAGGGGCGACGACGAGCGCGCGCCGAGGGTGTCGACGCGTCTCTTCGCCGGCGCAACCTCCGGTGCGTTGGCGGCGGCGGCGTTGAATCCGACCGAGTTGCTCAAGACGCGCATGCAAAACGCGACGGCGCGGGCGAGCGCGTGGAAACACCTGCGGCGAGCGGTGCGAGAGGACGGCGCGAGGAGTCTATGGCGCGGCAGCGCGCTCGCGATGAGTCGATCCGCGGTATTGACGGCGACACAGGTGGTGACGTATGGGGAGACGAAGCGTCGAGTGATTGACATGGGCGTGGCGACCGAGGGCGTGGCGTTGCACTTCGCTGTGGCGTCGCTCACCGGCGTCGTGACGACGTTCACCACCAACCCCATAGACATGATAAAGACGCGAGTGTACGTCGGCGAGGGCGCCTCCATCGCTCGAACCTTCGCCGACGTTTTGACCAAACAGGGTCCGCTCGGTTTGTTTCGAGGATTCAGCGCGAATTACCTTCGATTGGGGCCGCAGACCATGGTCACCTTCGTCGTCGCCGAATTTCTTCGAGAGCAACTCGGACTCGGCGCCGTCGTCTAGCGCGCGAGAGGGAGCCGTCTCTCGCGATAGTCATCATAGTATGCGCGCGCATTGCGCGTCAAGTGTTGTTTTAGTATTTATTCGTAGCTCCTCCACCCGATGCGCGCTCTCGCGCCTCCAACCGCCGCAGACGCCGCCTCGGTCGAATGACCAACCGAGCGCGCGATCCCCACGACGTTCTCGGCGTCGCCGAGGGCGCCGAGGTCGACGAGATTAAAAAACAATTTCGCGTCAGGGCCAAGGCGCTGCATCCGGACACGAGGAGCGACGGGACCGAGAGCGAGGGTGCTTTCCACGAGCTCAAGGAGGCGTACGAGACGCTCTTGAAACGTCGGGGCGCCGAATCCGATCCTCAGGATGAGGTGTACGGACCGGGCATGCGCGCGAGATTACGCGCCGCGCGCGCGTGGCGCGAGCGAAGCGCGACCAAGGCGTCAGGCGTGGCGCCGGCGAGGGAGTGGAACGAGATTAATCAGACGAGACACGCGCGCGCGGCGTCGGGACGGGCGTTCGACGCCGAGTCTCGACAGACGCTGGATGAATTACTCGCGGCGAGACGCGCGGCGAGAGCGAGCGCGGCGCCATCGATAGGTTCGCGTGGATCGTTGGGTGTGGAGATGAAGGGTGGACGGTCGTCGCGCGTGTGGCTGGGCGTCGGCGTCGGGTGTTGTTTGGCGTTGATTTTCGCGCGGAGAATCGCGCACAAGATTGAGGAGAAGGAGAAGAGAAAGGTGTTCGATGATGCGTCATCGTGAGTGTGCGTTGCTGTTGAATGTCTATGTGTCTAGTGGTCGTAGGCGTCTCTATTTGCGTTGGTAGTTGTAGTGTTTTCATGGTAGATTGGCGTGAATCGAATCAGAATTTTGTCGGCGGTTTGTACGCCGTACCGTCGCGCGAATCTCCTTCAAAGAGAAGTCTGAACGCGTTTGCCACGCGACGGTCATCGATGACGACCTCAAAATCTCTGTTGATGGATCGGCCGCCGACGCTCGCCGGTTCGAAACTGCGCGGTATCGGCCACGGTAAATCGCTCGGCGATAAATTGCCCGTTGCGACTACCACTCGCTCGTCGTCGACAACCAGCACCTTCAGATGCGCGTACCTGAATACGTGCGGAGACGAGCGAAATGTCATCGTACCGTTTTCACGGGCAGTAATATCGCGCATATACTCCACGACCTTCGTTGACGCCTTTCTATCCGAGTCCATGTAAATGGCGCGCGATAAAACCATCGAAACGCTCACGTTTCGCTTGCGCATCAAATCGAGAATTACGTCCGCGATGCCCACATCCGTGATCTGGTATGTATACACGCGAAGCGATCGTCTCGTCGATAACAGCGCCTCGCGCATGACGGTCGCGCCGGCGTCGGGACTCGTCGCCACTGCGACGTCTGCGAGATACGTCGCGCGTTTTGGCACGTAGTGCGACCGGTTAAAACTCGGCACCGGAAACGGTTCCAATCGCGTCGCGTTTCGCATCATTCGAATATCGTCCTCGTCGATGCCGTCGGTCGACGGCGTCCACGGCGTCGCACGTTTCCAATCGTACTCGAACACAGACGTCACGAACGCAGCCGCTTCCGTCGAGAGCAACACAACGCCAGCCTCGCGGTTCGCGAGATAGCTCCCCCTGCTCCAGTTTACACTCGAGATGGCGGTGCGTTTGCCGTCGACGACGATACTCTTGGCGTGCTGGAACGTCGTCGTCGAAAACGTCGCAACCTCGGCGGTCATGGCCAAAAATCCGAGCGGCGTCACCTTGCCGGCGCACGTTCGCTCGTCGTCGAACGTATTCGTCAACACGCGCACGCGCACGCCTCGATCGTGACGCGCGTTTAACAGTTCGCGAAACAGCACGAACCGCTCCTCTCGCATCACGTACGTCGGCGAGCACCCCGAGCATCCGCGACGGCGCGTGGAACATCCGCTCCAACTCGCCGCGCTCGGCGTGAACACGTCTATTGTTTCGTTCGCCGAAGCGACGAGCGAGGCGAGCGCCCGCGCGCTCGAGTCTGGAGAAAAGAACGCGTCGACGACCGCGCGACCGCGCCACGGCGCGGTGAATCGCGGCTCGTACGCGCGCGTCTGCCGCGTCGAAAAATGCGAGTAAAAGTTAGTTACCAGACGAGTTGCACGGGACGCCCGCGCGCGAGGAGGACGCGATCGCGTCGCCCGCGCGCGCCTGATGATCGTAAGGTTCGCGATGTCCGACGAACGCGCGCGAGACGAGCGCGAGCGACGCCGCCAGCGCGGCGAACGCGCGCATCAAAGTCCGGCGTTGACTCCGAGAGACTCCGAGAGAAGGCGCCAGACCCGCTCGCGCGCGCGCGCGTCATGTCCGCGCCCGAGGACGGCGGGAGTGCGCGCATCGCCGATCGTCTGCTTCGCGGATGGACGCTCACGGCGGAACATTGCCCGGTGGCGTCGTGTAGGTGTCCGCTCATGCTCGAGCCCGGTGCGGGCGATGCGTACTATTGCGCGCGCGCGGACGCCTCCGTGGGGCTTTACGATCGCGAACACGGTGCGCGCGATCGCGGTGGAATCATCGCCGACGACGCGAGCGTCGCGAGCGACGGCAAGGATGACGAACAGAGACGCGTTCGAGCGATGATGGCCGACACGGCGGTGACGGCGGCGAACGCGAGCAAAAACGTCGACGTCTCGTCTCGAGTGGCGGATAAGTTATTAGAGGGATGGGTGCTCACGAGAGATTCGTGTCCGATGCCGGGATGCGCCACTCCGCTCGTTCGAGATCGCGCGGGAGAAGTGTTTTGCGTTCGACACGAGTTGTTCGTGCGAGCGTCGTCGCCCGCCGCGGCGCCTCAACCGCCGCCGGGCACCGCCGCCGCCGCCGCGGGATCCGCGGACGCGTCGCGAGACACCGCTCGAACCGTTCGCGACGCCATCGACGAATCATCGGTTCGAACACTTCGCGCGTTGGAGGGGAAACTTGAATCGGCGCGCGCCGCGCTCGAGGCGGAGACGAACGCTCACAAGTGTCGAGAATGGCTCGCGTTCATCGACGACGTGCACGCGAGCATGCGAGCGCTTCGAGGCGCGTGAGGTTGTAAAAGAACATGTCTTCCCATCGCGCGATCCTCGTTTTCCCGAGAGACGCCTCGCGCGCGCGGTGTCGAAGGCGCCGTAGAAGGCGCTCGGAGAAAAATTCGAAAAAATTCGAAAAAATTCCAAAAAAATCCCACGAACCGGCATCGTGATGAATAATCGCCGCACACGCGCGCGCGCGACGGGTGACGGTCGACGCGCGATGGCGTCCGAACGATGCGACGTGGCGGATCCCGCGCGCGCCGAGTTCCCGTGGACGACGACGACGACGACGACGACGACGGCGTCGACGGCGACGGCGACGGCGGCGAAGAATGCGTCTGGAAATTCAAACTTGCCGCCGCGCATTCGAAAACGCGAGCGTGAGCCGGCGCGCGGTCCCGAGCGCGAGGATGGGGAGGTAAAGACGTCGACGCCGACGTCGCACACGCCGACGCAGAGCGTGAGTCCGTTGATGGAGTCGTGGGGGAAGGGGCGTTTGCGCGCGGGCTCGGCGGCCAAGGCGTCTCCAAGCGCGACGACGACGACGACGACGACAAGGAGCAGCGAGCAGACGAAGAGCGTCGTCGTCGGTGCGGGCGGTGTGGAGAGCGGTACGCGCGCGAGGAAGAATGATCCGCACTCGACGGCGAGGGAGTTGAAGAAGACGGCGGATGAGTTGAAGAAGAGAGTGAAGACGAAGGAAGACTTTCGAAGCAAACTGCGCGTGCTTCGTCTGTACACGGAGGCGGTCGTGTATTTCGTCGAGGCGGCGTCCATGACTGTGGACGATAAGAAGAAGAAGCAAAATTATCGAGACGACGTTAATTTCGCGGATTACGTGCGCAAGGTGTGTGAGGCGTGGTACGACGCGTCGGACGCGGATTTTAGTTTTCGGTGCACCGCGCTGCGCGCGCTCATCGCTCGTCTATCCTGCGCGTGCTCTTCGAGGGTGTTCAAGATGTCCACACAAGATCACGTCGATGCCGTGGAGGGTGCAGAGTCCGGCGAGGCGGACGCCATCTCTGTGCTCGTCAGCGGCATCCAGGACGCTCGCGCGATGACAAAGTGCATGGCGCAAGCGTCGTCCAATTTGAGCGCGCTGCGGGCGATGGTGCCGGACGACAGAGATGACGCGAAAGAGATTTGGCAGACGCTGTCAGATTTTGCACCGGACGGTGGTACCGGCGCCAACTCTTTGCAAATCGTCACGGAAGCGCGTGTGGCGTTGGGACTGATTGCGACGCTCAAAAAGATCGATTAACATCACGTGTAGATGTTGACTAGCTAGCGCCAGCTTTGTATTACTATGTTACTTATTTGCTATTTCGTTGCCTCTGCGCGACGGTGCCCAAGAGTGCGCCGAGAAGGGCGCAGCCGACGTTGGCGAGACATGAAAGCGCTCTGTTCCGGCTGCTCTTTCTCAGAGGCTCGTCCGGTTTAATCGGCAGCGTCATGCATCGCCGAAGCGCCCCCTTCGCGTCGAGCTCGCCACGAAGACATGCCGCGCACGTTGAAATCATCGGCGCCGCGACGCCCAACTTTTTCGCCAATCTTTCCGCCGCCGGCGCCGTGGTGACGCCCTCGGCGACGCCTTGCAACGACCGCGCGCGTTCGTTCAAAATATCCTCAATCTTCTCGCCGCGTCCGAATGCGATTCCCACCGCCTTATTTCTCGACGCGTCCCCGAGACAGGTGAGCATCAGATCACCTATTCCCGACAATCCCGCCATCGTGTGCTCCTTCGCGCCCATGGCGACGCCGAGTCGCGTAATCTCTCGACATCCGCGCGTCACCAACAGCGTCTGCGCGTTCACGCCCAATCCCATCCCCTCCAACCCACCGGCCAAGATGGCGATCACATTCTTCAGCGCCCCACCTATCTCCACGCCGACGACGTCCACGCTCGGATACACGCGCATCGCCGGTCCCGAGAATAACGCCGCCGCGCGCTCCGCCGTCGCCATCGTCTTCGCCGCCATCACCCCACCGCTCGGCGTTCCGTCCGCCAATTGCTTCGCGAACGTCGGACCACCGAAAAACGCGCACGGGTGATCTTTTCCCAACACTCGCGCCAAGAGATCGTGCATCAACTCGAGCGTATCCTCGCGTAATCCTTTACTCGTGCTCACGAAAATCGCCCCCGACGCCTTCACCAGCGTCTCCACGTCTCTCAGAAACCCCTCCGTGCTCTGCATCGGGATCGCGTGCACGATGGCGCTCGCCCCCTCGATCGCGTCCCTCGGATTCGTCGTCCCACGCACGTTACTCGGGAGTTCGTGGTCGGAGAGATGGCTCGGATTTCGATGCCGTTCGTTGATGCTCGTCGCGACATCCTCTCGTCGCGTCAAGACGACGACGTCGTGTCCGTTGCGAGCGACGACGCACGCCATGGCGGTGCCGAAGGACCCGGAGCCGAACACCGCCACCTTCATCGTCGGCGATCGAGCGTCGCGCGTCGCGACGTGACGTTCGTCATCGGTCGGATGCCTTTTTTCATCGGTCGCGACGGCGCGCGTCGCCAGATGGCGCCGTCGTCGTCGTCGTCGTCGTCCGCCTCGCGCCTGGCGCGCGCGTCGTGGCGCGTCGAGTACACCGCGGCGTCCAAGGCGCTCGACGCGCGCGCCGGGCGCGAGGACGACGCGTCGAGAGACGACGACGCGGACGCGGACGCGGCGTGCGTGTTGCGATTGGACGTCGTCGACGACGGTGGACGACGACGCTCGACGGTGGCGTGCGAGGTCGATCTCGAGGGGGCGAAAAAGTTGGACGCCGCGCTTCGCGAGGCGAGCGCGCGCGTGGAGGCGTTGGCGCGCGCGTCGGGCGGCGACGCGCGCGCGTGAGGACTCGGTCAACGACGACGACGACGACCGGACGGACGCGACGCGGCGCGGCGCGTTGAGACGGCGCGATCGCGGGAATGACGCGCGCCGTCGCGGTGGGCGATCGCGTGGAGGCGGTAGACGGCGCGAGAGGACGCGTGCGGTGGGTGGGGGTCGTTGACGGACGCGACGGGGAGTGGATTGGGATTCAGTGGGACGACGGCGGACGCGGGAAGCACGACGGCGTCGTCGATGGGAAACGGTACTTTACGTGCGCTTACGACGATGAAGAATCGCGAGTGGGTGATACACGAGACGAGGATCGGTCTCGGGACGCGTCGTTGGTGCGGGCGCACAAGATTGCGCCGGGACGGACGTTCGTCGAGGCGTTTCGAGATAGATACGCGCGAGTGACGGATGATTTCGGAGGCGCCGAGTCCTGCGAGGACGGTGCGCGTGACATGTACATACGGACGACTCGAGGATTGAAGATGCGCGTGCAGTTGTGCGAGACGGAGGAGGACATGGAACTGGACGAGGAGGGTATGAGGTTGCGTTTGAAATCCATGACGCGCGCGTACGTCGACAACGCGCGCGTCGACACGATGGGTGAAAAAGGTGAGGCGAGCGCGAACGCTGGATCACTGAGAGTTTTAGGATTAGCGGGGAGTTTATTAAATTCGTGGGATGATGTTTTAAGGATCGCGGAAGAGTTTTCTGGATTGGAGGCGTTGGACCTCAGCGGCATTCGTTTGGAGAGTTGGCCGAAAGAACGACCGAGCGGAGTCGTCTTCCAAAACTTGCGCGTGTTCGTACTCAACAACGCCCGTGTGAAGTGGCGCGATGTTTGCGCGCTCGGCGCGTACATGCCCAAACTTGAGGAGTTGTACTTGAATGGAAATCGCATCGCGCGTTTCGACTCACCGCGTCGATCCGACGGCGAGACGGTGTGTTTTCCAAATTTACGTGTTTTGAGCGTCGAAGAAAACGCCATCGACGATTGGTTTGAGATTGAAGCGTTGGGACGTCAGTTGCCTCTGTTGGAAAAACTGTACGTGTCACAGAACAAGATTCGAGAAATTGCGTCCACCGGCGCGCTCGCCAATCTCAAAACGTTGCTTTTAGGAGACAACGGCATCGATGACTGGACGTCAATCAACGCGTTGAATTCATTTCCTCGTCTCGAGGAAGTACGCTTAACTGGAAACCCATTCACCTCTGGTTCCGCGGATCGATACGAAATCCTCGCGCGCGTCGCGAAGCTCAAAATGTTGAACGGTTCGACGGTTTCCGTCAACGAGCGCAAAGACTCAGAGATTCGATATTTACGACGCGTCCTTCAGAAGATCAAAGAGTGCTCCATCGACGAAGACGCGCGAAGTGCCGTCAAAGGCGCGAATCCACTCGTGGACGATCTCGTGGCTAAACACGGCGATCTCGTCACGCACGCCGTCGTCGCTCCCGGCGTCGCCACTTTCGGCGCCGCGTGCGTTCATCTTCATCTCACCCTCAAACGCACCGGAAAAGCCCTCACCAGAAGACTTCCGAAGACCATCACGATACGTCGTCTCAGGTTTCTGTGCGCCAAACTCTTCGATGTGCCCGTGGACACCGCCGATCTCTTCCTCTTCGGCGACGACGACGGCGTCGAGCTCGAACCCGACGACGAACCGCTCGATCGTTTCGACCCGCGCGACGGCCACCGAGTCGTCTTAGTCACTCGCGACGTGTAATTCACTTGACACACCGCAGCCGTCGTCGCTTCGCCGCTCTCGCGCGTCGCGTCGTCGAGCGCGCGCGACACAGGACGCCCCGTCCCCCGTCGAGGCAAACTCGCCACATTTTCACATTTTCTCGTCTCGAAGACGTTTTGTCCCCCCAGCCCATCGCGCGTCAATCCACGCCGCGTCACCCGCTGGCGACGCCCGAGCGCACTCTCAGACGACCGCACGCGCGCGACTCGTCATCATGCACGCCAATCGCACCGCGCGCGCGTCCGGCCAGCGCGACGCGCACACGCTCGGCTCGGGATTGGTCCCGCTGGTGAATCAGTTGCAAGACATCTTCGCATCCGCGGGCGTCAGGGCGTCGAAACTCGTCGATTTACCCTGCATTGCCGTCGTCGGATCGCAGTCGAGCGGGAAATCGAGCGTCATGGAGGCTCTGGTGCGTCTCGCGCGACATCGCGTCGGTGGATGGGTGCGATTGGATGACGTGGGGGGAAGAAGACGAACTGACACGGGCGCGCAAGAGAAAAGGATATGCGCGTCGATGCGCGCGAGAGATGGACGACTGACACGGCGCGTGATTGATGATGAACAGGTTGGACGCGACTTCTTACCGCGAGGACCGGATATTTGCACGCGGCGACCGTTGTTGTTGCAGTTGGTGCATACGCCGGCGGAGCGCGGCAAGCCGGAGGAGTACGGCGAGTTTTTACATCAACCGGGTAAAATATACACAGATTTCGAAGCGATTCGTCAGGAGATTCAGACGGAGACAGATAGGATGACGGGTGTGAAGGCGGTGAGCTCGAAGCAGATTAGATTGACGATTCGTTCGCCGAACGTGTTGACGATGACGTTGGTGGATCTTCCGGGCATCACGCGCGTCGCCGTCGGAGACCAGCCGGAGGATATCGAACAGCAGATTCGCAACATGATCCTGAGCTACATAAAAAAGGAGACGTGTTTGATATTGGCCGTAACGCCGGCGAACTCCGACTTGGCAAACAGCGATGCCTTGACGTTGTCCAAGCAGGTGGATCCCGAGGGGAAGCGCACGCTCGGCGTCATCACAAAGCTCGACATTATGGACCGCGGCACGAACGCGCTCAGATATCTGAAGGGTGAGGTCGTTCCGTTGCAATTGGGCTACGTCGGCGTCGTGAACCGATGTCAAGCGGATATCGACGATCGTCGCACCATGCGACACGCGCGTCAAAGCGAGGCTGATTTCTTTGCATCCAAGCCAGAGTATAAAGAGGTCATCGAAAGCTGTGGCGTCGCAGCTTTGGGTAAGCGCGTCAGCAATTTGCTCACAGAACACATTGGTAGCATGTTGCCGGATCTTCAAGTGCGAATCATGCGCGCTAGATCGGAAGCGGAAAAGGAGTTGGAACTTCTCGGACCCGACTCCCCTGAGACGGAGTCTGAACGCGCGGCGCTCGTGCTATCGAAACTTGAGTCGTACGCCGCAGGTCTGCAAGCGTCGGTTGAAGGTCGCAGCAGCAACCTAAGCATCGATGTCTTGGAAGGAGGTGCGCGCATTCATTACGTGTTGCAAGAGATTTTTGTGAAGGGATTGCTCGAACTCAATCCGGCGGCGGAAATGACGGATGAACACATTCGCACGAAAATACAGAATACGGCTGGTACAAAGGCGGTGCTCCTTGTGCCCGAAGAACCTTTCGAGCAGCTCGCGCGTCAGTGCATCAGAAAAATGCTCGATCCTTGCAAACAATGTGCCTCGTTGGTGCACGATGAGTTGTGCGCCATGGCGTTGGCGAGTTTGACGAAGGATATCACGAGCGTGTACCCTCGCCTCGCGCAAGCTTTGGAGCGTTCGTGCAAGGAGTTTTTGAGACAAGGTCTGAAGCCAGCGACAGAAATGATTGTGAACCTCGTAGATTGCCAGTTGGCGCACATCAATACATCGCATCCTGACTTTATCGGAGGACCGGAAGCGCTGTTACGCGCGCAAAAGGCGTTGAACAAACGCAACGGTAAGAAGGAAGAAGAGGACGACGATGAGGATTCAGAGAAGACACCGACCAAGGACAAGAAGAAGAGAGGCGTAGACAAAGAAAACGTTGGGGCGAAGCCGAGCACGATGGAGAAGACTGGCCAATGGTTGAGTGGTATGCTCAGCCCGTCAAAGAAGCACTATAGCATTGAGAATGGCACTGTCAAGTTGCAGTCGCCGCCGAAAAAGCTTAATGCGAATCAATGCGAGACACCCGAAGAGTTCCTTCAAGTGATGGTCACCCGCACGTTGCTCGATAGCTACTTCAGCATCTCTCGCGGGATTTTAGCTGATATGGTGCCGAAAGCGGTCATGCACTTCCTCGTGAACTCAATCAGTCAAGGTTTGAGACAGCACCTCATCAGCAACCTCTACCAGCCGGGCGCGATCAAAAGCTTACTCGCTGAAGATCCTGAGGTTGCTGAAGCTCGAGCCCAAACTCGTGCACGGGTCGATGCGCTCAGCGCCGCCGCCCTCACGATGGCTGAATTCAAGACCAAGCTCGCGGCATAGACTCGAGGTCGTTTTGTTGTAATTTGCACGTCTAATTTACAGTCAATACGCTATAAATCTAAGTGATTCTAGTTCAATTCTAGTTTTTATTAGTAGACACGAAAGCCTTCCGCCTCGAACTCTCGAACGGCGCTTGCGTAATCCAGATTCCTTGTCGATTCGCGCCTCGCGCGAACTTGATTTGCTGCCAAATGCCCAAACAGGTTCCTAGAATAAAACGTCAACATGGCGGCTCCGTACGCCAAGCGCACGAAGGTTTTCGCATCAGACATCGCTTCTCTCCATATCGCGCGTTGTTGGTTGGTTTTCCAAACCCGGCGGCGCGAAGAAACTTTCTCGTCTGGTATGATGAGCTCCCACCACTCATACGAGTACGAGACGTTAAACGGCACGACTGACTCGTCGCCGTTCAGTTCAGCGGCCATCATAGCGCGTCTCGCGTTTTCTCTCAAGATCTCGTTAGTGATTTCAATGGCAGAACGACTCGTATCGACCGTGTCCTTCGGAAGCTCAGACATTTCGAGTATCGTCTCCTCGATTTGAAACAAATAGCGAGTTAGTTCCTTCAAGTCTGACAGGCGATTCAACTCTCTACCCCAGATTCTCCACCCACTCATCGTGCCATCCGGAGCAGGGGCGTTGTAATTGACGACATCAGCCATCAGAAGCGATATACTGCGACGAGTATTTTCGACTGCGAGAGTTTCCCTTGCTGAAATCTCAAGCCACGCCTCGGGATTCTTGCGCAAATTCGACTTGGGGAACATGGATTCAAATTGAATTCGCTCGAAACCAGCAGTCATATCTGCGAGCGCTCGATCGATGTTTCGAGCGAGCCTGCGCTCTTGGATGCCTTTCTCATTCAAAGACGCACGCAGTGCCTTGACTTGTTCCTCACACGTGAACTGGGACCACGTCTCATCGACTGCGCATGCGAATATAGCGCTTGCATCGAGGGCGATATTCCAGTAGTACTTTGTACCGTGCCGATCGAGCCCCAAACATCGAGCGCGAATCTTGATCTCGTCGTCTTCGAGCTGACGTTGCAAAGCGTTCGCTTCGCGCGTCTCGCTGAGCTCTTTGAGCTTGTCTTCCGTTTCCACAACCGTCCTCGCCTTTGCCAACGCGTCCATCTTTGACTCGTCCACATCATTTTCCGATGTCATCGTCGGAAGTCGACTGTCCTCCTCTTCGATCAATTTGCGCGCTTCCTCCAAGAGCGCGGCACGGGTTTCGCGAGATTTTGCCAGCTCCTTTTCTTGTTGCGATATCACATTGTCTTTGCGCTGTCTTTCCTTGCGCAATGATTCCAACTTCAATACCCGCGCATCGACTTCCTTCGATATAAACCGAGTCTCCGAGCATTCGCGACACAGCCACGCCAGAATGCAGGTGTGCTCGTCTGCGCTCAAATCGCCGATAACTTTATCCTTCAACAAGTCTACAGTCTCGTAGGCGCTTTCGCGCAAAGAGCTCAAGTTGACCTTCACCTTGACGTAGTGCTGGAGAACCTCGGGAAAAGTTCCTTCGTCAATCGACGCCACCCACATGTTGACGAGCGTTGCGTAGTGCGACGATACATTTGTGACCGCCAATTTCAGCAGAGCTACGTAAATCGCCGCAAGCCTCGTCAAATCGTGATCGTTGAGAAGGATGCGCAACGTCTGCGCACTCATCGGTTCAATGGCTGGATTCAAGCTGTTTCCGAAAGTGTTCACAAACTCGCAAACCTCCATGTGGTGAATGCATGCCTCGCTGGGCTTCCAAGCTGTTCCACTCGAGACCTCCGGCCAGGGCTCGCGACCCTGTGCCTTTGCCTCTGCCGCGTCGAAGGCGATGAGCTTGACGTCGTCCATCGGATACCTGGAGGCTTTCTGTCTCGCCATTTTAGCTTCCTCCGCTTTGAGTAAACGCTCCTTTTCCCGTTCCGCTTTTGCGGCTGCTCTACGCTCGTCTCGTGCGATTTCCTTGGCCGTTTTCGATCTCGGCTCCAACAACTTTTTCTCTCGCAACGCCTGGCGTTCGGCGTCCCTACTCCGTTTCTCATCTTCTCGCTGCTGAGCAGTCGTAGCCTTTGATCGAAGCGAATCGAGGTGTTTGGCATCTGCTGTCGCAACAGAGAGAGTTTGTTTCGCAATTTTGGACGCCTCCTTAATCTTCGCCTTGAGCTGATTCAATCTATCAATCAGGCTTCCGCACGCCTGCATCTTCGCCTTCTTCTTCGTTTCCTTTCTTCTGTCCGCCATCCACTCGCGCTTCGCGGCAACCATCCGTTCCATCTCCTGTTCAACCCATTTCTTGTGTGCTAAAAGCTCTTTTCTATCGTTCGCGTTTCCCTTGAACTCACGAGCCTCTGCGGTGAGCTCGAAACTCGGCATGTCGGAGAAGTCCGGCTTGAGAAACGGCACCTTCACCTTGGACAGCTCAAACTGCGTTTCCTCCATCGCAGCAGTCAACTCTTCAAGCTTACCCTGCGCATTCTCCGCTTCTTCGGCGCTTTTGAGCGTTTTTTCGAGCGCAACTTCCAGTTTATCCGCGTACGACAGCATGACGCTGCTTGTCGCCGTCGTGCGAGCGGCGCCGGCGGGCACGGGCGCCGTGCTTCGTTCACCCCCTTCCGCCGAAGCCCCGCTCGTGGTGATCGACGACACCCGCGCGGTGGACTGCGCTTTCGCTCGTCTATTCTGATCATCAATCTTCTGAAACGGCGGACGAATCCTCTCCACCTTTGTCCCTTTGGGCGCCCGCTCCACGGGCTCCAAGTCGTACGTCAACACGAATCCTGGCCGCGCGACAAACACCTCGTCGTCCCTCTCCCTCGGAAATGTCACCATCTTGATATAGGTCAGCGTCTCGGTCGCGTCCATGACGCTCAATCGACTCTCCAGCGCCTCGTGTGCCTTCTCCGCCGCCGCGCGCGCGCGCTTCGTCGCCGACGCCAAACTCCCCCGAAACCCGTGCACCGCCCGCACGATCGCCTCCTGCATCGCCCCTCGCGCCTCGGCGTCAGCGGTGTCACCATCGTCACCGTTCGGTCGACCCGTCATCGCCCCCGACGCGCGCGTCGACGCCCCCTCGCGCGCACTGGTCGTCCCTCGCGCCCGCGCGCGATGACCGGTCGACGGACGACGACGACGACGACGAACCCGCGCGATGGACGCCGGTATCGGACGAACGTACGTACGTACGAACGAACGAACGACGCGAGTCGCGCCGACGCGGTCGACGCGCGGTCGCTCGCCGTCGACGATCCGCCCTCGTCGGCGTCTGCGGGCGTCCGAGCCCCGAACGCCTTTGGAACGCCCCTGCACGCATCGGGACTCTTCGCCGTTCCTGACTCAAAATAAATCCCACGGGTCACGATTCGATCCGAGTGGGTCAACGAAAGTTTCCCGTTTTCTCGACCGCGATCGCGGCGCGCGGAGGTCGCACTTGCCGCCGCGGATCGAGGCGTGCGTCCACCGCCCACGCGCGAGAGAGGATAGAAAGATGTCTTCGAATGCGATGCGTCGAAGCGCGAGCCTCGCGGTGCGATCCGCGATGCGCGAGGGTGGTTTCGGAGCGACGATGACGCCCAAGTCTGTCGGTGCGCCGCTCTCGGGGACCTGGAACAAAGCGACGGAAGGGTACGTGCGCGCGACGCGATTCGAGCGCGATGCGAGCGATGAACGGGCGAAAACGAAATAGTATCGTCGAATGATGGGGCGGCGACGACGCGCGCGCGAGGGTGGAACGCGCGGGAGGGTGATGAGCGTGATCGGGGATGCGATCGGGGCTCTTGCCCTGGGTGGCGAGCCGGAGGGTGGCGCGAGAGAACGCGCGAGAGAATGGTGGATGACTGACGAGTGCGTGCGTGATTTCGATGGCGAATAGGGTACCGGCAAACGTGAGAACCGTGTCGTTGTCCGCGGTGAAGATTCGCATGCGATCGGTCGGTAATATTCAAAAGATCACCAAGGCGATGAAGATGGTCGCCGCGTCCCGTCTCAAGGGCGCGCAAACCAAGTGCGAAAAGTCTCGCTCTTTGGTGCAACCCTTCACTCGCTTGCTCGGTGATACGCCGGGTGCGAGCACGGAATCGGCGCTCGTCGTGCCGATCGCGTCCGATAAGGGTTTGTGCGGTGGTATCAACACCGCGGTGGTGAAGTACTCCACTGTTTTGAACGCCATGAACGAGTCTTCCAAGTTCAGCATTGTCGGCGACAAGGCGCGCGCGCAGCTCACGAGAATGTTCCCGAAGCAAGTGTCGAACGTTGTGGTAGACACCACCAAGCAGCCGTTGACGTTCAGCACGGCGTGCGCGCTTGCAGACACCATCATGGAGGAGAACGCCCCGAAGACGCAACTCGTGTACAACCGTTTTGCATCGGCTATTTCTTTCAAGCCTACCATTGCGACGGTATTGTCCAGTGAAGAGCTCGAAAAGGCTGCGGAGGAAGGTGTGAACGAGTTTGACTCGTACGAGATCGAAGGTCCGGATCGTTCGGAATTCTTGCTCGATCTCTCCGAGTTCAAGATGGGTGCGTTGTTGTACAACGCCATGTTGGAGAATAACACCTCAGAGCTTGGTTCGAGAATGCAATCGATGGAGAACTCCAGTAAAAACGCCAGTGAGATGCTCAACAAGCTCACGTTGCTTTACAACCGTACTCGCCAAGCTGCGATTACGACTGAGCTTATCGAGATCATTTCTGGGGCGTCGAGTTTGGAGTCTGCCGAATAATACGGTTGATCGATTCCTCTTCGACAAGTGTGTGCGGTGTAGAATTAGAATTTTAAATGTAAACTTAGGAAATGCATCTGAACGTCATCACGTCATCGTAAGCTGATCATTAAAATTGAATCGTTTCGAATTCAAGCAGCGCATGCGCTTTCAGTGGAGGTGAGTCGAGAGCGCGCGCGCCGTCTCCGGCGGCGCAAACCTTTCCTAAGAAGTCATTCCATTAATCGTACAAGTCGTCGTCATCGCCCGCCGCAGCCGCCGCAGCACCCACGGTAGTACCTCCGCCGCCACCTTGTCCATCAGGGAACTGGAAATCGCCACCGAACCCGCGAGCTTGGTGAAGCGTCTGGCTAAAGGTTTGATATTTGCGAATGTCAGCGTCGGTGACAGACTTGCGCGCGTGTTTCATCGCTTCTTCAAAGTGAGCCTTCGTGATCTCAGGCACCGGATCCACGGGCGTGTCATCGTTCATCGCATCCGGGTTTATGGCGGCCGCGCGTTCAGCTTCGATATCACGCTGGATGCTCTCGCGAATGGCGTACTTGCACGCGCGTTGGCAAATTTCAGTGATGTCGGCACCAGAGAAGCCGTTCGTAAACTTGGCCAAAACCTCGAGGTCAACATCCGCAGCGATCGGCGACTTGCGAAGGTTCGCCTTGAAGATACTCAAACGAGACGGTTCGTCCGGAAGAGGGATGTACACGAGTTGATCGAGACGGCCCGGGCGCATGAGCGCAGAGTCGATGATATCCGGTCGGTTGGTGGCGCCGATGATGAAGACAGTCTTCTTGGAACCCATGCCGTCCATCTCCGTCAAAAGCTGGTTCAAGACGCGATCGGCGGCACCGCCAGCATCACCAGAGTTGCTACCACGCTGGTTGGCGATGGAGTCAAGTTCATCGAAGAAGAGAACGCACGGAGCGCTTTGACGCGCCTTGTCGAAAATTTCACGCACGTTGGCTTCGGATTCACCGAACCACATGGTCAAAAGTTCCGGACCCTTGATGCTGATGAAGTTGGCTTGGCACTCGTTCGCGATCGCCTTGGCGAGAAGCGTCTTACCGCAACCCGGCGGACCGTAGAAGAGCACACCCTTGGACGGCGCCATACCGAACTTCTCAAACTTTTCAGGATGCTCGACCGGATACTGAACAGTCTCTTGAAGTTCTTGCTTGACGGTTTCGAGACCACCGATGTCGTCCCAGGAGACGTTCGGAACTTCAACCACAGTTTCACGAAGCGCGGACGGGTTGGAAGTGGTCAACGCGGCGGCGAAATGTTCGTTCGTGATGGCCATGGAATCCAACACCTCGGCGTCGATGTTCTCGTCCTCAAGGTCAATGAGATCCATCTTTTCGCGAATACATTGAAGAGCGGCTTCGGTGGAGAGCGCGGCCAAGTCAGCACCGACGAAACCGTGCGTTTCCTTGGAGACCTTTTCCAAATCGACGTTCTCATCGAGTTTCATGTTCTTGGTGTGAATGCGCAACACCTCGAGACGCCCGACTTCGTCCGGAACGCCGATGTCGATTTCGCGATCGAATCGACCGAAACGACGAAGCGCCGGATCGATGGAGTTCGGTCGGTTCGTCGCACCCATGACGATGATGTGCGATCGAGACTTCATGCCATCCATCAACGTCAAGAGCTGAGACACGATGCGACGCTCGACTTCGCCATTCGTCTTCTCACGCTTCGGCGCGATGGAGTCAATTTCATCGATGAAAATGATCGCCGGAGAGTTCTTCTCAGCTTCCTCGAACGCCTTACGCAAGTTGGACTCGGATTCACCCGCGAGCTTGGACATGATCTCCGGACCGTTGATCAAAAAGAAGAAGGCACCCGTTTCGTTCGCCACGGCGCGAGCAATCAACGTCTTGCCGCTACCCGGAGGTCCGTAAAGCAAGATACCCTTTGGCGGCTTCACGCCGATCGTCTTAAAAAGAGTCGGGTGTCGAAGCGGCAACTCAACGAGCTCACGGATCTGCGCCATTTGCTTGCGCACGCCGCCAACATCGTCGTACCCCACGTCGTCGAGACGCTCCTCATCCTCTCGGTTGATCGGTTCACCTTCACAGAAAATTTCCGTGTCCGGAGCCACGATGCAGTACTCATCGGGATCGGTCTCGACGACTTTGAACTCCACACCGCGCATGCCACCGCGCGCCAAGAACGTGTCACCCTTGCGCACCGGACGGTACGCCTCCAAGAAGTACGGCTTGAGGTACACGTCGAACAAGTTCCCCGTAACCCCTTCGATCGAATCACCGAACGGCAACACGTGCACGCGCTTACCGTATTTCACATCCGTACACTGCGTCGCGCGAACACGTCTCGTCAGTCATCCCACGCTTTCGCGCGCCCGAGTCCGACTCGCTCGAAGAATTGCAATCCAGATCGCGCGAGCGTCGCCCTCTCTCTTCCTCGAGCCTTCTCCACGCACCTGATGCACGCTCACGACGTCTCCCAATCGCACGCGTAAATTCTTTCGCACAACTTTATTCATTCGAATCTTCCCTTCCTCGCAATTTTCATCCGCCAAGACGATGCACACCGTGTCCTTTCGCTTTTTGCCCTTGAGCAACACCGTGTCTCCTCGGAACAACTGCAACTCGTCCATCTTTTGCAAATTCAGCGCGACGACCGAGTTATCGTCGTTCACCGCTTCATCTGCGCGCACGATTCGCGCACACGCGCCGTCATCGTCAGTCATCTCCCCACCGCACGTGTCATCACTCGTCATCGGATCTCGCGCGTTGTCACTCCGCGCGGGGTGAAAATCGTCGCGCGACGCACCGACGATGAGCCTATTCGGCGCCTTTTTACGCTCAAGAATGGCGGTGGTGACGTCTTTCGGTTTCGTCTCGCGCTTGGGCGCGTCCTCCGCGGCGTCCGTCATCGTGGCGCGCGCGCGAGCGGGGATCTGAGGTCGACGTCGGTCCGAGGGCAACTGTCTGTCAATCCGCGCGTTGCGGAAGGTCGCGGAAGACGCGTCGAGAGAAAGACGCGGATCGATGAGAGACGGAGATCGATGAGACGTGTGATTACAACGAACGCGTTCGAACGTCACGGCGAGTCGCGGACCAAGGCGGGCCAGGAGGCGTCTTCGGTCACCTTTGCGAGGGTCACGCACACCTCGTCGGCGCTCACGGTCCACGTGCACTCGTCGGGACGAACGGGTGCGTAAAGGTTTGAGACGTCGCAGGTGACCTCGTCGTTGATTTTGACGATGAAGTGAGACGGTTTGAAGAGGACGCGGATGGATTTGGCGGTGGTTCCCGGGGGTGCGTCGACGGAGACTTCAACTTCGTCTTCGGTTTGGCACCAGCGGTAATTTTCTCCGGAACCGCTCGGCATACCGTTTCCGTCGGCGTACGCGGCGACGTTTCCGTCTCCCGTCATGTTGATCTTCTCCAAACCACCTTTACTCGCCATGGCGGCCTCGAGCTCTTTTAATCCTTTGCTATATTCGACGTTTTCCATCGTCGCCGCGCGCATCCACGGCGCGCTCGAGTCCAAATCGCTCAACTCAAAATCCACGCTACGCATCGGTTCCGGCTTCGTCTGCACTCGTCCGATGTACATATCCCCGTAAAACTGCACGCCATCAAATCCGCACTCCATCGCCAATCGATTCGCGCGTCTATTCGGCGGTAAATTCTTCAACATGCCCACCTCGTCCAGATACAGGTACACGCCTCGCCACCCGTTTTTCTCGCTCGGTCGCACCAACGCGAACGTCTCCGTGGACCCACCCTCGGTGGTTTTCATGATCGACTCCGCCGTTAACGACTTCCCACGCTCTCCCAACGATCGCACCGCCTCCGCGCGCGCCTTCTCGGCGTCCACGACGCCGCCGCCGGAAAAACTCGACCGCAACGCCTCGGGCAGCGCGTCCCCGGTTTCCTCGGCGCCGACGACGATCTCTCTCGCCTCGAACGGATCGTCGTCGTCGCACGGAATCTTGACAAACTTTAACACGCGCGTGGGAACTTCGCGCTCCTCGACGGCGCGACGGAGAACCGCGGCGTCCTCGCGCGCCGCCGCCGCCGCCGCGCGGTCCTCGCGTGTCTCGATGACGACGCCGCGCTCGCGAAGCCATTCGGCGCGCGCGTCGGCGGAGATGGGCTCGTCGTCGGACATGACGACGCGGGAAGGGCGGAGGTATCGGTCGCGCGCGCGGTCGTCGGCGCGCGCGCGGTCTCGACGTCGCGCGCGGGCGTGTGCGGCGTGCCGACACTTCTCGGCGCGCGGCGACGACGAGAGAGAGAGAAAGATGACTACGATGACGATGTCGACGCGCGTCGTCGCGGCGTCGGCGACGCGCGCGACGAGGACGACGCGACGATGCGCGTCGGTGACGCGTCGAGCGGTATTCGGCGCGAGACGCGCGTCGACGCGCGCGCGCGCGACGAACGGGGACGGTGAACGACGGATGAAGGCGCAAGAGTTTAAGCGCGCGCTCGTCGACGCGGTGCGTGCGACGCTCGAGCGAACGAACGTGGACGCGAGATGCGCGCGATGCGCGCGATCGTGGAGACGCGACGACGCGACCGATGGACTGACGACGACGCGCGCGATCGAACGATCGATCGATTGATTACCTTGACGACAGGGCGTGGACGTGTCTGACTGTTTTGAACGCGCGGATCTCGAGGCCAAGTACGAGATGCTCACGGAGGCGCAAAAGCGCGGGGAGACGACGAGGTCGACGGCTTCGTCGTCATCGTCGTCGTCGTCGTCGTCGTCGACGCGCGCGGAGGAACCGAGATCGAACGCGAAGTCTACGGCGGGGTCGTCGACGGCGTCTTCGAGCGAGGCGGCGAACGGCGCCTTCACGAACGCGCAACGATTCTTCAGGGAATCCATCGACGCGTTGAAAACGAGCGTGAATTTCAGCTCCATCTGGTCGGGCGTGCGCGAGAAGATGAATCGCGTGAACGCCAAGTACGGCACGGGGAATAAGGCGCGGACGATGCTTGAAGACGTGCGCAGAAAAGTCAAGGACGTCGATAACTCGTTGGGCGTCACCAAGTGGTTCAAGACCAACGTACCGAAGGCGCTCGATCAATATGCCAAAGTGAGGAACACGCCCGTGGGACGATTCGCGAACTTAATGTTTTGGATCTGGTTGTTCACGAGCGGCATTTTCTGGAGCCTTTTGTACTTTGGTTTGTCGGCAACCTTCTTGATCAACCTGTTGATGCCGTCGCTCATCACGGATCAATTGGAAAACATGCAACGACGCGCGCAAGAACAGATGAACGCCGGCATGGGTGGTGGCATGGGCGGCATGGGCGGCATGGGCGGCATGGGCGGCATGGGAGGCGGCATGGGCGGCATGGGCGGCATGGGATACGATCCTCGCACCGGTGGCGCCACGGGCGGTCAACAGGGAAGACGATCTTACGGCGGTGGTTCCGCCGGTGACACCATCGATGTGGACGCGCGCGTTTCGGATGATTAATAGACACACAAGACATCTTACAACAATGATTAAAATCGACAATCGACAAATGGTCACTCGCGCTCGCGATAGATGGCGATCGCGCTCGTGTGCGACAGCACGCTGCTAGCCCCTCCCTCGACGAGCGGTGCGATTTCGCTTCGAACGTACGCACCACCCAGAGGTGTCGACGGCAAGCTTTCTCGGAAATCGCTCGCGTGCATGCGATTCGCGTTCGCGCACGCAAAAATCGTGGCGCCGACGGAATTTTTGGCGTGCAAATCTCGTATCTTTTTCGCGCTGTTCACGCACTTTTCGATCACTCCGCGCGCCTGTTCGACCGCCCACGAGTTGTCGCGCACGTGCAATTGCACCGCGGCGCCTTCTCGAAGGGCCATGGAGGCCACCTCCACGCCGCCGGTTTCGCCGACGGATAAAATGTCTCGACACACAAACGGACCCTTGGTGCCGTTGACGCCGAGGCCGAGCATGACTGGTAACACCTTTGACGTCTCGGGCAACGATTCTAGCGTCTCGAGCAAGAGCGGATGCGCCGGCACGTCGTCGAGCTCCAACACGGCGTTATCCTGTGCGTGCGTCAAACTCATCACCGGTCCCACCGGTCTCGCACCGTGCGCCACGTGCGTGTCGATGTCGAAATCACCGCTCACGAGCGTCGCCACCGCGCCGTGGCGCACGATGTCATCGTTCAAAAACATGACCGCGCCTCCGTCCACGACGCCGCCCACGGCGACTGAATTCGGCATGGCGACGTGCAGACGTTCCAACAGTTTATCCACGTCCTCGAACGCCGCGTCGGCGAGCACCGTCACCCCGACCGTCAATCCCTCCTCCGCGCTCGTCGCGAGCTCTCGCCAACACCGATCGTCCAACGACGGCAACGACGACGACGTCGCTCGAAACGTCGTCGTTTGCGTCCCCGGCATGGCCGCCGCCGTCAGCGTCACGCCTTCGATAGTCTGTCCTGCGCCCCCCATGCTCCCTCGCACCATCGCCCCCACGAGCGCCGGCGACGACCCAAACATCTCCCTCGTCATCTTTCCAGCTTCCGCGATCGCCTCCTCGTCGTACATCGCCCCCGACACGTACAACTGCGCCCACGTCGCGCGTCGGCCCGGTCCCAGCCCTCGCGACACCTCCTCCACGCACTCTCGAAGCGCGTCGCGCAGCGTCGGCGCCCTCGACGCCGCCGTCGCGAACGCGAACGCGCTCATCATCGACGTCGCGTCGTCCGTCGCCGTCGTCGCGCGCGGCGTCGCCGCCGTCGCCGCGCGCGGCTGCGTTCTCGTCGACCCCGCGCCCGTCGCCTCCTCGCCGTCGCCGCGCGCGGTTGCGCTCGTCGACGCCGCGCGATGCGCGCCCGCGCGCGCGAGCGACGACGGCGTCAATGTCGTCGCGCTCGCGCGCGCGCTGGCCGTCGCCGCGCGCGCGCGCGCGAGGAGGACGCGACGAAGCATGTCGATGCCTCGGCGTCGCCGACTGGCGCGAATTCGTGTACACGACGCCCGTCGCGCGCCAGTCGGCGACGCCGAGGCCGCGCGCGGGGGCGTCAGCGCAAGACCACCGCGCGAGCGACCGTTCGAGCGCGCGAGACTTCCGGCGCGGGCGCGCGCGGGCGAGGAAGCGGACGCGCGGGGATCGTTTCTCGTGTCTCGTCGATCGACGACCGGTGGTGACGCGACGCGGTGCGAGGCGAGAGGCGCGCGGAAAGAGCGCGATGGACGCGATGGAGACGGACGGCGTCGACGCGCGCGAACCGACTGCGACGACGCGGGGCGAGGAGGACGCGACGACGGCGAGCGGAGGCGACGAGACGAAGTCGGGAAAGTTTCGCGCGGCGGCCGAGACGCCGGAGACCGTGCTGCCGTTGCGCGTGTTGGACGAGTACGAGTTTAGAGACAAGTTTAACGAGAGTAAACTCGTGAGCGTGCACGGATCCAAACCGTGCGAGGTGTTGGTGTTGGGAAAGGCGAGGAAGATTGAGGGCGGCGAGAGCGAATTACCGAGCAAGGTCTTGGCGGAGACGTTGACGCCGCAGAACAAGCCTCCGCACGCGCTCAAGCTCATGGAGGTGCACGATTGGGTGATTAGATACGGTGGTGACGCACCGGAGATTTGGCTGGTGACGCCTCGCGCGTGGTACAAACTTTTAGAGCCGAATGTGAGGTTTGAAAAGTACGTCGCGACGACGCTCCGACGCGCGCGCTTCGTCAACGCCGTCGTGCGAGCGCTCGCGGAAAACTGGAATGTAGAGCTCGAGCGCGGTCTCGAAATCATTCTCAGCGTTCCAGTTGTCCCGCACGACGTGCCGATGGCGATCAAAACTCCGACGAAAGCGGCGAGACTGTTGGGCGATACGTCTCCCGAGGCGCAACGAGAGGCGGCGCTCGACGGACGCTCCGAGGAGGAGGCGAAGGATTCGAGCGCGTACAGGTACACGCGCGCCGACGTCGTCGTCGACGGTTTCTTCATCGCGTCTCAGATCGAAACCTTGGTCAAATCCGGGGCGCTTCGTCCGACCGGTGCGCCCGCGTTTACACCCGCGTCGGACGCCGACCTCCCGCCCTTCGTCGTCGATTTACAGACGTGGACGAGCGACAAGCACCAACTCGGAACGTCGACCAAAGCGTCGAGATTGGAGCGAGACCGAGCGCGCCGTGAGCGTCTTCGCGCCGAAAAACAGGCGGAAAAGGAGGCGAAGAACAAACCGCGTCCACCGCGCCTGGAACCGCCGCCGCCGGCGTCGCGCGTCCTCTCCGCCCACGCGGCGCGCGTCGGTCCCGCGCTCCTCGCCGAGACGCTCACGCTGTGGGATTTCTCGCAAGTCTTCGCCCGTTCGCTCCACTTTCCTCGATGTCCGCTCGACAGATTCGCACGGGCGTTTTTAGGAGACGATCTCACGGCGGCGGAATCAGCCGTCTTGCGCGATTTCATGACGGCGTGTCTTCGCGTCGTCGAGGGTCGCGTCGACTCGATCGATCACGAGACGATGAAAAAGCCCCCCGAGCGCGCGCGATGGTGGACCGATCCCGTGATGGGCATCAACGACATCGGCGAACTCGATTGGGAAGTTCGCGCGAATCACTTGATCGTCGAGTATGAGCGCGGCATCAACGGTCGCGCGCGCGCGCACGCGGTGCGCGCCGTCGAGGCGTTGGAGGCGGGACGTCGAATCGAAGACGCGCCGCCGACGGGGAGAGTGTCGCTCGCCGTCGCGTTGTGCGCCATGGCGTCGGAGAGCGAGGCGTTTCGGGAATATTTTACCGAGGTGTACGACGCGACGCGTGAACGACGGAAAAAGGGTGAGTTTCACGTCAATCCGCCGACGCTCGCCGAGGAGGTGCCGAAGACGGAGAAGACGAAGACGGAGAAGACTAAGACGAAGACGGCGGAGGACGACGGCGACGGCGCAAAGGATGACGACGCGATGGACACGGACGACGTCAAGGGTGTGCGCGATGGCGAACAAGGAAACGAAGAAGACGAAGAAGATGACGACGGAGAGGTGTCGAAACCACCGCCGACGCTCGCCGAGTACCGTCGAGAGCAACTCGCCGCGTGGAGAGCGGAATCCGTCAATCGATCGGTGGCGACGCGCGGGAAACCCGTCGCCGTGGATGAACACGGACGACGATACTTTGCGCTCGGTGGATTGAACAACGCGTGTAGACTCTTCGTTGAGACTCCACCGGATGGATGGCTCGACGACGACGACGCGCCGCCGATTGTGGACGGCAAGGAGACGCCGAGACGACCCGAGACGCGACCGCCAGTAGACGACGTCGCGTACGAAGAAGATTTAGAACACGCGCCCTCTGCATCCGGCAACGTGTCCGGATTGCGCGAGTACGCGTCGAGATGGGGCGTGTACGAACCGGGCGAGAGTCTCGACGCGCTGAGCGCGTGGTGCGACGCGTCGTACGATAACGAACGATTCATCACCAAATTACACAGATTGGTGTCCAACGCCTTTGACGGCGCCGACGCCGAACCGCCGCTCGAACCGTCCATTCGACTCGAGAGAATCAAAGCGCTGTGCGATTCCATGTCCGTGGACGCGTACGCGCACTTGGAGAGCGTGTCCATGGACACTGCGGACGAACGAACGCGCGCGGTGCGTCTGTTTGAAACCGTGAAATTCATCGCGCATTCGGCGCCGTTTTGGCGCACCGGGGACACGCGATGGACGGATCGCTTTATACGCGTCACGTCGCGCGTCGACGCCGTCTGTAGCGCCGAGGAACCGTCGTTGATCGATCTTCTCAAGATACTCTCTGGGATAGAGAGCGTGTTTTCGCAAGCCAATCTCATGGATGACACCGGTTGGACGGAGATGAAACCGACGTGGTTGGCGCAATTGCGCTTTTACGTCTACGGACCGCGCACCGAGGACGAACTCGCGGGCGCCGCGCCGCGGGAGACGACG
>Ga0181589_10000493_pt1 | contig 28326 bp, 19 predicted proteins | sample 071ome_25_FD_132444 | JGI IMG/M metagenome (GOLD analysis project Ga0181589, IMG submission 132444) | Coastal salt marsh microbial communities from the Groves Creek Marsh, Skidaway Island, Georgia - 071410BT metaG (megahit assembly) | ecosystem: Environmental > Aquatic > Marine > Intertidal...
ACCGCGCGCGCGGCGATGGATGACGCGCGCGCGTCGCGCGTCCGCGGTCGACGCGCGCGAGGTTCGCTCGAGGTTCGCTCGCGCCGTGGATGCGCGCGCGGATAGACCCTCGAGCGATGGGCGCGCGGCGACGCGGAAGCGAGGCGTACCTTGGCGGACGCCTTGGCGGACATAGAGGTGGTGAAAATGGCAGACATGGCGGTCGTGCGGTGTGCGCGCGTTCGAGAGTGCGGGACGCGCGCGCGGGCGAGGTTCGGTCGACCGACCCACGCGCGAGGGCATGGGCGGTCGTCGTGCCGACATGGACTCCAGGTGTCCGAAAAAAGAGGTTTTGCGTATTCAAGATGTTGGAAACAGGATGTAAGAATGGATTGTGAGGAACGTGATGTGCGGATGGGATTTTTGTGTTTGATCATGATTTTGCGTGTTTGTGTATGGTCTGTATGTCCGAGATGTACGTGTGGACGTACTCGCGTCGTCGCATCGCGACGCTTATCCGATCGCGCGCGGCGTCCGCGGCACAGTCGGCGCGTCGGCGCGCGTCGACGGCGGCGATGTCGACGTCGGCGGCGATGTGGACGTCGATGGCGATGTTGACGTCGATGCGGTCGCGGTCGGGGCGCGGGACGTCGTCGAGGGGGCGTTCGACGCGCGCGCGGGCGACGGTGGAGGGACCCGAACGGCGGGGACGGCCGAGAAAGGAGGTGCACCGAGGCGACGCCGAGGGCGTGCGGAAACACCTCGCGGCGCTGTCGATCAAGTTTCCGGAGATGATGCGCGCGGAGGATGGATCCGAGGCGGTGGTGCCGCGCGCGGTGGAGGAGGAGGTGGAAGAGGAGGAGGCGGCGGAGGAGGCGGCGGAGGAGGCGAAGAGGGCGGCGACGCGCGCGGCGGCGCGCGTGTCGTTGGCCGCCTCGCGCGTGGGCACGCGAAGGAGCGTGGAATCGAGGAAAAAGATTGGGGCGGCGCAGCGCGAGCGGTGGAAGAACGCGAGGTTGGCGGCGGGTGCGTCGGCGACGACATCGTTTGGAGACGTCTCAGAAGCCGCGCCGCTCACGGCGCAACAGAGAAAGGACAAGGCAGCCAAGGAACGGACGGCGAAGTTGACGAAACTGATCGCGATGAAAAAGTCGACGTCTCGGGCAGAGAAGATCGCGTCGTCGAGCGTCAAGGTGAATCAGTTTTCGTACGAGCTCAGCGCGTACACAAGACTGCGCGAAGAGTTGGCGAGCTGGAGCGACGGCTTCGAGCAAGCCAAGGGGCGTCGACCAAACTTTAAGGATGTGCAAAAGACGCGCATTCCTTGGTTGATCGAATCTTTCAAAGAATACGTTCGATTACGGAACAAACTCATCTCCGAAACGCCGAAAATTCGAGGAGAAGTTGGCAAGTTGGCCAAGCAGACGCTTCCAACGCCAAGATCGTTACCCTTGGGAGAGTTGCGATTATCAATCGACGACGACAACGACGACGTCGGCGGCGACGATGAGAAGAAGGACGACAATTCCTTTTCGGTCTTCAACTTTACTCGGTGATCGAAGCGGTGTCCATGTTGTAGAAGTTTAGCTTGTAAAAGTGGGTTGTGTGAAAGTATCAAATTCTAGTAAATACGTGGCATTAAAAGTATAACGTTGAATTGTTTCTTCTGCGCGTGAAAACATAACAAACATCTTACACGATGGGCTGCGCTTCGAGATCGAACAGGCTCGACCCGATGACGCTGCATCGTCGCATCTGTCCCGGCTCGATCGGCGGCAAGCCCTTTGTTTTATCCTCCGTGACGAATACGACTGGATCAATATCCGGAGCCTCGAGCGTCGTCCGCCCGATGAATGCTTGCATGTCCTCATCCCAATTATCTATTAACACATCCACGTCCGTACCGACGCGGCTCATCGCGAAATCTTCGCTGATCTCCTGTTGCTGCGACACAAGTTGATCTCGGCGAAGCGCTCGGATTTCCTCCGGCACTTGGTCGGGGTACTCCATGGCGGGAGTGCCGTCCTCTTCGCTGTACGCAAACGCGCCGAGACGTTCGAACTTGAAATCGCGGCAAAACTTCATGAGCTCCTCGTGTTCCTCCTCCGTCTCTCCCGGGAAACCACTGATAAAGGTGGTGCGGAGCGCTAAACCCGGAATTCTGTCGCGCAGCTTGTACAACAAATCCTCGGTGTGCTGACGAGGAGGTCTATTCATTCGCAAAAGCGAGAGGTTGGTGATGTGTTGAAGCGGAATATCAATGTATTTGCACACTTGCGGAATGTCTGCGATCGCCTGCACGAGCTCATCCGAAAAGTAGGATGGGTACGCATACAAAATGCGCATCCACTCGATACCCTCAACCTCTGCGAGCGCATACAACAACTCCGCCAACCCGCGACCGTCGCTCGCTCGCATATCGATTCCCCACTGATTCGTATCCTCCGCGATCAAGTTGAGCTCGCGCACGCCCGAATCCGCCAACGCCTTGGCCTCGTCGATGATCGAGTCCCACGGCTTGGAGCGGAAACGCCCTCGGAAACTCGGAATTGCGCAAAAAGTACACTTGTGATCGCACCCCTCCGCCACGCGAAGGTACGCGTAGTGCTTGGGCGTGATTCTTAATCTCTTCACCTCCTCTCTGAACGGTGGACTCGCCCCTCCCACCTGCACTCGCGCCTGCTGCGGAATCAAGAGTCCCGGCTCCGCCTCCACCCCGAGCAACCCCCCCACCGTCTTGGGCAAGTTTCCGTAGTTTTCAAACCCCACGATCACGTCCGCCTCCGGCAACTCGTTCGCCAGATCGCTCGCATACCTCTGCGCCAGACATCCCGTGACGATGATCTTCTTGCTCCCGTCCTTGCTCAACTGCGACGCCTCCAAAATCGCCTCGACGCTCTCATTCTTCGCGTCCTCGACGAATCCGCACGAATTGATTATGATGGCGTCCGCCTCGTCGTGATCGTCCGTGATCTCGAATCCGTTCGTGTAGAGATCACCGAGCATCACCTCTCCGTCCACCGTGTTCTTCGGGCACCCGAGCGAGACCATGGACACCTTTTTCCGCGCGGCCGCTGCGGCGGACGCGTCGCCGGCGGCGCGGTCGGGCTCGGCGATGGATTTCGTCGACGCGCGACGCGCGCGGGCGTTCGAGCGTCGCGCGCGGGCGTTCGGACGTCGAACGGCATCGACGGCGATCGGTCTCGCGTGCGCGCGCGCCATGACGAGCGTCGAACGGGCGCGACGGCGAGAGAATGTCGACGGCGAAAAGCGCAGGGCTGCAACGTCGACGAACTCGCACGTCGCGGGGAGCGCTAACGGCGAGTCGTGACCCCTCACACGAGGGACGGACTCTCGTGGACGGGCAGCCTGGACGGACGCGTCGAACGCGCGTCGAACGCGCGGTCGTGCTCGCGCCAAGCTCGCGTCCGCGCGCGCGCCTTATGCGACGCGCGCGTTGTACAGCGATCGACGCTAGTTGTGTGCGTGGCAAATCGAACGTGTGCATTAAAATGTGGAGGATATCGAAACGACTCACGCGCGGCGGTAGCGATAGACGCCCGACCACGAGTCGCCGTTTCGAAGCGCGATGTTCACCTCGCGGACGAGGACGCCGGCGTCGTCGACGCGAAAGGTCTCGGTTTGTGAGCCCGGGAGATCGTCGGACCACGAGATGACAAGTTGGACGACGTCTTCGTCGAGGGCGGTGACGACGCCGGTTTGGTCGCCCGCGCGAAGGTCTCGTCGCGGCGTAGCCGCGGGCGTGCCGTCGATGGGATACGTCTCCGCGATTTGAATGATGCCGGCGGACGAGGCGACGCCCCAGGATGACGGCGTCGGACGCTCGATGCGAAGGTAATTCAATAGACCGGCGGCTTGACGGAAGACAATGTTCATGTCCATGATGTCCATAAGGGGCTCCTCGTTCGGGCACTCGGCGTCAATCTTACGCCAGTATCCCACGGTGGCGTCGAACGCCGCCGTGGACGTGATCGGTTCGGGCGCCTTTGGTTCACTTTCAACCGTCGGCGTCGTCTCGGGCGTCGTCTCCGGCGTCTCCGGCGTCGCCTTCGCGGCGTCGCCGTTTTTCGGCACGGGGGGCGCGCGCGCGCCGTACGGCGTCTCCGGCGTCGAATACGACGCGCTCATCGTGCTACTCGACATGATGGCGTTCGCCGCCATCTCCTCAACGGTGTCTTCAAAGCTAGAGTCCATCGTCGTCGACGAAGACGACGACGACGACGCGGAGGAGGAGGAGGACGCCGACGACGACCCTTCGCCGCCGACGTCCGCCCCAGCCATCGCCGCCGCCACCGCGTCTGCCGCCGCGTTCACCGCCGCGTCGTCGAACGCCTCATCGTGACGAACCGACGACCCACCCTCGCTTCCATCGACCCCGTTTTGTTCTTCATCTTCCGCGTACTCCACCGCCGGCATCAAATACTTTTCATACACCTCCTCGGGCACCGCGCCCCGCGCCGCGCGTCGCGCCTCCGCCGTCGCGCGCACCCCGATCGCCTCCAATCGATCAATCTCGCGCTCCGTTCGCCGAATCACGTCCCCGAAAACATCCGTCGACGTTCGCAACGATTCAGCGAATTCAAACACATCTTTAAACCCATCCGACGGTCCCCGGGACGCGCGCGCCGCCAAGTCGCCGACGACGCCGATCGCCACCCTGGGCGCGATGAACGCGGCGTGCGTCGCGTCTTCTCTCGCGCGCGTCGTCGCCGACGTCCCTCGACGCGCGCGCGTGGACGCGTTCGTGTTTTCACCGCCCGTCGTCGGCGCGAACGCGGTGTCGTACTCGAGCGGCGAGTCGTCGTCGTCGTCGTCGTCATCGTTTTTTTCGTCACCCGCCGCGCGTCGTCGCTCCGCGCTCGCGATCGGGACGATCTTCCGTCGCGGGCCGCGTCGAACGCCCGCACCGCGTCGGAGATCGTTCTGCGCGCGCGTCACGCACGCGCGACCGCGAATCGAGGCGAGGGTGACGCGCGACATGAGGGAGATGCGGCGCGATGTGCCGCGACGTCATTCGAGCGCGCATCGTCATCATGGCGACGCACACCGCGCGCGCGTCCGTGACGACGCCCGCGACGCGCGTGGGACGCGCGCGAACGTCGTCTCGACGACGGGTCGTCGCGCGCGCGAGCGATGAGGACGCGACGACGCGACGAAAGGCGCTCGCGCTCGCGGGAACTGGGCTCGCCGCGGTCGCGCTCGGAAACGCGTCGTCGTCTCCGGCGCGCGCGAGCGACGACGACGCGAGCAAGCAGTGCGCGACGAAGGACACCGCGCCGTTGTTGTGCGTGCTCGAGGTGACGGATAAGGTGTACATGGACGTGACGATCGGAGACGAACCCGCGGGACGCATCGTTCTCGGGTTGTTTGGCAAGGAGGCGCCGCGGACGACGGAAAATTTCAAGGCGCTGTGCACGGGAGAGAAGGGCTTCGGGTACAAGGACTCCATCTTCCATCGCGTGATTCCGAATTTCATGCTTCAGGGGGGTGATTTCCAGCGCGGGGACGGTCGCGGCGGGTATTCCATTTACGGCGGTAAATTCGCCGACGAAACCTTCGCCGTGCCCCACGTCGGTCCGGGCGTCTTATCCATGGCCAACGCCGGCCCGAACACGAACGGGTCACAGTTTTTCATCACCACCGCCGCCACGCCGTGGCTCAACGGTCGCCACGTGGCGTTCGGGAACGTCATCGAGGGCATGGACGTCGTCCGCGCCATCGAAGCCAATCCCACCGCGCGCGGCGATAAGCCGCTCAAGACGGTTCGCGTCGTCGATTCCGGCGTCTTACCGTGACGCGCTTCCACGCCTTCTATTTTTATTCATCTTTTGGCATCGACGCATCGACGTTTCCCCGCGCGCGCGCGTCCCGACTCGATCGATAAATCTCTCGCGCTCGTCCCTCGCGCGACGCGCGGCGCGAATCCAACCCACCGTCGTCGATCGACCCGTCTCGCCACACCGCGCCTCGCGGCACGCACCACCCCGCGCGCGCGGTCGACCACGGCGTCGGGAGACATGTCTATCGACCGCGGCTCGGCGGACGTCGCGCGCGCGTCGTCGCGCTCGACGACACGGCGGCGGCACCGTCATCGACGCGGCGGCGACCGAGACCGACGACCGACGAACGGCGCGACGACGACGACGATGCGCGAGACGGTGGACGCGGTGGACGCGGTGCGAAACGCCCGAGAGGCGAAACGTCTCGCGGAGGAGACGCGCGGGAGAGCGCCTCGGGAGACGACGCGCGAGAGAGGGGAGCGAGAGGACGGGGCGGGCGGCGGCGCGGCGGCGAACGCCGAGGCGAGGCGCAAGCGACGAAAGATCTTGGCGACGCTGGATGAGGTACGACGGGCTAACGAGCGTGGGAGCGCGAACGCGTTGGAGAACGCGAAACCGGTGCCTGGGGCGGGTGGCGCGGGAAGCGGGAGAGACGCGCGGGCGAGAGGGAGAGGGACGGAGGCGAGCGCGAGGGGCGGCGGCGGCGGCGGCGCGAGACGACGGACGAGCGCGGACGCGAGTGGACGCGGGAGGAAGGATGCGTCGACGCGAGATGGACGTGGAGGCGCGCGCGAGGGCGCGAGCAGGGAGGAGGCGAGAGAGGAACGGGAGGAGGGCGCGAGACGAGGGGAGGCGCCGGGGGGGTCGGGAGACGACGAGTCTTCGGACGACGATTCAGACGACGATGGATTCGATGAGGACGAGAGCGACGATGATTCGGACGACGACGAGAGCGATGAGGACGACGAGGAGAGCGAGAGCGAGAGCGAGTACGAGGATGAGTACGAGGACGAGGACGAGGAGTTGGAAGGCGGGTCGGAGGACGAGTTGGATGAGTTGAGAGACGCAATGGACCGAGACGATCCCGAGGCTGGTTTGCGCGCGCTTTTGAGACGTTTGAGCAACGTCGCGGGCGGTGGCATGCAGGCGGGGTTCGTTCGACCGGGTGGATCGGCCAAGCTCAAGGAAATCTTGCAGGGGATGAAGCAGATGGACGATCCCTCGGCGCAGATGGCGGCGCTGAGCGAACTCAACGAGTTGCTCGTAATCTCGGGTGAGGAACTCATGATGAGCATCCCTCTCGACTCGTTCGTTCCGGTTCTGGTGGAGATGATGACCATGGAGTACATGCCGGACATCATGCTGCTCGCCGCGCGCGCCTTGACGACGATGGCGGACGTCATACCTCCGTCGAGAGGCGCCATCGTGCACCACGGCGCGTTACCGCTGTTTTGCTCGCGTCTGCTCACCATCGAGTACATAGATCTCGCCGAACAGTCGCTGCAAGCGTTGGAGAAATTAAGTCAAGATTACGGCGCGGAGTGCGCGCGTCAGGGCGCCCTGACGGCGTGTCTCTCGTACCTGGACTTTTTCTCTCTTGGCATGCAGCGCGTGAGCTTGCAAATCGCCGCCAACATTTGTCGACAGCTTCCGAGCTCCACTTTAGACGGCGCCATGGACGCCGTGCCCATCCTGACGAACCTCTTGGCCCACGAAGATCCGCGTCTCGTCGACTCTTCGTGCGCGTGCTTGACCAATCTGGCGACCAAGATGGCGAAGGACTCATCGGAGCGCGTCGTCGCGTTGTGCCAGAGCGGTCTCGTCGCCAAGGTGATGGATCTCATCTCCGCTTCATCGACTCGCACGGTGAGTCCGCTGACGCATCACGCGCTCATCAAGCTGTTGAACGTGTGCGCGAAGCACAATCCGGACGTGGCGCTCGAGCTTCTTCGCGGCAATTTGCCCGCAACCTTGTCCGTCGCCTTGTCTCGATGCAAGGTGCTCACCACCACGAGCGCCGGTCCTTCGTCGGCGTCGCCCGCGAGCAGCGGAGTCGCGTCTCCAATCATGACATCGGATCAGTTGTTGGAGGTCGCCACGCTCGCCGACACCTTGTTACCGGTAGTCAATTCCAAGTCGAGGTCGGCAAAGAAGGAACAGTCGCTGTGCTCGCAAAACGTACCGGTGTTAACCACTCAAGAACCAGAGTTGTTGGTCAACTACGCGACGAATCTGATCAACGTTTTGATGCAAGCGGTCGACTCTAGCGTCCCGCAAAGCGTCAAGGTCAAGTGTCTGTCCGCACTCACAAAGTGGACGCAGCTTTCATCCGAACAATCATTCAAGACGATCGTCGAGACGACGACGCTCGCGGCGTTCTGCGCTACTCAGCTTTGTTCTCGAGAGGCGCGACAAATAGAAGGATGCTTGGATCTCGTGGAGTTTGGCATGGAAAAGAAGACGTTGGACATGGCGAGAATACTCCGAAAGGAGGGCGCAGTTCACGCGTTGAAGCGACTCTTTGAAGAGAACGAGCGATTAGCCAACACCATGGACGCCGCTGCGCCCGCCAAGTCGCCCGCCGGGGACAACACGAAGACTCCGGCCGGACTCGTACCGGCGCTTGGAGGTGGCTTGAGAGGCGTGGCCGCGCGTAATGCGGCGATGACGTCAGACGGTCCCGAGTACCGTGCCGCCTTGGCGCACGCGAGCAGAGTGTACAACAAGTATTTTTCAGCCTCCGAGCAATCTGAGGCGGAGAATCCTAGCGTAGAACGTTTGCGACGGGCGAGCTCTTCGCTTCGTATGACGGGTGATATCGCTTCGTTGACTGAATTTCTGGACTCTGTCTCCGGTGCGAGCACTTTCGAACTTCTCGAGAGCGACTCCGTCGGGGCGTTGAAGGAATACCTCGCGCCGAGAGACTGGAAAGATACGAAAATGCTCGTGGACAAGTACGCCGCATTCATCAAGGCCATCACTTGCGCCAAGGAACCCGCAGCGTTTGAAAATTTGATCAAACGTTTGTCCGATGCGTTGGCATCGTGCGAAGACTTGTCCATAGCCGTGACGAGTATTCAGCCGTCGTCGTCTCGACGCGGTCGAGACAACTCGGCCGACGACGCCAACTTAGTTGGTCTGGTTCGTCCTTTCAAGATTAGATTCAAACTCGCCGCCGATTCTACCGATGGTCTCAGCAATCACTCCAATAACGTCATGTTGGTGGAGCCGTTCGCGACGCTGAGCGCCATCGAGGATTTCTTGTATCCGCGAGTGCACAAGCCGGGAAGACGCCTGGAGGCGCCTCGCCGATCTTCTCGATTGTCTCCACCCGCCGACATGGAGCACGACGGCGACGAGGAAGATGACGATGAAGAAGGAGACGAAGACGAAATTATGAGCGACGACGAAGCGACGCTCGTCGGTGAGGATGCCGACGAGGATGGGGGACAATTGGATTTGACAAACGAAGACATTGAGCAAGACGATGACGAAGGTGACGTGGAAGGTGGCGCTCCGCTGCACCCACCGAACTCGTTTGCCGCTCGCGCCGCTGCAGGAGCGTCGACAAGACGTCTCACGTTTTCAGTCGATGGGACGATACTGAATCCTCAAACGACCGTGTTGCAAGTCGTCGCCTTCATCGCTCGACAAAGCGGTGTATCCATGACGGAGCTCAACTGGGAGAAAACGAACACCATCACGTATCAAAATGCAAAGGCGACGGACGTCGTTCCAGACACGCTCCAACTCGGTGGTGTCGTCGACGAGTCCAAGGAGGAGCTATCAAAGGTGAACGAAGCCGTTGCCGAGCTTGGTAACAGTGAGATGCGGGCGACGCTCGGTTCTTTCGTGCCGGCTCTCTGTGGTAGTGTGACGAAAGCTCTTGCGCATGAAGAAGCTTCGGACCAGTTGAATGATCTACTCGTCGTTTTGACCGTGTTACACGAACTCAGCGTCTCATCAGCTCGTATTTTGAGCAAAACCGAGGACGCCGGCTCGGCGGTCCGCAGAGTTTCCTTGCCGAAGGAGTCATTCATTCACGGCAAGCTCACGGGTAAGCTCACGCGTCAATTACAAGACACCGTGACTCTTTGCAGCTCGTCGACCCCAGCTTGGTGCACTTCATTGACTCGCGCATGCCCGTGGTTGTTTCCGTTTGAGAGTCGTTACAAGCTCTTCAAATGCGTTGCCTTCTCGCTCTCTCGAACTCTGCATCATCTTCACGGCGCTGGAAGTGAGAGTGGTGCGCTCACTACCGATGGGGGACGTGAAATCAGAGTTGGACGTCTTCAACGTCTGAAAGTGAGAGTGAACCGCGAGCACATCTTTGCGAGCGCGAAGAAGGTGTTCAACCTTCCCAACGTGACAAAGATGGTCCTCGAGGTTGAGTTCTTCGAAGAGGTTGGCACCGGCACTGGTCCGACGCTCGAATTTTTCTTCTTACTCTCCAAGCAATTCAGACGACGCAAGCAACACATGTGGTTAGATACCGGCGTGGCGAGCCAAGACGACCTCGTCGTCGCTCCGCACGGGTTGTTCCCGGCGCCCATCACGCCTCCTCGAATGAACGGAAAGACGCACGCCTCACGTCTGAAGAGCTTCAATCTCTTGGGTAAAGTCATCGGTAAGACGTTACAGGATGGTCGCATGTTGGATTTACCGCTCGCTCCGGCGTTTTACCGAATGCTTCTCGGACAATCACTTGGACTTCACGATATTCACGGACTCGATCCGGCGCTCGGGAACACGCTTCGTCGACTCGATGCTGCTGCGAACGAGATCGAGAAAATGAAACGCGAAGGCGCTTCCGAGAGTGAGTGGAGCCAGATCACGATCGACGGTGCCAAGGTTGAAGACTTGTGCCTCACTTTCGTCATTCCGGGCGTAGACTCGATGGAACTCATCAAGGGCGGATCCGACGTCGCCGTCACGGCGGTGAATCTGAGAGAATACGTCGACGCAGTCATCGATGCGTGCGTCGGATCTGGTGTCGCTACATATTTCGAATCGGTTAGAGCGGGTTTGGAAGAAGTTTTCCCTCTCGCTAGACTGAAAATGTTCAGCGAGAGCGAACTCGACGCCGTCATCTGTGGCGAGGGGGAACGGTGGACGCCTGAGATGCTCGCGGAGTGCATCACGTTTGACCACGGCTACAACGCGCAGTCTCCGCCCGTCAAGAACTTTTGTGAAATTCTCAGTGGCTTCAACAGCGATCAACAGCGCGCATTCATGCGCTTCGTCACCGGAGCTCCCAGGCTTCCTCCGGGTGGCTTGGCCGCCCTCCAACCTCGACTCACGGTGGTGTGCAAACAACCGTCATCGGCGGTTGGATTGGCTGCAGATTCTCCTCCCGTAGCGGTTGGAACGCCGCTCGCGGACGGAGACTTACCTTCGGCCATGACTTGCGCGAGCTACTTGAAATTACCGCCCTATTCGTGCAAAGAAATCATGTCAGAGCGATTAATATACGCCATGACTGAGGGTCAAGGAAGCTTTGACCTCTCTTAAAACTTACTTGAATTGAACTTCACGATCACAAATGCTAGATTTCTAGTGTAGATACCTCATAGCGGGTAGATGTAAATTGTACAGCAATTTTCGCATTTCACGATTGAAAGTACCCAGAGTGTCCCGGATACTGATGCGGCGGCATCGGCGGCGCTTGCGCGCCGTACTGCGGCGAAGGATACGCTTGCGGCGGATGTTGTTGGTAGTACCCCTGCGGTGGTGGCGGAGGAGGATGAAAATGCATTTGACTCATTTGATTCGCCATGTGTGCGGCGCGTTCTTCGGCTCGAGCTTTTTCGTTGCGAAGCTCTTCGGCGAACGCTTCCTTCTCCAACTTGCGAGTGCTCGCATACTCCTGCGCGTCGATGAGTGTGCGACGAGCGGCATCGAGAAATCCCGTGTAAAAGCGCACGCCTTGTTCCATGCCATTGCGCAAATCGTCCACGACGGACAACGCGTGACGGATGCTGTGCTCGTGCGACTGAACGTCTCGTCTCAACGTCTCCACGTCGTAGATTTCTACAAACTTTTCATGCAGCGAGCGCAGACGCGAGAGAGCATCCGATTGTTTCGAGATGTTCACCATGACATCGACTTTGGCTTGTTCATACTTCTTCATCTCCGCGTCGAAGAAGGCGTCCAGACTCTCACCCGACTGCGCCATGAGCTTGGGAAGAATGTTGTCCTCAGCCTTGGTCTTTCGCATCGAGTCCTCGATTCCGGCTCGTTCGTTACCGATACTCTCCAGAATTTCGAGCGTTTCTTGAATGTCCGTCGCCACGGAGGCGTCTTCCTCGACCAAGGCGAGAGGTTGCTTGAGAGTCGGCGCGTTGTGCTTCATGTTTTCTTCGTCCAGTAACTCGAGCACGCCATCGGCGCCCTCCACCCGACCCTTCAACTGCACGTCGCTCTTCGTCGCCACCTCTAAATCAACCTCGAAACGTTTCAAGTGACGCATCAGCTCGGCATTTTGTGACGCCGACGGCGGACGTCGCCAGGCGGCTTCTCCGAACGTGATGCGAGACGCGGCGTCCTCCGCAGCTTCCGTCTCCAAGGTTTCTCTAATCGTCGTCACGACGCCGGAGCACTGACGATTGAGCTCGTCGACGCGCTCGAGACTCTTCGTTAGCGTGTTTCCACCTCCAGACGATCGGAAAGCCGTCACGCGCTCTTGTAAATCGCTTCTCAGCGGCAACGCCGTCGAGAGAGCGATGAGCGTCTCGGGAAGCTCCATCTCTCGCAATGCGAGGCGCGCCTCGTCGCTCGCAAGCGCGAGTGTCTCCGTTTCGTTTCGAATCAAATCATCCACCATTTCTGTGTATCGACTGAGCGCCTTGGTACCGCTATCGGGAACGATGTTTTGGAAGAGCGTCACGCCGACGGGTGAAAATTGTTCCGCCGGCGGTTCGATCGCCTTGACCAAGTTTGCCGCCGCAAGTGGGGGCAAGTCCTCGACTCTCGGCACGCGCTCCATGTACACGCAATCGTTATCCCGCTCTAAACTTTTCAACTCTGGCAACAGCTCATCGTTGAGGAGCGCTTTCGCTCGCTCGAGGCCAGCGTCACTCGCGACGACGCGCGCCTCTTGAATCGCCGCGGTGAGCAGACTCGTCGCCTGCCGCGCTCGAGCAATCGCCGGTCCCACATTGGTCTCGTCGGCTTCAAGCACCACCTTACCCGCGAGTCGCAAAGCCGTGGCACCCAATTGCGCGCTCTTCAGCTTGACGTGCGTCAACATGCCGTCGTCCAAGTACCCCGCGAGTCTCGACATGGCCGTCGCGCTCTCGTCGTAATACAATCGCGCCTGCTGCGCCAACTTGGACATCGTCGCCGCGCTCGTCTTTGCGTTTTGTCTCGCCTTTTCATAAAAGCACTCCTGCGCCTGCGCCAACTGAAGCTTCGACATGGCGTCGCAATACTCTCGACTGACGTCAATCGTGACGCTTCCCTCGAAGAGTTTTCTCTCGCTCAAATCGCCCACCATTCCAAACGCCCCCGCCGACGCCTGAAACGCCGCGCACGCGCGCTTGATCCCGTCCTCGCTCCCGGAACCAAACTCTTGCGCCCCGATCCTCGACAACAGCGCCGCGTAATTATACAACACGGCACACTTTTCGTACTGCACGTCCCTGACGGAGACGGCCGCCGGCGACGCTCTCGGTCCGCGTCCCGCCTCGAACCACGCGAAATCCACCTCGGCGTGTCCCTCGCACCTCGAGATCGGTATCCTCGACTCGATCGCACACAGCGCTCGATAATACGACGTCAACGCCTCCTTCGCGCGCGTCGCCTCCACCGCCACCGCCGTCCCTCCGATGCCCCCATCCACGCCGCCGCCGCCGCCGCTCGTCGTCGCCGAAATCGCCCCGTCTCTCAACCGCTGCGCCTCGCCGAAATCCTCCCCGCACGCGTCCGCGTCCGACGCAGAAAACGTCTCCTCCACGTACGCGCGCAACGGCGTCGCCACGTCCGTCGACGCTCCCTACACCGCGCGAATCGTTCGTTCACGAGTCAGTCCGTCCGTCGTCCGTCGTCGTCGTCCCACGACGTCGAAATCAAAACCATTCGCAATCGCAATCCCAATCGCGATCCTCCCGTCACGCACGACGTCGCATCGCGTCGACTCGAATCGACGCGCACCCGCTTGGCGCGAACGCCGTACAACATCACCACCGCGCCGTCGCCGGTCGCCGTCCCGTCCGTCGTCCTCCGTCGTCCGCGCGAATCACCGCGCGCCGTGACGACGACCGACGACCGACGACCGACGGGACGGGACGGGACTCCTCGACCGATCATGACTCACCAAAGGCACGCGTGTACGTGACACATACATACATAATATGGACACGTGGCCGCGCGCGAGGGTGGCCAACGGCACTACAGATACTACTAAAAGGAGTACTCTACGACGTACGTACTCCATACTGGCACCGATTACGTACTATATACTCCACACGGGCGTGGCTCAATGGCATGACGAAGTAACTTTTTATCATTTACATGTATCGTATTTAGTATACACGTAAAGCTATCCGAATAATATAAAATACAATGTAATTCAAGTACATAGGAGTCCATCTATTCACCAATCATCCATCCAACCCACTCCGCCGGATCTTGCGTGGATGCTTTTCCAATGCAGCGACTGCGCGTTTTCGCGTTACACTAGTGACATTGTCATTCTACAACGTGTCTATGTGCAAACAGTGTGGGGTCCTAGCGCCACCCCCGTCTCGCCGTTCGCCCGGGAGACGAGTGTGGTGGAGCGTCGTCGCGTCGCGTTCGATCGACCGTCGCGCGTCGCATCGTCGTCCGTCGGCGCGGCGCGGAGTGGGACGCGCGCGATGGCCGGGACGCGTGACGCGTGCGCGGTGCTCGCGCTCGCCGCCTTCGTCGGGAACGCGGGGGTGTCGGTGACGGGATTCGGCATGGCGATCGTCTACCTGCTCGTCGTGCAGCTCGCGGATGCGTGCGGGTACGAGGTGGGCGCGCGGTACGCCGTCTTCATCCAGTCGTTGTCGCTGTTGGCGGCGCAGCCGATGTTGTTGAAGAACGCAAAGCCGAGGAGGTACGCGACGCCGTCGCTGATGCGGCTGTTCGTGCCGGTGACGGTGGCGTCGACGCCGTTGGGACAGTTGGCGAGCGACTACGTGAACGCGAAGTGGTTGCAGTTGATCTCGGGCGCGCTCGTGTTGGGCGTGGGGACGTTTGAGATGTACAGGAATCGAGCGTTGATCGCGGCGGTGGTGCGGTCGGTGACGCCGCGCGGCGAGGCGGCCGAGGAGGAGGCGACGTCGATTGGGGATTATCGCGTGCTCGAGGAGCTCGGGAGCGGGACGCAGGCGGTGGTGAAACTCGCCGAGCACAAGCAGTCGAATAAGCGGTACGCGATGAAGATTATTAAGAAGACGAAGGGTACGCAGAAGAAGGACTCGATGACGATGACGGTGGACGACATGGCGAGAAAGGAGGCAGAGTTTCTCAAGCACCTGAACCATCCAAACATCATTCGGTTGGTGGAGGTGATAGAAACGGACGATCGTTGGTATTTCGTGATGGAACTCGTTCGCGGTGGTGAGCTCTTCGATTATCTCGCGGATAACGGCGCGTTCGACGAAGCGACGGCGCGTAAACTCATGAGACAGCTTCTCGAGGCGACGCAGCACATGAATACGCAAGGCATCATGCACCGCGATTTGAAACCGGAGAACGTGATGCTCGCTGAAGCGATCACGAACGACGGCGCTCCGCCCGTGGTTAAAATCGCTGACTACGGTCTCGCCGAGTTTATCGAGAATTCGGGTAAAGATTCGACGTTTTTCGGGACACCTAACTACAGTTCTCCAGAGATGTTGGATCCCGAGACGGAGTATAAGGTTGAATACGGTAATGCATGCGACATGTGGAGTCTTGGTGTCATCTGTTTCAACTTGCTCGCCGGATTTCACCCGTTCGACGATGAGTGCGCCGATCCACCGCTCCTCGAGCAGATGCGAAGCGGTCTCTTCAACTTTGACCATCCCGTGTGGGAGAACATTTCGGACGCTGCGAAGAAGTTCATCCGTGAATTGCTCGAAGTCGACCCCATGAAACGTCTCGATCCGTCCGGTGCCCTCAACCACAAGTGGATGACAACGTCGTCTTCAACACCAGTCACCGGCGCGGTTCGCACCGGGCAGTATAAAAAGAGATCCGTCGATCCGAACGCTCCGGTTTTTTTCATGATTGGTTCTCAGCGCTCTGGTTCCAACTGGCTTCGCACGATGCTCGACGAACGCGAGGATCTCGCCTCGCCGCATCCGCCGCACATCATGCGCGACTTTATGCCCATCCTGGACAAGTTTGGTAATCTCGACGATCCCGAACGCTTGCGCGTGTTGATCGATCACGTCTGCACATTCGTGGAGCGAAATCAAGTCCCTTGGTTGACCATTCATAACCGAAAGATCAGCTTTAATCGCGCGGAAGCGGAGCGATTCGTCACCGAACAGCTCTCCTCACTCCGCGAAAAGGCTAACGGCGCCAAACTTCCTAAGGGCATGCCCCTTCTCGCCATCTTTGACTTTGTTTACAACGAGTTTACCATCGCGAGCGACAAGCGGATTTGGATTTGCAAGTCCATGGGTATGTCCAAGTTCCACGACATGCTCCTGCAGTATTACGGTGAACATCGGCTGCGCTATGTATACCTCGTCCGCGATCCGCGCGACGTCGCCATGTCCTTCATGAAGACGCCCGTCGGCGACTGCCATTACTTCCCCATCATCACCAAGTGGTGCGGACTTCAAGATGCCGTGTTACCCATCATGGAAACGCACTCGCACTTGTTGTTGAAGGTGCACTACGAAGAGCTCCTCTCCGATAAAGAGAACACCATCAAGAAGATTTACGACTTCATCGGCAAGCGTCGATTCGGAATGGGCCAACGCCGAGGAAGCGTGTTGGGTTTGGAGGACGTCAGTACTCTCATCGGGAACGCGAAACACGGTAGACAAGCAGCGGCGGCGGCGCATCTGTCGTACCAGTTTCAAAATCTCGTGCGAGGTCCATCCTTTGCCGCGAAACAACACGCAAAATGGCTCAACGGATCCGAGCCCCTCTCGAATGAAGATCTCATGCTCATCGAATCCGTCGCGCACAATCACATGAAGCGCCTCTCGTACGAGCCACACCTCGTGCCTCACAAGAGACAGCCGCTCGTGTTCACGGAGGAGCAAAAGGCTGAGTTCGCTCGCCTCAATAAACTCGCCATTGAGAACATGATGACGACGCTCGAGGTGGAGAATCCTGGCGACGCCCAGCGACGAAAGCACCAAGCGGAGGTGCTCTCCATGCCGGCGGAGATGATATCAGCCAAAGAAGACGACTCGTGCGTCGAGATCGGCGACGATTCGGACGCGTCGCAGTATCCTCGAGATTGGCCCAAGAACGCGGAGCTTTACGGATACCTCACGCAGGAGGAAGTGGCGGCGGGATTGACGGCGCGAGAGCACAAAACCTCGTGCGGCGACCGCACCACCATCCGCTGGGCGGCGTTATCCCAAAAGGGATACTACCCGACCGATTTCAAGAGGCTCAAGAAGAATCAAGACTCTTTCGATCTTCAAGCCAACGTCGCGGGACGCGAGGGTAAGCACTGGGCGGCCGTCTTCGACGGTCACGGAACCACCGGCGACGCGTGTTCAAACTTTGCCAAGCTCGGCATCTTCAAGGAGTTTGAGTCCGCCATGCGTCGCGGCGACGTCGCCTCCTCGGCGCTCCGCGAGGCCCACGAGGTCGTCAATCAAGCCCTTCACGACGACGACACCATCGACGACGAAAAGTCCGGCACGACGTCCGTGTGCGTGTACTTGGAAGACGCCTCCCTGTGCATCGCCAACGTCGGCGACTCGGTGTGCATGCTCGGCAAACTCACCTCCAAAGACTCGACCGCGCGAACGCTCGAGGCGCACGTGCTGATGAAGGAACACACGCTCACGGACGACGATGAACGCGCGCGCATCGAGCGCTCGGGCGGTCGCGTGATGAAGGAATCAGACATCGACCGCGCGGCGGCGCTATCCAAAACGTCGGCGATGCGCAGCTTTAAAAAGAGCACCTCGCGAAAAGAGGTGGACGAAGGCGAGCAGCTTCGCGTGTACGCCGCCTCGGGCAAGAATCCAGGAACAGCGTTTTCGCGATCGATCGGTGATTCCATGGCGGAATCCCTGGGCGTCATCGCCGAGCCGGACATTGAGCGATACGCGCTCCGACCCGAGGATCGCGTCGTCGTCTTGTGTAGCGACGGCATCACGGATTTTATCCCTCCCGACGAGGTCATGCGAGTGTGTGCGCTGTACGAGACTCCCGCCGAGGCGTGTCGCGCGCTCGTGGGAGAGGCGTACAAGCGTTGGATCGCGAGTGAGGATCGCACGGACGACATTACCGTCATCATTGGTTTCCGAACCGACGACCGCGATCGCCGCGTCGGCGTCCCGCTCGCCGAGACGCAAACCATGGAAGAACTCACCCCTCGAGGCAAAGCGTGGACCCTCCTCATGGGCTTCTTGAGCGGATTTCTCGGTGGTCTCTGCGGCATTCGCGGCCCTCCCATCATCCTCTACTTTCTCCACGCCCCGATAAAGATGAACAAGGCGGTGCAAAAGGCGAACGGCGCCGTCATCACCGCCGCCAACGTCTTGACTCGCGTCGTCGTGTACGCCATCAAATCCGCCGCCGGCGGCCACCACAGTCAATTCACCAACGACGACATACCTCTGTACATCATCGTGCTCATCGCCAGCGTCGGCGGCGTCGCCATCGGGCAGGACATCTACCAATCCATGCGAGACAGTCAAGCCGTCGTCAAGACGATTTTGTGCTTCTTGCTCCTCTTGTGCGGCGTCTCTCTTATCATCGCCGGGGCGTGAGCGCGGCGTCGTCCTCACGTGTACGTATCGTATGTTGTTGTTATTTACCGGTAGTTGTTATTTAGAGTTAAGGTAGCGAGCGAGCGAGCGAGTGGTACATGCGTTTCGCGCGCCGACGCGTCTCGTCTCCCGCGTCGACGCTGGCGGGCGCGCGCGCGCGCGACATGGTCTAATCGAACACTCGACACTCATCCGCCGAGGGATCCGCGTCGCACAGCGCGTCCATGGGATCGCGCGTCGTTTTACCATCGTTCGCTTTCGCGGCAGCCTCCCGCGCGGCTTCTTCGCGCGCCGCAGCCTCGAAGATGGCGCGCGCCCCGGGGACATCGGACTCGATGGCTTTCCAGTCGTCATCGGATCGGGCGTCGCGCATTCTGTTCTTTTGGTAGCCGCTGAGGGTGTCCCACGAGGCGGCGCGCGCTACGAGGCATCGCGGGCGCGCGATCACGCGCGGACGCGGGGCGACGACGCGCGGTCGAGCGAGGGACGCGGTGAACATGACGCGTCGAGGTGTGAGGGCATCTGTTACAACGGCAAGCCTCACGCGTCGTCGTCGTCGTCGCGTCTGCCGACGAGATCGACGCCGGTCCAGCGATTCGATATCGGCACGTCGAGCGCGCTGAACACGGTCTCGGCCCAACCCTCCATACCGGGGTTTTCCGGGTAGAAGACGTCCGGGAGCTCGCACGCGGCGCACGCCTCGGCGGAGGTTTCGCCGATGCACACGTAGGCGGGTTGGAGCGCGTCTTCGTTTTGGACGAGGTGGTCGTAGAGCGCGTCGCCGCAGAGTTCGACCCAGGCGCGGACGGCGGATGGACTGCCAAAGGTGACGACGTCGGCGGCGACGGCGCGCGCGATGTCGGCGGGGTTGAGACTGGAGACGCGCTCCGTCGAGTAGGTGTTCAGTCGCACCACCGTCGCCCCGCGCGCCTCTAAACCATCCTCCAGCGTCGACGCCGCCTTCTTACTCGCCGGGTATAAAATCAGTGATCCCTGTTCGCACGGTAATTCTCTCGCCATCGTCGCCGCCGTCGCTTTCGATGGTACAAACTGTTTCTCGAGCGCGAAGGCGTCCGGCGCGCCCGCCGCCAACGCGCGTCCCGTCGCCGCGCCCACCACCGCCACTCGCACCCCTTTCGGCCTGCCCGCCGCCTCATACCCTTGTAAAAACACCTTGGCCGCCTCGGGACTCGTCACGCACACCCAATCCCATCGCTCTTTCGTCAACACGTCCGGCAACGCGTCGGCGTCGTCTCCCGGCACCGCCTCCACCAGTGGGAGCTCTAAACACCGCACCCCTCGCGCCTTGAGCGCGTTCATGAGCGCCCCGTTCTTCCCAGCCTCGCGCGTGCACACGACGGTTTTCGATGCGTACGACGACGTCTCGGCGGCGCTCGCGCGCGGAGCGACGCGCGCTCGACTCGGGACGCCCGCGGGCCCGGGAAGACGACGCGTCGAGGATGCGCTCGCGCGGGCGACGCCACGCGCGAGGGCGACGCGAGGGGACGCTCGAGCGGTGGTAGACATGGCCGTGTGCGTCGCGCGCTCGTCTCCGGTGGGGGACGGGCGCGTCGGCGTGTACGGAGGGGACGAGCACGCGGGGGCTGAGCCGCGGGACGGCGGCGACGAGGCGAACAAAGACTACTATGTACAACAAATCTAAGGGCTAACGGTCGACGATGAGGAGGAGGTGTCGATGAATCGCGACACCGAATGCGAGCGCTCGGGAGTCAACGTCGACGCTTGGACGGCGTCTCGGAGATGAATGCGCTGGCCGACTTGTACAGTCGACCGCACTTTAACAACTCGCCGGCGATGTTCAGGCTCTCTATGAACCCGTCGACGTCGGCGATGCCGAGGTTGAGATCCTCGGCGAGGGCGTGGAGATCGCCGACGCTGAAGTAGGCGGAGTCGTTGGAGGCGGTGCGAGCGTTGATGGCGTCGATGAAGAGTTTTGTCTTGCTGCGTTTGGTGGATTTACCGCCGGCGCGGTTGAATCGCAATCGGCCGTGTTGATCGCTCAGCGCGTCGACGAGGGAGGTTTTGATCACCTCAACGGCGTCTTTGGCGTCGTTTGCGGTGACTTCGGTCCGGAGCTCGAGACGCGCGCGAGCCTCGGCGAGACGGACGAGCGACTCGAGTTGTCGTGCCGTCACCGGCGTTCCATCCGCGGGCGCTCGAGAGCGAAGCTCCAGGTAGAACGTTTGCAATATCTCAGCCGCCTCGCCCGTGAGCCTCGGATGACAGTACGCATGCGCGTAGGAGATGTAGTTGCGCATGACGTCGTGCGAGAGGAGTTCCATCGAGTCGTCCACGACGCGCAGACGAGCCCGAAGCGGTACATACGGCTCTTCATCGTCGTTCAAATCTTGCGTCAAAGCGCGAGTCGTCGCGTCCTCGAGCGCTTGTCCGTCGGCATCGATCTCGTTGTAATACGCGTGCAAGTTTTGTCTCGCTTGCGCTCGACGAGCTTGATTGTGTCGACCACTGTGTTGCGCGATAACGTGTTCGCTCAGGTGCTCGTCGAGAATTTCATCCACCGTGTCCAACAAAATGAATATCAAATCAAAGCGGCTCAGCAAGGGTGCGGACATTTTCAAGTTTTCGTTGACAGTTTTGCCGCGGTTGTAATGCCCTTGGACCGGATTAGCGGCGGCGATGATGGATGTTCTCGCCGGAAGCGTGGCGTTGAGACCGGCTTTGCACACCGATACGCTCTGCTGTTCCATGGCTTCGAGCAAAGCCTGGTGCTCGTTCGGCATTTTGTCGAACTCATCCACGCAGCACACGCCTCGATCAGCGAGTACGACGGCTCCGGCCTCGAACGTCTGCGCTCCCGTGCCTGGATCTCTGACCACGGCGGCGGTGAGACCGGCGGCTGAGACTGTTCGACCGCACACGTAAATCGACCGAGGGGCGAGATTCGAGACAGCTTTGAGCATTTGGCTCTTTCCTAGACCCGGATCACCGACGATGAGACAATGCAGAGACCCGCGCGTGGGAACTTTGCCACAGCCCGCGATGGATTTTCGCACGCCGCCGAAGAGGCAGAGTAAGAGACCAAGCTTGACGACGTCGTGTCCGAAAATTTGTGGGCACAGTGAGTGCACGAGCGTCCGCACGATGTCCGCACCGCTCTGTTGACTAAACTTTGCGATGAATTCTAAATCTTTCGCGGAGAGCGTCGGCGCCTGCGTGGACTCGACGTCGTCGTCGGGGTTCGTCTTGGTCTGCTTATCGCTCACAGTGAACCTCTTCTTCCCGAGTTTTGAGACATCCTCTTCCCCGCCTTGGGGCGTCAAAGGCGCGTTCACCGTGTCCCCGGCGTTTTCTTCTTCTCCCTCGCCGTCATCGCTCGCCTTCTCTCCCTTACCCGCCGCCACCGTACACGACCAAGCGTTCAAGTACAGTTCGCTGAGGGCTTGATTTCTATTCCGAGCCAACGCGCCGCCGCCGCCGCCGGCCTCCACGACGTCGCTCTCGACCATTCCTAGCATCGTGACCACATCTCCGGTTTTACACGAGTCCGTCAGCGCCCCGCGGAGTTCGCAATCCATGAAACGAGGCACGCGACCCTCCTCGCTCAACACGCCATCGTCTGCGATTTCCTGAATGCGCACTCTCTGCGAATCCACGCACTCAACGTTGCTCAACTCGTGCACGAACTTCTTCCCTCGACACCTGTCCGTGGGACACAACATCGGTGGTCGATACTTTCCATCCTTAAACGTGCACCTCGACCTTTCCTGACACGTCTGACACACGAACACCATGTGCGTCACTGCCGGTTTGATGGGCGCCGCTCGGGTCACCGTCCCTCTCAGACTCACCACTCGTCCCACCACGTTGCTTCGCATCGCCGCGAACCGCACTCTACTCTCCTCGTAATTCACCAATTTCACGCACGTCGTCATCGCCGTCACGACCCGCATATCACCCACCGGAATCCCGTGCGTGTCTTGCAGACGCGCACGTCCCGCGTCGTCACCCAAAATCGCCTCGTGCGCCGCGCATCGGAGACACGCGATGCACTCCGCCGGGGCACACGTCAATGCCGCGTGTAAATCCGTCCCATCTCCAACCTTGGCGCGTAATTTCTCGTAATCTATCGTCACCGCGATCGTGTTCTCGTCAAACAGTTCCACCTGTCGCGCGCGTCGAAAAATTTAAATCAAATCAGTCAGCCACTCATCGCGCGCCCACCCCCTCTCCCGCGTCGCGCGTCCGCGTCTCGACCGCGCGTACCTCTCGAACGAACGCTCGCCCCTCGCTCGACGCGAAAAACGTCGCGAGCGCGCGCGAGAGCTCGGCGCGACGATCGTTTTCTTCGTACGACACGTCGGGAAAATATGCGCGCCACGATTTCGGGCACCGACGTCTCGCCAACGCGACGTCGTCTCGATCGACGACGCGCTGACGCTGACCGGTGTCGGCGGGCATGACGCGCGACCGCGCGACGACGCGCGCGTCGACGTGTGCGCCCGCGACGTCGCCGACGAGGCGCGACGTTGAGGCAATTTATGCGTGACGCGAGACCGTCGAAAAAGTGAAATAAAACCCGTACTTTGCTTTACAAACACGAAAGAAAACCACCGGCTTCTTTGTCTATGCTATGTTGAAACTCGCACACAACTATCCACCGCCAAGTTTACGCCACGTTTTGCATCTCGTTATCGGCGCCGCCCTTGGAGCCGCTCTTGCGAGCCAAGAGCGCCTTGCGGTCCTTGTCCATGTGAAGCTTGGTGATGAGCACCTTGGACGGGTCGATGCCGACGTTGATGGTCGCGCCTGCGAGGTGGAGCGAACGAGGGTCGGTCAGTCTCGCGATTCTTTCGAGCGTCGCGAAACGACATCGACGACACGACCCCATCGGTCGGTCGGTCGGTCGGTCGCGCGTTTCTATTCGTCATTCTCACCCCTTTCCGCGTCGTCGATATTCCTCCCGTCTCGCCGCATCCCTCCGAACGCCCGCTTCCCGCGTCGCGCGCCCTCGACGGCTTCCCCAACCCTCTAGGGCTTTCATCACCCATCGCGAAGATCCACCCCACCTCCGTCTCGAGCGCATCGCGCACGTACCGTTGACCTTATCGCGAGTGATGTTGGTGATGTGAATCACCCACTTCTTACGGTACACCTGGCACACCTTCCCCTCGCGGTTCTTGAACTTCCCGCGCGTCACGCGCACTTCGTCGTTCACGCGAATCGGAACCGCGTTCGCGCCGTACTCCGCCTTGAGTTCGCTCGCGAGCGGCGCGGACATGAGCTTCCGGCGCTCGCTCGACGGCGCGGAGAAGTGCGCCTTGCGCGTTTTACGGCGGGACGAGGTGACCGAGGACGAGTACTTCATCGCGCGCGTCGTCAAGAGGCGGTCGTCGATCGCGGTCGCAGGGCTTTCCTCGGTCGACGCGCCCGCGGGCGTTTGCGTCTCGAGTGCCATCCAGGTGTCCGAGAGTGCGCACTTTACGTATTTTGTGTGTATGGAAGACCATTCACGTGATTTTTATTTTTTTGAGGGTGGGTTGTTTGAAGGGTCCTGAATCCTCACGAGTCCCTCCTGTGTCGTCGTCGGGGCGGTCGAATCGCGTCCGCCCGGTCGTTAGGCGGGAGACGACGGGCGGCGACGACGACGACGGAAGACGGGAGGCGACGACGACGCGCGCGATGACGACGACGCGCGCGAGCGGGGCGGAGACCGCGGTTCGAAGGTGCGCGACGACGACGACGACGACGACGACGACGGGGAGGCGTCGGGGATGATGAATGAATCGGTGGATGACCGCGCGTTCGCGAGGATCGAAATCGTCGCCGCTCGACGCGACGCGGAACGACTGACGGACGATGACCGACGCAGGAACGCGTCATATCCCGACGCGCTCGTCGTCGGGTTTCCGCCCCCGTTCGAGAACGTTCGAACGCTTCACGACGCGTGGGAATCCATGACGCGGAGGTTCGCGGCGGCGCCGTGTCTGGGCACACGACGATACGACGCGAAAACGAAGACGTACGGTGCGTACGAATTCGCGACGTTCGAGGACGTGGGACGCGAGCGGGTGCGTCTGTGTGGGGCGTTGGCGACGCTCGGGATCGAGCGAGGGGCGTGCGTGGGATTGTATTCGATTAACACGCCGGAGTGGGTGGCGCTCGAGGCGGCGGCGACGCGACGGGGGGCGATCTCAGTGCCGCTGTACGACACGCTGGGGCCGGACGCGGTGGTGTACATCGCGAATCACGCGGCGTTGACGTGCGTGGCGTGTTCTGAGGCGGTGTTGGGGACGATGGTGGGTTGTCTGAGGGAGACGCCGACGGTTAAACTGATCATTTCGTACGGAGGACGAGGCGCGGGGAGCTCGAACGAGAGTGCGGTGCGCGAAGCGAGGGAGCGACTACCTCCGGGCGTGCGGTTGGTGACGTACGAGGAGTGTTTGGAGATCGGTGCGAAGAATCAGGTGCCGGCGACGCCGGCTGGACCGGATGATTTAGCGACGATTTGTTACACGTCGGGGACGACGGGCGCGCCAAAGGGCGTGATGTTGACGCACAAAAATTTGATCTCTAACGCCGCCGGGTACGCGTACGACCTGCAACTCTCGCCGTCAGATTGTCACATTTCGTATCTTCCTTTGGCGCACATTTACGAGCGCGTGACGATGCTCGTGTGTTTATTCAACGGCGCCCACGTTGGGTTTTATCGCGGCGACGTCTTGATGTTGTTGGACGACATCGCCGAGTTGAAACCGACCGTCTTTTGTTCCGTGCCGAGACTCTGGAATCGGATTTACGATAAAGTCAATGCGGGCGTTCGCGAGGGAAGCGTGGTGGCGCGAAAATTATTTCACTGGGCGTACGAGTCGAAGAAGCGCGCGCTGATGAATGGCAAGGCGCCGAATCCATTCTTCGAGAGGCTCGTATTCTCCAAACTCCGCGCCAAACTCGGCGGTAACGTCAGGTATATGTCCACAGGATCGGCTCCGATCAGCGCCGAGGTGATGGAATTTCTACGAATATGTTTCGGGACGGTGCTGGAGGGATACGGCATGACGGAGTCGGCGTGCGTCATCTCCAAGACGTCGGAGGACGATTTCACGACGGGTCACGTCGGCGTCCCCGCCCCGTGTTGCGAGATCAAACTCGTCGACGTTCCGGAGATGCGATACACGCATCTGGACAAACCTCACCCTCGAGGTGAGATTTGCGTCCGCGGACCGAGCGTGTTCGTGGGATATTATAAGAGTCCCGAGCAGACGGAGGAGGTTTTGGATCGAGACGGTTGGTTACACACCGGAGACATCGGCACGTGGCTTCCCGGCGGAAGATTGAAGATCATCGATCGGAAGAAGAACATCTTCAAACTCGCGCAAGGAGAATACGTCGCTCCGGAAAAGATTGAAAACGTCTACGCGAGAAACAAGTTCGTCGCGCAGTCCTTCGTGTACGGCGACAGTTTACAGGCATACCTCGTCGCCGTCGTCGTGCCGGACGCAGAGATTCTCCTTCCGTGGGCGAAACAAAAGGGCTTTCGGGGCAACACGATGCAAGCGCTCTGCGCCGATCCAAAAGTACGACAACACATCCTCGAGAGCATGATTCAGACGGGCCGAGAGGCTGGTTTGAAGGGCTTTGAACAAGTTCGCGCCATCGCGCTGTGCGACGAGTTGTTTTCGGTGGAGAACAACTTGATCACGCCCACGTTCAAGCTGAAGCGACCGCAGGCGAAAGAACGCTTCCAACGAGACATCGCGGCGATGTACGCGACGAAATGATTCGACGACGACGCGCGAGACGACAATGCATGCATTTATGTAAACTACGGCACCTACTCTACCAATCAAACTACACAGCGTTATATAATTCATCTAGAAAGCTAATTTGGAACGATGCGGGGCCGTTTGACTTTGCCTCGGCGCGCTTCCCGTGGACTCTGTATTCTCTGAGAACGACACCTGGCTCGATTCCCGACGCCATCTTGACCGCCAAGACGGCGCCCAGACAGCACCCCGCGCCCGAAAACCGACCAAACGTGACCACGTCGTTATCATCCCCCGCGTATTTCAATCCGTACCGCCCCTCGTTTTTTCCGACGACAACATCCGTGGGCCCGGTGCACACGATCTCCATGTCCAGTTCCATCGCGAGTTCGCACAGCACCGCCTCCGCGGACCGCGCGGCGGACCTCGCCGACGCCGACTCCACCGACTCGGGCGTCGCACTCACCTCCGCGCCCAGCGTGAAACCCTCACGATCGGGGAAAAACATCCGAACCAACGCCTCCATCTCACTTCTGTTCCCTTTCACCCACGTTCTCAACCCATCGTCACCCTCGGCTCTCGCCGCGCGCGTCGCCGTCCGCCGCCGCTCCAACCACCGCTTGATGACCCCGCCCCTCGTCACCAGCCCCGCGCCCACGGGATCGACGACGATCAATCTCGCGTCGAGGACCGCGTTCGCGATCTCCTCCGTCGTCGGCGTGCCGAAATTCAACAGCGTGACGTCCACTCTGGACGCGCACTCGCGCGCCTCGTCGACCGTCGTGCATCCCATGACTGGGGCGCCCCCCACGGCGAGCGCGACGTCCGCGCACTTGGACGCCACCGCCGCGTTCACGATGAGCTGAACGCGAGGCGGACGTTCCTTCTCATCCATCGCGCGCGTCATCGTCGCCGACTGGCGACAGGAAGAGAGAGGGGCGGCGCGCATTGGTGATGACGTGATTACTGAGCTCGAGGCGTTCGCGGGCACCGTCGGTAACGTCCAAACGTTCTTTCATTCATTCACACACGGCTAGAGTCTACTAAACTTTATTAATCGTACAGAACATTCATCGTCGTCGTGTCTACAGACACGTCGTCATCGCCCGCGCCCACCGTTTACTTCTTGGACTTCTTCGGCAACAAGACGGAGTGAATGTTCGGCAAGACGCCGCCCGCCGCGATGGTGACGGTGCCCAAGAGCTTGGACAATTCCTCGTCGTTACGGATCGCGAGTTGAATGTGACGCGGCACGATGCGAGACTTTTTGTTGTCTCGGCTCGCGTTACCGGCCAATTCGAGGACTTCCGCGGCGAGGTACTCGAGCACGGCGGCCAAGTAGACCGGCGCGCCGGCGCCCACGCGCGTGGCGTACTTGCCAGCCTTCAAGTAACGGGCGACGCGACCGACGGGGAATTGCAAGCCAGCCTTGGCGGATCGGCTCATGGCCTTCTTGCCCGTCTTTCCTTTTCCTCTGCCAGACATCTTTGATTCGCGTTCGTGCGTATGCGTCGAGTAATGACGTCGCGGTCGTCGCGCGCGTCCGCCATCGCGCCCGATGGGACGAATCGACGCATGGACGCGTCGATTCATACTGTTTACCCATACCGAGTAGTGTATGGGTGTGTTTTTTTATCAATATTCAAATTTGATTGGTTTTCAGAGAAATCACGTGTACGACCATATGTGTAAACAGTACTATATCTATAGAAGGTTGTTTTTTGCACAGATACTGTATTCTGATTGGTCTATACGATTTTAACATCATCATCGACCGATCATGACTCATCACAATCAAGTGACTCGCAGCGCTCACGCGTCCCCCGACTTTCCCCTCTCGTCGGGCGACGCGCGCGCGCGCGGCGTCATTCCTTAACACGA
>Ga0181589_10000505_pt1 | contig 28119 bp, 18 predicted proteins | sample 071ome_25_FD_132444 | JGI IMG/M metagenome (GOLD analysis project Ga0181589, IMG submission 132444) | Coastal salt marsh microbial communities from the Groves Creek Marsh, Skidaway Island, Georgia - 071410BT metaG (megahit assembly) | ecosystem: Environmental > Aquatic > Marine > Intertidal...
ATGTTCCTAGATCCAAACTCTAGCAAGATTGATTCAAATACGGGCGAGGTACAAAGCACACAACCCCTTGATGGTCGAATCTCCCCTCTTTCAGGACAACCAAATCAAGAGGTTTTTACGGGTGGTTGGGTTGGCTTAGACAAACATTATTGGTGGAAAGTAGGTCGTGCCGAGTTGCCCTCTGATCCTAAACGAAATGTTGAAACCATCATTCGAGATTTAAGGCGTGGCTTTGAAAAAGAAATCAAGGTCAAGAGAAATCGCATAGAAGAAAAGATCATTAAGTTGTGTGATCTTCGAGAACAGCTCTTGCAAGAGAAAAAAACTCTACGGATGCTACAAGGAAACACAACAGAATTGGATTTCACAACCCACGCAAACATCTATCAAATAGATAGAGTGCTTTGGCAACAACACGAGGACAATGACAAAGCCGTTGATCCTGAGAAAGATTTGAGGTTTGAAGAAACCTATCTCACAGATAATCCTGAGGGCTTTGATCAAGATACACAACTCGCCTTGCGAACTTTCTACATCAATGTCTATGAAGATGCAGATAGTGAGAAATACCCCTACACAGCGTTGTAGTAGAGTTTTTCAAGTTTTTTCAAAAAAATAAAAAAAGTTGTCCGATATGTCGAAGGGAATTCGTGCCGAAGCAAAATCAGGTTTTTTGGAATATCTCTTGTAGCCGAACTTTCTATTTCTGAACTTTCTTTGGGTACAAAAAAAGAGAGTCAGAAATGACTCTCTTGTTTGAAAATATCTCAAAGAGATAGATTAGTTGAGCAAGGGAAGAAGATGCTTTCTCAATTTGGGGTTTGAATGAGCAAGGCGAATGACCTTTCCTCGCAACTCAGAAGCACTTGCCATTCTACCCGTCCATTGGTTCATATAGTATTCTTCCATCATACGAGCATTTTCTTGATCTCGTTTTTTCTTAGCCTCTTTCTCATCGTCCTCTTTCTTGCGTTCCTCAGGAGTCAGACTATCTCTACGGGCTTTTTCCTTAGCGGCGGCTTCTTCTTGTTTCTTTTTGGCTTCTTCTTCTTTTTTCTTCTTTTCTTCCTCAGCCTTTTCTTGCTTTTTCTTATCTCTCTCACCAAGTTCATCTGTCAAAGGTTTCATCTTGTCAGACATCTCCTTTTCCATTTTTTCAAACTCTTGTTGCGCCTGAGGATACCCTCGCCCCTGATGTATTAAATGGAGTTGACCACGAACATCATCTAGGTCTTTCTGCATACTCTTAATGGCGGTATCTAAATCTTCATCAGAGAGATCACTTGGATTTGAGATATCAGGGCGCGCTCGTTCGGTTGTACCCTCAGGGGCTTTTTCTTCTTTTTTCCCCTCAGACTTTTCCTCTTTCTTTTCTTCCTTTTTCTCAGACTTTTCTTCCTTTTCTTCGATTTCTTCTTTCGCTTTTTCTCGAATCTCTTTTTGTTGGTCTGCGGGGAGAGAGGTGAATTTGTTGTCCTTTCCTGTTTCCTTGTTCTTGAAAATCATATCTTTCAACTTGTCCATCAAGCCTGCTTCCTTAGCCAAAGGAATAAGGACATCACGCATATCGGATTTTTGATATGCCAATCGGATAATTGCTGATCTCAAGGACATCTCATTTGAAGCTGTCTTTGTATCCGACAACAAGGATAAAAGATCTTTTCTGAACTTTGGTTGGCTATGTGCCAAGCGAATCAATTCATTTCGTAAATTAAACATAGGTACTCCACAGTTTTTATATAAATCATCTTATAGAGAGAATATTAAACGAACTTTCTAGGGGATAAGACACCTTTCCCAACATGCGGTCCGAAAGCACTCCGAACCCCTCGACCGAATCTTGGTTGCGTCAATGAACGCATAATCTTGGTCGTCCTTTGCTTTGCCTCAGCAGCGGCTTGAAACTGTCCCTCTGCATTGGATTTCATACCCTCGTACTTAGAGGATTTCTCTAAGGAAAGAGATACACCACCAATGGAGTAATCAAACTCGTCTGCGATCCAATTGAAGGTGAGAGCGGTCGCTGCATGGACAATAGCACCCCACAAGATAGCCGTTCTCCATACGGGCTTATTTCCAACCAACTTATCGACCGTATTCAAGGATTCTGTTTCAGGTGGCATCATATTCCACCAATCCAATGCCCGTTCGATATATTCTAAGAGCTCGGCATCTTCCCAAATGTACCCAAAGACTTGATTGTATCGACCAATATCTCCCTCGTGTTCAGGGGGTCGGAAACGATAGAACTTGTCAGGATTCTGATCTCGGAGAAGAATTCTCAACTTGTGTATCATCTCTTGTTCATAAGTAGAATAAGGACTAGCAGATGTCACAAGGGCTTCTCCTACAACAGCGAACTCTTGCACAACTTGTTGATAGGGAGAACTCGCCAACTCCTTGAATGTCCATCGGATTCGATAGTCACCCACAGGGGCACCATTCGGAATCGCAAGAGCAGCGTAATATTCGCCAACGGAGGGGTTGGCGGGTGTTCTTCTATCACTACCAATAAGAACCTCTTGAGAGGTTGTGGCATCTACATAATAAAGGGCAAAGTATATGTCATACGCATTTGCAGCGTTGCCATTGGAATTGGAGAGGAAGATATCTAAATCCCCTCTCCCAATTGTTTGACCTTGTTGAAATACGACAGACATTTTTGCTCCAAGATTAAATAATGGTAATTAATTTTCCATCTATGAATCTTGGTCTCATTCTTGTGTTCCCACGAGCCTTTAACTCTGCACCATTCCCCTCTAACGAAGCCCCAAGTGTTACAGAAAGAGTGTATTCTTTTCTGCCACCCATCTCTTTGAGATAGATGTCTTGTTTTTTCACATCAGCACCTACAACGGTAAACATACCATAACCTTTGATAGAGATAGTCTTTGCTTTCAACAACTCTGAGGAGTTTGTGGCATTTTTCAACAAAGGAAGAATGTGCTTACGAAGATGGGGCTTGGTATGTGCAAGACGAATCAACTTGTTGCGAAGAACTTTCTCTTTCGCGGTCTTGGTTGAGGCTGTCTTGATCTCACCTGTTGCTTTCGCTTGACGATAGGCTTGAATCATCGCCTCTCCGAGCTCTAGCATTTCTTCACGCTTCTGTGCTTTCTCCATTGTCAATTCAGCAACGGCTTTGTGGAAAGCATCCTCTGTGATTGGAGTTGCCTTTCTCAAGAAATCAGCAAGTTCCGCATCGACCTCACCAGCAGGATCATTTCCTGTGAAGAATTTAGGAAGCGTCATAAAGCCATCCCAAGAATAAGGAATTCCCTCAATCATATAGTATCCACTACCATCTACACCAATGTCCGCAGCGACCTTTGTGTGCAAAGAAGAAGATTTCTTTTGGAGAGCTTTTTGTACTTGCTTTGTGTATGATGCTGGATATCCATAGGTATCTTTGTCGTAACTCCTAGCAAGAAGAATCTGCTTGGCGACACTTTCAAGATATTCTTGAGTTGGATTGTTTTCAGAGCCAACATCAAGGTTCTGTTCAACATTCTCCATAATGTGTTCAAGGAAATCATCTTTGAACACAATCTCTCCACCTTTCATAGTTGTTCTGAGTGGGAAAGGTTGAATGAAATCAGGCATACCCATAGCGGTTCTCGCCTCTATATATCCTTGTATCTGATTCAATTGTGTTTGCTCGTATTCGTACAAGTCTTTGATAGAAGGGAAGAACTTTGCTGTCTTTGAAACCAAAGAAGCAACTTGTGCGACCGACATCGCTCCCGATTCCAACTTAGCAATCGCCTCTTGTATGGGGGCGATAACCTTGTTGAACTCAGATTCCATTTGTTCTTTGTGCTTTGGTTTGGCATCGTCAATCAATTTGGACTGAATCTCAGCGATAGTCTTTTTCAGATTTGATGCCAAGTCACCCGCTTGTCTTTTATCCTCCAACAACATAATGTCTTCTACAGATTTTGCCATCCCCTTTAAGTACTCTGTGTATGAATCAACATTTCGTTGCTTCTCGTACTCTTTGTGCAATCGTTCTTTTGCCGCTGCCATTACGGGTGTTGTGATTTGCACCTCTCCAACAAGACCTGACTTATATCGAACAGAAAATGTGACATCACCATAAGCCACAGGAGTGGGTTCCTCATAGCGATTCTCAATCCTTGTAGCGATTTCTCCCCCTTGCATTTCTACTTGTTGTCGCAGGGTTTCAAAGATTTCTTCAAAGTTGCTCAAGTCTTTATCCACAACAATTGTGAAACGAACAATATCACCCAAACGAGATATGTCTTGGTCGTACTTAGCAATCTTCTGAATCGCTCTGTCAGCACCTTTGATTGGTCCAATTGTGACAACAGGAGTTTCAGGATCAGGGATAGGTGGCTGTAGCATTTCAACAACTTGTTCTAGGGCTGCTTCCAACTCCATATCATCATAACCCGTCTCACCACTCTCTTTTGCCCGTTGAACCAATACACGAAAATCTTCTAGTTTATTGTTGGCAGCGGTATACCAAGTGAATCCACTAGACTTGACTTTCCCATCCTCAATCTCTAATTCAAATGGTTTGAACAGCTCTGAAAAATCAATGTCTGTTGAGTTTGTTTTCTCAATGAGGTCTTTCCAAATGTCTTTCTGTTTTTTGTCTAGTTTAGAAACCATCTCAAAGTCTTTGGGATTTTGATTGTCCAATGTGCTTTGAAGATCATTGATGATAACAGAACCCGTTTCTACCTTAAAAACATCTGCAAAAGAATCCAACATCTCTCGTTGTTCTTTTTGCCATTTTTGTGCCTCAAAGGACGCAGGTTTGATCTTTACGGTTTCCCCATCGACTACTTTTTCTTCGGGCTTGCCAAGAACCTCTTTCATAAAGGTTTCGGTGAGCTCTTTCTCAACCGTTGATGTGAAAGCCAAAATCTGTTGCTCTCGTTTCACACCACTTTTTTCGTCAATTTCACTCTCAAGAAAATCAATGGCTTCCGCAATTGTCGTTTTTTCCTTGAGAAAATCAACCGAACGAGTTTTTAAGCCATCAGGCAAGTAAGAATCTAAGTTTGTTGATACACCTTTTTCAGGAAGATCATTATATTGCTGAATGATCCTTGTACTACTTTGGAGATGAATCAATTTCTCGTCATTGGTTTGAGCTGAAATCTCGTCCGATGTATCTCGCTTGAAAAAGTTCAAGAAAGTGTTCTTGAAAGTCTTGCCCTCATCCTCGTATTTGCCTTTCGCATATTGAACATAAACAAGAAGAACAACGGCAAACCCTAAGACATCAATTTGCTTCTGACCAATAATATCTCTCAAAGGAGAAAACGCGGCTTTGTTCTCTGCGATCAAGCGTCTGACCTCTCTCTTGTTTGGTTTCCAATGCTTTTTCCATTGTTGTCCATTAGAGGCTTGTTGTAGAATGTAATCCGCAATTATGAAATATGTACCGATAATCTTTGTGTTTCTGCTTCCAAATTTACTATGGTGGAAAATCAACTTGCCACCATCTATTTCATATCGAGGAATACCATCGGTCTTTCGTATTTCTAACTCAATCTTACCCCTTGTCTTTAATTTGGGAGAGGCTGCAAGGGCTCTTTCAATATCTTTCAAAGAGCTCGAAGGGAGATCTTTCGTTTCAAATTTTAACATAATATATACTCCAAAAAAAAAATGATAACTATTCGCGGTTTTCAAATACTTGCATACAAAGGGCATACTTGGAGTTCTTATTGAACCCCCCATCTTCAAGGATGGTGTCTTTATCCCAATATTCCATACAAGTATCCAATCTGTGCTTACTGTTGGTGATATGACTAATGTTTTCACATTCTGCTTGTGTCGCACCCTTGTCTAAACCACGATTTTGCATACGACAGAACATCTCTCTGCAAAGCAAATCACCATTCTTCTCAATATAGGTAGTAGAACAAGCATCTTTCAGGAGGTCTTGGTCGGTCAAGTTGATCATCACTTGCTTTTGTCCATCTGCCAATGTGTCTTTCAAGCCACCGATTGCTTTCACCAGCTCTGTTGTTTCTTGTGTTCTATCTTTGTTCGCTTCTTGTATTCCCCAAATGGTACCGCCTGTAACCAAACTACCACCCAAGAAACAAAGAATACCAATTGTTAATGGATCCATAATACGCTCCTTAATATTCATTAAAGTTTACCCACCAAGAACTTAGCAAAATCTCTTGGCAACTTGTTAGAGAAAGCTGCTGCCTTAATACCATCAACGACCACAGAAACATCTCCGTATTTCTTGCCATACTTGTTTGCCATTTCCTTTGCGAGGTTTTTCCAAGTCTTTTCATTGAAGAATTTGTTGTCACTCCACTCTTTACGAGTCATACAACCATTTCCTAAGAGGGAATTTTGTAAGAAATCTTGTACCATTTTTGGCTTGATCTTGCTTTCGGTGTGGAGCAATAGACAAGCGGCATCAAGATATGGGATATCTATTTTCTTGACACTCCCTGCTTTCTCCAACTCCAACATCTTTTCAAGGGCGCTACCGAGCTCTATCATAGTGGCATTGAGAGTGCTGTAATGATTCTCCAACAAGAACACACCTCTTGAACCCCTTGAGGCTCTCATTTCATCACCATTCAACAACTCGTCTTTCTGTGCCTCAACCTCATTTTCAAGATCTTCCATTTCTTGCCAAAGGTTTTCTTGTTCTTGTCTGAGATTTCCAAGATCCATAGTCTGTTGGAAAGTTTTCAATTGTTCATTCAACTCTCGGCGTTGTCTATTGTAAAGGGCTCTCTGTCTTTTTGATGCTTTCCCTCTCATCTTTTTCAATTGGCGAATCTTATCAACCAATTCTTGTTCTAAGGAGGAGAGATTCCCACTTTTTCTCTCATAGAAAGCTCGGATTTGTTCCAAAACTTGAAAGTAATCGTTTTCGGCTTGCTCAAGATCGGCTTCTCCTTGATCAATGCTCGACTCAAGTTCCATTCTACGAGCTTCCATTTGGGCTTGAAACGCGGGATCTTTGTAGATTGAAAAAACCATTGGTTCTTCTGTCACAGAAAGCAACCCTTTTACGGATTCATCAAAGGCTGAAATAATTTCGGAGAAAGACATAGATGTATCGTCAAAGACATCATTCAAATCCTCTAGTGCAACAGAAAGAGTGCTCTCACTCGCATCAATATCCTCAATCAAAGTGGTGAGTTGATCACGAGTACTTGTGAGTGCTTTTCCCTTTGGTCGAGAAGAATTACTATCATCAACGACCTCTCGTAAGTTCTTCGCTATTTCTTCTAAGGTATCAAGAAATCCAACAAGTTCATTGAAAGGATCAAGGATTGTTTGATCGTGAATATCTTCAAGGGAGGCAAAACCCAAATCCTCTAAAACGATTTTCATATCCTTATCAGGAATCGCACGATTATCTACAATTTCTACCTTGTTCAAGGTGCAATCATTTTGGCGAGCAACTTTTTTATTTCGCATTTCTTTTCTCCAATAGATTTTCTCTTATTGATTCATATAAAAGAGTTATTGATCTAGCCCTTTAATGGAATGACCTCAGGAAGCCCTTGCTCTTTCCAATTATCTACTCCCATCTTGTCCCAAAAGAACTTGATAGCAGATTTCCCAAACTCAATGAGCTTGTTCTTAGCAAGAATCATAATCTGAAAAACAGGGGCGATGAACATCAACCAATTCCCTGTGATCTTTGTGAGAAGGGAACCCGCTGCAGGACCGAACAATGTGATACTTGGAAAGGCGGCACCCAAAAAGATGGAGATAATCAACCCAACACCACTCTCAGGTAGAGAGGCGAAAAGTTCTCTCCAAGAAATCAAACCCAACATCCCTTTGGCGATGCCTGTGAAATCCCAAGAAATCTCGGTCACATTGATCCAAATGTTGAAGAAAACATAGGCTTTGAGAGGTGTTCCCACAAGGTTTGAAAGTTTGCCATCTAGGAAAGTCTGAATGACATTCTTGAAAAACTCAGTGATTTTTCCGTTGCCATTACCACCAAACTTGCCCATAAACTTTTGAGCAAAGGCTTTCGCCTTATCGAGGAGAGGCTTGACCTTTTCTTGATACACTGTAGAGTTGGTCGCCAAAGAGGTTCCTTTCTCCACCACTTGATTGAAAAGAGCTGTTTGACCGCTGACAGCAGAGAACACCTTTGCAAAATCCCCGATTTGCTTTGCGAGTCCTTTCCCAAAAGAGATCAAAGACTTGCCTCCTTGTTTGAAAAAGTTCCACACCTTTTTTGGCAACTCGGCAACCAATCCAATGAGAGAGGTCGATTTGATACCCAACATTTTCTTAAATTCTTCCCAATATTTAGGGGCTTGCTTGAAAGCACCCCAAATGTCTTTCACTTTCTTGGTGATGTCTTTAATGCCAATGCCCAATCCTGCGATTCTCCCCATAATAGGAGAGGCGAAGGCTTCTAGGAGTTCCACAGAGAACTCTCTACGAACTCGTTGAGCACTCTTATTCAAAGATGCCGTTCTTATGTTTGAAATATCCGAATAGGCAATTTCGCAAGCCTTACGAATCATATATCTATCAGCAATACGAGAGACAGCAGTCATATAATCTCCAAAGTACATTTCTATGACAAAGGAGATATAAAGAGATTATCAAAGATAACACTGTAGCGAGGCGTTTTCTGACACCACAACCTTTGTTTCTTGGACACCTAATCTATCAATTGTCATATTATATGACACAGTACCAGCGGGCACAGGGAGTCTTTCTTTCAATTGTACGATGCTTGGTGCAACTCGAACTTGTGTTCCACCGCCATTCACAAAGCCAACACTCCCTCCATTTGATCCAAGAACATCTTGGAGTCGATAGGAGGCTTCCATATTGACACCCTCTTGAAAGGTCAAGATTTCTCCCTCCGTTGCCAATGACCAATCTTGGCAAGTGTCTGTCAAGACATCTCCACTCACAGAGGCATACCCACTCAATCCCGTTGGACTTGTTGTATAGTATCGGGCTGTTTCTTCATCTCCAACAAGAATAGATTTGACAGAGGACACCTCATAGGGTTTGTTATCTACATATAGAATCGCACCCACTTGCACATTTGAGAAAGACCTATTGGGATCTGATAGATAATGTCTGTCGGACAACACTACTCCATCTCCCACAATGTTCTTCACTCCCAAACAGAACTTTCGGATATCGTCATAGTAGTACATATCTTGTTGTAGGAACATCTCATCTTGAAAGAGGTACCCAAAGACCTCTCGAAACACATGGCGATATTCAAAGAGTGTATGAGCGGGTTTGAGTGCGTCTAGGATGACCGACACATTGTAATGGAGCTCGAAAGGATTCTTTGGAAAAGATGTTCCCCCATCTTTCTCCACATTGATCTCAAAGGTGTATTGGTCGTCAAAGCCCCACGCTGAATTCTCAATGTGACTCGCAACGGATTTTTCTATTACGGTCATATCTGCGTCTGTCAATAACCCCGCACCCTCCTCAATGGTTTTCTTAGTAGAACCTTGTATGAGAAGCACAACCATTCTTTGCAAGAAATCTCTGTAAGCCACATCCCCATCAACGATTGGGGGCTGGAGTAAGTTCTCGTCTATTTTAGGAAAGACCATTGAACCCAACAAACTCCACATAAACTCCGACCTTGTGAATCCATAGAGAGTATCCAAGCCAACACTCTGTGCAGATATTTGAACCCTCGCCAATGATTCTGCCATAGCCTTGAATTGTAGTGTGTAGAAAGGTCCTGTTTTCTGAGCGACATAGTTGCTCGGTAGCATCCGAAGAAACCTTTGCATAATGTACTCGGTTTCTTCTTGAACTTTCTTCTCGTACTCGTGACCCTCCTCCTCTAAGGGGCTTGGATTCTGTGGGAGTCCTGTCTTGAAAGGATTACTCATTAGTATGTTCCTCTCGATATGTTCCTAGTTTGAAGGGCTACATCTTCATCGTAGGTGATTGTCAGATTGCCTAGTGTATGGTATTCCGCATTGATTGGATCAAGATTCTTCACCGCCGAATCGTAAGCAACATAATAAGTCGCTTTCAGATTTCGGAGTTGAATATCATCGCTGGGTGCCAAAGAAACCATCACTCGGTTTTTTGTCAGTTCTTTTCTTCTTTCTTGACGGTCATAGATATCCACATACCCTTGATCAATGAGTGTTTGGTCGTCTGTGTATCCCAAAATAACAGCACCACCATCCCCAATAATGAAAGAACGATTCGGTGCAGTAGAGAGCGCTGAGGCAGCAAGAACATTCTCTGCGGTGGATGTCAATCTATCTACATTTACCAATAGAGAATCGTCTATAAAGACACCTCGAAAATCTTCACCGACACCGCCTGTGTCGTAGGTCGCAAAATCCAATGGATCTTGTATCAGATAAACAGATGCCTTTGCCGTTGAGAGTTGAGGCAATAACAATGAATCATTGATCTGAGAGGTTGCCAATAACTCTCGAACCACAAGGGCATTTTCTTGTCGAGTCATCCTTGAGAGAGGAACAACAACATAAGAAACACCACTCACAGAATCCACAACCTCAATGATATCCGATTGACGAATGGGATCTCCCATATTCAAGTTGTTGAAAAAGTTTTGTAGGTTCGTTCGTACAGATCTATCTACGGAAGCTGGATCTGCCCCTGTGACAAGTGCGACTGTCATTTCAAGATCAATTGGTACCTCAATCGCACCTTTCACCAACACATCGGCGGTGATGTGTTTCATTTCATCAACCTTGTCTTGGATTGCTTTCAAAGAAGAATTGACAGTGTAGGTGACCGTAAAGGCTTCATCGTATTGATAAGAGAATAGAACTGTTTCTCCTGACTTGATTTCACTATTGTCCGTTCGTTTGATACCAAGAGGAGTGACACCATCTCCCAAAACGAAAGTGTAATCGGAAATGCCACTTGGGTGACTTGGAGATCGGTAGGTGATTAGTCCATCTAGGCTTTTTACGACCAATGTGAGTGGATCTGCACCAAGATTGCCAACATACTCTGAATAGTTGCCTAGCAAGGTATGTTCTTCGTCTGTCGCAAAGAGAGGTTGCCCTGAGGGAACTCTGTTCCCCTCGTCATTTGTATAGCCATTGATTTTCAAGAGAGCATTGGTCTTTGTAGAGTAGCCCTCCGCCAAAGGTGCGGTTGGAATGATAAGGTCGTAAGCACTCGTAGGCAAGATTCCACTGATTGTTCCTTGAACCGAAACGATTTCTTTTGGAGGTTGTCGTGTCAATAAAAACTCAGAACCCTCTTGTCGCCTGTAATCTCCAAAGAGGAGATGCCCATAGGAAACACTTGGTTGTACCACATCTGACGAAAGTTGAATGGTGTTGTACGAAAGAATCTTCACACCTGTCAAATCAAAGGTTTCTCCTGTGCTTGCATTACGGAAAGAGAATCCCGCTTCTTCATTGTCCAACATCTCAAGGATGGGAGATTCCTCAGAAAGTTCAGAATCACCAGCTCGGAAAATAAGATTGGCTGGAGAACCCACTACCTCAAATTGGATGTCTTTTGCGAGTTTATATTCAAAGGCGAAAGTGTCCGTAACCCTAGAGAGATTCTCCCCTCGAATCCAAATATCCACTTTTCCACCACGATGTACATTGTTCTCATCCAAATCTCTCTGCATTAGGTCGTGACCTGATGGAACAATCTCCACATTACGCACTCCCACAATGTCAGCGGCAAGTTGTAGATAGCCTCGCTCTGTTCCTGTATCAACACTCGCCAATGCGTTCATTGTTCTTCGAGCAAGTTGTGCGTTGGTTTCTTCGTCTTGTCCTCCAAAGAAAGCGGCTTTGTTTGTGACACTCAAACTCCTTGCCGCTATGGAAGAAATCACTCCCGAAGAAACATTTCCCTTTGCACCCAATTCCACAGCTTCGGCGGTGATGTCTATCTCCCACACTTTTGAAACAGGGTTATAGTAGGTCGCAAGTTGATCCACAAACATATTCACATTCTGAGTTGTACGAAAGGAAACACCCCCTCCTTGTAAAGGAGTTCCACTTGGAAGATAGATTGTTTGTGTTGGTCTTGTTCTTGTGAATACGGTCACTCTCCCAATGGCGTTACGACCATTGTGCCGAATGACACCAAAGTTCTGAGCTCTTTGGTCAAACATCTGATTGATCATTGTCTGAACTTGAGATGGAATACGGAGATTGAAAGCGGTCTGCAAGGCTCTCTTGTATAGAGATTGATTGACCTCTTGTGATTCCCCTGTATTATTTGGATCATCTAAGACAAGGAGTGTCGCCAAAGATTGAGAACGATGTATGAAATCCAAGATGAATCTCATTCTCTCCACCTCTGAGGCGAAAGGTTGGATGACCGTGTCCGAAATGACAGAATTTGGCTCAACTCGGAGATTGGGTTGGGTTCTCAAAATACTTGAGATGAAATTATCTCGAACATCTTGTCGAGTGACCTGTGGGAGATTGGCAACACTTGTTGTGATACTCAAAGGTTTCCCAACCACCTCTGCGGAGAAAGGACTCTCAAATTGAAGATTGAGTGTCGGATCATAAAAGACAGATGTCGCCACATAGTAAATAGGATCGGTCACAGACAAAGAAGAAAAAGAACCATTCGGAACGGTCGCAGGAGAAGAACTCCGACCTGCCTTTCTGAAATGCTTGAAAGAGAATCGTTGTTTAGTATCAAGTGCCTTGATAGAAACGGAAGCTCGAATGGTCTTGGTTGTTTCAGGAATCTCTGAGAGGGAAACCAACTTCTGTTGGAGAATCTCGCCTAGTTGTGTTCTCTGTTGGGAGGCGATGCCAAAAAACAAGGGATCGGTGACATGATTTCCCTCATCATTCAAAAGGATGTCCTCATCAAGTTCAATGGATGTGATTTCGGTTTCTTCTTGTAGGGATATTCCTGAGATAACTCGGTTCAGATTGACACGAATGTATCCTGATGCACCACCCCCTGAATCCAATGAGGCATAAAAGTTGTAGCCAACGACATAGGGTGAATCGACACCATCACAGAACACCTCAATGTGTGTGTCGAACTTTTCAAGGGAGATGTTCGTTGGAGGTTGTCCAACGACGGAAACACTCGCTTCTTTTGAATAGGTGATGTGTATTTCACAAGGGGGTGTCACATCTCCATTCGACAAAATAGCCCGAATCAAAATGGTATTGACACCATCAACCAGCTCAAATCCCTCAGGATAGACACTAGGATTTGGAAAAGACCAAGAAGAATCCTCAAAGACAATAAGGTCAGGATCTGCCACAAAAGACGAACCTCTAACAGATACTTGCACATCTATTGTATTGGGAGGGAGTATTCCCGATAAGAATTGCTCGGAGAGTGTTGTGTTGTAGATAAACTTTTCTCGGTATGCTCCATCGAAGCCTAATATAGTGGGTGTCATTATCGTACTCCAAGCGACAATCCATTTGTTCCAGCAAGTGCTATTGCACTTGGGGCGGTATAGACTATCGACAATGATATAGGTTGTTGAGAGGCGTTCTGTACGGTCACCTCAATCAAGAAAGCGGTAGGATCATTCTCGTGTGGAATGACCGTAACATTGAGAACATTCAGCAATCTCTCTTTTTGAGTGACCGTTTGGTATTTGCTTTGGGATGTTTGGGCTTTCTGAACAATCCGTAAGGCATCATTGATCTCAAATCGCAAAAAGTTTTGAACCCCCATAAGAGCCTTTGAACCAATGGCATCCAACAAGCCTGTCCCATAGAATCTGAAAAAAGGATTTGAACCTTTCTTTGTCAGCAAGGCTTTCAAACATATTTGGTAGAGCAAGTTCTCGTCCGTTATGGTTTGCAGCTCTCCATTGGAGTCTACTCGAAAATCGTTCTCCACATAGGTCGCACCACAACGCAAACATCTCTCCGCTGGAGTAGAGTAGGTCACCTTGAGAATTGGATTATTCTTCAAAGGCTGTACGAACTTAGGATATCGCTCATTGATTTTATTTGGAACTCGTTCCATTCGCCAAGCGGGATAGAGTGTCTTGCCCTTTGCCGTAGAACAGAAATCAAAACCCAATGCTTGACGAGCACTCCCTGTTATTTTTATACGACTCTCTCCTCCTCTCGATTGTCTTTCAACAAATACAAGATATCCCTCATAGTTGGTCGCCTCTATGTTTTTGAAATGGGCGTTGAGAATATCCACAAGATTGTTCGTAGAGATAGACTTAGATACGGGCAACTCAATGGTATGTGTTTCTGTGTTAGAAGAAACCACAAGTGTTGTTTCGTACTTTGGTATTCGGTAGCCACCCGAAAGGCTGCTTTGCAAGAAGGCTTGTGTGTGCAATCCACTTGGAGGAACAAGATACTTGTCATCCACTAGAACCTGAACCGTACCCGTAGAGGCGACAGGTTGAGAGATGAGCATACCCATCCGATCCGAGTCCAATGGCACTCGTTCTTCTTGGATTAAATGTGGGCAAGGAAACCCTATTTGAAAATCAAAACTCATACTCTGTTTCCGATATAGAATGATTAGTTATCTTCTTCATCTTCTTCTGCTCCAATTGCATTGAATTGTTCAATGCCCTCTTGGATAGCATTTCCAATATCCTCCCCCAAAACAGAACCCTGTTCAAGAATAGAACCTTCAACATCTGCACCACCGAAAAGAGATCCAAAATCAGAAAGAGCCTCCCATCCATTTTGGAGAGTGACACCACTTGAGCCATCAGGAACAGGATTGCCTCGTAGAGCCTCTTGTCGTAATCTCCAATCTTGGAGTTGTAGTGTAGATTCCCCTTTCACATAATCTGCGATATTGAGATCAGAGCTGAGGACTTGGTTTGTGACTTGGAAACCATAACTCTTATCAAGGGCGACCGATCCCGCTGCACCACTACATTGGAAAGGAGCATATTCTTTGTCTAGTTGAGCAAGAGAAATAGGAACATTCTCCGTAGAAACCCCATAGTCCGAACCATACTCGGTCGTCAGTTTTAGGATATCATTCGCAAATTGAAGCTGAAACATCGCCGCCACTTGACCTTCTTGTGTGGGGCTCGACTTAGCGTATGTAAGAATCTTTTCTCCCGTAAGAGTGCCATTGTCCAAAGCCTCTTTTAATTCTTGAGGTATCCCACCATCCATTGTTGCGACAGTGGAGGGATTATCGGTGATACTCTGTGCCAAAACCTCTGCAAGACCTAATCTTGTATTCCCTGAAACCTGAGCCTCTTGAGAAATATTGCTGTTTGCAAGGAATATATCCGAAATAGCCGTTTCGGGATCTTGTGCCTCTGCGAGAGCATATACGAAATCAAACATCTGTTCGGGATTCAAGTTTGCCCAATAATCAGGAGTGGTGGCGAGAACTTGAGAGAAAGAACGAAGATTGAAATCTCGCCCATAGGCGTATGTTCCAAAATGTTCAAAACCCTTGTTATCCGACACAGGAAGAACAGGGGAGTAATACCATTCCCCCGCATTGTCTAGGTTTTCTATTTCTTGCTTTTGGGGGATAGCCATATCGACCGAGCTGTTGTCGTAGTTGTACAATATTGATTTTGCGGCTTTGTCGTAGGATTCATCTTTGCCATAGCCAAATATGGAGGAGAAATTCGCTGTTTGAAAATAACTTATCCAAAAGTCATACATAGAGGTGACAAGTGCTTTCCTTGTCGCACGAAAATCTTCTTGAATATCCTCAAAAGAAACATTGGGATCTACGAGTCTTGTCCTCAAGTCTGTTTTGAACCCATCTAGCATTTCTTTGTCAATCGCCTTAGACACAAACTCAAACTTTGTCTTAATGAAATCCAACATTTGATCAAAGGTCGCCATAATGATTCTTTCCCCTATGGCGATACTCTCTATGTCAGAAAACCCCCCGTCCAACAAATAGCCTGCATCAAAAGGCACTTGTACAATAGGAATTGGAGTGTTGGTTGTTTCTCCTGTATAGTCAGGCTCAAATCTCCCGCGTCTTGTGGCGTACGCCCCCGTATAGGTCTTTGCAAGGATTCCATCCAACTCTTGTTGCCAAGTACCTTGTTCCTTTTCGGGGATATATTCCCCAAAGACTTGAACTATCTTTGTCAAAAAGATTTTTGTTCTCTCAACAACCCCCTTAAACTCCAAGCCACCATGTTGAAAAGATGTAAGGTCCCTACCCCAAAAAATCTCTCTAAATTTATCCCATCGGCTCTCCGCTGTTGCGAGAATAGAAAGACTTTTGAATTCATATTTCAAGAAATGCTGTCCGCGCCCCGCTCGTGGGATAGCAAACATAATTGTTCTTATTTGTGATGTCGGAATTGCCTTGTAATATTCACTTGAACCTTCAATCGGAGGAAACTTGTCGGCATCCGTTGTGCCTCTTGGCACAAGAACCTTGATGCCATATTCCGTTAGATAGATAGGATCGTTCCCATTTGTTTTGGGATCTCTGTTCGGAACACTAATTCGGAGAGTGCCATCCCCATTTGGGAGAACCTTTGTTGTTGCTAGTGGCGTTTTCAATTTTTGTGGTGCAAGGAGTGTGTTTGTGACCTCAATCTTGCCATCTATATACACCCTTGATTCATACACTTGGGATTGACCTTGAAACATCGCATAGTTTGGGTGTGTCTTTGGAATCGCATCGGTGTAGTAGCGATATGCTCCGGGTTGCATATCGTCAGGTCTGAATGAACTTTTCATGAAGCTCATCGCAGATAGGTAATTCTGTATGGGCGTTCGGTCTTTCCCGAAAGGGGTGTTCAACTTTGTTTCTCGATATCTGTCGAGAGTCGCAAGGAATAAAGTGAAAACACTCTTGCCCAAAAAGTTATTTCGTTGATTAAACTTTGCTTGAACCACCTGTAGGTCATCTCGGATATGTTCTTCATCTTTGTAAAACAAGTCTTGATCTACCATATTGCTGCCGCTCAAATTGTTCGAGAACAACTCAGGACTATCTTTGTACAATTGCATATAAGAGCTGGTTTCCCCACGATTCCAAGAACTTGTTGTTTCTCTCGCTCTCTCTGTTGCCACAAAAAGAATCGCAAAAATCTCCTCCACTTGTGAGAAAGTCAAAGACTCACTTGGGATTCCACTTTGATCGTAAAAGAAAACTGTGTCTGTGAAACCATCTGTACTACTTTGTCCTAGAGAGATCAAACCCTCCTCTGCTAAGGCTTGAAGAAAAACACGCGTTTGTTCTTGGTTCTTGTTACCCCCTGCTGAACTCCCTTTGAGATTCAAAGCAGAACCCATCACCTCTGCGGTGATTTCCCCTGAAGCAACCCATAGAGGATTCAAGAGATGAACATCAAGTGCCATTACGACATTTGGTAAGCCCATTAACTTAGGCAACCCTTCGTTGTTTCTTGTGTAGAGAGGACGAGAAGCTCGGTAGATATTCTCTAGGTCTATGTCATTGAGAGTTGGTATTTGGTCGTCTTTCACTACCATAGGTGGGAAAAACTTGGCTCGCTTTGCTATCAAACCCAAATCGGTAGTACATTCCCCACCGAAAGAGAAAGAGTGAGAGATGCTATTCACATAATAGAAACAATCAAAGGGTTCGATATACACAGGGAAACCCAATTTCATTTCAGGTCGGAGAGGAATAGAAACACTCCCCGATTGAACCTCTTTATTTTCAAGATAGAGTCTGTTGATGCAAGCGTAATAGATACTCTTTGGATCAGTGAAGAAAGTGGTAGAGAAATCTGCCTCTCTCCAACCATATTTGGCAACCAATTTCCAATCAACATACATTCCTCGATTCTCGTACTCCGAACCAAGTAATGAACCCCAATTGGCAAAGTAGCCCCCTGTTCCTTTCATTACGGTCGCGGTGGGTTCGCTTTCTGTATTGTCGAAAGAAATGATGTCTATCGCCTTGATGGTATAAACCCTACTGTCGCTCGTATCAAGGTTGTAGAGAGGGGGCTTGAATACATAGTCGCCATTCATATCAATGTAGAACTCAAAACCACTCTCTGTGCAAACCGTACTTGCGATGTCCATCTTGGTTGTGACCTGTGCCTCAAAGATATTCACTTGCCCCATTGAGCTCAGCTCTTGTGCAAAGGCTGTTTGAGCTGCAATATTATCACCCCCCAAACCTTGATCTCCTTGATAAGAACCATCTTTGTAGAGAGCGAAAGCCGATTGTTGGACATAGAACAAAGAGGATGTGGGAAAGGCATAATTTGGATTTGCGGCTCGAAGAACACCGAGCAACTTAGATATCCTAAATTTAGAATCCCCCTTGCCCTCTCCAAGACTCAACCAAGAACTCGCGTTCTTCGCCAAACCCTCATCTTTCACAAGGGCGGGATCAGCGACCGCGAGTTGTTCTAATGTCGTAAACTGACGACCATCTGCCCCATACATTTTCAACTTGGACATTGGTTGTTGGAAGCGTTTCGCCCAATACCACCCTGTCACATCCCAAAAGCTGTCTTGGTAGAGATCGGACTTGATACCAATGTTTGTGAAATCACCCAAGACGAAATCTTGAGCACCCGCATCCCCATGCTTGCTTGAGTACAAATCAAAGATAACGCTGTAGGCATTTTGACGAACATGTTTCCCTCCCACAAAGTTCATTCTCGTTCGGTCACCCGAAACCTTTGAACCAAGAGCCGATGGGTTGGTATTGATGTTCTGATATTGCCAAAAATGAAAGAGGTCAGCGGCACTCATTGAACATTCGTAGAATCCCCCTCCAAACGAGAAAGAGGTTTCTGTCACCACACCATGAAAGACTTGATAATAGGGTTTCATTGGAATGTCGCTTTCAGAGGTGTCGCCTTGTGCTTTCACAAGTTCTTGTGTTGAGAAAAAGCCTCTCATATAGATATGGACTTCTATTCCGGGATGGAGAACGAATTTGTTATCTCGAAAGAGGCACGCGTATCTGTTTGTTGGTATCGACATAGAAATAGATACATTGGCGGGCGATGTGTCCGTAGAGTTAGAAACGGTCACACTTGTGATTAAATCTTGTAGGTCAATGTTTCCTGAACAACCCGCACAAGAGGGGTACGAGGTTTCTCCATTGAACTTTACGATCATATCAGGAACAAGTCGTCTGATTTCCTTGTTCTGTACGGTCTTTGTCCAAGTCCCTGCGAATGGTCTTTTATGTATGCTCATAGAAAGAAATCCTCCCCATTTGGATTGTATAGTGGTGCCACTATACCTGAATCATCCGAAACATCCTCCATTTGAGAAACAATGAACGAAATATCGAAAGTCAGCATATTGGGTGTTTCATCTCCATACGAGAACTCAAAACTTTCAATCATCCCTCGATAGATCATTTGGTCGTATCTTATGACCAAGCCACCCACTCCCAAATGTGCCTCTGTGTCAAAAATGGTGTCGTAAAGCAAAGCAGAGTTTTGATACACTTGAAAGATTTTCATAAAGTTCTGCCAAGCCGCCGAGAGCTTCTTGCTGGCATATTGGAGTCCTGAGGGGGTGTCGCTATCACTCCCCCAAAAATGTCTTTCTTGCCCCGCGATGAAACCCCCTGTTTGAAAGCTGAAAGAGATGGTAGGTTGTTCTTCACCCCACGCACGAAAGATACGGTTTTTTCTTGTACGGGCAGAGAAATCTTGAACTTTTGTATATGTGACCGACATCGAATTGGGATTCACAAGAACTTGGAGCTCAGGGATATTCGCTAGTCGCAATAGTTGAACGACATAATTACTAATCTGTGTCCGACCAATGAAAGACGCATCAGGATAGTCTTGGTTTTGTTGGAAAGCACTCTCTTGCACAAAGCCATCCGATGTATAATTGCCGTTGCCCATAACATCAGCGAAAGCATTACCCAAGTTGGTGATATCTTGTTCAAAAGAAGCCCCCTCACCCCCCACACGCAAGGTTGGAATCAAGTCTTTCACATCAGCAGGGAGTTCAAACCCAATCGTAAATGGGGAGAATTTCCTGAGTTGCTCTGAGCCCCCATCAATGGGTTTCCCCACTTGTGGTTCGTAAGACAAATCAAATCTTCTTCCTGTTTCTATCAAATCCCAAGTCACCGCCACCTCTTGTAGGGAGGCACCCGTTACGACCACCTCGTAATCTGACTCAAAAGTTTGGGAGGGTTCAGATGGTTGTCCTCCGACAATCCCCATTTGATCCGTTATTGTTGGCTTTCCCATTAGAACCTCACCGATAAATCTTCATAAGGAAGAAAAGTTAAATGTTCCTCTGTATCCACTGTAAAGTTGGCTTGGAGATCTAACTTGTAGGGAGATTCAGCACTTTCCGTTACGGTGAAGCTCGTAAACCACCCATAGTAAATCACATTATCAAAGTAGAGAGAAATGATTCCCGCTTGAATCACTTGACCATTGATACCATACACCATCCCATTACTATGAAACAAAGCAAGAAGATCAAGATACTTGTCATAGGCGATAGTCTGTCGTCTTGTGCCACCATAATCAGGATTTGTGATAGCACTCACTCCCACATAAGGTCGAATGAACGCACCACTATTCATTGACATAGATATCTCTTGGGCATCATCACCCCAAACTTGTTCTACGAACCCACCCATTGTTTGTATTCTCGATATTGTCTTGGCGTAGTTGATAGAGAGCTCATTTGGATTCACATGGAATACAAATTTCACTCCCTCAGGCAACATTGAGGTTCTCCTGTCGGGAGCAAGGACATCAAGTACAACGGGCTTGCGACCAAGTCCATTGTATTCATCGTTTGGGTGTTCAAATGCACTAGGTATTCTCATATTATGCTCTCACTCCACCACCATAAGGTGTTGTTCCCATCGCACCTGAACCTTTCTTGCTCTTTAGGGTGCTTGCGATAGATTGGGCGATGTGTTTATCTCCAGCATTGACAAAGATGTTGATAACATCACCACCCCCTCCACTAGCCATCGCCTTGTCGAAGGGACCATTGGGTTTCCCATACAATAGGGCATCTTGATCGTGGATAGGTGTGATCGTACCTCGACCGAAAGCATCTCCTTGATAAACGAAATCTTGTTGGGTCGGTCGTCTTGCATAAGAACTACCACTAATCAAACCCATACCAACGAGAGTGTCTCGCCTCTTATTGTACTCATCGGGAGTCATTGTTTCGTCCGCACCCACTTTATCGAAAAAGCCCTCCGCTGCACCTGAGCCTCCCAAACCATGAACACTTTTCTTTTTCCTTTCTTCTTCCAAGACTTTCAAGGCGGTGGCTCTGTCCGTACCCAATGCTGTGGCTAAGTCCATTGATTCTTGGTAGGAGAGCAAGGCTTGTACCGCAGTTGTTGTTCGGTCGGAGGCTTTCTCTAGGGTTCCATCTTTGCCTGTGTTCTTAGCCGTTTCCTCTGACTTTGTGAGAGTATTCACCAAAGTTTCAGCGTCTTTTTCAGAACCCTTGAGAAGATCTTCCATTGAATCTGCAACGGTCACAGTTTCCTCTCTATACCTACCCGTTGGAACCTGTTCAAACTCCCCGCCTACTTTTCTAGTTTCATATACCTGATACTGCCTTGTTTCTTTTCTCCCAAATTCCTTGTGGCGAACATCTTTTGTCAATTTATTCATATACCCCATCATTTCTTCGTCAGTGTCACCATAATCATCAAAGAAACCAACACCTTGCGATGGAGCTCGGCGCATAGCGGTATCTACAAGACGCTTTTGTTTTGATATTGTGCCTAGTTGTTCTTCAATTTTTGCTTTTTGGTCACCTGTCAAATCTTTGTTCGTTCGGAGTTCTGTTTTCAAGGCTGTTTCTTGTTCAGTCAAGTTCATCTTTCTGTCTGACATCTTTGACACAAAATCTGTGAGAACCTTAGCCTCACCCTCATCTCTCCCCATTGACATCCAACCCGTAAGGAGTGTGTAGATGTTATCGAGAATCGCACCGATGGTGTTCTCCATAATAGCACCCAATGTCCTTGTTTCTTCAACCGCTTCTTGAGCCAACATTTGATCTTTTGTGAGAGCTGCCTCAAGGTCTTTTGGTGTTGACATCCCTGCGAGGTACTCTGTGAAAGATTTGATTTCTTCACCTGTTTGCATATTGATCATTTGACCTGATTCGCCAATGGTGACCTTGTATTCTTCCTCTATTTGTTTGATTTTTTTCGCTTTTTCTTTGGGATCTTCCATGCTCTCTAACTCTTTGAACTGTCGATTGATACCCTCGTATTGACCTCTCATTTTGTCAATAACTCTTGTATAGGAATCAAGTTCTTTTCCACTCATCCCTGTCACTTCTTCAAGAACCATCATTCCTGTATCGCCAATTTTTCGCATATCTCCACCACCGAAATTCTCGGCTATGGATTGCATTACAGAAAGAGTACCTCCTGCGTCCAATGCACCCATTCCTTTGGTTACACCTGTTCGGAGAGCGTTGGCTTGAATCGAAACAGTTTGTAATTGTCTAACAAAGGCATCATCCATTCCTGACATAGAGGCTCGGTCTATCAACTCTCGCTGTTGCTTTGCACCCATTTTCTTATCCATTAAGGCTTCTGCTAGTCCTTTACCTCCAAAGCCCATCTCCGTTAAGATATCTGCTATTTGACCTCCCGCTGCACTTGATTCCAATCTTGCGGCACCAGCTTTCATACCAGCTTTCATACCTTTTGCAACACCACCACCTGACAACATATTGGTCTTGAATCGCTCTTGATATCCCATATTCCCAAACTTTCCTGAGAGATTTTGGAGAAGGTCACTTGCACCCTCCTCGCCCAATGCCTCAATGAACTCACTTGCCAATGCCGCTGTTTCTGAGAAATCAACATTGAACAATGCCATACTCCCTGTGGCTTGTGTGATCATAGCGGTGAATTTTTGTGTTCCGATACTAGAGAGATTGGCTGCCGTATAGATATCTCGAAAGGCATCTGAAATTTGGGACATATCCAAACCAAAATCTTCATTCATTTTTGTGTATGTTTCTGCGAGAGTCTTTGCATCCATCCCCAATAGCCTAGACATTGTCAATGTTTCTCGGAGAGCATCCCCCAAACCTGTCACACTATCACCAGCACCCGTAAAACCCTCAAACTCTGACATCGTCATACCAGCCGCCATAAACGCGTTTTGGAGTTGAGAAATCTCCTCCCCCGCCAAGCGAAACTCACTCCCAATATCAAAGGCTTGTTGTCGGAGTGTGTGAAGATGGTGACTAAAATTATCTACTTGATTCGCACCCGCATCAAAGACAGAAATCCCATCTAGGAGAGAACTATTCATTTCTTTTGCTTTCTTATCTGCCTCTGCCATCACAGCGGCAAAGACACCAAAGACAGCAACTACCGCCCCCAAACCAGCGGCTACTTTCCCTAATTGGGCAACCATAGGACCAAGACTGCCTCCCATAGCCCCACCCATATTCTGTAAGCCTTGACCTCCACTTTTGAGCATAGATCCAAAGCCCTTGATATCAAGATTCTTCAAGTTGTTTTGAAGATTCTCAAAGCCAGCTTCAAGTGCCTCTGCCGCGTTCTCCGCCCCCTCTAACAAGCCCGATTTGTATTTCTTAACAAAATCATCCACACCATCTTGCATAATCTTGTTTGCTTCTTCGTGTGATTCCAAACGAGTCTTGATGTGTTTCAACTCTTTCTTGAATCCCTCCTCAAGTCGTGCCATCCTGAGAGTATCTCCTGACGCTTGTGCTTGGAGATATTTCTGTTGAAACTTGTTCATTGTAGAATTGAGTCTTTTCTGATTGAGCATCTCTGCTGCATATCGAGAAGCACCCGCCTTTCTTGCTTGAGAAAGAGCATTGGTCAATTCGCTACTCGCACTCTGCATCTCAGACCGAAAAGATGAGGATACAGTTCCTAGACTGCTAATTAAGTTGGTAAGATTTTGACTTGTTGACATGGTATCACCTTATTTTGACATTCCCATCCGAGCCTACATAGAAATCTCCATGTACCTCATCCTTTCCTAGATAACGGTTATATAGACGGTTTCGTTGATTTTCTCCTTGCAAAGTGCTGACCCCTCTACGGAATCCTGCCTCCTCCAATTGCTCTTTGGTGGCGGGTGCAAGTTGAGTAGAAGCGAAGATTCCTCTTGTTTCTTCAAGGTTTTCGAGCTCCGCTCTCTTTTGTTCGTACTCTCTCCGTTGGTCGTCCATCTTATTTCGGATGTTGTTCTTGTATTGTTCTACAATGAGATCGTGAGAGTCTTTTTCACCTCGAACCCATCGGTGATATTCTTCCATCAGTTCTTCTTCTGTTTTTGCGGTCACTAAGATAGGCTTCTGTTGTTCTGTTTCAGACAACTCAACATATTCTCCTTGATACTTGGCGATGCACTCTTGTATTTTTCTTTCTCTCCTTGCTTTTTCTTCTCTCTTTGCACTCTTGTCCTTGTCGTATATTTTCTTCACACCTTTCGGAGAAAAGGCGGAGGCGAGAAACTTTGTGTTGTTCCAATTCTCATCGTGTTCATCTCTAAAATCATCGTACAAGTTATACACTTGCCACAATTGTTGAACCCCATTCTCCATTCCAAAAACATTCTTTGGTATGCTACGACCATTAGAGAACCACAATGTCCTAGACGAGGGTTCGTAAGAGAAACCCTCAACCAAAGTAAAACACTTGGAGTAACGAGCCAACAGTCCTTGAATCTCATAATAGAGTCGTTTGATTATGGAGGCAGGGATGTCCGAAACGAGCTCAAAGGTATCCAAATGAGATGTGTTCCTTGTCAAGAGAATACCTCGAACCGAGTACATACTCTTGGCTACCACATATCTCTGATAAGTGATGAAATCTGATCCATAAGATTGGAGAAGAACCTCTTGAATTTCTTGAGGAAACAAAGAACGAAGAACAATGGGAACACCTCTCACAACCAAATTGTGTGTGAGATAACCCACCTCAATCAATGCTTGGATATCATCGTAAGGCTTGTTCTGTTCCTCATTCACTCAACACCCCCTCAGCTCTGATTAGGTGTGATGAATCTTGGGTTTCTTGATGTAGGTTGTACTTGTGTTTTGTTTGGAGAAACGATTTCTTCGCCCAATGTCTGAGTTGGAAGCCGATAGACCTCTATGCCATCAAGTGTTTCTTGTTTCTGCGGTGGGAACTCTTGCTCTTGGAAAAACACCGAGTCTTCGTTAGGAGAGGATGTCGTTTGTGGAGAAAGGGGTGGTGTTTGTGTTTGTGGTTTTGATTGAGTTTGTTGAACTTGTTGAGGGGGTGTTGATTGAGTTGGAAAAATTGGTTGTCGAGAAATGGGAGTTTCTGCTGAAGTCTGATTAGTCTCTGGTTTTGAAGGAGGAGCTTCTTGTTGTTGTTGTTGAACTTTCTCTTGCTGAACTTTCTTTTCTTTCAAGTAATCGCTTGCGTCTTTCGTTCGTTGTTCTTCCGTTTGTTTCGCTTTACTTGTTTCTACAACACTACGGAAAGTAGATCGGACATCTTGTTCTTTCTGCAATTGCTTTGTGCTTTGCGATTCCTCTAATTCAGCAAGACGAGATTTGAGATAAGTGATCTCTGAGCTCTCATCTGCAAAGTCACCCTTGACAGAGGTATTTGTTTCTTTCTCTATTTTCTCTACCAAAGCATTGTAGCAATCCAAGATAGAGATTTGCATCGGACGATTCCATTCGGAGAGAATCTCTTTGAGTGCTTTCTCTTTGGACACCTTTATAGGTGTGCCATTCTCTAGCAACTCGCCTGTTTCTATATGGGTGACATCTCTCAAGTCAAGGTCACCGATTTGCACAATACATCGAGTCAATGTTTGGAGGCGAAACTCGTCAAGATACGCAAGGAGTTTAACCCTATCTCCCCCCTCCATAACCTCTTGAATTTCTTCTAGTACAAACTGTGACTCTTTTTGAACAGCAAAATCTTGTTCGGGAGTGAGAACACGAACAAATATCTCCACTCCTGACAAAACAATTGAAGATTCTGCTCTTGTGAGGCTTTTAATGGGTTCTAGGGCTTTCTTTAATTGGGCAAGGTTCAACATCAAATTCTCCTGTGTGTTGTATCTTTTGGAGTCGATCTGATCTTGAAAAGATGTTCTACATTAGTGTTTATATATTTATGTTTGTATTGTCCAAACACATAGGTGTTGGGTTTGAGCGAAAAAGTAAGTGTGTTTGTTTATTTGTGTATTTACATCTGAACAAGATCAAAGCGATCTGTAAGCATTGTACCCCTATTAAGTAAGAGAGGTACTTGCAGTTTGTGTGGGAATGTTTGTTGTCCCAGCAAAGCGAATAGAACCATATTGACCGATTGTTGGATCGTTTCCACTTGCAAGGAACTCACCATACACAGAAGCATAGTCATGAACATCGGTGACAGCAGCTGAACCACTTTCTTGAAGAACACCACCATCGGCTGTTTGGTTGGTCAAATCCCAAGAAGTCCACCAACAAGCCTCGTACATTGTAATAAGAACACTATGGGCAGGATTGTTTCCGTAGTCACCATGCAACTTAGGATATTGGAGTGCCTTATGTCCTTGATGGAAACCATCTTTCTTTCCAGCATCAGAATTGTTCGCATTTTCTAAACCATAAAGATCGGCATCAACAAGAGAGGAGAAAACCAACTGATGTTCGAGATCAAAGGGCCACCTGTGGTGCTTTAATGAACGAACAGGACCATCAATTCCACCCGCATAGCCTGTGGCTTGCCAAATGTTAGACAAATACATCAATGACCTTGTGATTGAAAGTTCTACGGGATCTGTGACCGTAGGAACAATCTCTGCCACATGATCACCAAAACCGATTCCACGAACAGGTTCATTCCCTTTGCTCTGTGACGCACTAAAATCCGCGACTAGACCGATTTGAAATAAAGCCTGACCTCCACCATAAGCGGGAGTCAAAAGTCGGATTTTCTGTGACATAGCCACACGAGTGTTTGGTGTTGTACCGTATTGATACAAATAAGAAGAACCTTGAACGCCATTCGCAGGACTTAAATCAGGGTTGGTAAAACCACTTGTTTTTGGGGTTGCCATTGATACACCTCTCTACATTTTTTGCTCATTAACGAAGGATGATACTCCTACAAAAGATATAGAAATATAAAGTCTTTATTGAAAAACCCCCTACAATGTTTTTTTCTCTCCTGTTGCGACTCGCTTCCTACGAATGGTCATAATTTCTTTTCGGAGTGCTATAAGGTCTTTCTCTATCTCTTTTGCCATCTTTCTTGCACGAATACCCGCTCTTGTACTTTTCATAGCGGGATCTTCAAAGGCTTGTAGGTCTTTTCGCATTTCCTTTGCCTTTTCCATAATAGACAGAGCTCTAATCTCCAAAAACATTTCTCACTCCAAAAAAATAAGGTGGTCATCACAACCACCTTACCCATATCAAAATATCTAGCCTAGAAAATTATTTTGTGTTTTTCTCGTCCGATACTTGCTGACGAATCTCTTTGCAAGATTTACTCACATCAAGAAGTGCCTTGCGAACTCGTGTTCCCGCAGCGGCGTTTCCTTTGTCAGAAAACTTTTCAGCATCTTCTAAGGCAGAGGTTAATGTATCAACGAGAACTTGTACATTTTCTTTTACTGATTTATCACTCATAGCGATTCTCCTGTGGGTTGAAAAAGAGAGGGTGTCCCCTCTCATTGGTTTTACATAATACCTATTATGTTAATTGGTTGTTATCAAATTTTTCAATTCTTGTACCGATCCACTCAATGACAGGAACAGCCATTGAATTTCCTAGACATTTATATCGAGGAGATTTCGGACAATTACTCTCAGGCTTGCCCTTGTATGGAATCTTTGTCCAATTGTCAGGAAAACCTTGTAGCCTTTCACATTCAATCTCTGTGAGTTTGCGAATACGATTCCGATAAGTAGATCGTTCCCACAAACGAGGACCACTTGCATTGATTGCTGTCGCGGCTGTTAGTGTATGAAAGACATCTGTATTGACCGCACCATTGTAGAGACTGATAGGTACTTGTTCGATATCTTCCTTTGGTTGAACGATACTTGCAATAATGTTTTCTTCCATCACCATCGGAACCATACGAGGTTCTTTGCCCATAGCCGCCATCAAAGTGTGTGCTTTCTCTACAGGTTCTCTCAATTGTCCATAAGACGAATAATTGGAATGGAAAAGAGCATATTGTGATCCACTAAAGTTGTTTGATTGATAGAAAGAAACATTTTCCACAACAAAAGGGATATG
>Ga0181589_10000508_pt1 | contig 28108 bp, 36 predicted proteins | sample 071ome_25_FD_132444 | JGI IMG/M metagenome (GOLD analysis project Ga0181589, IMG submission 132444) | Coastal salt marsh microbial communities from the Groves Creek Marsh, Skidaway Island, Georgia - 071410BT metaG (megahit assembly) | ecosystem: Environmental > Aquatic > Marine > Intertidal...
AACGGATTTAGGATTAGTACCTTCTTTATCCCAAATGCTATCACCAGCAAGTTCAACATCTTTGTTTACTGCTAGGATTCTTTTTTTGTAATCTTGATAATGTTTTTCGCTTACAACTTCTTCGTTTACAGCATGATATTCTTTAAAAATATTTTCGATTAAATCATAATCAACAACTTCGTCAAACTGAACACTTTCATTGTGAATGTCATTTGTCTGCATCTGCTGTTGGCCTGCTTTTGCTTCTGCTTTTTTTAACAGTCTAATAAATTCTGTTGATAGTTGAGGATCATTTAGAATTTTTTGAATAGGACCTAAAATTTGTTGTAATCCTTGGGCACCCATTCCTTGTGCTGTACCTTTGGTCATTAACGCATTAAGACCAGTAATCATTCTGCTAGTTTGATTACCCATTTTCATTTGACCAGCAACACGTCTTAGTCCTTGTACACCTTTTTGTGTCATCTTGCCAACTGCTTTAGCACCAGCCGCCGCACCTTTTCCAACTGCTTGAGCACCTTTAACAGCGGCACCGCCAACTGCTTTAGCACCTGCGGCAACTCCTCTACCAATACCACTTGCAACAGCACCAATTGGAATTTCGTCTAGTTGTTCGTCGTCATTAACATTATCTTCTTTTGGTACGCAATTAGGAACTTCTTTCTCACCCTTCTTTTTCATACCAACCATTTCGTATCCTGACCAACAAGGATCTTTTTTACCTGATTTTAATTTTCCTGCTTCTGTTTGTACATCTTCAAATTCATCTTCACCTTCGTTGTCATCATATTTGCTGTTATCTGGATCTTTTTCTAAAGGCATATCTTTAAGTGCCTTTTTCATTACAGCCATAACAAATGCTGATTCGTCTTTGGAGATTGGTTTCTTTTCTGCGATTTTATCACTGATATTATTCATTAAATTGCTGATTTCAATTTGTACATCATCAGTTGGTTTAATACGTGCCGCGATATCACCCATTAAACGTCCTGGAGACTGTTTGATTTCTGCATTAAACAGTTCTGCTTTAATTTTTGGATCGTTTATATCTTTGTCAGCAAATGCAGGATTGTTTGCACTGCTATATTTGATCATTGTAGATGAAGGCGGAGAAAAAATAATTTTCTCTACTTGTGGCATTACATCTTGTATAGTTAAACGTACTGGGTCTTTATCTTTTGCCTCAGAGGCAATAGCATCTAATTTTTGTATTAAATCGCGAATATCCATAATAATATACTCTCCTTATGAGTATTTATTACAGAACAACTATTAACGACCTTGTTTGATGTGTATGATTTGGGGAGCAGTTGCAGTAAATTCAAGACCCGCCATTGATCCGGCGTAGATTTTACCTGTATAAACCAACTTTAAACGCACTGTATTAAGGATAATATCCATGTGTTTGCCTTCAACATAACGATCCAGATAGGCCTCGGAAGTCTTACCGTTATCAGTGCAGGTTACAGTAATCTTTTCTGGTATGCTTGTGGTGTATTGCGACATATTGATCCTTTCTAGAAGTGATAAGGCCCCCGAAAGGGCCTTATACACAAATCGTTTAATTAAGCAACCTGTGAAGCAAGTGCTTTATAACCAGCCGCAATCACTTTACGACTTGCAGTACCTAAACGATACTTGTTATAAACACGACCTTTTGAATCAGTCACAGTGTTTAGATAGATTGGAAATCCATTAAACCTTAGTGCTTGAATCACTGCCGCAGGGTTACCAGCACCAAAACGTGCTTTGATCTGCTTCGCAGTTAATTCTTGACCACCTTGAAGTGCAGTCAGTACTTTTGATTGAATTGTATTAGTCATCTTTTTCTCCGATTTAAAAAAATAATGCTATTAAGTAAGCATCATATTATTATAGTAACAAAATTCTATGATAATGTCAACCCCATATGGGATTTAATATTGCCAAAAAGGCCCTTTCGGGCCTTTAAGGTTATCCAAAACTATGCAACGTTTTCGTTGATTACAGTTTTGTTAGTTGTTGATAAAAGACCAATTAATTGCTCTTTTAATGCTAATGAAGATTGTAAAGTTCCAGTTCCTAAAACTCTTACATTGAAATCATAACCAGCATCAATTAATTTTCTTGTTGCTGTTGATCTTTTCATTTTTAAGTTTGCGAATTTAATCGCACCGCCATTAACTGCACCTTTTACAATGTAGTCATTTGCAGGCTCTACAAACACACCGATTTTTGAGTTTACATTACCTTTTGTAAATTCTCTAGTGTATGTTACATATTGCTTTGTTCTTGCCATATGATTTTTCTCCTTGTTGTTGTTAAAAAAGTTTAAGATTTTTTTAAACATAGTAAGTATACTATACACTAGATCGTTGTAAAAAGCAAAACTATTTTTTGCCAAAAAGAGGTTGACAACCAAAATGGACTATGTTATAGTATATGTATAGTTTAAAACTTAGAGGGTATTATGAACAACTACGAAGTTACTGTTAATCAAGCATTGAATCTTGCTGTACAGGCCTATCACCAAAATGATGGAAAGTACATCAAGGACGGATCAGGCTTGTTGTCAAACAAGACCATAATGATGGAACTTCTTGCAAAAGAAAATCCTTATCAATCTAATTATGACAGTGTGGTAAATGATATCCTAGAAAGTCAAAAAGCATTAATTTTTTCTGTTATGAGTGGAACAGCAAATTCTTATCAAACAAGTATGTATTCGGTACTTGGAAAAGAAGTTATTAATTCTAAAGAATTTGGTTTAGTTGCTCCCCTACCAAAAATGTTTTATGAAGATAAACGTCGTGAAAAATTTGCTTCTAGTGTTGCAAATAGTCAGCATCTAGGAAAGATTGGAGATGTTATCCAAGGTAATGCATCATTGTATGAACATCGTTACATTGAAAGTCGAGGCTTTTATGTTTATACATTTAATATGGATGGAAACCTAGTAACGCATTTTAGCAGTAAAAGTCCAACAGAGTTTAATGTTGTAGAAGGTAAAACTTATAAAATTAAAGCAAAGATCAAACGCTTAGGTGTTAATAAGTTTTATGGTGATATTTTGGATAGTGTTGTAAACTATTTAAAGATTAGTGAATAGTTTTACCGTCGCCGCTAACTTCAATTTCATAATCGCCCGAAATTGCTTTAGAAATTCTTTCAACCATTGATTCGGCTTCTTCGTTTTTTAGATCCCTAGTAAGTTCAACTTCATACACGTAATGACCTTCAGTGGTTTCGTAAGTTTCAAACGTAACAGAGTTTTCTGATTCAAGCAAAGATTCACTAATGGTGCTTTCCATAGCACCTGCGAATGTTCGTATAAACTCGTCACCTTGATCTTCTGTGAATATAATTCTTACGTAATGTTCCATTAATAATTTACCCTTATAAGATCGACTGTTCCGTCGGTAAAATTAGTAACTATTGCTCTTAGCCAAACAAAGTTACCTGTAAAGTTATAGATATAAGATCCTGATCTGTTTACGGTGCTATCACTAGGATCAGCAGTGTGTTCAGTACCTGTAACATCAAACCAGTCATTAGCAGTAGGTGTTGTTGCCAATGATGCTTGTATCTTTACAGTTCCATAAAATCCAGACACTTTAACTTCGTATGTGTGAACTCCATCTCCGCCTTTGTAGTAGCCATCTCCTTTAATATTTCCACTAGTATAAGAAACAGCAGAACTATCGCCCGGATGATCTACTTGGACCGTGCTTTGATTGTTGATTGTAAATTCAAAATTTGTACTTGTACTTGGCATAGTACTTTTATTTATTTGATTTTAATTTTATATGCTTGTGCTAGTCTAGTTAAATCCATACCTTCGACAGCATTTATATCGTCGTATTTTACCCTGTAAACATGATCTTTACCAGCATTATCTCGTGTCCATCCTTTTGCTGATGTGTCTTGAAGATCACCTAGTAATAGAGATTTTAAAACCCGTACAGGTTGTCCTCCAATACCATTTGCTGTAACAACAGCATGACATGGAGTACCTTGTTGTACTATATTTCTTTTAATAAGTTCATTCATTATACGAACTTTAGTAGTTTGTGTTTGCATCTATTTCTCTTTCTAGTTTGTAGTTAATAATTTCTTTAATAGTATCACCTAAAAACATTTGTAATAATAACATATCTTTTGTATTTGTCGAGTAGATAAATTTACCATTTCTTACAAAGCCTGTTCTTATTTGTTTTAATCCCATTTCAGATATCTTAAAATCGGGATAGTTTTTAATCCATTCTTCGAAATTTTCTTTAACACTGTTATCAATGGATTTATAATTTCTTAGACATATTTTGTATTGGTATTTTTTATAAGGATATTCTTTAACTAGTTCTGTTGTTGGATTAGATAACAAAAACTTAGCATGATGATCGCTTTTAGGCCAAACAATAGTATCAATAATATTGGTTAACTTTTGAACTAATTCATTATATATTCTTGATTCGTTAAAGTATATTCCAGCAGTATCGCCTTCATATCTATATCTAATGTCGACTTTTTGATCATTATATTCATTAACCAACAACACAAATTTATACAGTTCAAACCTATTTTTCCATAATAGTTTCTTTGCTTCTAAATTACGTTCTTCGGGATATGTATAGCGAAAACCACTAGCCGATTGTTGAAGCCACTCTTCAAGGGTGTTACAGTTCCAAAGACTGTTAAGTGTAGTATAATTAACACCGTATCTAAGAGCAGATATCCTTGGTAGTTTGAGAACTACTTTGTAAAGATACTTACCCCAAAAAAGTTTATTAGTATGTTGTGCGTTCAACGGAGTCGTCCTCTTCTGTACTAGTAGGCATAAATTCATTAATTTCTAATGTAATCTTATCATCTACTAAATCTACAGTTACGTGACCCCCGTTTGTAAGTTTACCAAATAATACTTCTTTTGACATCGGCTTTTTGATATCATTATCAATCACTCTCATAAGCGGTCTTGCACCCATCTTACGATTGAATCCTTTTTTAATTAGATATTGTTTTACTGCTTGTGACAGTTCAACAAATATTCCTTTATCTTTAATCATATCGTTAAGTTCTTTAATAAACTTGTCAACAATCATGCTCATTGTTTCTTTTTCAAGTTTACCAAATTTAACAGTTCCGTCAAGCCTGTTACGGAATTCCGGAGCAAAAAAGTCTGAAACTGCTTCGTCATCTTCACCTGAGCGTTCCATATCGCCAAATCCAATACCGTTTTTCTCCATCTCTCTAGCACCTAGGTTTGATGTCATAATAACAATGGCATTACGAGCGTCTGCCTTCTTACCATTGCTTCCTGTTACAAATCCATTATCCATTAACTGTAAAAGAATGTTACTTACATCTTTGTGTGCTTTTTCAATTTCATCAAGCAATAGAATACAATTAGGATGTTCTTGTAGTTTGGTAATAAGTTGACCTGCGTCTTCTTCAAATCCTACATATCCCGGAGGTGAGCCGATAAATTTAGCAACCGAGTGTTTCTCTTGGAACTCACTCATATCAAATCTTACCAATTGTAAACCCATTTCTTCTGCTAATACTTTTGCTGTTTCTGTTTTACCACAACCTGTTGGCCCTACAAACAAGAATGAACCGACAGGCTTGTTAAGCGATTTAAGTCCTGCTTGGGCAATAAAGATCTTATCAAGCAAACTATTGATTGCTTCGTCTTGACCAAACACACGTTTCTTCATATCTTTTTCAAGATCTTTTAGATTGTTTGTTTCTTTAGACGCAATTTGTTCTAGTGGCAAATTTGTCATCTTTGCAATCTCAAACACAACTTCGTCATGATCTACGACACCATCAACGGTGTTGGTTAACTTATATCTAGCACCAGCACGATCGATTACATCAATCGCTTTGTCAGGTAGTTTTCTATCACTCATATATTTTATTGTATAGCGAACCGCATCTTCGATTGCTTTATTAGTAATTTTAATTTTATGATAGTCTTCGTAATACTTTTTAATACCTTTTAGGATATCAATTGTTGTTTCTTCATCTGGCTCGTCTACAGTAACACGTTGGAACCGACGCATCAATGCACGATCCTTTTCAAAGTGTTTACGATATTCTTCCCAAGTAGTTGAAGCAACAACCTTAATTGTTCCTTTAGACAATGCAGGTTTAAGAAGGTTCGCCATATCGTTGGATTCTCCTCTACCACCAGCACCAGCACCATTCATCATGTGTGCTTCGTCGATGAATAAGATTGCTTTTTCTTTTTTCTCTAGTGCATGAATAATCATTTTAAGACGTTCTTCAAAGTCGCCTCTGTATTTTGATCCGGCAACAAGAGCACCAATGTCTAATGAATAAACAGTACTACCTTTAATAAAATCAGGAACATTGTTGTTTACAATTTCAACAGCAAGTCCTTCTGCGATAGCAGTTTTACCCACGCCTGGATCACCAACCAGCATTACATTGGCTTTTTGTCTCCGTGCAAGGATAAGCACAGTTTCCTCAATTTCTTTACCACGTCCGATAACAGGATCAATTTTTCCTTGTTTTGCTCTTAGTGTTAGATTACTACAAAAACTAGAAATAATTTTTTCAAGTTGTCCTTTATTATATTGCTGTGATGCCGCTTCTCCGATAACTTGTTCTGCCTCGATCCAATCACTAAATTTTTCGTGCTCTACTCCGTTCTTACGTAAACAGAAAGCACTATAAGATTTCTTTTCTTTTAGAATACTTAAGAATACATCACTTGGCTCAATAGTAGTACGACCACTAAACAATGATTGTGTAAATGCTCTATTCAACACACGTTCCATTGCTTGTGTTTTTTTAGGTCGTCCTTTTAGTCCTACACGTTGAATACCGTCAAGTTGCGTTCCAATATAATTCGCAAGATCTTTGCCAATGCCATCAACATTTGCACCGTATTCTTCTAAAACTTTTTTAAAGTCGTCATCAAGAACTAGTGCATATGTAAAGTGTTCTATGGTAACGTATTCGTGCTGACCTTCAATAGCCAACTTAATCGACTTTTCAAAGATACCTTCTAAGTGTTCATTTGGTTCAAGCATTAATTAAAATTCCTCTTTTACGTGCTTTTTTAGTAGCCATATCCCATTTTAATTTTGAAGTACGGTCTTTGTATGTTATACCAATCAAGTGATCTAGTTCATGAAGATAACAACGTGCATCATAACCTTCCACTTTACCTGTTTTAGTTTCACCGTTTTCATCCTGAAACTCTGCAATAATCCAAGCAGGTCTATTAATTTTAACAAATATTCCTGGAAAACTTAAACAGCCTTCAATATCTAAAATAGTTTCTTTAGATGCTTCTAGCACTTTAGGGTTAATAAAAATTTGACTAGCATCTCTATGATGTTTGCTACCCATTACAAATACCTGTGCATCAACTCCTACTTGGTTAGCACTTAAACCAACCCCGTCGTAGTGATACATTGTTTCTAACATTTCCTGTTTAAGTTCTTTAGGATCTTTTACAGGATTATTAAAATCAAATGGTTTAACTTCTTTGTCTAAAAATTCATGTGGGTATAATAATATATCAAGCATACTAGTTACTTAGTCCTTTTAATTGGGTGATTAAATTTATTTGTTCGGGTGTAAGGTTTTTAGGTAATTCTCCCTTTACAGTAACGTATAACTGCCCGATTTCTGGTCTATTAATAAATGGCATACCTAATCCTTTCATACTAAAAACTGTATTTGGTTGTGTTCCAGCAGGAACTTTTAGTTTTACTTTTCGATCATTATAATGATCTATAATTATTTCTGTTCCTAGCATCAAATCAAATACTGATACAGTTTTATTAAGATATAAATCTGCACCCTGTCTATTAAACATATTACTACGATTTATGTGAATTGTCAAGTGTAAATCGCCGGCCGGATATTGCCGAAGTGAATCATCTCCCATTCCTGTCAATCTAATAGTTTGGCCGTGATCCACACCTGCTGGAATTCTAGTATCAACTGCTCTTCTTCGGCCCGAAGGTAAAGGAACATCAATGTTAAGAAGTTTTCCATTATAGGCTTCTTCTTCACTTATTTGGACGTTTAGGTTTAGTGTTTTGTTTATTGATCTATTCCTTCTTCTATTATTGCCCATTCCAAAAGGATCACCACCGCCAAAAAATTGTGAAAACATTTCTTCAAATCCTTCAGCACCGTTAAAATGAAATCCTTGTTGTTGATATCCAGCCTGCTGTGGATCAGCAGTTCCAAATTGATCGTACATTTGACGTTTCTCTGGATTAGAAAGTGTTTGATAGGCTTCGTTTATTTCTTGAAACTTACGACTATCTCCGCCTTTGTCAGGATGGTGCTTTGCCGCAAGTTTACGGAAAGCAGTTTTGATATCTTTGTCGGAGGCACTTCTAGAAACACCTAAAACGTCATAATAGTCCATATATACAATATAATATGTTTTGACGCTTTTGTCAAGTGTTAAATTGGATTATTTGTTGTCTGATTTTGCTCTTGAGCCTGTGTACAAACCAAACCAAGCCGCACCAGCACCAACTACAATACTAACAAGTCCTGATTGTTCCATAGTAGGATTTGGCAGTTCCATATACCAAACTACAACCTTGTATAACAAAATAATGTATGTTGTGATGAATACTCTTGGAAAAATTCTCCAACTATCAACTGCTCTTGCAAGATGAATTAGTCTTGCATATGGGTTAGGACCTAGATCCTTTACGCTTGTATCAACTTCTAGTTCAACTGATACTTTCTTTGAAGCAGTGTTTTGATCTGCTGGTACTACAATTTTATCTTCGCTCATGTTTACCCCTTATATTACGGTATTTCTATGTGAGTATTTATGCTTCAATTTTTGGTTTATCCTCTGTACCAAGGAATTTATCAATTTTATCTTCCTGGATACACCATACGGATTCAATGGGAGCACCACCAAATTGAATGAACATATCTCTCTTTATAGTCGCGGCATTATCCGCAACAAACTGTCTGCATTCAATTGAACTATTAAATGTGGGTTGGTGATAAAGGAATGCGTCTTTTGACCCATCTGGATGTTGAATCATCATCAACACGGCAATTAACCATTTCATAAACACCCTCTCTCTTTAAAGTATTTATTAGAACGATTTTTTATTTTGTTGGTTGGTTTTCGCCTTCGTAGTACTTACGATACTGATCTAAGGTAGCACCTTGTTTGATCATGTATGCACGGATTTGTGCAAAGTTTTTTGATAGCAGTTGATAGTCGTCATCGCTTAGTCCGAACAGAACAGGATCTTTGCCTTGTTCTTTCAGTTTAGCAAATACTTCTTCTGCATTTTCGCTGGTAATGATTACCCATTTAATTTCTTCTAATTTAGGTGTTTCGGGATTAGAAAGATTTAAAGGTTCACGTTTAACCTCGGTCTTGAAAATGTCTAACTTAGATACCGAACTACAACTAGTAAGGAACGTAGTTAGGATTAGCAAGGCTAGGACATTCTGCATTAATTTCAGATTTCTTCGTAGCATTCTTCTCTTTCTCCGTTAACGGACTTCCCATTGCAATTTCCACACATCTCATTGCTTTAGCAGTCGCATTGTTAATAACACGCTCAATGGCTTTATCTTTTTCAACAGCAAGTTTTCCAATATCACGTACTTCACCTTTGCCGTTAATTTTGTTGAAACGTTCATCAAGTGCCGCAAATTCTTTTGCAAGTACTTTGTTCTTTTCTTCAAGTTCTTTGTTTGCGGCTAGTATTGATTCAAAATCTTTTCTTTGCTGTTCAATAACAGCCTTTTGTGATTCCACGCTTTCTACTAGTTTTGCATTATTGGCTTCGCTGATAGCAAGATCGCTTTTAAGTGTTTTTACATAAACAAAACCACCTCCAGCACCTGCTAACATAATTAACACCATTGCAATTTTAATTGAACTAAACATAGTGTCTCCAAAAATCTGTTAATGACATATAGTTGTGTCTTGCCTGTTCGCACACTACTATTTCAATGGGTTGATTATCACCATCAGTAAATGTTTCTATCAACTTGCCTTCGTGTTTTCTTCCGCAATTTAAACAGGTTTTACTCATGCCATTTTTAAAGCAAGTTCGGTAGTTTCGGTTACCCTGCGAGTCCAACCTCTACCAAATGTTTCAAAGGTGCTTAAAGATTCATAATACCCTTGACGTGCTTCTTGATAATTCTTAATTGTATTTTCTAGTCCGTGTTTTTCAACATATTCCCCTAGAACTCTTAATGTGTTAGGACCAATACCACCATCAGCAACTGTGCCGATCATTGTTTGTAGATATTTTGCGGCTCTACCTGGACCTGCGTTTACGGCAAAATCAAACACACAAAGATCTAAACCTGAAGGAAGATCATCGCCTTTAACCTTACCCCAATAGTTCTTTTCGTAGATAGGAGCAACATCTTCGACAGTTAAGTCCTTCATATCTTTTGTTCCGCCCCATTCTTCGTAAACTCTTTTTGTTACACCCAAGTTAGTTTCGCCACCAGGATCTTTAGGGTGATTTACATAACCACCTTCGTGATGTAGAATAGTTTCTAAACACTTTTGATAATTTTTGCTTGCCATTTATTTTCCTTTACGTTCTAGCATACCATTAAAAGCAATGGATATTCTATCTTCTTCACTTTTATTTATATTAGCAAAGTGCGTGATCCAACCCGGAAAGGCTACTAATTTTCCTTCAACTGGTTCAACTTGATATCGTTGACTGTTAAATGGATTAAGATTTGATATTATTTGTTCTGGTATTGTATAATCTAAAAATCCATGCGGTGGAACCAAGTTTAATTTACCACAATCTTTTGGAGTTTTAACATAGTAAACCATACTTAAAAAATATGGACCGTGCATATGATAATAGTTATTGTTTAATTGTTCACCGTTTGGTTCATTAATATTAATCCAACCATTTGTTAATTCGATAGTAAAATCGTCTCGAAATTGGTAAAGATTAGTTGCTGTTTCAGACATTTTTTGTTTGATTATTGTGACTAGCGGTTGTAACTCACTAGCATCTAAATCTAACCATTCGCTTTGCCATCCACCGTCTCTTTGGACTCCTGGATTTAGTTTTTTTAAGTTGTAAGAATAATCGACTAATTGTTGATTGTCTATACCTAAAAAATCATATAAAAAAGGAACAGGAAATATCCCGTCTATTCGCATTTTACATCCTTTGCATAACTTTTGTTCTAGTACCGTTTGTAAAGAACAAGTATTCATCTATCTTATAGATGTTATAGTTACCAAAGTATTTTGTTAGGAATAGGTTTTCTGACATTGAATTTTCGCCCAATTTGATAGCACCAGGATATTTTAGAACCATTTCTTGTGTGGTGCCTTCGTCGACAACTTTCATTCTAATGTTTCCTGCCACGTGTTTGGAAAATTCAATTGTATTTTCGTCAATCCATTTTTGTTCTGTAACACCTTTGTTAAAGAACCTATTTAATTCTGATTGTTGATATTCATTGATCATACCTTCGTATGCATCTTTGTTAAGAGGAATTAAACTAGAAGCAGTTGATTCGTCAAAGCCTTTGCTTTCAATTCCTTTATAATAACGAAAACGCCAGTCATCGTTTCCTGTTAATTTTGTTAAGTCTTCTAAAATTGTAGCAATTCTTTCTGGAAGTCTTCTATTTCTTTCAAGTTCAACAAATACTTGATATTTGCCTTTTGAATCTTCTCCCGAACTTACGTCAGAATCTAAAACAAAGTCATAACCTTTTTCAATAAAGTTCATTAAATCTTTTGCTGGTGCTTTATCTTGGACTTCAAATGCTAGTACAGCCACTTCGCTGTCTTGCCCCATCTTTGATTTGTAAGAATCGATTGTAAAAATTTCGTTTACAAACCCTTCCAAGTCATTAGGCTGTAGGCTCATTAATTTCTCCTGTATCTATTACATCATTAGTTTGTTCAGGCATCACTTCAGGAGCCGTAACTGTTGTTTCGAGGTCATCTAAAATAGATTGATCAACATTTCTTAGATAACCTTTGTACATATCATACATTAAACTTTTAGGCATTGTTATAGAAACTACCCAAACAGGTTTACGATCAAGTTTACCTTTTTTAGTTCCTGGTCTATAATCATCCGGAGTTTTAATTTCTCGTGCTTCAACTACAAAATCTTTTTGATAAGTTACTTTGCAGTTATAATCTAATAATCGTTTACCGGCTCTAGGATTAGGCATTTTATCTATAGGCCACATCCATTTACACTCAACTGTGTGCCGTTTAACAATAGGCCCTTCAACAAGTTCTCCGTCTTGCCAGTTTTCGTAAACATATAGGTCTAATTCATCCATTACACGTTCGTAGTCCTTTAAAACACGTATATGGTTATTAGACTCATATATAGTCTTTACATTCTCAATGATTTTAACGATATCGTACATAATTAGTCTCCACATTTATTTATCGTATTTGACCCAATAGGAAAAATTATATTATAGCATTATTATTGTAGTTATTCGTTAAATACTATTGTGGTCGGACATAAACTTCAAAATAAGGAGGTCACTATTGTCAAGAGCAAAGCGTAAAGAACGTTTTAATAGGGAGCGTTCGCAAATGAATATCATTAACTTCCCTAAAAAACCACGTCAAGTTGAGATCCTACCAAGGAACTTACATCAAGAAACATACCTTAATACACTGTTGGATTACAAAAAGCACATAGTTTTTGCTATCGGGCCAGCGGGTACGGGTAAAACATTAATAGCAGTTCTTAATGCTATTAAGCAATTTCAAGAAAGAAAAGTAGATAAAATCGTGATTACTAGACCCGCAGTAAGCGTGGACGAAAAACACGGATTTTTACCAGGAACTCTTGAACAAAAGATGGAGCCTTGGACTAGGCCAATTTTTGACGTATTCCAGGAGTACTATCACACAAAAGAAATATCCGGAATGATAGAGGAGGCTGTAATAGAAATATCACCTCTGGCTTATATGCGTGGTAGAACATTTAAAAATAGTTACATCATTGCAGATGAAATGCAAAATGCAACACCAAGTCAAATGAAAATGTTATTGACACGTATTGGTGAAAAATCTAGAATGGTTGTAACAGGAGACCTACAACAAGCAGATAGAATGAAGGATAATGGACTACTTGACTTTATTACAAAAATTCAAGGAGTAAATTTAAATCATTTGGCTGTTTGTGAATTTGATAAAGGAGACATTGAAAGACACGAAGCCGTTAAAGAGGTTTTAGATATCTATGGTGAGGATTAACTATCTGAACCTGGATTTTTACTAAAGAGTTTAGTTTTGTCCGACCGCCCACTATATTCTTTAGCGTTTTTCATAGCATCTTTTTTCACAGTGATATTAGGCCATGTGTAGCAAAATATTCATTGTGTTTATACCAAGGATCGTCTTTGTCATCTGTTTGATAAATTGCATCTTCTGGACATTCAGGAATACAAACACCGCAATCAATACATTCATCAGGATTGATTACTAGCATATTTTCTCCTTCATAAAAACAGTCAACAGGGCAAACTTCCACACAATCAGTGTGTTTACACATTATACATTTATCATTTACTAAATGGGGCATCTACTTCTCCGTCTATATATTCTTTAATTATTTCCCATGATTTTCTATTACTAGTTTCATAAAACAGTAACATAGTTTTATCTAAAACATTGTCTAATACATAATCGAATTTATTACAAAATGCTTGACCAAGCCTGTAATCAGGATTATGAATATAAGAAAATGTATATTCTTTTAAAAACTCTTCCCATTCTTCTACGGTTATTGTAGCCAATTCCAAACGCCTCTAACTGCTAACAATAAGTACATTAGTTCCATTAATGCTCGGGGTGTGTCTTTATCTTTAACACCCATCCATATCCATATACTACATGATGCAACAGCAACAGACCACCCCATCCATTGAATATCCGAGTTACCACTGCTTAGTAAGAATGCACTAATCATTGCTAGTATAAACCCTAGCCAACGCCATCCGTCTATCTTATGATAATAACGGATTTTCATTTAGTACTCTTTCTCCCTTTTTTGCGTCCGCTTTTCATATTTCCTATCTATCAGGCATTGTGCCGTTTTCACAAATAATTGCTTTACAACCATGTAGATCTTCTAATCTAGGCAAGGCATAGGTTGTTCTACCATCTCCGCCAAACCTGTCTCCTAGTATGCTAAACAATGATGTATTTTTTGAAATAGGCATTATCTGTCCTTGACAAAATTCCCAATTTTTTGGGGCAAAGTTTCCTGCAAAATATCTTACTTCTCCTATTGTGCCTTCCATTATTTTCTCCCTTTTTTCTTCTTAGTTCCTTTTTGAATTTCGCGATATTGTTCGCCTGTCATTCCTGTCGGAATGCGTTCAATTTTTCCGCCTCTGGCTAAGAACTCTTCCATTAATTTATCTAATTCTTTTTGTCTATTTTTTGCCGCTTCTGGGTCTGTCGGCACAGTTGCATCATAGTTGCGTCTTATGTCTATGGACATTTTACTCCTTTGTTAATCGTGCCAACTTAATAAGTGTAGCACTCATGTTAATTTCTGGATCAGCAACAAATGAATGATCAACTAATCCTTGTTTAATAATTAGTACCGCTTGATCTTGTTTATCTTCATCTTTTGAAAACACATCAATATTATCGTAACACCAACGGAAGATATCTTCCATCTCTTCGGGTCGTGCTTGAGCACATACTAATTTTCTTGCTTCTGCAATTTTTCCAGACTTAAACAATTCTACCATATCAAGTTTGTAGTCTTGTTCTCCTGTATCACCTTTTGCAGGTGGTAGCAACTTACCTGTTGTGCTATTCATTTGGCACATATTAATACATTTACGCAAATCAGGGTATGTTGCTTTAACAAATGTGTCTAGCGTATTAAGGTCCGGCTCAATTCCTTCTTCAATAAGAATTGTTGCCACCCTTGCTGTGAATTCTGTTTGATCAACTTTAGAAATATGAAAGCCTTGACATCTGCTGTGCAATGCCGGAATAATTCTGTTAGGATAGTTACAGGTTAAAATAAATCTACTTGTTGTATGATACTCTTCCATTACGCCACGCAGTGCCGCCTGTGCGTTTGGACTTAAATAGTCTGCCTCATCAAGCAGTACAACCTTGAATGCTCCAAATGGAATCATCTGTACAAAATTAACAATCTTATCACGAACATCTTCTACACTGTTTGTACGTGATGCGTTAATCTCTAGCACATCATATTCATTTACTTCTAGTTCATTTAGTAATACTTTTGCCAGTGTTGTTTTACCAATACCTGCACTACCGCTGAACAACAAGTGTGGAATACTTTTATCTTTAATCCAGCCTTCGATTTGTTTTTTCTGTGTTTCATCTCTAAACACATATTCTTTAATAGTTTTAGGGCGATATTTTTCTACCCAAAGTTCTTTAGCCATTTTGTTCTATCCTTTTTCGTAATCCACTTGTACTAAATGAATGTTGTCTTTTATTATAATATAATTCTATGCCTTTGTCAACACAAAGTTGTTTACCTGTAAATTCTTTGGTTTTATATTCTTCTCCAATAAAACGTACATTAATATTGTATGTTAGCAGTATATCAATCAAATCTTGTTCTGTTGCGTAAGGAATTATTTCGTCAATATACTTGCAACCTTCCAATTGAACATATCTTTCAAAAACACTTTGGATTGGTTTATTCTTTTCAGGCCTGTCTATTGTGGGATCTGTTTGTAATCCAACCATCAAGTAGTCGCACTTGTTTCTTGCTTCTTTAAGCATAGCAACGTGTCCACTATGGAATAAATCAAATGCTGAGAAGGTGATTCCAGTTTTCATATTTGTATTATACATACAAATAAATTAATTGTCAACTGATTTTTTGAAAAAGAAGTGTTTGATAACTGTGTACGAAACACAAATACCTAAGCACGGCCACCAAATAGGTAGTAAAGTTTGCTTATTAGTCCAAAACTTTTAGAGGTCACCGTCTTTACGATTCTCCGAATAGTGTACATCAAACTCACCACCCGGATATCTCGCTTTTAGTTTATTAACGTTTTCTTCGACTACTTCGTTAGGGTCAAGATCCAATGCTCTGCAAGTATTAACCCAGTACCAAAGAATATCCCCAAGTTCTCGTTTAAGATGAAACTTTGTGTCGCTATCCCATGGTTTACCTTGGAATAAAACCTTTTTAATGATTTCATTAAGTTCTCCCGTTTCAGATGAAAGGCCAATGCCTCCTGTGACAAGTAATGCAATATTAACCGGACATCCATGTGACTCTCCATTTAAATAACCCATACGTCCGTATAGGCGATTGTTGTCATTAGACTCTGCTGAAGTTACTCCTTCAACAAAATCTTTGTATTTGTTTAGGTCGACGTTTGCCAATTTCTACTATATCCTCTTGTTATACAAATGACGGTCGTTGTTCTTTTTTAACCGACTTCATCTCTTGTTTTAAACTCAACCAACTATCAACTTCAGCGGGTTGATCTTGCGACACTAATAAAATAGCGTCTGTGTCTGCTTTTTGTATTACCCAGTCTTGTCCTTCGTTATCTTCAACTAGTACTTGTCGACTCCATCGACCGTGTTCTAACATAATCCAATCTCCAACATTTATTACATCTTTTAATTTAGATCTTGGACCGATGTCGTATACTTGACACCATCTTGCTTTGATACCTTGAACTTTACCGTTATCGTTTAACTGTATAATACCACCAGCAGTCTTTTCTTCTCCGAAGTACATATTAGTAACAAGGACACTTTCACCGATGGCTTTTACATCACCCTTAAATTTATGAATATGAACTTTAGACATTTTATTCTCCTGTTGCGTCTGATAACCCACGTCTGCGTGAACGTGCTTTTTGAACTGCCTCTGTTGCTTTTTCAACAACTTTTGCTTCTGCTTGTTCCACCGGAACTTGTTCTTCTTTAACAACTTCTGGTTCTACATCTTTAACAACAGCACTTACCGGAGTATCTTCAACCTTCAGTGTTTGTGTTGGTGCAACATATGTTTGACTGGTACTAGACATAGTTGTAGCAGTTGCTTCAGTTTTTGCTTTACCATCAGGATCAGGCGTAGCATTAGGATTATTTTCATAGTACTCTGCCATGATTTGTTCTCTAGTGCGGACAATTTTTCCACCTGGCCCTAATTCATCACCACGAGCGTTCACCTTCATATTTCCAACTGCGGGCATAAGTTCATTCTTTTGACGCAGTTTGTCGATGTCAACTTGGCGACCTTGTAGTGTTCTATATATTTTGGCCATATATTATATCTCCTTATAGCAATACTTATACAAGTATTTTTAACTGTTTTTGATTCTTGATTACCTTAAAAACTCGGTAGGATCCAAATTATACTTAATACTGTTGACTTTATGCACTCCTAATAGATAAAGCACATAACTAGCCACACTTGAACCTCTACCCACACCCCATACAATGTTGTTTTTTCTTAGGGTGTCTACCATATATTTCAAAAATTTTAACACATCTATCATTGCATAACTTTTAAATAGTTCTAGTTCAAAATTAACACGTTCTTTTTCTTCATTTGTTTTTGCAAGATCGAGAACATATTGTTCAATATCCAACTGTTTATATTCGTCAGGCATATACCAATTGCCTCTATTTTGTTGATCAAAGTTATCTTGATCAACATCTAATTCTTTGTATTCCAATGTATTGAACTTATCTTTGTTGTTTACAACAGTCTTATTATATTTTTCGACAATTGATGAATTATCAATAAGACAATTTTTGATTGAATCCCACTTATCCTGATATATTAGTTCTAATATATTATTTTCAGTTAGTATGGATTGACCAAACTGATTAGTTTTTACCACCGTTGATGATGGTTGGGTTGAATGGTTTTTTAGGTGCGTCTGATCCATATCCTAATTCTCTCCAAGATCTTGCACCAACCCAAATGGTTTTTGCGTCCAATCTTTGATCAAAAGTTGCTGTGTCATTTCTATCCCACCAAGACTCGCCGCCGATGCTTTCTTTCCATGGTGCTTCTCCGAGTGATTTATCTTCATAACTATCATTGTCTATAGTATATTGTATATTATCACCTAGGTGGCTGTCAAGCGTTAATTGTCCAATATGGAGATATTTTCCGGATATAGCAACAATTTTATTAAACAAACATCTAGCAAGTAATTGATCGTATGGTGGACCTGGTAATAAAACTTTATTCACAGGCATCTTAAACCAAACTGTTTGTAGAGGATCGCTGTGGTGTGTGATTACAGCATTTTGGCAAAGGGTATGAAATAGATATTTTATTCTATCAAAACTATTATTTTGTAATAGCACTTCGCTTGTTTTTGGTAAGAAGGAAAGTTTGACATTATATGAATTAGGATATACACATTCGTCTAAAACTAGTGTGCTATCAAAGTCAGTGTGCCAACTATAAAAATTTAAAATTCCGTCGTTTGTATTATCGTCATTCAACATTTATTAAGGTATCCAAATCTTGATCTCGTTTTTTCTGTGCATCAGAAAATTGTTTGTTTTGTCTTTTTAACAATTCCTGCTTATAGATAGTTAGCATTTCTCTAACCTGACGAGCAAGACTCTGGTCCGGTAATCTTGACGCTGTTAAATATTTTTTAGATAGTTCACGGATCTTATCATCAACATCTTGATCCTTGAGATTGCTAAGATCGTCAACGAGTGGATTAAACATTTACACTCCTAATTATTTTTTGTATTTGCCTTCGTAACTTACAAAGATATCTTGACCTTGGTTAGCACTCCAAACATCGAAAATATATCTAGATGTATTTGTGTCAGTGATTCTGAAAGGATTAGTTAACACTGTTTGGTCGTTACCAGGTAGCGTTTGTTTTAACCATACACTAGCACCTTCAAACCTAATGTCTTTTGGCTCACTATTGTTGTTCTGAATTTCTAAACGCATTTTACCCATTGTATTTGCAGGTCCCCAATTGGTAAAATTAATAATGTTAAGGTCTCCTGTTGGAACACCACTTATTTCTGCATCAACGTTTAAAATTAATCTTACATACGAACCTTCAGAAAAATCTACTTCAGTTGTTGTAGTAGTAATTGCGTAGGCACTAGGTGCCGCTTCTGTAAAGTCGCGTAGTGTAACATCAGATAATGTGTTACCATTAAAGTCGTTGTCTTTTGTTAAATCTAATGAATTATCTTGCAGGGTCGTAATTTCAGCCTTAGCAACTCCCAAAGCAGTTTTAATGTTTTGGAAATTATCTCTAAAACCTTGCGAATCGTTATCCTGACCTGCTATCGGATATGTTTCGTCTATATTCGCTGTATTAATTGTACTTGCCATATTAAATTACCTTCCTTTTTGGAAACGCAATGTATTTATCGCCTACTTGCCCTTCCACTGAGTCAATTATGAGTCTGTCTATATCAAACTCTATGTTTTTAAAGTCAAACCCTGTTTTTTTAATGTTATCTAATATACTTATCCCGTAGCCAGGCTTGACGTATGCAATTGGCACTGCTTTTGTAAAGCCTAGTGCGGTACCTGTTGACTGTACGCTTTTCATCCATTCTGGCAATAAATTTTCATTGATTTCCAGGAGTGAACTACCGTCAGCACCAACAATTTCTTTTAATTTGTCTTTCATATTGGTTACAGAACTAGGGTATAAAAACTTGTTAACCAATTGATCGATAGTTATTAAATTTGTTGAAACCTTATATAAATTTTGTGATGCATCAATGGGTCTTCCATTTGCAACTTCTATTCTTTGAGAAACTGATCCATTTTTATTTTCCAAAGGATCAATAATTTCTACATATATAATTTCATACAGTGTATCTCCATTGCTATTATCTGCGGTTGCAATTTTAATGTCTCCGAACAAAAATACTTTTCTATTAAAGTTAGTAATCAGTGCTGGTACATATTTTTCAATTTTAACAGTTTCAATACCGTGTTGTAACAACATTTGAATTTGATTTTGTACACCAAAATTAGGATCACTTGGTCTGTATAATAAGTCTTCAGGAAATGTTTTATCATCTGTAATAAAACTGTAAAAATATTCTCTTTTTTCTTTTGGTAATAAAGGTTTTAAATAAATGTTACTAAACTGTGTTAATGAGTCTGCCGTAATAGCAATTCTAAATTCTTTTTCAACAGCACTGGCTTGATAATAATCTCTTGCTTGTACTGTAAATCTATATTGCCTATCAATAGTAGTAGTACCACCGTCAAGTATAAAACTGTTTAAACCGTAGTTAAGTAGGTCAATAGTAAGCAATCCATCCGCCGCTCCTTGACTTGATTCTAATTGATTGACTTTTCCAACAACACTACCGTCGCCTTTTAATATCAATCCTGGAGGTAGATTACCTGCAATTTTTCTATATCTAACATCAGCGTTCTTTAATGATGTAACTGCTTTTACTTCGATAGTACTTAACTGGTTAGGTGAAAGTGTTCCTAAAATTGTAGGAGAAGTAAATTGTATAGTTGAATCAACTTCACCCTGAATTTTTAAAATAAAAGTACGTTCATTAAATGTTTGTTCATTGTTTGTAGGATCTGTTCGTGTAACTCTTATTCTAAATGTAAATGATTGTGTTACCGCAGGTTGATAAGGTACTTTACCAAATAAAACACCGTTAGTGCTATCTAAACTCATTCCTGGAGGTAATACACTTGCTGAACTATCTTCTAAAGGAATAATTTCATACTCCACTGTTCCACTAAATTTATTTGGATCATAAACTTCTAACGGAATAGTAACGTAATTATTTGCACGTCTAATACCTAAATTTCCTGTTGTAGTCCATATAGGTGCTCTAAGATATGTTGCTGAAGCAATATAATCAGTAGTGTCGACATTAATTGTTGTTGTATCTGCTCTAAACACTTGCTCGTTAACAACAAAAATTCTAAATCGTCTTTGTGCTCGTGTAATACCGTCTGATACTGTTACTCTGAATTCATAGTTTCTAGAAATATATCTAGGAATTTCATCTCCAGGCTGTGTTCCTGCACCATAGTCATATGGGAATACGTCAAAATCTTGTCTATCGTAATTTGCATTAGTGGCTTCATAATTAAGAGTCAACGGTGCATCAATTATTCCTTGTAACTTACCATCTCGGGTAAGTGTTAAACCGGGAGGAAGTTCTCCAGCCAAATCATCCAAATAAAATTCTAGTGTATCGCCTACAACAAGATCTGTATCTGTTGCACTTAATTGATAATCTAAAGGTGATCGATTTAATACCCAATTCTCACCATTTGGTCCTACATCAAGGGTACCTTCGGGTGTTAACCATAACGGATCATCAGCACCTTCGATTGTAATGCTAAATGCTCGGTCAGTAGCACCATCATCATTATAAACACGAACAACAAAATCATGAACTGTGGTATCAGCGACTTCAAACGGAGTTCCAACAATTCTGTTGTTTTCCAATCGCATACCTGCGGGTAGTTCGCCGTTGAGAAGTATGTACTTTAGATTAGTACCTTGTGCATTTAAGGTGATGAGCGTGGTACTTTTTTCTTGTAGTGTTCCTAACGTACCCGCTGGTGTTGTCCAAATTGGTTTCATTTTACTCCTCTTACTAGGTATTTACCTAAGTACTTAGGCGTCAATTTCGGAGATCTTCCACCAACTTCCATCATGCCATATTAATGTTATAGTACCATTTTCACTATTTTCCGAAACATTAATTGCTGTTGGACTACCTTCAAAAGTCAAATTGACTACCAAATATCTATCAAAGAACTGAACTCCATCGAGTGAATATCTTCCTCTATTTTTCATTTTGATAATTTTTATTTTACCTTCAGCGGTTGCATCGGCTAAATTAGCATAAGCCAAACCAGCACTAGCATTAGTCCAATCTTGTGTTGTAATAAATGTCATCGGTGTACTAGGTGTAATAGTTGATGGAGTTTGTGTAGTACCTATAATTTGTTCGTTAATTTTAGATAATGCAACATTACCATTAAGTCTAACTTCTCCTTCGATTTCAACAAACCCTGTGCCGTTTGTAGCAAGTCTTAGATTTCCGTTTGATACATCAGACTCGATTGAATTACCTTCAATTCTAAGATCAGCAATTTGTCCACGACCAGCAACATCTAAAGTTTGTGTTACTGTAACATTTCCTGTAATGCTTGTATTTCCTGTTATATCAAGGTTATCAGCAATGCTTACATTGCCTGAATTATTTGTAATATCTCCAGTTACAACTACATCGTTAAATGCACTTAGTACAGGACTTGCAATATCGCCTGTGAATGAATTTGCTGTAATATTTCCTGTTGCATTTATTGTTCCTGTATTAATGACCACAAATGTACTTGCACCACTAGTTGCAGTAACGTTTCCATTTAAACTACCAAAATGTATACCTGTTGTATTACCTGCTACATTACCTGTAACGTTACCATTAACATTACCATTAAGTGTTCCTGTAACAGTTCCTGACAAGTTACCAACAAATGTGTTTGTTGCTGTTATTGTTGTACCTGTAATTGTTCCTGGTGTTGTATTACCAATTGTTCCGTTAAATGTTCCAACGTGATTACCATCTGCATTTCCTGATAATGGGCCTACAAAGTTTCCTTGGAAGGCTGTTGCTAAAATATATCCATCGCTATTTCTTAATCTAATGGTATTAGAAATAACATCACCTGTTAAAGTTCCGCCAGTCTTAGGTAAAAATCCTTTTCCTTCGATATATGTTGCATCAATTAAATTATTATAGTCTGTGAATATTACCCCATTGCCTGTTGCATTTATTTGAACTAATTTATTAGCATCCGCCTGTGCCGCGGCATATGAATTAGGAGTATCAGCCAAACCAACAAATGTGCCACTTCCGCCGGATCCTGCCGCACCTGTAACGTAACCGCCACTTACATATACACTAAATCCAACCGTTCCATTAATTGCTGTTGACAATGTATCATCGCTGTATAAATCAACTGTTGTTGAATCAATAACATCAACATAGTAACTATTACCATTAAGTTCTGTTGTTCCAACAACATCAGTTACTGTAATTTGTTGTGTATCTGTTAATCCGTGTGCTGTACCTGTTGTAATTCTTAATGGGTTAGATAATGTTACTCCACTAATTGCTGTAACTGTTGCACCGCCACCGCCAGTGCCCCATTCAAGAACTGATCCTGAAGTTGGAACTTTAAGTACCTGTCCTGCTTGTCCAATGCTTCTTGGAAATTGATAAGCACTATAAAAATCTATGTATCCTGTACCGTCTGCATCTAATTTTAAATTAGAATTTGATTGACCATATGAAGAAATAGTTCCTTCATTGATTAAAATTGCAGGATCACCCTTACCAAGTATAATTTGGTTGTTGCTTCTAAACACCGCCACCGGAGGACTTTGGACATCTACTCCGCCTACATTTCCTCCTGGCTCAGGTTGAATACCAATTTCGTTTATTGTTGAACTAACTCTACGTCCAGCAATAACACCTAGTGGACTACCTGGTCCTGTTCCTGTACCAATAGCAAATGTAAGACCTGCACCAAATCCATCTTGTATTGATGTTTTGCTGTGTGCTTCAATTGACACAAAAGGTTCAGGAGCATCGTTGGTAGATGTTTTTAATCTAAATGCAACAGTACCTTCTGATTCGTCTAATTGTACATAAAAAGGTCCATCAGCAATCGCTGTGTCTTCAACAGCAAATTCATTTCTTCTTAATTGGAATCTACCACCGCCAACAAAATCATAATTGTTTGTGTTAAAGTTTGCACCTAACCCACCTATGATATTACCTGTAATATCACCTGTTACATCTCCAGTTAGATTACCTACAATGGTTCCACCACTAACTGTTAATCCGTTTGAAAATGTTGTTAGTCCTGATATCCTTAATTGATTAGTAACATCTAAGTTTGCAATGCTACTTGGATTAAGTGTATCTGTTCCTGTAACTTGAAGTCTTGTAATTGCAGTAATGTTACCCGGACCAATGATATCTGAATTATCCATTGCTAGGTTACCACCAAGTTGTGGTGAACCATCATTACTTAGAGCAAAGTTACCATTAATTCTTACGTTACTTCCAGCAATTTCTGTGGTAATATTATTTCCGCCAATAATTGCAAATGTAGAATTTGATGTAGTTGCAGTAATTGTTCCAACACCGTCTGTTTGAACATTTCTAAATGCCGCATCAGCAGGTCTATTATTGTCAATTACTATTACATCATTGACAACTGAGACCGATAAGCGATTTGGGTCAGCGGATCGTATTTTTCTAAATTGTAAATTTAATCCGTTTTTTCCAGCAAAGATTTCTTCACCAGTACTACCAACGTTAACGCCGTCATTGGTTTCACCACCTAGTGCCTCTAACTCAGTAAATTTTTGATTTACTTTTGTAAAGGCTGTACGTAGGTCATCACCTGTGCCGTCGTTTACGTTTTGTCCTATGTTTATTACGTCTGCCATATCAGTTCCCTACACTTATTTACTGTCTACCGACAACTACTTCGATAACACCAACTTCTTTTGAATCATAATCCATTAGTGATTTACCGATAATAGTTCCTAGTTTAGGTGATGAACTAGCCGCTGTTGCAACACCATCTATATCACTTGCGACTAACATATCTCCTTTGCTAATTTTACCAATAACTTTACAAGGAACCCTTCCCTGTAATGCTAAACTTATAACATGATTGTCAATCAATCCAGAATTCATTAAGTATGCAGGATCTGTTGAAACTATTCCTGCTACCTTGTTCGTTGCTTTTCCGGTTGATATTGTAACTTCTTTTTGTCCACCGAACATTAATACAGTGCCTGGTTCATAGTTGTCATCTGCTCTATAATTTTCCGCCAAGTCAGCAAATCTTGCCGCTGTTGCTGTACCTTGGAAAGTAACTGCATGAATTGTTGCAAATCTATTTGCATCATTGTTACTCCATGAAGCAGTACCACCACTTACATATGAAGTAAACACCGTACTATCAACTCCATTAGTTAAACCAAAATTGGTATAAAGTTCAAAAGTTGTTGCTGATAAACTTTTTAGGTAATATGTGTTACCATTAAGTTCAGTCATTCCATCAACATTGTTTATTGTAATTTGTGTTCCATCTGTTGCACCGTGAGCCGTTCCTGTTGTAATCACACAAGGATTAGCCTGAGTTGCACCAGTTACTGACAATATGTTAAATGTTTCTGAATGACCAATATCATATGTGTTATCTGAGCGAACGTTTGTGAACACTCCTGATCCTGTTATTCCACTAGATGGTAATAGTGATCTTACTCCTAGTGTTCCACTTAATACAGAACCTTCAGAAATACCTGCCTTACGTACATAAGTTCCGTCTAGCGGATCTCCAACTGCAACAGAAGGAGCAACACTAATTGAAATATTTTCACTTCCGTCAAATGTAGCACTACCAACCATACCACCCGAAATTGATATTGTTCTAGGTGTTTCTAATCTTCTTGCTTTACCAATGAATACTGAATTTTCATAAGTTGTTGTTGTTCCTAAATTTGCCGTAGGTGTTAGTGCTGGTAATCCTGTTACTACTCCGTCACTTATTTTTAATACAACAGTATCGTTAGCACCTTTAAATGTTAAATCAGTTAATGTGTTTGCTTCTTTAATATTAGTAGCAATAAATGTTTTACTGTAGACATCATTATATCTTGCAGTTGAACTTCCTATGTCACCAACTTCATTAGTTGCTGGTCTAAGACCTGCACCAGATTGTGCTGGAACACCACCATTGGTAACCAATGTACCCGTTAGTGTACCACCACTTACAGTAATACCACCATTTGATTGTAATACGTTTTCAGTTAGGTAAGATTCAACACTGGCATCAAAACTAATGATAGTTCTAACCTGTGCAGGTGTTAATGCCTGAACAGCGTTATTACTAACATCTGGGTTACCTAAAATACTGTTACCAGTTACAAAAGAAAGTTTGCTAATTGGAGTACCCAACGATTGATTTAATGATGTTGGTGTGGCCAACTCAACCCAACCGTTTGTAATATTAAATTGTGTATTATGGAAACTTGCTAAACCTAAATCAGACTGTGTAATACCTGTAGCGTTTGCTCTTGTAGTTGCGGCATTCATTGCCAACTTGCTTTGGGCAATCTGAGCATTTGTGCTTACATCAGCATTTTTAACAGAACCTGTTGCAAATTGCACATTAATAGAATTACCATTTCTAGTTATTCTAATATCTGAACCTGTACCACTTGGTTCACCAAATGTTGGACTAGCAGGTGTTGTATCAGTTGTTGTATCAAGTGCAACATTTACAATACCATTAATTGGATTACCAAAACCATCTGTTGTGTTTACACCATTAAACATTACCAAGTCGGTATTGTTTGGATTTCCTGTAATAGTAACTCCCTGGAGTTCACCAAAAATATTTCTTACATCAACATAATCTTTATTAACAGCATCTGTACCGTCTTCTGGTTCACGTAGAGATTTAATTCTATTACCATTCATGTCAATAGCACCTGTATCGAGTGTGCTATCGTTTAACATTGTAAATCCTTTAACATCAGTTCTTATTGAACCAGTAAAGTCTCCGCGGAATACATTGTCAGTATAGTTTTTGTTTACACCATCTGTTAGGTTAGTACCGTTTTGAATATTTGAAATAATATTGTTTCCAAGGTTCAGTGTACCTTGCATTTTGTTCCAAGGTTTATCAACTGAATCCCAACCATCTCTTGCTAATAATCCACCTTGTGTTGTAGATTTTTGAGCACCGTTTGATGTAATGTCAGTAATTGAAGTACCGTCTTCGTGTCTACCAACAATAGTAGAATTTAAGTAAGTTACAACACTAGCCTCTGTTGGCACAGCATCATCTGACTTACCTTGCATTTTGTCATCTGTTGAAAACTCATCAACAACAGTACCTTTTGTAAATCCTAATCCGTCAACGTTTGTAAGTGAAATGTTTGCATTAAGTTCAACAGAACCATCACCTTGGTTAACACGGAAGAATCTACCAACTCTAAAGTTACCATCTTGGTCAGTACTTGCATAAAAAACTCTACCAGCACCTAACTCAACTGCCTCACTGGCTTGATCAGATGAAAAGTCTGGACGTCCTGCCGGTGCACCAAACACGTTGTTTGGATAGTTAGAGTTTACATAGTTGCCCCAACCAATGTTTAAGAAGTCATGACCGGTTGCTCTTAGTGTTGAAATCTGTGTTGTTACCTTAACAGTTTCGTTGGCTGTTCTATCAGGTGGAATAATCAAGTCAAATAATAATTCTTGGAAGTCAACATCACCACCTGGTTCTTTTGCTGTTCTTCTATCAATACCTAAAATACGATAAACTTCTTGATTTCCAGTTGCATATTGCATTGCAGAACTTGGAAGAACCCTAGGAGTATCTATTAAGTTTTTAAGTTTTATTTTTTTACCAATTGTAAGTTTAATTCTAGCACCATCAGGTACATCAGTACCTATACCAATTGAAAGTGCTTGACCTAAGTTTAATTTACAACGGCCGCCGCCAAATACTTGACCTCCTGATCCACTATAACTTGGATTTCCTTTAGATGTTGTATCTAAACCATTTGTTAAGTTAGCATCGGTGTATACTTCAAATGTTTTTGCTCCAACAACCTTACAGTAATAAACACCATCTGTATTAACCATGCCATTACCATCTAGACCAAATAATCTAATTACTGATCCATCACGATAGTAGTGATCGTCTTGTGTTGTAACAACAGCCGTGCTTGAAATAGAAACAGCGGTAATAATTTCAATGTTTTCTTCTACCTCATCAATTTCATAAACTGTTCCGTCGTTGTTTGAACTGAAAGGTGTTAAAATAAATCTAGAATTAGCAAATGGTAGATAATCAAAGTTTCTAATATTTAAAAATACTTGACCCGTTAATGCTTCACTACCGTCTGGGTTATGAACAGTAACTTCTGTTGTTCCATCAAGATCAGGAGAACCTGTTTGGTAAGCATTTAATTGTTCGTAGAATACCTGTCCGCTTTGTACGTTTTCGTTTGGATTAGATCCTTCAGCCTGAAGTGCAACACGACCATAAGCATT
>Ga0181589_10000515_pt1 | contig 27925 bp, 21 predicted proteins | sample 071ome_25_FD_132444 | JGI IMG/M metagenome (GOLD analysis project Ga0181589, IMG submission 132444) | Coastal salt marsh microbial communities from the Groves Creek Marsh, Skidaway Island, Georgia - 071410BT metaG (megahit assembly) | ecosystem: Environmental > Aquatic > Marine > Intertidal...
CCAGCAGGCTGATCGCCAGTTCGATGCCGGTCGCCGGTCTGCTGCCCTCGATGGGCATGATGTTCGGTTGCAGTGACGGCACCAGGTTATTGATGGTTTCCACGTCATCGGTGAGCGGGGTTACGGCATGTGCATCACCCGCGTAAACCACCAGGGCGGTCTGGCCTTCCTCGCGCCGGCTGTTGAGGACGTCGATGATCTTGCGTTGTGTGCGCACGGCCCGGTTAGGTGCGACGTCATTGGCATACATGGACAGTGACATATCCGCCACGATGACCAGGGCATCCTCGCGTTCCTGGACCGGAACCGGAATCTGCTGCCATACCGGTCCTGCCAATGCCACCAGCCCGAGGCTCCACAGGAGCAGCAAACCGAATACAGGATAGGTGGCTTTCGGGGAGGAATCCTTATCGAGCAGGAATGGCAGCAGGACTGGATCGATGGCACGCGTCCAGGTGCTGCGGTTACTTTGTATAAAAAGCACCAGGCAGACGAGCAGGAAGGCCGGTATCAGTCCATACAGGAATACAGGGCGCAGGAAGTGGAAGTTGTCCATGAATTCGGCGGGCAGCAGCGGCATCAGGCTTCCACCTCCGCCAGGTTTGCGTCGGCAGGCAATACGCTCCTGGGTTCACGACGGATGCTGAACAGGATGCCCCAGGGAATGCGCAATAGGGCAATGAGGAAACTAAGAGCCATGGCCACACCCAACGGGTAGAAGAACAGGGCCGATGTGGGGCGAAATGTTTCAGCCTCCTGCTCGACAGGCTCAAGCTGGTCGAGGATTTCGTAAATCTCCTCGAGCTCCGCGCGGTCACGGGCGCGGAAATAACGGCCGCCTGTATTGACGGCGATTCGGGTCAGGGTGTCCTCGTCGAGATCGGCCGACGGATTGATGGTGCGCGGGCCAAACAGGGAATTGGTGGTGGAGGCGTCGGCCCCGATACCGATGGTGTAGATCTTGATGCGCTCGCGCATGGCCAGATCGCCTGCCTGCACGGGAGTCACTTCCCCGGCATTATTTACACCGTCCGTGAGCAGGATGAGTATGCGACTGGCTTCTGGGCGCTCACGCAGATGCTTGACGCCCAGCCCGATAGCGTCACCGATGGCCGTGGCGTTTTCCTCGATGATGCCGATCTCGGCTTCCACAAGCAGTGTCTGCACTGTGTCGCGGTCAAAGGTCAGCGGTGCCTGGGTGTAGGCCCGGGCAGCAAACAGGATGAGCCCGAGACGGTCGCCGGTGCGTCTTTCCACGAAGTCGCCCACGACGGACTTCACCACCTGCAGGCGCGTGGCATTCTGGCCATTCAACTGGATATCCTGGGCTTCCATGGAGCCGGAAATGTCGACGGCAAGCATGAGGTCACGGCCCGTGGTCGGCAGTTGGACCGGATCACCGACCCATTGCGGCCTGCTGGCAGCAAGCACCAGCAAAAGCCAGGCGAAGATGGCGAGCACGGCGATCAGACGATTACGCGCGCCTACCTTCGGCGCGACAGATTCGATTCGCGACATGGACTTGAAGAAGGGCACGAAAAGCGAAGCGTCACGGTTAGCGGCACGTGGCAAGAGGCCATGGCAAAGCCAGGGGAGGGGCAGCAGGACGAAGACCCAGGGCCAGAGGAACTGGATCATGCCGCGACTCCTGCTGCCGGCGGTCGCTGCGCGGATGTTGTGTAGCGATTCGCCACCCAGTTCCTGGCGGCCTGGTAGAGCGCATCGCCGTCGGCATCGAATACGGGGCGGTAGGCACCATCCGCGAGTACCGCACCCGGACCCTGGCTGAAGGCGCTGCCCTGGTCGCACGCATCGAGGAAATGCAGCCAGTCCCGGCCGGTCAGGCTCGAGCAATTGCTGTCCGGATACATGACCTGGGCCACCCGTTTCAGGAGGGTGTTGACGGCGGCGAGAAACGCGAGCCCGGCCTGGTTGCGGGTCTTGTCGAATGCCGACTGTTCGGTAAACACGGTATAGGCCTGATCCAGTTCGCGCAGTACGCTTTCCAGGCGGCGGCGCCGTATCATGGCCGCGAGGGTATGCCGGCAAAGAAACGCCAGGCCGATCAACAGGCATAGCAGCAGAATCCACCAGCCGGGAGCGGGAGGCCAGAAAGACACCGGATCAGGCAGGTGTATGTCCCGGAGTTGGCTTAAGGGGTCTTCTGCTTCCATGTTTCCAGCTGGTCCAGTACCACCTGGTCGGTGCGCAGGGGTATCAGTGGGACCTTCATCTTGTTGAATTCGTTGAGCAGCATGGCCTGGCGGTCGGTGAACTGTTCGTGATACAGCGAGCGCACCGATTTCTTGTAGGTATTGATCGTGCTGCGGTGATGCCCGTCCGTAATACTGTAGACACCGGGAACCGGCAGGTTTTCCTCCAGCGCGTCATATATAAAGATGCAGGTAACGCTGTTGTGGATCGCCAACTGGTGCAGGTACTGTCTGCAACGGTCGTCGAAGGTCTGGAAATCGCTGATCATGTACACATTGGACCCGGGACGGGTGATCCGGTACATCTGTTCCAGTGCCTGCAGCAAGTAGTTGGTTCCGGTTGCCGTCTGTTCGGTATGGTGCTGGACGAGCTCCTGGTTGTAGCGGGCCAGGATATCCAGAAAGCGCAGGGCGGACCGCTTGCTGCGCCGGGGCTTGATGAGCTCCTGTGCACTGTCGCTGAAGACCACGCCACCAACCCGGTCGCCGTTGTCCACCGTGGTCCAGCAGATGATGGCCGCGGCTTCCGCGGCAACCACTGACTTGAAGGCCACCTGGCTGCCGAAAAACATGTTATGGCTCTGGTCGCAGCCTATGATCACGGGCCGCTCACGTTCCTCGCGAAATACCTTGGTAAACGGGCGACCGGTCCTGGCTGTCACCCGCCAGTCGATCTGGCGGATATCATCACCAGGCTGGTAGGCACGGAATTCCTCGAAGTCGACGCCACGCCCCTTGTGCTTGGATATATGCGATCCGGACATGCCAAGGCGGCTGCGCGACTGGTAATCCAGTTCGAGGGACTTCGCCACGTGCCGTTGGTCGAACAGTTGTTCGAGGGTGATAAAGGCACCCCGGCTTCGGTACTGGTCCTGGCGAACGTTTAACTGGCGTTTATGGGACAAGGGAATTCCTTGGTCAGGCTGCAGGCACCAGTTCCAGGATACGGGTAAGGACCTGGTCGGCATCGACGCCGGCCGCTTCCGCTTCGAAGCTGAGCAGCACGCGGTGGCGCAGGACATCATGGAATACTTCATGGATGTCTTCGGGGCTTACGAATTCCTTGCCCTTCAGCCAAGCATGGGCGCGCGAGCACAGGTCGAGTGAAATGGTGCCGCGGGGGCTGGCGCCGAAGTCGATCCACTTGTCCAGTTCCTCGCTGTAGGGCGCCGGGTTGCGCGTTGCCATGACCAGTTGCAGGATGTATTCCTCAACGGTATCGGCCATGTGCATGTTAAGCACCTCCTGGCGCGCCTCGAACAGGTTGGCCTGGGCGACTATTGACGGCGGGGTGATGCCGATATTGCGGGCTTCATCCCTGACCAGGTGCAGGATTTGCCGCTCGGAGTCGGTATCCGGGTAATCCACTGTCACGTGCATGAGGAAACGATCGAGCTGGGCCTCGGGCAGCGGGTAGGTGCCTTCCTGCTCGATGGGGTTCTGTGTGGCCATGACCAGGAACAGTTTCGGCAGTTCGAAGGTTTCGCGTCCGACACTCACCTGATGTTCCGCCATGGCCTCGAGCAGGGCTGACTGCACTTTGGCGGGGGCGCGGTTGATCTCGTCGGCGAGGACCAGGTTGTGGAAAATCGGGCCTTGCTGGAAGCGGAAGCTGCCATCCTCCACATGATAGACCTCGGTACCGGTGATATCGCTTGGCAGCAGGTCCGGGGTGAACTGGATACGGTGGAAGTCGCCTTCGATGGCTTCGGAGAGGTTCTTGATGGCCTTGGTCTTTGCCAGTCCCGGCGCACCTTCCACCAGCAGGTGGCCATCGGCCAGCAATGCGATCAGCAGGCGGTCGATCAGTTTTTCCTGCCCGATGATGTGCTGTGACATCCAGTTTTTCAGTGCAGTGATTACTTCGATTTGGGTCATGTAATGGACTCTCTTGCTCTTGCTTCCAGGCTACTGCTGCGGGCCGGCGGCTGCGCCTGAACGGCGCCGGAAATGCATCCCCCAAGGATGCCGGCTCGACCAAAAAACCGATTCTATAGTGAATCCCAATGCATTGAAAATGTTACTTGTGGAGCCCCAAGGTGACTAATAGTGTGGGAAAATAACCACCCGCCAGGCCCCGAAACCCCCAGGAAGGACTCTGTCACCCATGCCAGCCCCGTATTCCACACTGATTCTGTACTCGACGCCGGCCTGTCACCTCTGTGAAACAGCCCATGCCTTGATGGCGAGCCACCTTGAGCGGCTGGGCATTGTCCTGGAGGAAGTGGACATCAGTATGTCGGATGCCCTGGTGGACAGGTACGGGATCCGGATACCGGTAATCCGGTTTGCGGACGGGGAAGCGGAGCTGGGCTGGCCATTTACCGAGGATGCGTTTCTCGGCTTTGTCGGGAGTAAGGGGGGCTAGATGATCTTGATATGCCAGGGCTCGTAACGTACGCCGTAGCGGTTGGTATCGGTATAGCGGATATCGACATAGCCGAGCCTGATCAGGCGCTTGAATTCTTCCGTGTTGGAAAAATCTATGGTGAAGTTGGCTTCGCCCAGGCCGATCTTGCCGACGTCAAAGTCACCGATGCCATGAAAAGAATATCCCGGCGGCGCCAGCGAGCGTGACGCTTTGGAAAGATTGCCGTTGGACTGGCGCGTCTTGGACAGGTAGAGGTGCATCTGCTTGACCACATTGCGGATGCCCGAGGTCAGCAGCAGGTTGTTGCCGACATCACGGTGAATCTGCTTGTACTGATTCAGGGAATCGCCCTTGAGGAGGAAATGCCCGCTGCCACCGATCTTTTCCACTTCACTCTGCAGGATGCGGTGAGTCAGCTCAGGTGTGACCTTTTCACCAAAGAAGCCGTACTGGGTGGCATCGTTGAAGAAGATTTCCTCCATGAACGCGATCTCGGCCGGATCGAAATCGCCTATTTCCTCGTAGTTGCGTGCGAAATAGAGCATCTCGTCGAAGCCAATGAGGTTGAAATTGCCATGGCCGATGAAGCGCTGCACCCGCTCCAGGCGCTCGATGGTCGGTGACAACAGCAGCTGGTTGATTTCGCTCAGGTAGATATCGCCCGGAAAGTCGCCACCGAAATTGCGGATCTTTTCCAGGTAAATATTGACGTCTGTGTCCTCAAGGCTGTCGATCTCGACTACGTCGACCCGGCGCTCGGTATGCTTGAATCCTTCCTGCAGGTCATTTTCCGGCGCCACGACCATGATGCCTTCCTCCGCCGTGGGCAGGGCTTCAGAAGCCAGTTGCCGGGTTTCATGGGAAATGGCGGTGTCGGGACCGATAGGGAGCGGTTCGTGGAGACCCGGCATGTCGCTGAAGGACAGGCGGTTGTTCTTGTACTGGTCATACAGCCGGGAGCTGAGGAAGGAAATGCCCCCACCTGCGATGACTGCTGCCAGAAAGTCCCGTTTTTTCATATCCCGCGGAATATAGCAAAGATTATATGGCGAAAAAATCCCTGGCCGTCCGGGTTGTCTGTTCGGCAAGGCTTTTTTCCGATTTGCCGAGGCACTCGGCAACGGCAGCCAGCACGTGGACCAGATTGGCTGGTTCATTTCGACGGGTTTTGGGTTTGGGCCGGATGGTGCGCGGCATCAGGTAGGGAGAGTCGGTTTCAAGCATGAGCTTGTCTGCAGGGATCAGGCCGACAATGTCGTGCAGGTGGTGACCGCGCCGTTCATCGCAGATCCAGCCGGTAATGCCGATATGCATGTCGAGTTCCAGGTAATCGCGCAGTTCTGCTTCCGTGCCGGTGAAGCAATGCACGACACCGCGGGGCAGGGCATTGCGGTATTCACTGAGGATTTCCAGAAAATCGGCATGACCGTCGCGCTGGTGCAGGAACACCGGCATGTCGAGTTTCGCTGCCAGGGCCATCTGGGCGGCGAATGCCTCCCGCTGCCGGTCGCGAGGGGAGAAATCCCGAAAATAATCCAGCCCCGTCTCACCCACGGCCCGGACGCAGGAATTGCCGGCCAGCGCCTCGAGGTCGGCGATGGCTGAGGGATTCTCGTGGGCCGCATCATGGGGGTGGATGCCCGCGGTGCAGTAAAGAAAACCCGGGTACTGGCCAGCCAGGCTGGCGGCGGCGCTGCTTGCAGGAACGGAGGTGCCGGTGACGAAAATCTGCTCGATGCCGACCGCCCGGGCTTCGTCCAGGACCTGATCCAGGTCGTGGCTGAAACTTTCATGGCTGAGATTGGCACCGATGTCGACCAGCGGATATGGATTTTTTGATCTCATGGGCGTGGTGGAGTACTGCGATACATTCGTCGGTATGGTACCTCAAGGGACAACGCGCAAGGAACAAGGTAGCGTGCGGCACCTGGGCGCCTTGCTCCTTGTTCCCTGTTCCTGTAAAAACTTGAGAGAAAACATGATTTCGCCGCTATAATAGCGACCTTTTGAATTTTGGACGCCTGAATCTTGGTTATGAACGCGCAAGAGAAAAAGCCCATCGACTGGAAGAGCCTGGGTTTTGAATATACCCGGACCGACTACCGTTTTGTCGCCCGCTGGCGCAAGGGTGAATGGTCTGTGGGTGAGCTGACCACGGACGAGATCATGCACATCCATGAAGGCTCTCCGGCGCTGCATTATGCCCAGCAGTGCTTCGAAGGCATGAAAGCGCAGACTGCAGTAGACGGCCGCATCCTGTTGTTTCGCCCGGGGCTTAATTTCGAGCGTATGCGCAATACTGCTGAGCGCCTGTCCATGCCGGTCGTACCGGAAGAGCTGTTCCTGCGTGGTGTAAAAGAAGCCGTCAGGGCCAATGCGGCCTGGGTGCCGCCTTACGGCAGCGGCGCTTCCCTGTATATCCGGCCGCTGCTCATCGGGATCGGTGAGAATATGGGCCTGCGCCCGGCCAAGGAATACGAATTCCGGGTAATGGTTTCCCCGGTAGGACCCTATTACAAGAGCGGGGGGCTGTCTGTCATCAAGCTGGCGGTGTCGGATTTCGACCGTGCGGCGCCCCATGGCACCGGCGACGTCAAGGCCGGGGCCAACTATCCCGGCGGCCTGTATGCCACCCGCAAGGCCCAGGAGATGGGTGCCAATGAGGCGCTGTACCTGGATGCCGCACACAGGCGGTATATAGAAGAAGCAGGATCGGCGAACATTGTCATATACACGAACAACAATACCCTGATCACCCCGCAATCGGCTGCGATTCTGCCCAGCATCACGCGGCGCTCGATCATGGATATCGCGGCCAAGGATCTGGGGCTGGCCACTGAAGAACGCCCCATAGACCTGCGTGCTGAAATCAACAGCTTCGCCGAGGTGGCGGCTTGTGGTACTGCTGCAGTATTGTCACCGGTCGGCAAGATCTGGTTCGATGATGCCTGGCACAGTTTCTACGGCAATGGCGAGAAGGTCGGGCCGGTCATGCAGCAGTTGTATGACCTGCTGCGCCAGGTTCAGAGCGGTGAGAAGGCGGACACCTACGGCTGGACCGTGGAAGTCTGAACCGCTCCCGGCTCCGGGCCAAAAGTCACGGCAACACAGTCCGAGCCTCCTGATTAATCTACGATTTTCATCGTGCAGGCCCCGTAATTTCATTTCGTCGGATCGCCAGGATGAACCATGCCTGTGCATGCAGTTTGTGAGTTGCGCCATTAGCTACCTCTTCCTTTTTCCGGATTCCTCTGCTTTAATGCCGGCCTTTTTTGGCGGTCACGCGGGAAATTATTCTCATCGTTGGTGATGATGTGTAAAAAACCCCGGTAAATACAGCGTATTTCGTACTGAAAAAGTGTACAGGACTGCAGAATCGACAAATATTTAATTGACGGCCCTTGACCCCGGCAGGACTTGTCATTAATTATGTCGCCTGTTTTTGCATTGACACGCAAGAATATTTTTTAACACATCACGCAAGACACACTCGATACTAAAGGCTTCATGAGCAAATCACTGGTTATTGTTGAGTCGCCCGCCAAGGCCAAGACTATTAACAAATATCTCGGCAATGACTTCATCGTGAAGTCTTCCGTGGGTCATATACGCGACCTGCCCACCAGTGGCTCCAACGGCACAGTGGATGCAAAGGCGCGCGCCAAGGCTGCTGCGGAAACCCGCAAAATGGATCCCGAGCAGAAACGCATACACAAGGCGAAAAAGGCCAGGGAACAACTGATCGCCCGCATGGGCATTGACCCCGAACATGGCTGGAAAGCCAATTACAAGATTCTGCCCGGTAAGGAAAAGGTCGTTAATGAGCTGAAAAAGTTCGCCAAGAATGCCGATGCCATATACCTGGCTACCGACCTTGACCGCGAGGGAGAAGCCATCGCCTGGCACCTGCGCGAGGCCATCGGCGGCGATGATTCCCGCTACAAACGTGTGGTCTTCAACGAGATCACCAAGAAGGCTATCACCGAGGCCTTTTCCCACCCCGGGGAAGTGGATATGAAGCATGTCCAGGCACAGCAGGCGCGCCGCTTTCTCGATCGCGTCGTAGGCTTCATGGTGTCCCCGCTGCTCTGGGCCAAAGTGGCAAGGGGGCTGTCCGCAGGCAGGGTGCAGTCTGTGGCCGTACGTCTGCTCGTGGAAAGGGAGCAGGAAATTCGTGCTTTCGTGCCCGAGGAATACTGGGAGCTTTATGCCAACCTGCTCACCGGTAAAATGCAGGGCAAGGACGACGTCGAGCCGCTGCGGTTCGAGGTGGCCAGGCACCGGAACAGCGAATTCAAGCCCAAGAACGAAGCCGATACGCGGGCGGCCATGGCAGAACTCGAGCCGGCGGCCTACGTGGTTGCCGATCGCGAGGACAAACCCACGTCCTCGAAACCGCGTGCCCCTTTTATTACCTCGACCCTGCAGCAGGCCGCCTCCACGCGCCTCGGCTTCAGCGTCAAAAAAACCATGACCATGGCACAGCGCCTGTATGAAGCCGGCTTCATCACCTACATGCGTACCGACTCCACCGCGCTCAGCAACGATGCCCTTGCCATGGTGCGAGATTTCATCAAGGCCAATTTTGGTGACAGGTACCTGCCCGATTCCCCGAACCGCTATTCCAGCCGGGAAGGCGCCCAGGAAGCCCACGAAGCCATCCGGCCTTCGGACGTGGAGGTCCGCGAGAATTCATCGCGCCTCGACGGCCTCGATCGCGATGCGGTGCGCCTTTACAACCTGATCTGGCAGCAGTTTCTGGCGTGCCAGATGACCCCGGCCCGCTATAAAAGCTCAACCGTGAAGGTCAACGCCGCGGATTATGAACTGCGCATCAAGGGCCGCATCATGGAATTCGACGGCTATACCCGCGTGCTGCAGGCCAACAAGGACGGCGACGTGGAACTGCCGGACATGAAGGTGGGGGATACCCTTGCCCTGATAAACCTCGACCCCATGCAGCATTTCACCAAGCCGCCTCCCCGTTACACGGAAGCGAGTCTGGTGAAGGAACTGGAAAAGCGCGATATAGGCCGTCCTTCTACCTATGCATCGATTATCTCCACGATCCAGGACCGCGGTTACGTGAAGCTGGAGAATCGCCGCTTCTACGCGCAGAAGATGGGCGACATCGTCACCGACCGGCTGGTCGAGAATTTCGCCGACCTGATGGATTATGAATTCACCGCACGCATGGAAGACAACCTTGACGATATAGCGCAGGGCAACAAGGAATGGCTGGAAGTTCTCAACAACTTCTATTCAGAGTTCACCAAGCAGTTGGAAGCAGCGCAGTCCGACGAAAACGGCATGCGTGAAAACAATCCCACGGAAACAGACATCAAGTGCCCGACCTGTGCACGGAACATGCAGATACGCACCGGTTCCACCGGCGTCTTCCTCGGCTGTTCCGGATACAACCTGCCGCCGAAAGAACGCTGCAAGACCACCATGAACCTGACGCCCGGCGACGAGGCGATCAGCGTGGATGCGGATGACGAAGCCGAGTCTCGTCTGCTGCTGCACAAGCACCGCTGCAAAATCTGCGATACCGCCATGGACTCCTACCTCATCGATGAAAATCGCAAGCTGCATGTATGCGGCAACAATCCCGGCTGTTCGGGCTTCGAGGTGGAAGAGGGCAAGTTCAAACTGAAAGGCTATGACGGCCCGATACTGGAATGCGACAAGTGCGGTGCCGAAATGCAGCTCAAGAACGGCCGTTTCGGCAAATACTTCGGCTGCACTGCCGCCGACTGCAAGAACACGCGCAAGTTGTTGCGCAACGGCGAGGCGGCGCCGCCCAAGATGGACCCCGTGCCAATGCCAGAACTCCAGTGCGAAAAAGTGGATGACACCTATGTATTGCGCGATGGTGCCGCAGGCCTCTTCCTGGCCGCCAGCCAATTCCCCAAGAACCGTGAAACCCGTGCTCCATTCGTGGAAGAATTGCTGCCGCACAAGGACGAGATAGATCCCAAGTATGCCTTCCTCATGAAAGCGCCGACAGAAGACCCCGACGGCAACAAGACCGTGGTGAAATTCAGCCGCAAGAACAAGGAGCAGTACGTGCAGAGCGAGGTCGACAAGAAGCCTACGGGCTGGAAGGCGTTCTACCGCAAGGGCCGCTGGGTGGAAGACGGCAAGGAAACCGCAAGCGCCAAGTCAGCCTGAATTACCTGAGCCCGGCACCTGCCCATGGATGCATTGTTCACCTGGATAGAAGTCAACAACTGGATACTGCATGTATTCGGTGTGGTAGCCGCTACCGTATCCCTCAATTTCATTCTGAGACTGGTCCTGCGCCGCCTCATGGGCAAGGCGAAGGATTCCAGGAATGCCTGGGATGACGCCCTGGTCGAGGCCAGCAAACGGCCGCTACTGCTGTTCGTCTGGGTAATTGGCCTGTCCATAGCCGCGGAGATCGTCGAACAAGTCTCCAATAACGAGCTGTTCCAGTACACCACACTGGCGCGGCATATCGCGATCATCCTGCTGCTCATGATGTTCCTGGTGAAGCTCATCCGCAACGTGGAAGAGAGCATCATCGCCAGGCGTGAGCTGAATGAAGTCGATGCGGACGAAGTTACCGTCAAGGTGATCGGCCGCCTGCTGCGCATTTCGGTAATGATCACCGGCGCCCTGGTCATCCTGCAGACGCTCGGCATCAGTGTAAGTGGCGTGCTCGCGTTCGGTGGTATCGGCGGGATCGCCGTCGGTTTTGCCGCCAAGGATCTGCTGTCGAATTTCTTCGGCAGCCTGATGATTTACCTGGACAGGCCATTTTCCATCGGTGACTGGGTGCGTTCTCCTGACCGCGACATCGAAGGCACGGTGGAGGATATCGGCTGGCGGCTGACGAAAATCCGCACCTTCGACAAACGACCGCTATACATACCGAACTCCATGTTCAATACCATCATCCTGGAAAACCCGTCACGAATGACCAATCGTCGCATCAACGAGACTTTTGGCCTGCGCTACTGCGATGCTGCCAAAATTCGACCAATCGTTGCAGCCGTGAAGGACATGCTGAAGCATCACCCGGAGATAGATACCGAAAAGACCCTGATCGTCAACTTCAACGCACTGGCGCCTTCCAGCCTCGATTTCTTCATCTATACCTTCACGAAAACAACCGAGTGGGTGAAATACCATGAAGTCAAACAGGATGTCCTGCTCAAAATCATCGATATCATCCACAGCCACGATGCCGACATTGCCTTTCCCACGCGTACTCTCGACGGCCTGGATCAGCTTAAAACCGGGAATTGATGCGCCCCCTGATAGGCGATACAGCGCTGTCCGCCTGCATTTGTTCCGGATCAAATCGATTGCGAATATTTTCCATATAATTTGCATAATTTTTCCCAAACTAATAATGTAAATTAAATACATTATTTGGGACAAAACCGTCAATGATGACAAGACAGACATTCTTTGTATTCACGTCAGGCCTCCTGGCAGCGCTGACCCTGTTGCCCGGGCCCGTTGCGGGCCAATTTTCCAACAGCGACGAATACAGCATGATCGACTATGCATCGCCCGCCACGAAGAACCCCATAGCGAGGCTGCATGACGCTGTCGCATCAGGTGAAACAACGCTGGACTACAAGCCAGGGGAAAGAGGCTATCTCGATTCACTGCTGGCTGCCCTCGATATCGACACCACCTCGCAGATGATGGTGTTTTCACCGACCAGCCTGCAGCACAAACTGATCTCGCCGGAACGACCGCGGGCAATATTTTTCAACGATACCACTTTCATCGGTTTCGTCCAGAACAGTAGCATCGTCGAAGTTACCACCATAGACGATGACAAGGGGCTGGTGTTTTACACTTTCGACAACGTTCCGCAGGACACCAAATTGTTCGAACGGGCCGACCAGACCTGCCTTGTATGCCATGACACCCAGGGCACAATGGGCGGCGGCGTCCCGATGCTCATGGCGCTGTCCTCCGTCTACAGCAGCCGCAATGTGCCTCTGAAGAATTATTCCGGCATCGGCAACGTCACCGACACGACCCCGCTGGTTGATCGGTGGGGCGGGTGGTATGTCACCGGGCGTCACGGGCTGCAGGCGCACCTGGGCAACATCCTGCTGGCCACTCCGGACGACCTGGACAACCTCGACGACTTCCGCATCTGGAATCTGGAAACCATGGCGGGCAGCAAATTCATGGATCCTTCCCCGTACCCGGAAAACACCAGTGATATCGTCGCGCTGCTGGTGCTGGAGCACCAGGTGACCGTGCAAAACCAGATTACCTATATCAAGTTCAAGGCGCCCGCCGTACTCAAGCGTCGTGAAATGCTGCATGAACTGGAAGCGCAGTCCTGGGCGGAGTTGTCTGAACCGGCCCAGCGCGCACTGACTCGCATGCTCGACAGACTCGTCCAACAGCTGGTGTTCATCGATGCTGTTGATTACCAGTCATCGATTTCAGGGAATCCCGACTATGTCGAACAGTTCATGGCACGTGGACCGGTGGATGGAGAAGGGCGTTCGTTGCGGGAATTCGACCTGCGTAACCGCCTGATGCGCTATCCACTCAGCTACCTGGTTTACACGACCGATTTCAACTCCTTGCCCGTTTACGTGATGGACTATGTCTACGATCAGATGGATGCCTACCTGTCGGGTCGCATCGATTTTGACGGTCGTTCGCAGTACACACTGGCAGAGCGCCAGGCGGCCCTGGAAATACTCACAGCTACCCATCCCGGGTTCAGGTCTTACCTGGCCGCACGCGGGCCTGCCGGCATGAATACTGCCCAGCTCGGCAGCTTGCGGTAATCCACTACGCCCCGTGTATACTGTGGCGAACACCAGTATCGCCACGGTAGCCAGCAGCGTGAAGATTCACGGTTCACTTGCCATCGGCAATAAACAATACAAGGCCGGGGATGAGATACCCTGGACCTACGTGTATCCCTTTTTCCTGTTTCACATGGGCATTTTCGGCGCTTCCGGGTTCCTGATGGCCTATGCCGATGACCGCCCCGAAATCAGTTTTCTTTATGCCCATGGCGGCATCGCCATTCTCGTTTACACCATTTTTTACCTCGCCATGTTCGGTGTGGACGAGGTCAAATGGATGTTTCTCAACGCGCTGTTCGGTCTGCTTGGCCTCTATGCCCAGATCGGCTGGATACTGACCTGGTTCGGCCGTGATATCGGCGATTATCCGCTGCCAGTGCACGTCACTCCGTTCCTGTACTTCACCCTGTACTCCTTCCTGGTGCGCCGGGCTGTACTGGACCTGACCAACAGTACGGAGGACCATGCCCGGAAGCAAAAAGTGGAAACCGGGTACATCGTCGTGACACTGGCCGTCAACCTCGGCTGCTTCCTGCTGCAAATGCTCTGATCGGGCTGGTGCGGAGGCCGAAGGCTCCTTATACTTTGTGCAATACAGAATACCGGGGAAATTCCTGCATGCGCCATACCCACCTTCGTATCATCCTGATTTCGGCCCTTTGCCTGGCCGCTGACCTGGCATTTGCCCAGGACACCGTCATTCGTGCCGCGGCCAACGTCGATGGCGAGGCGCTCTACAATGAAACCTGTGCCGCCTGCCACAACATGCCCGAAGCAACGCGTTCGCCACCCCTGGAGACACTCAAGCGCATGGGGGCAAGAGCCGTCAGGTATGCTCTTACGCATGGGAAAATGAAAGTGCAGGCCGAGCCTTTGGGTGAGGCGGGCATCGACAGCGTGGTTGCTTTCCTGTCGGCTGCCGCGGAGACAGACAACAGCTGGATCACCGGCATGCAATGCCCGGCCGATCGCATGGATTTGGATACCGGGGCCGCCACCATCTGGACCCAGGGCTTCGATCGCAGGAACCGGCGCCACCTGACTACTGAGCAGGTCGGATTGACCACGCGTGACATGGGCAATCTGGAACTCGCCTGGTCGATGGCATTTCCGGGTACCGCCAATATGCGCTCGCAGCCCGCCGTCGTCGGCAACACCATGTATTACCCCATTGTCGATTCCGGCCAGTTGTTTGCCCTGGACATCGGCGCTGAGGCGCCGTGCGTGAAATGGGTGTACCAGCATGACATTCCGCTGCGCACCACGATCGGTTACCACACACTGGCCGACGGGCGGCCCGTACTGGTCTTTGCCGATGTCTCGGCCCACACCATCCTGATGGATGCCGTCACTACCGAGATTCTCTGGGACGCCAGCGTGCAGGCCACCAGTGTGTCCAATGTCACGGCCATGCCGGTGCTCTACGGTGACCGGGTATACGTACCCATCTCTTCGGGCGAGCTCCTGATGGGTGCAGCGCCGGATTACGAGTGCTGCACAAGCCATGGCGCCGTCGTGGCGCTCGACGTGGCTACCGGGGAGCGGGTGTGGGAATACCACACGATGGAAGAGGCGCGACCGACCATGATCAGCAGTGTTGGCACCCAGCAATGGGGACCATCCGGGGCGCCCATCTGGACTGCTGCCGCCGTCGATGAGGCCCGCGGCCTGTTATACGTCGGCACCGGTGAAAATACTTCTGCACCGGCCACCGACACCAGCGATGCCATCCTGGCGATCAGGCTCGAAGACGGCTCCCTGGCCTGGAAGTTCCAGGCCACCGCCAATGACATTTTCCTGAGCGGGTGCACCCGTGAACCGGACGGCCCCAATTGTCCGCCGCCCGACAGCATCAACCGCGATGTGGATTTCGGTGCAGCCGTCATGCTCGCTACCCGCAGTGACGGCTCCGATATCGTCCTGGCGGGCCAGAAGAGTGGTGACGTCTGGGCGCTAGACCCGGACACCGGCGACCTGTTGTGGAATACCAGGGTCGGACCCGGCGGCGCCTCCGGCGGCATTCACTGGGGCATGGCTTTCGACGGCAATACCGTATTTGCCGCCAACAACATGACTACCGATTCCACGGCAGACGGTGTCGACTCCGGCCTGTTCGCACTCGATGTCGATACCGGCAATATCACCTGGGAATACCATCACCAGCCGGACTGTTCCGGCAATCGCCGTGAAAACCTGCGCAGTTGCGACAGCAACTGGGGCATGTCGGCTGCCACTCTTCTCGTGGACAGCGCCGTGGTCCAGGGCAGCAATGACGGTTTCGTGAAAGTGTTCGACAGCGGTACGGGCGAACCTATCTTCACCTTTGATACCGCACGCCCCTTTGAGACCATGAACGGGGTGCCGGGCAAGGGCGGCGCCATCGACAACTTTTCCATCTGGGCCGCCAACGGGACGCTCTTTGTCCAGTCCGGGTACGGCCTGATGGGCGTGCCGGGAAATGTCCTGCTGGCATTCCGGCCGCGCTAGTCTCAATACCAGAAACAAAAAACCGGGCAATGCCCGGTTTTTTTTGGCTAGGTACCCGGCTTCGCCATCCGGGCAGGCAGGATGTCTTTCAGCCTCTCCCTGGCCTGGCGAATGCAGTCCGCTGTGGTGTCCCAGTCGATGCAGGCATCAGTGACCGAAACCCCGTATTGCAGTTGTGAATGATCTGCAGGAATGTCCTGGCGGCCGGCGTTGATGTTGCTCTCGATCATCGCGCCGATAATCGACTTGTTGCCGGCTGTGATCTGATCGACGACATTGTCCAGGACCAGGGGTTGGCGATTGTGGTCCTTGTTGGAGTTGGCATGGCTGCAGTCGATCATGATGTTGCTGGAGACGCCGGCTTTCACGCACAAGGCCTCGCAACGGGCGACGCTGTCCGCGTCGTAGTTCTGCATGCCATTGCCGCCACGGAGAACGACGTGGGCATAGGGGTTGCCCTTCGTATGCACGATGCTGACCTTGCCTTCAGGATCGATACCAAGGAACCGATGCGGGCTGCTCACTGCCTTCATTGCGTTGATGGCCACTTCCAGGCCACCGTCGGTACCGTTCTTGAACCCCACGGGAGATGACAGGCCACTGGACATTTCGCGGTGTGTCTGCGACTCGGTGGTGCGGGCGCCGATCGCCGACCAGGTGATGATGTCGTGCAGGTATTGCGGAGAAATAGGGTCCAGCGCTTCCGTCGAAGTGGGCAGTCCCATGGCAGAGAGTTTCAGCAGGAGGCGACGTCCTGTATGCAGTCCTTCCTCGATGCGAAAGCTGTCATTCATGTCGGGATCGTTGATCAGTCCCTTCCAGCCGGTCGATGTGCGCGGCTTCTCGAAATACACACGCATGACCAGGACGAGGGTATCCTGGACTTCCTCGGCAAGGGTCTTCAGTCGCTCAGCATAGTCAAGCGCGGCATCCACGTCGTGGATGGAGCAGGGGCCCACCACCATGAACAGGCGCGGATCCTTGTGATCGAGGATGTCACGAATCACCTGGCGATTCTGCGTGACGATATCCGCGGTATCGCCATGCAGCGGCAGGCGTTCTTTCAGTGCCATCGGGGTAATCAACGTCTGGTATTCGCTGATATTGACGTTTTCTGTGCTGGGGATAGCCATGTCGATTCCGGTTTGCTTGGCTGGGTAATGAAAATGGCGCGCATTATATCGGCTAAAAAGCGCGTGAAACACCGTTATCTGCGGCAAATTGCCAGCAATAGCCTCAGGCCTGCGGGTCAACTCCGTCAGCGGGCTGATCGAGAACGTGCAGTCGGGGCAGGGCCGTGAAGTATAGCGCGGTGCGAATTTCCCGGGATTCCATGGCGCGAAACAGGTCTGCATACCTGGCCAGTTGCGGCCGGTACTGGGCGGCCTGCCGGGCAAAAAAATCATTCTCATGTTCTGCGGATGCAGGAGAGGCGGTTTTGAAGTCGATGATCCAGCGGACATCATCCGCATCGACGAAGGTGCGGTCGATCACGGCGATGCGTTGCCGTCCATGGCGGTAGTCACTGAGGCTGAGCTCATTCGCTGCTTCCCGGTGACCTGCCTGCAACAGCCAGCGGAACTGCTCATCGTCGTGACAACGCAGCAGCTGTGCCCTGATTTCTACAATTGCCTGTTCCGGCCGCGGCGACAAGGGAGCCAGGCGTTGCCGCCAGTCAACCTCACAGTCGGCCAGTGCCTTCTGATCCTGAATGTCGAGCCGGCCCTCCCCGATACGGCATAGGCATTCATGGATAATTTCGCCGAGGGTTCGTTCAACCAGATTGTCATGCACGGATGCTGGCAGGTCGACTACCGGGCGTTCGGCGTCTTCCAGTGGTCTGGCAATACGCAGCATGGCCGGTGGCTGCCATGCCGGCGGCAGTCGCTTGCTCACGAGATGGCGGCCTGCTGCGATCATGGATTCACCACCGTCGCTCTCAGCCGCTCTTTCCAGGCTTGCCAGTGTCGAAGGGTCTGCTGCCAGTTGCGGCCAGAGGGAAGCCAGCAGTGAACTGGCAGCAGGCGGCTGCCAGCTGCCGTCCTTTTCCGTGATGCTGCCAATGAGCAGCGCACTCTTGATGGCCCGTGTAACGCCGATATAGAACAGGCGCGTCCCTTCGAGACGTTGCTGTATGCCTGCTTCATATTTGAGATGCTGGTAGGTGGCGTCACGCTCCTGCCCACGCTGTGCGGGCATGCTCATGACCAGTTCCGGCTCCCCAGCGGCATTGATATGTTCCCGCCAGCGCAAAAGCGGGTTGTCATCGGCACGCGGCTGGCGTTCGAGTCCTGGCAGGATGACATGCTCAAACTCAAGTCCCTTGGCCTTGTGGATGGTCATGATGGTCAGGGCGGCCTGGGGATTCAGACCGTCCGCGTACTGCCCGGCAACCTTGCTTTCTAGGCGATGGATATCCGTAACATCGCCCTGGTCATCGAATTCCTCAACCAGGTCAAAGAAATGCCGAATGCTGGGCAGCATATGTGCGTCCGCCAACGCGACGGGGCCGCCGAGGGCCAGCCAGGTCTTTTCCAGCCATTCCCGCAGCGGCAGGCGCCGGCGCTGGGAACGGGCCTGTATCAGGACCGGCAATCCGCGCTGAAGAATGATACCGGCATCTGCTGACAATCCGGGAGCCGCTTCATGATCCTGCAGTGCCTGCCACGGCGAAACGCCCTTGCTCGCGGCGTGCCGGGAAATACAGAGGAGGTCTGCCAAGGGCAGGCCCAGCCAGGGTGTTCTGAGGAGGGCGTACCATGCAGTGACATCTGCAGGGTTCAACAGGGCCCTTAACAGGGTCAAGAGATCCTGTATCACCGGGTAGGAATCGAGGGGGTCGATATCTGCGGCATTCCAGGCAATGCCGCGCCGGCGTAGTTCTGGAATGATGTCAGCCAGGTGGTTGCGCGTGCGCACCAACAGCGCGATACGGTCGCCAGGATATGCGGACTGCAGGGATTCAACCGCAGCTCCCACACGCTCTGCTTCACAGCGCCGCAGCAGGTAACGGGCATCATCCATGTCCTTTTCCGCGGTCAGCAGGTGCATGCTCACCCCAAGTCCGGAAAGTGCGTCGTTGATGCTTTCAGCCTGGCTGTAACTGACACCACCACGCCCGATGTCATCCTTGCGGGGGAATGCGGGAGCGAAGTGCCGGTTAACCCATTCGACGATACTGGCCTGGGAGCGGAAATTTACGCGCAGCTTCAGGCTGTCGAGCTTGATTTGGCCTATACCGTTGTCGCGGGCGGCCAGGAACAGGCCAACGTTGGCATTACGGAAACCATAACAGCTCTGCATACCGTCGCCGACAATGAACAGGGTCCTGCCGTCTCCGGGCTGCCAGCCGAAGGTGAGTTTTTGCAACAGACTCGTCTGCAGGCTCGAAGTATCCTGGAATTCATCCACCAGGATATGCCTGAGGCGGTAATCCAGGCGCAGGGCCAGGTCGGTGGGCGACTCGTCGGCACCCAGGGCGCTCAGCGCCGCAATACTGACCTGGGTGTGATCGGCCTGGCCGTACTCGCGAAAAGCCAGCGACAGGCGGGATACCAGGGCGGGGAGTAGAACGGTCAGGCTTTCGAGCACCTGCCACTGTGCATCTGGATAGCGTGCATCCGGCAGGAAGCGTGCTTCCTCGAAAGCAATCTGCAGCGCCTCATCAGACACCATCCGATCCAGCAGGGACAACATTGCCGCCTTGTTTTCGGCAACGGGATTGCCGCTGCTTGTCTTTCCGGGTACAGGGAATCCGTTGGTCTTGTTGACAGTCTTGCGCAGCGTGTTCTTGTCAGTGAACAGCAATTGCCGAATCGCCAGCCAGGCTGGCAGATCTTCGGGTACAGGGCGCGGCATGCCGCTGCTGAAATCACAATCTCCCAGGGGGTGGTCGCTTTTGCGCAAATTATCCGACGCAAAAACCACCAGAGGATGCAGCGCTTGCGAATAAGGTGACATAGCACTGTCGAGGTCAGCGAGTTTTGTCCGGATGAGGTCCTGAAGGGTGTTTTCCAGAATGATCCGTGCATTCCCCGGATGGGCCTTGATGTCGAGAATATTGGCCAGCCACTGATCGCGCTTTCCCAGCATGGCTGACAACAGCCCGGATAATGTGCGCCACTGGTTGTTGACATGGGCCAGCAGGACGGCAAGCGCATCCGCGAGGGGCGAGTCGTTCTCCGCTTCCGTAAACAAATCCAGGATAGCGGCCTCATACAGAACGGAGGCGTCATCCACGATTTCCGGCATAACACCCAGCTCTGAAACCACCGGCATCTGCCCGCACAGGAACGCGTTGAAACTGTCGATGGTGGATATACGCAGACGCGTCGAATTTTCCATGAGCTGCCACCGCAGTTGGCCATCACGTGCAAGCACGCGTTGTGCCAGCTCCAGGGTGAAGCGGCGGTGTTCCGGCAGGGCTGCCAGGTCGGAGGCAGACAGGGTGGCCGCCTGCGCCATGTTGTCCAGGATGCGGTTGCGCATTTCGGCGGCCGCCTTGCGGGTAAAAGTGATCGCAAGAATTTCTTCCGGACGTTCGCAGGTAGCAAGCAGTGACAGGTAGCGCTGCGTCAGCAACTCGGTCTTGCCGGAGCCGGCTGGTGCCTGCACACAGAATGACCGCCCCAGGTCCAGTGCAAGGCGCCGCTCGTTGATATCAACAGGCACGTTGCTCATGCATCAATCCTTTCACCGATACGGCAGAGCGGGCCAAGGTGGCACCATGTACAGCTGCTGTTGACGGATTTTGGATCCACCGCCGCGTAGCCGGACAGGAATTCGTTGGCAATCGCTGTCAGGGATTCCTGCCATGCAAGCCGGATTTGCTGCCAGTCATGGTCAGGGGCGGCGTTGCGCTTGCTGCCGAAATGGCTGCCAGGGTAAATCGTGTTGTCGTTGCTGATGCCTTTGTACCGTGTTTCCTCGACATTGACCTGGGCAATGAACAGGCCCGCGACTTTGGTGTCTACTGCGGCCTCCACCGCCAGCATGTAGAGCATGAGCTGCGGCTCGGTCTGACGCGGATCGAACCAGTTTATTTCATTGTTCCTGGGCGACTTGTAATCAACGATGACCAGGTTGCCTTCAGGCGTTTCATCTACCCTGTCTATCCGCAGGTTGAGCGTCAGCCCGGCGTGCTGCCACTGTGTACGATATTCGCTTTCGAGCACCTTGAAGACGCCGCGTTTCTTTTCTTCCTCAAGCCAGGCTGAAAGAAGATCGGACAAACGACGAATTTCCATGGCGTTGAATCTTGTTGTCATCGTGTGCCTGTAGAATCGCGCCTTGTTCTGGACAGCGTCGGCAACGGCGCTGTTGATTGCATTCGCCAGGGTATCGGGTGAGGCAGCCAACAGGTTTTCCTGGCTTTTCAGGGCACGCCAGAAACCTTCGAGTGATTCATGCAGGATGCTGCCGAGCACGTGACCTGGCAGGCCGATGAGAGGTGCGGGCAATGCTTCGGCACCCAGGCGATTTATGGCGAATGCCTTGAAGGGGCAATCCGCCTGGTTCGCCATCAGTGAGAAGCCCCCCGCAGGCTGCTCGGTTTCACCCAGCGCAATGAAAGGGACCTCATCCAGGCAGTCCTGGACGCTATTGATTGCCTCTCCATAGCCAGGAAAACTGGCCCGGAAATTCTGGTTACCTGAAACATGCTCCCTGACACCCGGCAGCATCCCGGCCGGTTTCAGCGCGAGGTCTTCGTCCTGGCGCGGCCAGCTGAATACCATTTCGGTTTCGGTATGGCCAATGTAACGGGTGATTTGGTGCCGGGCGTTTTCGATCACGACATGCATATCGCTGCCCGGCATGGCTTGCTCCCGTTGCAGCGACAAGGGAATGAACGGGACTGGCCGGGCCGGTGGCGGCCATTGCTGCTCGGTCATGCCCATCATCCAGGTGTGCGTAAAGACCAGGCCATCTGCTTCTGTCGGCGACAGCACCTGTATCGGGGCGAGCTCATCACCATCACCTGCATGGTTGCCGGCAAGGATCTGGCGGAGAATTCCAAGCGCCTGCCCCAGGGTCACTTTGCCATGCCATGAGGAAATCCGGGCGAAGGACTTGAGTGAGCCTGACCAGGCCCTGAGCTGATCGTATTCGGCCGGGTCCGGCTGCCGCGGACCAGGCCAGCCCAGGGCGGAAAGCTGGGCCTCGAACAGATTGCTCCAGTCCTGCAAAGTGGCGCTGTTCGGTTGCGCACGGCGCAGGGTATCCAGAGCCAGCAGGGCAGCCGCCAGTTGTTCACAGTGATAGTCGGCATCGCCAGTGTTGGCCAGGTCACGCACCCAGGCCATCTGGATTTTCATTTCACCGGTTTCCCGCAGTCGCCATTCCAGCCGGGCGCGACCACTTTCCTCAGCTGGCGTGCCGTGAATAAACGGTGACCTGAGCAGGCGACAGAATGCGAGGGTTTCGACCCAGGGGGTGTTAAGGGCCAGGATGTCGAGGGCACTGGCGATTAACGAGCAGTCGGACAAGGGCCGCGCTGAGGAGATACTGACTTCTGGCATACCGGATGCAAAATGTACTGCAGTGTCCGGATAAAGCATGTCACGGAACTCCCGCCTGATGGCATCGGTTCGACGTTGCAGATCGGGGCAAATGACGCCGATACGGGCCCGGCTGTCATTTTTCAGGATATCCCTGGCCCACTTTGCAGCCTGGTGTACTTCCTCGCCAGGGTCGCTCAAGTCCTGCAAGCGTAGAGCCGGTGCTAAGGGCGGCAGGTCGAAACGATCGACACTCTTGCTGCTTTCTATGAGCACCTCGAAAAGCAGGGCATACAGGGGGGGCGGGTTGTCGAATCCCGCCAGCATCACATGCCCAGGGCCTGCCAACTGGCCATCGGCCAGTCCCGTAATGACCGACTCGACCATGGGTGACAGGCTGATGAGGTCATGGCGCCGGCAGAACGCCTCAAAGCTGTCGACCCAGGAAAGGAATGCACCCAGGTCATCGGGAATGCCGTCTGACTTCTGGAAATGGGCGAATTTGCGCACAGCCCGCATGTCGATGCGCCAGAGATGTGCCAATCGCCAGGCTTCCTGGACCGCATGCGCCGTAGCATGCTGGTTTACCAGTCCGGCGCCGGCATCCGAATCCCTGACGATGTCCTGCCAGACCAGTGCCTCCAGTGCGGGTTCAAGGATGCCTGCACGTGCACCGGGGGCATGGTTCCAGAGATCGCGAAGCCAGATGTCCACGGGATAAACAGCAGGGGTCATGCAAACGGGCGGCATGTTACGGTATTGCCGCCATTGTCCGTAGACGGATTGCAGCTGCAGGCGTGTCCGATGGTTTGGTGTCAGCACAAGACTGCCCGAGTGCATGGCCTCCATAACCGGTGAAAAGATGTCGGACTGAAATGCCATGTGCCGGTTTTTGCGGTGGTTTACCTGTTGCGGGTTACATATTGGGGTAATTGGGTCCGCCGCTGCCTTCAGGGGCAACCCAGGTGATATTCTGCGTGGGATCCTTGATGTCGCAGGTCTTGCAGTGAACACAGTTCTGGGCATTGATCTGGAAACGGGTCTCGATATCGCTGCGGACGATTTCATATACACCGGCGGGGCAGTAGCGCTGGGCAGGTTCGTCGAATTCCGCGAGATTGAAGGTCAGTGGGGTATCTGCATCCGCCAGGAGCAGGTGGCAGGGCTGGTCTTCCTCGTGGTTGGTATTTGACAGGTAGACTGAGCTCAGCCGGTCGAAACTGAATGTATTGTCGGGTTGCGGATAACGTATTCGCGGGCTGTCCTCGGCGGAGTGCAACGTGGCATGGTCGGGAATCGTGTCCTTCAGCGTGAAAGGCAGCCGGCCGCGAAACAGCGCCTGATCGACGAAGCTGAAGGCAGCCCCCAGCAGGGTGCCGAAACGGTGCATGGCCGGTGCGACGTTGCGCGCCCGATTCAGTTCAGCGTACAGCCAGGAGCGGCGCACGTTGCCGGGGTAAGTGACCAGGACCCGGTCCGCGGGGTTACGGTCGCCCTGGAGTGCGGCAAAAATACTTTCAGCGGCAAGCATGCCGGATTTCATTGCTGTATGCGTACCCTTGAGCTTCAGGAAGTTGAGAAAACCGGCATCGTCTCCGGCAAGGACACCACCGGGAAAGGCGAGAGCCGGTAGCGACTGCAAACCTCCTTTGGTGAGGGCGCGGGCACCGTAAGAAATCCGCTTGCCGCCCTCCAGCACGCGCCTGAACAAGGGGTGATGCTTCATGCGCTGGAACTCATCGAAAGGGCTGAGCCAGGGGTTGCTGTAATTAAGATCGGTGATCAGGCCGACGGCGACCTGGTTGTTGTCCAGGTGATACAGGAAGCTGCCTCCCGTCGTTTTACCCATGCCGAGGGGCCAACCCAGGCCATGGATAATTTTACCGGGTTCGTGCACCCCTGAAGGAACCTCCCAGAGCTCCTTGACACCCAAGCCGTAATGTTGCGGCTGGCGCTTCCTGTCGAGGCCGAATTTCTCGATCAGTTGCTTTCCCAGGTGACCGCGGCAGCCCTCGGCGAATACCGTGTATTTCGCCTGCAGTTCGTATCCCGCCTCGAAGCCCGGTTTTTCCTTGCCCGACCTGTCACGACCCATGTCACCGGTGGCGACCCCGATAACGGCACCCTCCTGGTCATAAAGAATTTCTGCAGCGGCAAAACCGGCGAATAACTGCACCCCGAGGCTTTCAGCCTGTTCACCGAGCCATCGGCACAGGTTGCCCAGACTGATCACATGATTGCCCTTGTTGTGCAGGTCCCCCGGGATGAAGAAATCGGGCAGCTTCATCGAACCCGTCCCGTTGAACAACAAGTGTATTTCTTCCTCGGTAACGGGCACGGTGACTGGCGCGCCCATGGCCTGCCAGTCGGGAAAAAGTTCATCGAGCGCACGCTGGTCAAGTACGGCACCGGACAGGATGTGGGCACCGATTTCCGAGCCTTTCTCGATCAGGCAAATTTCGAGGGTGACCTCATGTTCCCGGCAGAGTTGAGCCAGTTTGCACGCTGTGGCAAGGCCGGCAGGGCCGCCGCCCACGATGACCACATCGAAGGGCATAACTTCGCGGTGAGACAAGATGAATTCTTCCGTTCAAGAGACTTTTTCATTCTACCCCATTATAATTGGTCTCTTTGCCAATTACACAAGAATCTCAGAATCGCCCGGCCAGCCAGGCACAATCGATCCGCACATTCCATGAAAATCCTCGTTCCCGTCAAGCGTGTAGTCGACGCCAACGTCAAGGTGCGCGTATCAGCTGACAATTCATTCATCGATCTCAGCAACGTCAAAATGGCGATGAACCCCTTTTGTGAAATCGCGGTGGAAGAAGCCGTTCGCCTGAAAGAGCGGGGCGTGGCAACCGAGATCGTTGCTGTCACCGTTGGCGACGAAAAAAGCCAGGAGCAATTGCGTACCGCCATGGCATTGGGCGCCGACCGCAGCATCTGGGTCGAGCAGGCCGGTTTCGTCGAGCCCCTGGCCGTCGCGAAATTGCTGAAAGCCGTCGTCGATCGTGAGTTGCCAGACCTGGTAATTCTTGGCAAGCAGAGCATCGACTGTGACAACAACCAGGTGGGACAGATGCTGGCAGCGCTTTGCGACATGCCGCAGGGTACCTTTGCCTTTCACTTGTCCATCGAAAACGGACGCGCGCTGGTCAGTCGCGAAGTGGACGGGGGCGAACAGGTTGTCAGCCTCTCCCTGCCAGCCGTGGTCACCACCGACCTGCGCCTGAATGAACCCCGTTACGCCAAGCTGCCGGACATCATGAAGGCGAAAAAGAAGCCCCTGGACAAGATCACGCCTGCAGAACTGGGTGTAACCGTCAGCAGCAGCATGACCACCATTGCAGTGCATGAGCCACCGGGTCGCAAGGCCGGCATCATCGTCGGCAGCACCGCTGAGCTGGTCGACAAACTGCGCAATGAAGCCAAGGTGATTCCCTGACGCTTGAGGGGACAACAGGACAAGCCATGAGCGTACTGGTAATCGCCGAACACAATAACGCAACTCTCAACCCTGTCACCGCGAGCGTCGTTGCCGCGGCCGTACAACTTGATGCTGACATACATGTGCTGGTGGCCGGCAGCGACTGCAGCGCAGTGGCGACGGCCGCAGGCCAGTACCAGGGGGTTAGCAGGGTCCTCGTCGCTGATAATGCGGCCTATGCTAACCAGCTTGCCGAAGCTGTCGCGCCGCTTGTCAGCAGTATTGCCGCTGATTACACGGCCATACTTGCAGCCGCCGGCACCACAGGCAAGAACCTGATGCCTCGCCTTGCCGCACTGCTGGATGCTGGACAGTTGTCCGATATCGTCGCAATCGAGGCGCAGGACACGTTCATTCGGCCAATCTATGCCGGCAATGCCTTGGCAACGGTGAGAACGGCTGACACCGTGAAAATTCTGACCGTGCGTACATCGGCCTTCGAACCTGTCGGGACCGGAAACAACGCCGACCAGATGACGCTGGACACGGTCATCTCACAAAACAAAAGCATGTTTATCAGTGAGAACCTCAGCACAAGTGAGCGTCCGGAACTGGCATCTGCGAGCATCGTGGTATCCGGTGGTCGCGGTCTTGGCAGCGCCGGGAACTTTCAACTGCTTGAACGGATAGCCGACAAGCTTGGTGCAGCGGTCGGCGCTTCCCGGGCAGCGGTGGATGCAGGGTTTGTCGGCAATGACCTGCAGGTCGGGCAGACCGGCAAGATCGTGGCTCCTGAGCTCTATATAGCCGTAGGTATCTCCGGCGCCATCCAGCACCTGGCCGGCATGAAGGACAGCAAGGTCATCGTCGCCATCAACATTGATGCCGATGCGCCGATTTTCCAGGTAGCGGACTACGGCCTCGTGGCGGACCTGTTTCAGGTGCTGCCTGAACTGGAATCCCTGCTCTGAGGCGGGGCTGGTACCGCTCTTCAAGTTTCCCGGGTAATAATCCTATAATCATGGCACTCTAGCCGGTGTCTACACCGGTGTATATTTTGCCGGCCAACTATCTTTACAGGAGCATTCCATGCCTTCGTGCCAGTCTTATCTTTCCGCTGCAGTATCGTTATTTGTCCTGCCCCTGATTTTCAGCCAGCCTGTGCAGGCCGGCTGGGCCCTGGATGGCGGCGCTTCCAGCCTGTATTACGTGACCAGCAAGGCTGCCGCGGTTTCTGAACTGAATTCCTTCGGGGAGCTTTCCGGCAATATTGCCGATGACGGCAGTGCCAGTGTCAGCATCATGCTGGGCAGTGTCGATACGGCCATTGATATCCGCAATGAACGGATGCGGGAGATCGTTTTCCAGGTGGCGACTTATCCCCTGGCGACGGTATCGTTGTCAGCCGATGCAGCGCAGCTGAACAACATGTCCGCAGGAGACACAGTCAGGACAACCGTTGAGGCCATGCTGGATCTACACGGCATGATGCAGCCGCTGACACTGGATGTGGTGATTACCGGACTGAAAGAGGGCGGACTGCAGGTTTCCCTGGCCCGCCCCCTGATCCTGAATGCGTCAACCTTCGGACTTGCCGAAAGCGTTGAGCAGCTGCGCGAAATCGCCGGACTGCCGAGCATCAACAACAACGTGGTTGTCGATTTTACCCTGCAGTTCGACGCCGACTAATCGCCTGAGCGGACCTCATCGAGGTCCGCGCTTCCTGCACCAGGTGACGAAGCAGCCCGGGTGGAGGCTTCTGCTCCCTGGTCATCAGACACATCCTGTGCAACAGGCTTTGCTGCGGTACTGCCTGGTTCTGCACTGGCCTCGTGATTGCTCTGATGGCTGCTTTCTTCGCTGCTTACCTGACGGCTTTCACTTGCACTTGCCGCAGATGTCGATTCAGCGTGCATGCGGTTGCGTGGATCGTTCGGTGCACGCTGGCGTTCCCGCTTCGGGGGAGGCGACTGCTGTGAAACCGGTGCGGGCTCTGGACGGGGCTGTTCGGCGCCTTGAGCGCTCCCGGCATCCTGCTGCCCGATTGCCTGTGCAGCCGGTTTAGCTTCCTGCACGGGTTTTTCCACAAGGTCTGCAACAGCTGC
>Ga0181589_10000532_pt1 | contig 27584 bp, 27 predicted proteins | sample 071ome_25_FD_132444 | JGI IMG/M metagenome (GOLD analysis project Ga0181589, IMG submission 132444) | Coastal salt marsh microbial communities from the Groves Creek Marsh, Skidaway Island, Georgia - 071410BT metaG (megahit assembly) | ecosystem: Environmental > Aquatic > Marine > Intertidal...
CGCATTCATGCCGCCGGCATGGTGGATACGGCAGGTGTTGCCTTCATGATTTTGGGGATGGTTCTTCTGTCGCCATCATGGCTGATCACGGTAAAACTTATCCTGATTGGTATTTTTCTCTTTTTCACCAGCCCTGTTTCCGGGCATGCCATCGCGCTTGTGGCGAGAGAATGCGGGATCAGCCCCCTGGGCCGTGATCTGGCCTCGACTTCCGGTAAAGAGAAGACGTCTGCCAAAAAGGAGAAGTCTTCATGATTTCCCTGCTCACCAATATCTTTCTGGTTTCCATGATGGTGGTCATTGCGGTTCTTGTTCTGCGGACGCGTAAGTTGTTTGCGGCCATCGTCATGGCGGGTGGGTATTCCCTCATTTCAGCGGCAATGTTCGTAAATCTTGATGCGGTTGATGTTGCCTTTACCGAAGCGGCGGTTGGCGCGGGAATTTCAACGGTTCTTCTGTTGGCCGCCATGGCCCGGTTGCCTGCCGAAGAAAAGCCGGGAACGGGATATTTCATAGCCCCGTTGATCATCTGCCTCATTGCCGGATTTATGCTTGTTTTAGCCGTCCTGTCCCTGCCGCCTTTTGGCACGCCGGATGCGGTGGCCCATCTGCATGTTGCGCCGCGATATCTGTCGGAAAGCGAAGCGGTTCTTCACATCCCCAATGTTGTCACAACGGTGCTGGCCAGTTATCGCGGTTTCGATACACTGGGTGAAACCATCGTGATTTTTGCCGCCGGGCTCGGGGTTCTCCTGCTTCTGGCAGGTAAGACAAAAGATGCCGCAAGCCGTGATAAAGGGGGTAAAAATGAAGAATAACCCCGTTTTTCGCACAACCACCAAGATCCTTTTCGCGCCTATTATCGTCTATGGCCTCTATGTTCAGTTCCATGGTGATTTCGGCCCCGGTGGCGGTTTTCAGGCCGGGGTTATCATTGCTGCGGCGTTCATTCTCTACGGGATTGTTTTTGGCCTCAAAGACGTCCGGAAAGTGGCGCCGCCACGTTTTGTGGCCATGCTCATGGCGGCCGGGGTGATGATTTACGGCGGGGTCGGTGTGGCGAGCCTTATTCTGGGTGGTGAGTATCTCAATTACAGCGTTCTTGCCCATGACATGGCGCATGGACAGCATTACGGAATTCTGCTGGTGGAACTGGGCGTGGGCGTGACGGTTACCAGTGTTATGCTGGGGCTGTATTATGCTTTTGCCGGGTTTGACGGTGCCGGAAAGGGAGAGGGCGAGTGATGCTTGAAACCCTTCTGCTGCAATGGAACTACCTTGTCTTCATCATGCTGATGATGATCGGGCTCTTCATGGTGATTTCACGCCGCAATCTGGTCAAGAAACTCATCGGGTTGACGATTTTCCAGACAGCCCTGTTTCTCTTCTACATTTCGGTGGGCAAGGTTGCCGGGGGCACGGCGCCCATCATTGTCCATGGCGCGGTCGAGGGGAGTGTTCTTTATTCCAATCCTCTTCCCCATGTGCTGATCCTGACGGCGATTGTGGTCGGGGTGGCAACAACGGCTCTCGGGCTTGCGCTGGTGCTCCGCATCCGGGATGCTTTTGGCAGTATTGAGGAAGATGATATCCTTGCCATGAACACTAAAGACGGCGGGGAGAAGTAGGTCGGATGCGTATGTTTGTCGATAATCTTCCGGCCCTGATCGTAGTGATCCCGCTTCTGATGGCGGCAGTAACAGCCCTTGTCCCGTCCCGATTGTCCAATCTGGCCTGGCTCATGGCCCTTTTGAGCACCGGCACGAGCTTTTCAGCCGCCTGGTTGAACAAATCTGCCGCCGAAGGGGGGAGCATATCCTATGCCCTGGGAGGCTGGCCCCCACCATGGGGAATCGAATTTGTCACCGACGGGGCGTCTGCACTGGTGACGGTGGTTGTTTCTGGCTTGGCTTTTGCTTCAACTATTTACTCCAAGCCTTTAATATATAATGAAATTTCAAGGGGTGATGTGCCGCGTGTTTATGCGGCATGGCAACTGACCGTTGGGGCGCTTCTCGGTCTGGTCATGACCGCGGATGCGTTCAACCTCTTCGTATTTCTGGAGATTTCGGCGCTTTCATCGGTGACAATGATTGCCATGGGGGCTGGCAGGAACCGGCAGGCTCTTGTCGCCGCCTACAACTATCTCGTTATCGGCGCTGTCGGGGCGACCTTCTACGTCATGGGAGTAGGGTTTCTCTATGCCATGACAGGAACCCTCAATATGGCCGATCTTGCCGAACGTCTGCCAGGGGTTACAGCCAAAGCTCCTGTCTTGGTGGGTATGGCGTTCATGGTGGCAGGTATCTTTGTGAAAGCCGCGGTATTTCCCGTTCATATGTGGTTGCCGGCGGCTTACGGATATGCTCCGACTGCCGTCACAGCTCTGCTTGCGGCGGTTGCCACAAAAGCTTCGATTTACGTTCTGGGACGACTTCTCTTTACGGTTTTTGAAGGCTTGGGCGATGTTACCGGCCTGTTGCTCAACTGGGTTGTGCTTCCGGTATCGCTGATGGCGATATTTGCCGGAACAATTCTGGCTATCTGGGAAAAAGATCTTAAGAAACTTCTGGCCCAATCCTCCATCGCCCAGATCGGGTATATCACGCTCGGGTTAGGTCTTGGCACCACTCAAGGCATAAGCGCAGGGTTCATTCATATAGCCAATCATGCCCTTATTAAGGGCGGGATGTTCATGGCGGTAGGGGGGCTCGCGCTTGCCTTGGGGAAAAGAGCAAATATCAGCAATATCGAAGGCCTGGGACGGGTTATGCCGATTACAGCCTCAGCCCTGACAGTCTGCGGTTTATCGCTGATCGGTCTGCCTCTGACCGCCGGATTTATTTCCAAAGTCTATCTGGTTCTTGCGATCATCGCATCCGAATACTGGATGATTGCGGCGCTGGTCTTGTTGTCGAGCGCACTGTCGGTCATCTATCTCTGGAAGATCATGGAAGCCATCTGGATGAAACCTGCCCCACATGGCCTGAAGATAACCGAAAATCCAGCCGTATATCTGCCTTTATGGGTAATCACTTTGCTGAATATCTGGCTCGGTATCGATGCGAGCTTTGTTACGACTTCGGCTGATGCCGCAGCCCTCGCCCTGATGACAGGAGCCGGATCATGATGGAAGTGTCAACGGCAATGTGGGTCGGGCTTTTTGCCCCTCTGGTTGTGGCGGTACTGATTCCGGCCCTTGCTGTTCGCTCGAACTGGCGTGACAGCGCCGGTCCTTTAGGGGCGATTATCAGTTTTATTGCGGCCCTGACGGTGGCGCAGGATGTCCTTGCCGGAAACACCCCTGAACTTGTTCTTGTTACCATCGCCGAAGGACTTGATCTCAGTTTCCGTGTGACACCTCTTGGCGCGGTTTTCGGCTGTGTTGCGTCAGGCTTGTGGATTGCGGCGGCGCTCTATTCCACCGGATACATGCGCGGCAATCACGAAAAGCATCAGACACGTTTTGCGGTGTGTTATGCCGTTGCCGTGCACGCGGCGATGGCGATTGCCTGGTCTGGTAATCTTATGGTGCTGTTCATTTTCTATGAAATACTCACCTTTTCAACCTATCCGCTGGTCACCCATAAGGAAAGCCAGGAAGCCATCAGGGCAGGGCGCCTTTACATGGGCATACTGGTGGGTACATCAGTCATCCTGTTGCTCCCGGCGGTGATTTGGGTCTGGATGGTGGCGGGAACACTTGATTTCACCCATGGCGGGGTGCTTGCCGGCAAGCTTGCTCCTGAATACGCCCCTTGGATGGTTGCGCTATTTGCCTTTGGTGTGGGGAAGGCCGCGCTGATGCCAATCCATCGCTGGCTTCCTGCCGCCATGGTTGCGCCAACCCCTGTTTCGGCGCTTCTTCATGCGGTTGCCGTGGTCAAGGCCGGGGTGTTCACGATCCTTATGGTGATGGTGTATATTTTCGGGATCGATTTCCTGCAGGTAACAAAGGCTTCGCAATGGCTGGTCTGGCTTGCAGGTTTCACTATTCTGGCTTCATCCGTAATTGCCATAACCAAGGATGACCTTAAGGCAAGGCTCGCTTATTCCACGGTCAGTCAGCTCTCTTATATTGTTCTGGGTGCCGCGTTGGCGACATCTTCAGCGGTGGAAGGCGGGGTTATTCACATTGTCATGCATGCCAGCGCCAAGATCACGCTGTTTTTCTGTGCTGGCGCGATCTATGTGGGCGCTCACCTGACCAAGATCTCTGAACTTGATGGCCTTGGTCCGCGGATGCCTCTGGTTTTCGTTGCTTTCTTCCTCGGTGCGCTTTCGATCATCGGTATTCCGCCTATGGGGGGAAGCTGGTCAAAATTCCTTTTGATGATGGGCGCGGTTGAGGCTGGAATGTCAATAATGGTAGCGGTGCTTGCCATTTCCTCCCTGCTGAATGTCTACTACCTTCTTGAGCCGGTATTCCGGGCGTTTTTCCGCCCGGTTAATACCGAAATCAAAATCAACAGTCCGGTTCTGACCGTTCTGCCGCCGGTCGCGACAGCCATCCTCAGCCTGGTGCTGTTCTTTGCCATCGGTTACCTGACCCCTTTCAGCCAGATGATGGTCACGCCATGAAAAAAATTACGGAAACAAGTATTCGACTAAAGGAAATGGGTGCGTGGATGACACTCATCCTTTTCGGCCTTGGTGTTTTGCTCATCATTTTGGAATTTATCATTCACCGTCATGGTGAAACCAAACTTGAGGATATTCCGCTGTTTCCGGCTTTCTATGGCTTCGGGGCATTTGTGCTGGTGGTATTCGGGGGAATAATCTTACGAAAGATCATAATGCGGAGTGAGGATTATTATGGCGATAACTGATCTCACCCCCGGTTTATGGATGATGCTGGCGGCGTTTGTTGTCCCTTTCATTCCCCATCATTTCCGCCAGATTGTCATGCTTGGGGCCATAGCCCTGTCCGCCATGAGCCTTTCCGCCGGAGCTGGCTATCACTGGATAGTACCGGTGCTTGGCCAGCATCTCATCCTTCACCATGCGGATAATCTGACTTTTCCTTTCGGGGTGATTTTTCATCTCGCCGCCGCGCTTAATGTTGTTTATGGCTGGCATGAAAGAAAACCGATGGAACATACCGCCGGTATCGCCTATGCAGGGGCGGCTATTGCGGCGGTGCATGCGGGCGATCTTCTGAGCCTGTTTATCTGGTGGGAAGCCACTGCGGTTACGTCGGTATTCCTTATCCTCGCGTCGGGCGGTGAGCGGGCCAAGAACGCCGCCATGCGGTATCTTCTCGTTCAGGTTGCCTCAGGTGTGTTACTCCTCGCAGGGGCGGCTTTTCTCTGGCAGGAAACCGGAAGCTGGTGGTTTGGTGCGATGGAACTCGGATCTGTCGGCACCTGGTGCATCTTCCTTGCCTTTGGGATAAAGGCCGCATTTCCGTTTCTTAATGGCTGGTTGCAGGATGCCTATCCTGAGGCCACGGTTATCGGTACGGTCATGCTTTCGGCCTTCACAACTAAACTGGCGATCTATGCGCTGGCACGCGGATTTGCCGGAACACCGGAGTTGATCTGGATTGGCGCGGCCATGACAGCATTCCCTGTTTTCTTCGCTGTGATTGAAAATGATCTCCGCCGGGTTCTTTCGTTCAGTCTCAACAACCAGCTCGGGTTCATGATCGTTGCCATTGGTATCGGAACAGAACTGGCGATCAATGGTGCGGTGGCGCATGCGTTTGCCCATATCATCTACAAATCCCTTTTGTTCATGTCGATGGGGGCGGTGCTCTATCGCGTCGGTACGGTAAAGGCGTCCGAACTTGGCGGTCTATACCGGTGCATGCCCATGACCATGGTGTTCTGTATCATCGGGGCGATGTCAATTTCGGCTTTTCCGCTGTTCAGTGGTTTTGTGGCCAAAGCACTTATCATGTCGGCTATCGGTTATGAAGGTCTTGTCGTGATCTACATGATACTTCTTGCCGCTTCAGCAGGCGTGCTGGAACATTCAGGGATCAAGATCCCGTATTTCACCTTTTTCGGCCATGATGGTGGTCATGACGTCAAAGAAGCGCCTGTCAATATGCTGATTGCCATGGGGGTGGCCAGCATCTTCTGTATCGGTATCGGCGTGATGCCGCAGATGTATTATCAGATCCTGCCTTTCGCCATGGAATACCAGCCCTATGACGGAAGCCATGTTATCGGCCAGTTGCAACTCCTGATCTTTGCAATGCTTGCCTTTGTTTTCCTGATGCGTGCCGGGCTTTACCCGCCGGAAATTCCGTCAACCGTCCTCAATGCCGATTGGTTCTATCGTCGCCTTGCACCGGCAATCCTTGGTCCGGTGATGCGAGCAGGCCTCAGTATAGCCGGAAGCCTGGACGGGATGGTTATCAGGTCGGCCAGAACATTGATCTCGGGTGCACGAAAGATGGTTGGTCTGCCCATGGCAGGTCCGGTTGTGCCCGGACCGGCGGCACTTGTGCAGATTTCCCTGCTGACAATATTGCTGGCCATTATCTATGCCGCACTGGGCTAGAATATTATTTCTGTTCTTCGTTCTCATCACGGCATCTGCACTTGCGGAAACAGTCAGATTAAGTCTGATAACCGAAACAGGCCGTTATGACGTGACCGCTGAGATTGCGGATACGCCGGCAACACGGGCAAAAGGGCTCATGTACAGGGACAATTTCGGTGGCGATGACGCGATGGTCTTTGTTTTTCCGAAAGGCGATCAACGGGCTTTCTGGATGAAAAATACACCGGTTTCCCTCGATATCATCTTTTTTGACGAAGACGGAACATGGCTTAACACCCATGCGCATACCGTGCCGTTCAGCACGGAAAGTCTGCCTTCGCACGGATTGGCCAAATATGTGCTGGAATTACCTGCCGGACGTGCATCCGAACTGGGGATTAGCAAGGGGGCTGTTTTAAAACTTCAGGAATAATTCGGGGAAGGCGAGTTGAGACTTGATTTCAGGGTCAATACTGGATAGAAAACCATTGTCGGAGTGTAGCGCAGCCTGGTAGCGCATCTGGTTTGGGACCAGAGGGTCGGGAGTTCGAATCTCTCCACTCCGACCATTCTTCCCACAATTCATCTTTCATTTCTGGCGTCAGTGTAATACTGCCCGTCAACATATCTTGACAGGTGAGAGCGGCTATTTTAAATCAAAAGTCTTCTTACCTATCGGAGCGTAGCGCAGCCTGGTAGCGCACCTGCTTCGGGAGCAGGGGGTCGGAGGTTCGAATCCTCTCGCTCCGACCAATTTTCTTATCCCGCCTTTTCAACCTTCTCCCCGCAAGATACCTTGATTTTGCCCTCTGTCAGGCTTAGAAATAAAGATCTTAAGGGAGATGAACATGCGTGTACGTATTTACCAGCCTGCCAAAACGGCCATGCAATCCGGTAAGGCGAAATCAGATACCTGGGTGCTTGAATATCCCCGACAGGACAAGGCCGTGCCTGACGCGCTGATGGGATGGCAGTCTTCCGGAGATACCCTTAAATCCGTGCATCTTCATTTTGATACTGCTGATGAGGCCGTTGCCTATGCGGAAGAAAGCGGCATGGAGTATGTGCTTCTCAGAAATACGTATCGCCGGCCCAAAATTCGTGCCTACGCGGATAATTTTGCTTTCGGAAAACGCCAGGCCTGGACACATTGAAGGCTGTTTTTTTCTTCGGACGAATTTCAGGTTTAGATTTTTCCGCACTGATCTGTTATATCAGCCCTACGGTTCCGTAGCTCAACTGGATAGAGCAGCTGACTTCTAATCAGCAGGTTGCAGGTTCGAGTCCTGCCGGAATCGCCATCTTTATTAATTAAAATCTCATGTTACCCTGATCTGATCACCAGTATCTCCATTTTGCATTATGAAAAAATTGTTGTTATCAGCCCTGCTTTTCCTCCCCGCCTGTGCCACTGATAAGGAATCTGTCGCTTTATTTGACAAAGGCTTTCGGGCAGGCTGTGATGCCGGGAGCAAAATTGCATCCTATCAAAGTTTTGACAAAACCCTGATTGATAATCGCCATTACAAATTAGGATGGGAGCAAGGTATTCAGGTTTGTGACATAGAATTGCCTGGCTGAGATTGGATCGCCAGCGTCTGGTTGAGACCCTTTATATCAACCTCTCAGGCGACCTTCCTATATGAAACCGGGCCCATGTATTAAAGCGGGGTAAAACCGGCAATCATAAAGATACCGATAACGCTCAGGCTCATCATGAATGTTGTCGCCTGTTTGTCTTTTCGTCTTGTTTCTGTTTCAAAGAAGAAGAACGCATTGGTTTTGACACTTGGGAAAACTGGTGAATACATAAAGCCCGTCTCCTTTTTCGTTTGCGTAAGGTATTAGGGCTTATGCAAGAAGCGTGCAAGTTCCGGACCTCAGATAAACTTCTATCTTATCCTTTGGCCGTTGTGCTTTACGATCGACAACAAGATCAGTAATGATAAAGGGACATATCCATCAGGCTGGCTGAATGATGTTATCTATAGCGAGTATACTGAATGACAGAAGAATTTGATTACGTAATTGTTGGTGCGGGCAGTGCAGGTTGTGTTCTGGCCAACAGGCTTACCGCATGTGGCAGATACACTGTATGCCTTCTTGAGGCCGGTCCGCGTGACTGGAATCCGATGATTCACATACCGGCTGGATTTATCAAAACACTGCTTAACCCCAGCGTTAACTGGATGTACCAAAGTGAACCGAGTGCAGGTACCAACGGCCGGACCATACCAACCCCAAGGGGGAAGGTGATTGGCGGATCAAGTTCGATTAACGGGCTGATTTTCAATCGGGGCCAGAATCTTGATTTCGATGTCTGGGCGCAAAAGGGTAACCGCGGCTGGTCTTATGACGATGTATTGCCGTATTTCCGGCGCTTTGAATCCTATGAGGGTGGCGGCAACGAAAACTACAGGGGCCAGACCGGTGAGATGAGAATAACGGATCTCTCCTGGCGTGATCCTTTATGCGATGCCTTTATTGATGGCGCAGAAAGCCTCGGGATACCCCGGAACCCTGATTATAACGGCGAAATTCAGGAAGGAACGTCGTATATTCAGCGCACCTCGACAGGAAAACTGCGCATGAGCGCGGCCCGGGCGTTTCTCAAGCCGGCACGCGGGCGCCGCAACCTGAACATCATCACCAACGCACATGCCACCCGCATTCTTCTTGATGGCAGGAAAGCGATTGGAGTTGCCTATCACCGGGGCGGCGCCAACGGCCAGAAACACAAAATTGTTGCCCGTCGTGAAGTGATTGTTTCAGGGGGAACAATCAATTCACCGCAATTACTCCAGCTCTCCGGCATCGGGCCTGCTGATTTGCTTCGCAATCTCGGGATTGATGTTCATCATGATCTTCCCGGCGTCGGGGAGAATTTGCGTGATCATTATGGCACCAGGCTGACAGCCAGGGCAAAAAATGTAAGGACAATTAACGAACTTGCACGTGGCCCACGTCTCGTCGGTGAAATCGCCAAGTATTTTCTTGGCCGGCGCTCCATTCTCGAGCTGGGGCCGACCTTGGTCTATTGCTTCTGGCATTCGGATGAAAAGGTCCGCAATTCTGATCTGCAGATAAGCTTTACGCCTGCCAGTTATAAAGAAGGCATGCAGGCCTGGCTTGATGATGAACCAGGGTTTACTCTCGCAACATGGCAACAACGTCCGGAAAGTTTGGGGTATGTCCGCGCCCGCAGCAGTGATCCTTTTGATAAACCAGTGATCCAGCCAAACTATCTTGCCGATGAAGAAGATCAGCGGGTTCTGCTTGCCGGCATCAAATTAAGCCGCAGGCTGATGCATACGGCCCCGCTGGCACCATATTTTGATTACGAAGCCTATCCGGGTAAGGATGTTCAGGGTGACGACGAATTGCTTGACATTGCACGTCAGCGCAGCACCACGCTTTATCATCTGATGGGGACATGCCGGATGGGACCAGAAACTGATCCCACAGCTGTTGTGGATGACCGGCTTTGTGTGCATGGTATGCAGAACCTGCGGGTGATCGACGCGTCAATCATGCCGACTATGTTATCCGCCAATCTCAATGCCGGGGTTCTGATGATTGCTGAAAAAGGCTCAGATATGGTGCTGAACAAGGACACTGTATCCCCATAGATATTCCCCGCCGGTCAGCAGGTGATCATATCTTGCGTTCAGTACCACGCATCACGACATGGCGAGGGTTTTTTTCGGGTCATGAAAAGGCATTTCCGTCACTTGAGCATCAACAATCTCATGGCCTTTATCAACTTTTAATGGGGTGCCTGTTTCGGTGGCGGAAATATCAATCATGGCAAGAGCTATATTCTTTTCCAGCCGCGGGGAATAGACAGCCGAAGTGACTTTGCCGACCTTCCGGTCCTGCCTTAAGACATCCCAGAAACGTGTGTTCGGCCCGGACATGTTCTCGCCATCGATAACCAACCCCACAAGCTTACGCGTAATGCCTTCGGCGGCAATTTTCCTCAAGGCGTCCTTGCCGATAAAATCAATATCACCATCAAGGTTGATCAGGCGGTCCATCCCAAGCTCAAACGGATTGGTATGGATATCCATATCAGCATGATATGAGAGCATTCCCCCTTCTATCCGGCGGATCGTTGACGTGTGTCCGGGTTTAAGCCCCATGGGCGCACCGGTTTCCATGATGGTCTGATAGAGTTCATCCCCGTCGCTGCTGTTCATCAGAAACAATTCGTAACCCAGTTCACTCGACCAGCCCGTTCGGGAGACGATGAGATCAATATGTCCGAGCCTCGCGCGTTTGAACCAGTAGTATTTCAGATCAAGGATCATATCCCCGAAAAGGGCAACCATGATATCACGCGATTTCGGTCCCTGAAGCTGTAACGGCGATACGTCAGGTTCGGATATTTCAACATCATATCCTCCTTGCGCGGCAAGACCCTGCGCCCAGAAGAGCACATCACTGTCGGCCAGCGAAAACCAGAAGCAGTCGTCGTCCACGCGGAGCAGAACCGGATCGTTAAGCACCCCTCCGTACTGGTTGGTCAGAATGACGTATTTGCATTGTCCGACCGCCATTTTTGATAAATCACGCGGTGTCATCATCTGAACAAAACGCACGGCATCCGGGCCTTTGACCTGGACCTGACGTTCAACCGCGACATCACAGAGAATAGCGTCGTTAACAAGATTCCAGAAATTCTGCTCAGGATCACCAAAATCACGGGGAATATACATATGGTTATAGACGGAAAACCCTTTTGCCCCCCAACGAACAGTGGCATCGAAATAGGGGCTTTTTCGTATTTGTGTGCCGAAACCGAAATCATGAAGGGAGGAGGTGTCTTTTTGCATGGGTTTGCCTTACGAAATCTGGATCAAATGAAAAAATTAGTTGCCCTTTGTCAGGTGGAGTGAATTCAGTAATGACAAGGGCGTCACGGAAGTTTTTTCAAACGCTGAGAAGCATTTCTACTTTTGGCCTTAACGGAGTGTATGGAAAATTTCCAGATGTTTTTCACTACTTTCCCGAAATCCGCTTGGTATTCATTGGTAATCGCCGTCTGTCTTCTTCCGTGCGCAAGGGGATAATTTCTATCAGGCCACAGATAATAGACCTGAAACAAAGCTCACTCCGGGATGATGCTTTGAGCTGGCGGCGTATGGCGTTGAGATGCTGTTTGATTGTTGCAGGTGAAAGATTAAGCTCACGTGCGATGACCTTGTCGGATTTTCCCTGGATCGCATAACCAAGAACAATCCGCTGGCGATAGGATAAGGACAGATCATTATGCTTGAAAACCCGGATGATGGCATGACCAAGGGGGAACTCAATATACCCTTCAGGATTGCTATGCTGACATTGTTGCGGATTCGGCCGCGGCATGGCGGTACTCTCTTGGTAAGGGGGCGTGAAATCTTCCATCAGAGATGAAGCAAATGTGGATGCCCCGCTCGTTTTTTTGATATTCATCTCATCCCCGCTTAAGTAGGTGACATGGCCCGTTTCCCTGGCATCGGGCCGTCAAAAGTCATTGCAAGCAACGATACTGCTTATTTACCCAGGCTGCGGTAGCTAATCGCGGCCAGACGGGCTGTTGTATTCAGCAGTCAACCCGACAAAAGGGGAGGCTGCTTGCATGACTTTTGAAACGCCATTGTGCCGCCAATATACCCAGAGTCAAAGACAAAAAATCAAAACGCATCAGCTGACGTGATGAGCCCGGACGCTTGCTATGATATTATTTCATATTAGAAAAACGTAAAATACGTTTTCGGAAATTGCCGAATACACATATTCGCTATCCCATTTCCGGGATGGCGGATCTTGACTGCGGGATGGATGATTGGAAGAGGCAGATGGCGGACGGGGTGGGATTCGAACCCACGAAGGGCGTTAACCCTTGCCGGTTTTCAAGACCGGTGCATTCAACCGCTCTGCCACCCGTCCGGCGAAGCGATCTATAGCATAATGACACGGGAAGTCCAGTCATGACTGGTGATCCCTGACAATATTTATTCATTTAAAGGTTATCCGGCTAAATATATCAGGGTAATGCCCGTTGTCAGAACCTTTGAGAGAGGATATGTGATCGGTTAGTGGAATTTTGAGCATTTCCTTGAGTGAAGATTATGCTATGAGATGATCATGCTTGAAGTGCTCTCCCTTTCTGTACCGTTTTTCGCGCTGATTTTTCTGGGGCTTGGTGCCCGTCTGGTCTCGTTCTGTGATGAAAATGGTGCCAGGTTGCTTTCTCAATTCGCCTTCTTTGTCGCGCTTCCCCCGTTCATGTTCATTAACATTGCGGCAAGTGATGCCAGCCAGATCCTGAACTGGGGATTTGTCTGGCGTTATGAATCTGCCACCATCATCATTTTCCTGTTAAGTGCCTTTATCGGGCGGGCGTTCTTTAAACTGACCCGTGCCGAAACCGGCATTTTCGGCCTCAACAGCGTCTACCCCAATTACGGCTATATGGGGGTGCCGCTGGCCATTCTGGCTTTCGGGGAGGTGGCAGCTTTGCCGATGGCGCTGATCCTGCTGGCGGATACGGTTGTCCTGCTGGGGCTGACTTCTGTTTTCGTTTCCAAGGAAGGGCAGGGTGGTGCGGATATGTTCTGGCAGATTATCCGGACCATGATGCGAAACCCGTTGATGATTTCCGTGGTTGCAGGCCTTGCGTTTTCCGCATCAGGACTGACCTTGCCTGTGGTGGCGGACCGGTTTATCCATATGCTTTCCGGTGCGGCGGCACCTGTGGCTCTCTTTGCCCTTGGTGCCACGCTTTATGGTCAGCCAATCCGGAGCGCGATGCTTGAGTTGAACACCCTCACCATCATAAAACTGTTGATCCATCCCTGGCTGATTGCGGTTTTGTTTATCTTTTTTCCGGGTCAGGATGTTCTCTGGATTAAGGTTGCGATTATTTCGGCCTGCCTGCCGGTGGCGGCAAATGTGTTTATGCTGTCTCATGTCTACGGGGCGTATTCCGGACGTACCGCGTCAACCATATTTCTCAGCACGATGGTGGCAACTCTGACGGTGCCGGTTGTTCTATATCTTGTTTTTCTTCTCTGATTAAACACAAGATCGCGATTCCTGTTGTCACGGTGCTGGGGTGCATATAGTGTTGTTATGTAACGAAGAGGGAGGCGGACATGCGACGTTACTTGATGGGCGGAATGGCGTTGCTGATGGGTGTTACCTTTTCTTTTCCATCCTCTGCTGCCACGCAAAGTTTTGACAGCTGGCTTATCGATCTCCGTAAAGAAGCCAGCAGCAAAGGGATCAGCGAGGCCACTCTTGATGCGGCATTGACGGGGATTGAGCCTATCCCGCGTGTGATTGAACTTGATCGCAAGCAACCTGAATTCACCCTGACCTTTGCGGAATATCTCAATCTTGTTGTTCCGGACTCCCGTAAAAAACGTGCCCGGGACCGATTTGAAACACACCGTTCTCTCCTCACCACAATCGGTGAGAAATACGGCGTTCAGCCAAGGTTTATTGTTGCACTCTGGGGTATTGAAACGGATTTCGGCCGGGTGATGGGCAGTTTCAAGGTTATTCCGGCCCTTGCCAGTCTGGCCTATGACGGACGCCGTTCCGCCTTTTTCAGAAAAGAGCTCATGTTTGCACTTGAGGTCATAGAAGGGGGACACATTACAGCTGATGCCATGATGGGAAGCTGGGCCGGAGCCATGGGGCAGAGCCAGTTTATGCCTTCATCCTTCATCCGTTATGCCCAGGATTACGATGGCGATGGCCGCCGTGATATCTGGGGAACACAAGGTGATGTTTTCGCCTCGGCCGCCAATTATCTCAAACAGGTGGGCTGGCGTAACGATATAACCTGGGGCAGACAAGTCCTGCTTGCCAAAACCGGGGCGGCTTCCCCGGATAACGCCATGAAACTTCATGATGCCAAGACCTGGAAAGGCCTTTCTGAATGGGCAAAACTGGGGGTGGTCCGAACGGACGGGACAGCCCTGCCTGAACGCAATATCAAGGCCCGGCTTGTTCTGCCGGATGGTAAAGGCGGGCCGGCTTATCTTGTGTATGAAAACTATGAAGCTATTCTGAAATGGAACCGGTCCAATTATTTCGCCATTGCAGTTGGCACATTATCTGATGCGATGAGATAATTTATGCGAGTTCTTTTCGGTATCGTTGCCCTGCTTTTTGTTCTCTCCGGTTGTACAACCATTGAAGTGGCCGTGGATATGGCCAAGAAAATAAACCGTGCTGACGATACCGCCACAGGTGATGTTCAGGCAGACCCCAGATATAAGATCGGCAATCCTTATGAAGTTGCCGGGGTCTGGTATTACCCTGAACGCGATCTGACCTATGATGAAACGGGTATCGCTTCGTGGTATGGCGATGAATTTGCCGGCAGATTGACCGCAAACGGGGAAATCTTCGATCCTGAGGTGGTTTCCGCCGCCCACAAGACTCTCCCCATGCCTTCAGCCGTTCGAGTGATCAATCTTGAAAACGGGCGGTCTCTCGTCCTTCGCATCAATGATCGTGGTCCCTTTGTGGCAGGGCGGATCATTGATCTTTCGCGGGAGGCGGCAAGGCTTCTCGGGTTCAAGGATCAGGGAATTGCCCGTGTTCGTGTCCAGATACTTGCGGAAGAAAGCCTCCGCCTTGAACGTGAGGCAAAAGAAGGGCGGTTTCCGTCTATCGGTTCAACATCATCGGTTGAACTGCCGGAAACCAATGCCGCCGCGGTGCCGAAAGTATCCCTCAATTCCAGTAAAAATGGTGAGGCTGAAATCAGCGGCACGACCGAGGCTGTTTCGGCGATTGATCTGATAACGTCATCCCGGTCCACTGAGATAATTGAGCTGGCGCCGGTGAATACGACGATCTGGGTTCAGGTCGGTGCATTCAGCGAGCTCAGCAACGCGGAAAATGTCGTCAATAAGCTCAAAGGTAATGTGGTGGCGCGGATCTCAACTTTTGAGAATGATGGTCAATACATTCATCGCGTTCGTATAGGACCTCTCGAAACCGTGAATGAAGCTGACAATGCCCTTGAACGCGTGATCGAACGTGGCTTCACCGGCGCAAAAATTATCCTTGAATAGGCCGTTTTTTGACCACATAAGAGTATTATCCTGTTGAAAAATATAAGTTGTGCAAATGAGGATATATTTATGACACTTACCGCAATGCAATTATACCTCCGCCTTTGTTTACAGGTCGCGGCGTGTTTTGTCGGGCTGGTTCTGGCCACGGCAAGCGTTCGTGCGGATATTATCACACCGTCTGAATATGTCATGATCATGGATTATGACACGGGCAAGGTATTGTATGAGAAAAATGCCGATGTGCCGATGAAACCGGCTTCGATGGCCAAGATGATGACGGTCTATCTCGCCTTCAAGCAGATCAAGGAAGGCAGTCTCAGGCTCGATGACAAATTCATTGTTTCAGAAAAAGCCTACCGTAAAGGCGGGTCCCGCACTTTTGTGGAAGTTGGCAAGCAGGTTTCAGTCAGTGATTTGCTGCGCGGCGTGATTGTGCAAAGCGGGAACGACGCCGCTATTGTCATTGCCGAAGGACTTGCCGGAACAGAAGACGCTTTCGCCGAGGAAATGACCAGTCAGGCAAAGAAACTCGGCATGGAAAATTCGGTGTTCGGCAATTCTACCGGCTGGCCGGATGAAGTGACCATGACCACCGCCCATGATCTTGCTATTCTGGCCCGTTCTATCATCCGGGATTTTCCGGACCTCTATAAGATCTATTCTGAAACATCTTTCACCTACAACAACATCAAACAGAATAACCGCAATCCGCTTCTGTACTCGCTGGATTACGCCGACGGGCTCAAAACCGGTCACACCAACGCTTCGGGATACGGGCTGACAGCTTCGGCTGTACGTGACGGGATGAGGATTATTCTCGTGGTCAATGGTCTCAGCAGCATGAAGGAACGTCGCCTTGAAAGCACGCGACTGATGGATTTATCCTTCCGGCTTTTTCAGAAATATGAACTTCTCAACAGCGATGAGGTTGTCGTCAACGCACCTGTCTGGTTAGGTGAGGAGGAAAGTGTTCCTCTCACGGTTGAGGAAACCGTCACGGCGGTTCTTGACAAGAAAAGTCATTCAAAACTCACCCGCCGGACAGAATTGCAGGATACGATCAATGCGCCTGTCGTTAAGGGCCAGCAGCTTGGTGAAGTTATTCTTACTATCGATGGTATCGATGAACGTTTCCCGCTTGTGGCAACCAAAGATATACCGGAACTCCCGTTCCACCGCAGAATAGGGGCTTTTTTCAAGCAGTTGATCTTCGGTGTTGATGCGCCCGCACCCGTTGAAGGAAATTGATCCCGGTCATGCCAGGTATTTTCATATCTTTTGAAGGGGGCGAGGGGAGCGGCAAGACCACCCAGATCAAATTGCTGGCCAACTGGCTCAGCGGCGTGTGGAGAGGGAAGGTAACGCAGACACGTGAGCCGGGCGGCACCCATGGGGCTGAACTTATCCGTGAGCTTCTCGTCAGGGGAGATGAAGCCAGATGGGACAGCGTAACCGAAGCTCTTCTCATGACGGCCTCACGCCGGGATAATTTATGCCGTATCATCCGTCCCGCTCTTGAGGACGGAGATGCGGTAATCACGGATCGCTTTTTTGACAGCACCACGGTTTATCAGGGCATAGTTGGCGGGGTAGATCCTCAGCTGATTAATGAGCTGAACACCCGATCACTTGATAGCGTTATTCCGGATATCACCCTCCTGCTTGATATAGATCCGGAAATCGGCCTCAGCCGCAGTACGCGTGGTGAAAACGAGGAAACCCGATTTGAAAATAAAGGGATTACCTTTCATGAACGTGTCCGGGCAGGATATCTTGATCTGGCGGCCCGAAATCCGGACAGGTTTATCGTGATCGATGCCAGCAGGAATGAAAAAGTCATTCACGATGATATCATTGCGCAGGTTGAACCCAAACTCGGCCAATTTCAATGAATGATACGGCAGAACACCTACATCACCCCAGATCAGGCGGGCATCTGATCGGGCATGATGATATCTTGTCCTCTCTCACCCGTGAACAAAAACGCAGGCATCATGGGATAATACTCTCCGGCCCGCGCGGGATCGGAAAAGCGACCCTTGCGTATCGTGTGGCGGAACATCTTTTCGCAGCCCGGGGAGAATCTGATCTCCTCGGAAATGCACCGGATCCCGAAAACAGCCCGGAAACACCGCTGATACGGGCAGGATCACATCCCGATATGCTGGTGATCGAAACCGAAACGGATAAGGCAACGTCTGGGATAAGCGTCGAACAGATCAGGCGTGTTCCCCCGTTTCTTTCGCACACACCATCGCGGGGATCTCTTCGTGTTGTCCTTATCGATGCGCTGGATGAGATGAATTTCAATGGCGCCAACGCGATGCTGAAAACTCTTGAAGAGCCGCCTGAACAGGCACTGATACTGCTTATCCACCATGGTACCGTTCCCATATTGCCGACAATCCGCTCACGGTGCCGTGTTGTTAAACTGTCACCCCTCAGTCCGGAAGATACCCGCCATATCATAAGCCTGAATTTCCCGGATGCCGATGCAGGGTGGATCGATGTTGCCGCAGTTCTTTCGGAAGGCGCCCCGGGCCGTGCCCAGATGATCGCCGATAGCGGCGCGATGGATCTTTACGCTGAAACATGCGCTATTCTCGCCAGCGCAAAGGCATCACCTCTTGCGCTGGATGATGTGGCGCAACAATGGGGGCAGGGCGGGGCCAGGAATTCAGCCCGCAGGGCCATCATGCGGCTTTTTTTCGACAGGCTGGCCCGCCTTTCGGCCCGGAAAGCGGCGGGTTATTTTGATAACAGCCTGCACGCCGGGCTTGATATCGAAAATCAGGCCATTGAGGCGATTACCGGCAGGGTTCCGGCACCGAAACTTGCTGAATTACAACAGGATATGCTGCGCAAAACAGATGAGGCGAAACGCCTTAATCTCGACCTTTCAGTTGTCGCGCATGAATTTCTTTCGGAATTGGCGTCAGCATAAGATCCTCCTGCCGTCTTCAGATGCTCCTTGCACATAGTGGGTGTTCGGGCTAAATCATTGTTTGTAATTTAATAGTCCCTTGAGAAAATCCATACCCATGAAGACGTCCTATTATATCACGACGCCGATTTACTACGTTAACGACAAACCTCATATCGGCCACGCTTACACCACGCTCGCCTGTGACGCGCTGGCACGTTTCAAAAGGCTCGACGGATATGATGTGATGTTCCTCACCGGGACGGATGAACATGGCCAGAAAGTGCAGAAATCTGCTGAAGAAAAGGGCATTGATCCCAAAGACTTCACCGATCAGGTCAGCCAGAATTTCCGTGATCTGACATCTGTGCTCAATTTCACCAATGACGATTTCATCCGGACCACGGAAGATCGCCATTACAAATCCTGCCAGAAGCTCTGGAAAACATTGATTGATAACGGGGATATCTATCTTGGCAGTTATGCCGGATGGTACGCGGTCCGCGACGAAGCGTTTTACAGCGAAAGCGAGATTACCGATGGTAAGGCGCCGTCTGGTGCCCCGGTGGAATGGGTGGAGGAGCCCTCCTATTTCTTCCGTCTTTCCGCCTATCAGGACAAGCTTCTTGCCCATTATGAAGCCAATCCGGATTTTGTCGCGCCGCGGTCTCGCTTCAATGAGGTTAAGAGTTTCGTTTCCGGCGGTCTTAATGATCTTTCCGTCAGCAGGGCAAGCTTTTCCTGGGGAGTGCCTGTCCCCGGCGATGATGCCCATGTGATGTATGTCTGGCTTGATGCCCTGACCAATTACATTACCGCCGCTGGTTACGGGCAGGACGGGGATGAGGCGGGGTTTGCCCGGCGCTGGCCTGCTGATCTTCACATGGTCGGCAAGGATATTCTGCGTTTCCACACCGTATATTGGCCTGCGTTTCTCATGGCTGCGGGGATTCCTCTGCCAAAGCGGGTTTTTGCCCATGGCTGGTGGACAAATGAAGGCCAGAAAATCTCTAAATCTCTGGGCAACGTCATTGACCCCGTCAATATTGCTGAAACCTATGGCCTTGATCAGATGCGCTATTTCTTGCTTCGGGAAGTTCCTTTTGGCAATGATGGAGATTTCTCCCATACCGCGATGGTTCACCGCATGAACGGCGATCTTGCCAATGATCTCGGCAATCTCAGCCAGCGTGTTCTCTCCATGATCTTTAAAAACTGCGATGGTGTGATGCCCCTTGCTCCTGCAACACTTGAAGATGCAGACAAAAAACTTCTCGATCAGGTTGATCGTCTGCTTGATCTTCAGCGGGAACATTACGACAGCCAGCTTTTCCATGAGGCACTCAAATCTGTTTGGGATGTTGTTGGGGCCGCGAACCGTTATGTTGATGAAATGGCGCCATGGGCTCTGCGCAAGACAGATCCTGAGCGCATGAAAGTCGTTCTCTGGGTATTGGCGGAAACTCTTCGCCAGATCGCCATACTCATCCAGCCTGTTATGCCTGAGGCGGCCGCGAACATGCTTGATCAACTCAGGATTGAGGATGGAAAGCGGACATTTAATGATCTCGGCCCGAATAACCGGATGGCTGGCGGGCAGGGGCTTGAACGTCCTCAACCCATCTTCCCACGCTATGTTGAAGAGGACGCCGAATGACTGCCGCCTCTTTGGGCGTGATTGACAGCCACGCCCATATTGATTTTCCCCATTACACTGATGACCGTGATGCCATGCTTGAGCGCATGAAATCCGCCGGTGTTTCAGATGTGATCTGCATTGGGACACGGCTGACGCATCAGGACGGCCCCCGTAAACTTGCGGAAAGTGCCGAAAACATCTGGTTTACTGCAGGCGTTCATCCCAACCACGCGCAGGATCAGGAGGATTACGCTGATCTGGACGCGTATAGGGCCGCTGTTGATCATCCGCGATGCGTCGGGGTAGGCGAAGCAGGGCTTGATTATTTCTATGACCGGGCTGATCCGGAGCGGCAAATGACATCATTTCGTGCCCAGTTGACCATCGCTCTGGAAACCGGGTTGCCCATTGTCATCCATTCCCGCGATGCCGACGAGGACATGGCCAATACCCTTGAGGAATTTGCCTCAAAAGGAAACCTTCGCGGGGTTATGCATTGCTTTAGTAGCGGCGCACAACTTGCCGAAAGAGCGTTGAAAATCGGGTTTTATATTTCTTTTTCAGGAATACTTACTTTCAACCGGTCCGATGATTTGCGTGCGATTGCATCAACCATTCCGGATGACCGGCTTCTGGTTGAAACAGACGCCCCGTATTTAAGCCCTGTTCCGGTCCGGAACATCAAACGCAATGAACCGGCGCATGTTGTCCACACGCTGTCCTGCCTTGCTTCCATCAAAGGGCACGACATTGAATCCATGGCGCATATCACCGCTGATAACACACGGACTCTTTTCCACAAGATGAGGCCGCATTCATGAAGGTTACCATGCTGGGATGCGGAACTTCGGTGGGCGTGCCGGCGCTAGGTGCGGCGGGATGGGGGAAATGTAATCCGGACAATCCCAAAAACCGGCGTCAGCGTTGTGCGCTTCTTGTTCAGAAAGACGGGTTCAATCTCCTTGTGGATGCCGGGCCGGACATTCGCAACCAGCTTCTTGCCGCCGGAAACCCCCGTATCCACGCGGTGTTGATCACCCATACCCATTCCGATCATATCGCTGGCATGGATGATCTGCGGACATTCTTTTTCCCGGATTTCATCAAGATCCCGGTTTACGGCACCGCTGAACATCTTGATGATATCACCAGCAGATTTCAGTATCTTTTCGTTAAATCAGAAAAATCCCCGACCTATTTCAAACCCTCACTTGAAGCGCATGTGATCTCGCCCGGTGACAGGCTCAATCTTGGCGGCATTGACATCAAAGTGTTGCTTCAGCATCACGGTCGGGTGGACAGTCTTGGTTTTGTCTTTGATAAACGTGTCGGGTATTCCACCGATGTTGTTGATATTCCGGAAGAAAGCTTTGCCTTTCTCCATGATCTTGATCTCTGGATAGTTGAAACCTTGCGGGAAACGGAACATCAGGCCCACGCGCATTATGAATTGAGTTTTTCCTGGATCGAACGTTGCCAGCCCAAAAGGGCGGTGCTTACCCATCTTGGCCTTGAAGCTGATTACGATGATCTTCTGGCTATTTGTCCGGATGGGGTTGAGCCCGGTTATGACGGTTTTTCCGTAACGCTCTGATTTATGCGCCATCTGGCTTATCATTATAATTTACATAATATAAATTATGCGACATTTATATTATATTTATGTTTGTAAAACTCAAGGAAAAGCAGCCTCTCATTCCTGCCTCCTCTGAGAAATCCTGACACTTCTGGAAAAGGATAAAAAATTTTGACAAAGAATTAAGGTAATTCTACATTGGAATTAACTCTTGGGGTGCCGGCGAATTGATCGGCTGAGAAAAACCCATCGAACCTGAACCAGGTCATGCTGGCGGAGGAAAGAGGAACAAAACCGAAACGGTTTTTGTAACATCTCTCACACCGACAGCATCTTATCTAGTGACCGTAGAAATGGAGCATAAGATGCTGAAATATTTAAAATTATGTGCAACAGTCTTGATGCTTGCCGCCACACCTTCCATGGCGCTGGACAAACCTGAACTGGTGATTTACACCTATGACAGTTTTGCTTCGGAATGGGGCCCCGGCCCTGCCATCAAAGAGAAGTTTGAAAAAACATGCAACTGCGTGGTCACCTTTGTCGGCCTGGACAGTTCGGTGGGAATTCTGGGCCGGATACAGCTTGAGGGCGCTTCATCAAAGGCAGATATAGCACTCGGCCTGGATACATCCCTGACGGCGATTGCATCGGCAACAGGTCTTTTTGCCGAACATAAACAAAATATAAAAGGAAAACTGGCGCTTCCTGAAGATGTCGGATTCTGGGACGATCCGGTTTTTACCCCCGTTGACTGGGGATATTTTGCATTCGTCTATAATAAAGAGACCATGACATCACCTCCCCGATCTTTTGAAGAATTGCTGGACCCGGCAAACAATATCCGCCTTGTCATTCAGGACCCGAGAACAGCCACCCCGGGATTGGGCCTCATGCTGTGGGTGAATGCCGTCTATGGTGATAAGGCACCAGAGATATGGGCCAAGCTTTCTCCCAAAATCGTGACCGTCACAAAAGGATGGTGGGATTCCTATTCGATGTTCCTTGAAGGGGAAGCGGATATGGTGCTCTCCTACTCCACCTCGCCTGCATATCATCTGATCGCGGAAGGCAAGGACAATTTTGCCGCCGCCTCTTTTGCCGAAGGGCATTACACCCAGGTTGAAGTCGCCGCGGTGCTGAAATCTTCCACCAAACCAGCCCTTGCCAGGCTGTTTCTGCAGAAAATGCTGGAACCTGAAGTCCAGTCCCTTCTTCCGACAACGAACTGGATGTATCCGGCGGCGAAAGATGCGGCTGTTCCGGACGGGTTTGAAACACTGATCCGCCCTGAAAAAGCGTTCCTCTTTTCACCTGAAGAAGTTCAGCGGAACCGCGAAGCCTGGACAGAGGCCTGGGTGAACGGGTTAAGCCAGTAAATTCATGAATGCCCAAATGCTCTACCCGGCCTCTCCACATCAGAAACTTATCCTGATCGGGCTGGGTATGGCTGTACTTCTGCTGGCGCTTGGTCTTGCGGCCATTCTTGCGCTGGCCTGGCATGGGGATGGCGATATCCTTACCGGTATCGGTCACCGCACAGGTTATGTTCTCCGGAGTGCAGTCCTGCAAGCCGGTCTTTCCGTTTTATGCAGTGTTGCGGTCGCCGTACCCGCGGCGGTGGCGCTTCACCGGACCGCCCAATGGCGGTGGTCAAAAGTCATGGAAATGGTACTGGGGCTTGCCCTTGTCATCCCAACGACCGTTGCCGCTGGTGGCCTGATCGCTGTCTGGGGACGCACAGGGGTGGTCGCGCGGTCATGTGAATACATATTTGCTGACGCGGGGTGCGGGGCAATATCGATCTATGGTCTTCATGGCGTGATCCTTGCGCATATGTTCTTTAATGTGCCGCTTCTTATCCGGATTTTCCTGCCCCTGCTTGAAGCGATTCCACCCACCCATGATCGCCTCGCCAGCCTGCTTGATCTGAAGGGGTTTTGGTATTTCCGCCATGTGGAATGGCCGCAACTGAAATCCGCCCTCCCCGCATCGTCATTGCTTGTATTTCTGTTCTGTTTCACATCGTTTTCACTGGTCCTGATGCTGGGTGGCGGGCCCAAAGTCACCACGATGGAAGTTGAAATCTATGCGGCCATCAGGTTTTCCTTTGATCTGGCCGCCGCTTCAGGGCTGAGTTTGCTTCAATTTGCCTGCGCAGCTCTTGTGGTCGCCGTTATCGCCCTGCTTAACCGCAGGCAACCCGTCGCCAGCACGACCGAGCGGGTGTTTGCCAGCAGCACATCTCCCCGGCCGGTACGATTGCCCTCTGACTTCACCGGCTCTTCCTGCTGGCTGATAACAATGCATACGGTGCTGATCGTGCTGATAGTTCTGCCGGTTCTCGTGGTTATGGTCAGGGGGCTTGATCCGGCCCTTTTCAAGGTCATCATGCAGCCTTCATTTTTAAAGGGGCTCAAGACCAGTTTGGGCATAGCTTTCGGCACGTCACTTGCGGTCACTTTGCTTGCCTTTCTGCTGGCAGGGGCACGGGCAGGTTTGGTCACACGCCAGGAGATGAAGGCAAGCCGGAAATCGATGGCGCTGATCCTTCTTGATGGTGGTATCATGCTGTATCTCGTTATCCCGGCCATCGTTCTCGGGACCTCGGCGTTTATCCTTCTGCGGTCAGCGGGGGATATCTTCTCCACGGCATGGATAGTTGTTGTCGCCGCCAACACTCTTCTTGCCCTGCCATTGGCCATACGTATTCTTGAAACAAGGCTCACCAGACTTTTCCGCCAGCAGGACAGGCTGGCCTCCATGCTTGGGATTGATGGGGCGGTTCGGTGGCGGCTGATCACCCTGCCTCTTCTGGAACGTGAAATAGGGTTGGTGCTTGGGCTTTCAGCGGCTCTTTCCCTCGGGGATCTCGGGGTTATTGCGCTTTTTGCCAGCCAGGATTTCCAGACATTGCCATGGATGCTGTATCAGGCCGCAGGCAGATATGCCAGTGATCAGGCCGCGGCGCTGGCTTTCATTCTTCTTGGCGTGACCATAATATTGCTGATATCCGGCAAGTACACGGCGCGCCTCTTCCGCATTAAGGGGAGTTCAGATGCTTGAAATCAATTCCGTCTTTTTCAGTTATGGCGATGCGGATGAATTTACCTATGACCTCCATGTCAGGACAGCTGCTGCCACGGTCATACAGGGGCCTTCCGGTGCCGGTAAATCAACACTGCTTCATCTTGTGGCCGGATTTCTTGCGCCATTGCGGGGTGATATCCGATGGGAGAATGCCTCGCTTTTGGCCCTGCCCCCGTCGGAACGTCCCTTGTCGATGCTTTTTCAGGATAACAATCTTTTTGACCATCTTGATGCCCGGACAAATATTGCCCTCGGTCTTGATGCCGGACTGAAATTGTCAGCAACACAAAAGGACCTTGTGGATTCCGCCATGGATCAACTTGGCATAGATGGGCTGAAAAACAAACTGCCCCCCATGCTTTCCGGAGGCCAGCAACAACGTGTCGCGCTTGCCCGTGCCCTTGTCCGTGCCAGAGGCCGGAACAAGCCTCTTATTCTCTTGGACGAACCTTTCACCGCCCTTGATCCGCTTACCCGGGATGATTGCCTTGCGGCGGTCCGTTTGCTGATTGATGATTTCGGGATGACGGCGCTTATTGTCAGCCATGATCCTGCCGATGCCCGTGATCTTGGCGGTGATGTTTTCTCCTTGCCGGGGGGGTGATCACCGCCCTAAGATCATCTTAATATAATATATTTGAAGATGAGAAGTCATGATGACAAACCCGATGAATGGCGGCGAGATGATCGTCCGTTGCCTTGAAGAACAGGGCGTTGACAGGGTTTTCTGCGTCCCTGGTGAAAGTTTCCTTCCGGTTCTTGATGGCTTGCAGCAATGCCGCATTGAAACCGTGCTGGCACGTCATGAAGGCGGCGCGGCCATGATGGCGGAAGCTGACGGGAAAATGACCGGTCGCCCCGGGATTGTCATCGTCACAAGAGGGCCCGGAGCCACCAACGCTTCGGCCGGAATACATATAGCGCAACAGGATTCCACGCCGCTGATCATGCTGGTTGGTCAGGTCGCACGTGACATGCGCGGCCGCGATGCGTTTCAGGAAGTCAATTTTGACAAGATGTTCGGCGACATGGCCAAGCATGTCTGCGAGGTTACCCATGTGAATGAGTTGCCGGAGATACTTTCCGATGCGTTCCGGATTGCGATGGAAGGTCGCCCCGGCCCTGTTGTCATCAGCCTTCCCGAAGATATGCTGTATGACACGGCTGCTGTTTCTGTTCCGGGCAAGGTTGAAATAACAGCTCCGTCCATCGATGAAAATGATCTTGATCAGGTGGACACCATGATCAGGAATGCGGAAAGGCCTTTTATCATTGCGGGTGGGTCCTGCTGGAATGAAAGTGATGTGGCGGATTTGTCAAAGCTCGCGCGTCTTTACGGGGTGCCTGTCGCCTGTTCATTTCGACGCCAGAGGCTGATGGATGCGCGGGATCCCTTCTATGCCGGTGATCTCGGCCTTGGCTGTAATCCGGCCCTGCTTGACAGGATCAGGACAACGGATCTTCTCCTCATGCTCGGGGGGAGACTTTCTGAAATCCCCTCGCAGTCCTATACGCTGTTATCCATTCCGGAACCTGAGATGCCTCTTATCCATCTTCACAGCGACGCGAATGAGCTGGGCCGGGTCTATTCACCCAGACTGGCCATCCACGGAAGGCCAGCTGCTTTTGTTGCCGGGATGCTGCACCGCGCCCGGGATCTGTCGCCACGGCCGGGTTGCGATGAGCATCTTTCCTATAACGAATGGACCGGCACAATCCCCTCACCTCCCGGTGACGTGAACATGGCCGAAATTATGGTCTGGCTCAGGGAAAACCTTCCTGATGGCGCGATTATGACCAATGGTGCAGGGAATTATGCAACATGGTTGCACCGGTTTTACCATTTCCGTGATTTTTTGAGCCAGCTGGCCCCCACATCCGGCTCCATGGGCTATGGGATACCTGCCGCGGTTGCCGCCAAAGCCCGGCATCCTGATCGTCCTGTTCTGGCTTTCGCCGGGGACGGATGCTTTCAGATGACGATGAATGAGATGGCAACAGCCCGGCAGATCGGCGCGAATATCATCATTCTGGTGGTGGATAACGGTATGTACGGGACCATCCGCATGCATCAGGAAAGGAATTTCCCCGGCCGCGTGAATCATACATCGCTCACAAATCCGGATTTTACCAGCCTGGCAAAAAGCTTTGGATTCTACGCAGAAAACGTAATGAAAACAAAGGATTTCCCGGCAGCTTTTACAAAATGTCTTAATTCAGGAATGCCTTCTCTTCTTCATCTCCCCATTGATCCTGAGGCGATATCACCGACCACCACGCTGACCCGCATTCGTGCCAGCGCTACAAAATAGCATCGAGTGCGGTAAGTGCCTGATTGATTTCCTCCCTTGAGGTGTAATGCACAAATGACAGCCGCACGGCACCATCGGCGGCATCAATTCCCATTTTTTCAAGAACCCGAACGGCATAGTAATCCCCGCCACCCGCCATAATGCCATGGTCGGCCAGTTTCCGGGCTATATCCTGAGAAGACATCCGGGCTGATACAAACGCAACCGTCGGCGCTCGTATTTCAGGATCAGCCGGGCCGATCAGCCGCAGATCGTTACGGGCGCTGATATATTCGAGCATAGGCGCAAGATTGGTTTTTTCCGCTTCACGGAAAAGTGTTTCGATCCGCCTTGGTCTTCCCTGATCTTCCGCCCCTCCGTGATAGGCATCAAGGGCATCAAAATAATCCATCATACCGTTGGAAGCCGCAACCTGGGCGTGGTCCGGCCCTGCCGGAACCATCCATTTTGAAGGGATATCACGGTTGAAATA